>OGUL01002914.1_pt1 | contig 10737 bp, 9 predicted proteins | sample 1553651 | NCBI WGS metagenome assembly OGUL01 (sample SAMEA2580048, study PRJEB22360) | human gut metagenome | biome: human gut; feature: human-associated habitat; material: faeces | place: Denmark | collected 2008/2010
TCAATATAATGTTTCTCATATGTAGCTGCAATCATGGAAAGCACGTCTCTAAACTCGGCACCATCGTTTATCTGCTCAAAATAAGGGTTCAGATAAATGGTTGGAGTCATATTGCTTTCCTCTGTCTTTACAATCAAACCATCCAATATACAGTCATTATTTTTTACAACCTGATTTACTGTTACATCAGCATCCGCAAATTTCCCCGGAAGGAAATACTTTATCTGTTCTTTTACCTGTTCTACAAAATCCTTATATTCCATTACACTCTTTCTCCCTTCTTTTTACTCTCAGCTTTTTCTGCCAGCTTTGATGCTGCATCCGCATACATCTGGTATCGTTTTTTCATGCCATGTTTATTTGCCGCTGTGATTTCCTTTTCCATTTCCTTACTCATGTTCATATCCTCCGATTTCTTGAAAATATAAGGACATACAGATAATTCCATATGCCCTGTGGTTACTGCTGTTCTTCCTTATTTTTTCTTTTTAGGGAACTCCATCTTGACCTTATACTGTGAGCCTTTGATTTCCTTCCCGTCTTTCGTATAGGAATAATCTTCAATCCCTTCCGGGATAAGGTAGGCATCATAGCTGCCTTTCTTCCCTTTCAGTCCTTTCACAAGAGTCTTTTTTCCCTCCAGCATACTTTTTATCTGACTGTCGGAAAGTACGGCTCCCATTGCCCTGCCAACATTCATACCGCATTTATTCCTGCAGTAAGCTCCGAATTTTCCCTTTATCACTTCGCTACCACATTTCGGGCATTTGCCAAGTGCTTCCTGTGTGCCGGCTCCAAACATGGACTTCTGTTCCTCGCTGATGCTGTGGTAAGTCTGCACCAGATCACGCACCATGTTCTCAATACCATCCATAAATTCCTGCATGGAATATTCGCCCTTTGACACAAGGGTAAGGGCATTTTCCCAATCGGCTGTAAGTTTCGGGGACTTTACCACATCAGGAAGCACCGTAATCAGCTTCATGCCGTCCTCTGTTGGTATCATCTGCTTTTTCTCACGCTTCACGAAACCGTCTTTGACCAACTTCTCAATAATGTCTGCTCTGGTTGCAGGTGTGCCAAGACCTTTACGCTCCACATCATCCCCCATATCCTCTGCTCCGGCCCGTTCCATTGCAGAGAGCAGAGAATCTTCCGTAAAGTGTTTCGGTGGTGCAGTGAAATGCTCACTTACCTTTGTTTCCTCTACAGGAATGTTCATTTCTTCGGAAAGCTCCGGCAGCTTCTTCTCCTTTTCATCGGCAGCGTCCTTTTCCTCTGTAGTCTTATAGGAACGCTTAAACGCATCCTCAAAGTCCTTCCAGCCATTTCTCACAACCTCTTTTCCGGATACCTTAAAAGTAATATCTCCACATCGAAGCTCCGCTTTTGTTGTGTTGTAAATGTGTTTTTCCCCGGTGGCACACAGCAGACGGTTGGCACACAGGGATAAGATTTTCATTTCCGTTTCCGGCAATGCCGTAAGATCTGCCCTTGTTATCTCCATTGTGGGAATAATGGCATGGTGGTCTGTAACCTTCTTACTGTTTAACACACGCTTAATATCCGGATGAAATATGATATTTTGTTCAAACAAAATGTAAGCAAAAATTGCATCAATCACACTTTTTGCAGTCTGCTCCATATCATCGGACAAATACTGGCTGTCCGTTCTCGTTATCGGTGACAGCATCCACACCTCCACCAATGATGTGTGCCATATAATAGGCTTCCTTCTTAAAATTCATAATCTTTGTTTCCCGGTCAACCAGCATGGCAAGAGTAGGTGTCTGTACCCTGCCCACCTTCAAAACCTTGCCGCCATAAAGCACCGTAAAAAGTCTTGTACCGTTCAATCCCACAATCCAGTCTGCCTGCTGTCTGCAAAGTGCCGATTCATACAAATGATCATAATCACTTCCCGGTTTCAATTCTGCAAACCCCTCCCGGATTGCGCTTTCCTCCATAGATGAAATCCACAGACGCTTCATGGACTTATTACAGCCTGCCATTTCATAAACGAGACGGAAAATAAGCTCTCCCTCCCGTCCGGCATCGGTAGCACATACCACACTATCCACTTTCGCTTCATGCATCAGTTCTTTTAACACCCTGTACTGTGCTGCTGTATCCTTCTTTACTTCATGCTTCCATTGTTCCGGTATCATGGGAAGACTCTCATAGCTCCACTTTTTCCATGTATCAAAATAGGCATCCGGCTGTGCCAACTCAACCAAATGCCCTACACACCACGAAACAATGTATCCGTTTCCCTCCATATAGCCGTCTTTTCTCTCATTCGCCCCAATTACTCCTGCAATGGACTGTGCCACGCTTGGCTTTTCCGCTATTACCAACTGCATCCTTACTCGTCCTCCTTCTCGTCAAAGAAATCATCTTCGGAAACTTTCTCCGATTCTTCTTCGTTTTCATATTCTTCATCTTCTTCGTCCTCATCTTCATCCTCAATGAAGTCCTCTTTTTTCTTGCGTACTACCTTGAAATAATATGCTCCACCGATAAAGGCTACTGCAAGAACACCCATAAGCACATAGGAAACCATAGGATTCGATTCCTCTGCCGCCTCCTGCTCCGGTTCTGCGGTTTCTGCGCTTTCCATATTCTCCGTTTCCCCGGTATCTTCTGTTTCCTCATTCTGCTCTGCTTCTGCACCACTGTTATTGTTTGGCAGTGCGCTCTCCTCTGTCGGAATTGCAGACTCCAGTGCTGCTGAATTTTTCGGTAAAGTCTCACTGTTATCGGAAGTTGTATTGAGAAGGTCATTTTCGGTTACTTCTGTAAGGAAATAAACCATTTCCTCCTCTCCGTCCCTGTCAATAATCAGATAAAACACCTTATCCGCTGCTGTCTGTATGGTATAAAATTCCTTGCCCTGCCCGGACTCCGCTTTTGTGTCCTCTCCTTTTTCTGCAGCATCCGCTTCTGCCATCGCCTGCTTTTTCTGATCTGCCAGACTGGTCTGTGAGGTAGTATTACCGTTACTGTCTGTAACTGTATGCTCTGTAACTGTTCCGGTGGCACTTCCCGGCTTGGTGGCTTCCGCACTGACCGGAAGCTGTTCTGCCGGATTTTCGTCACTGTCATCGGCAGGGTCTTTATAATATGGATTCTTTGTCTTGTAAACCTCAGACATATTTCCGGCATTGTCCATAGCGGAAATCGTAAAATACTCATATCCCGCATCAAACTGTTGCAGACGGATATTTATGGTTCCGTTTGTCAGGTCTGTAAATTCATATCCATTCACATAGACTGCTTTTGCACCGGAATCTGTATCATGTACCTGTATGCTTAACAGTCCGTCGCTGACTGCCGCATTTAAGGTAGGCTTCGTAAAATCAAAGCACTTGATATAGCGATTTTTCTCATAGGTCTTGCCCTTCTGGTCTGTGACCTGCACATAAATAGTGCTGTTTTCGGAAATCTCTATGTACATATCCTCGGTAATATCTGTCCAGCTTCCATTCTGCCCGACTTTCGCCTTTACTGTCTGAACGGTAAAATTACCGGAAACTATCGTATCTTCTACTTTGACTATCACCTTAGTGGTATCGTTATGCCACCCAGAAGGTGTATTGATTGTGATTTTTACGCTCGGATTGATATAGGTACATTCCTTATAGTTCTTTGCACACACCTCACAATCTTCATCCACCGCATACTGGCTGCACTTTTCTTTGCAGGTGCATTTTGCGGCAGGCTGTGTTTCTTCAGACGAATCTTCTGTTGTGCCTTCTGTGGAATTTTCCGTCTTTCCCTCTCCGGTATCTGTTCCTGAATTTTCTTCCCTGCCATTGCCGGGTGTAACTGTATTTTCTGCGTCACTTGCACTTTCCGTTTTCTGCTCGGCAGTATCCTCCGCATGAACCTCTATCGTATTTGTCCTGTTGGCAAAAAATGCCCCAATCGGCATACAAAAAAGTATTGCCGACAGCATAAGGGACACTACCGCCCTAGCCGATAATTTCCTGTTTTTCATTGATTGAAACCTCCTTTTCCTGTTCCCGTTTCTGTAATAAATTTCTGACTTCATCCTCACTGAGCTTGTTTAACATCTGCAAACGCTCCGATGAGATTTTATATTTTCGTATGATCTTCATGGCTTCGGCATCCTCCGCCATCTGTTTCTGTTCTGCAAGGTCTTTTTCCTTTGCCTGTAGCTGTGCTATCTGCTCTCTGACCTTTTTAAGCTGTGAATTGATTCGTTCTACTGACAAAAATAATTCCTCCCTTCGCTAATTCAATCTTCCAAAACCATAGAAATGGCTCTGCCAGTAAGAAGTATTGATTGATGTGTACTGAATTGGATCACCGCAATGCACCATCGTACCGTTTCCACAGTAGATACCAACGTGTGTAACCGGACGTCCTGCATTATAGGTTCCTGTAAAAAATATAATGTCCCCTGCCTTTGCATCTGCCGCTGATACCGGAGTACACTGGTCATAAATGCCCTGTGCTGTGGTTCTTGGCAGGTTATGTACGCCACTGTTTGAAAATACCCAGCATACAAAACCGGAACAGTCAAAACTAGCCGGAGCTGTGCCGCCAAAAGTATATGGCATTCCCAGATACCTGTTTGCTTCACGCATAAGCGTCTGTACGGTTGCATCATCATAGGATTCCGGCGGTATCACATTGCTGGTTCCTCCTCCGGTGCCGCCCGTTGTTTCTCCATAAATGGTCTGTTCTCCTGCTTCAAAATAAAATAACGGGTTATAATATTCCCCGTTATACAGACATTCGATATGAAGGTGGCTTCCGGTACTGCTTCCTGTATTTCCGCTTTTGCCTATATTGTCACCTTTTTTTACACTCTGCCCTGCGGACACATTTAAGCTGTCCATGTGGGCATATTTTGTGGTATATCCCTTACTGTCCGTAATCACCACATAATTTCCATAATAGGAATCGTAAGTTGCTTCTGTTACCGTTCCATCATGTGCCGCATATACAAACGTTCCTGTCGGCACCGCTATGTCCACACCCCTGTGAAGCTCCTCGGCTCCTGTGTTTGGATTTTTCCGGTAGCCATAATAACTGCTGATATAGTAATACCAGTAATAATCAACCGGAGAAGCAAAGACCTGTAAACCTCCCTTTGTCTCCGTATAGGCTCCAAAGATTTCCGTCTGCTCACTATTCATGCGTCCTGCAACAATGCTTTCCAACGGTGTGACCGCAAGTGTGACACGCAGGATTGTGACGGTATATTCTTCTTCCTCCTCGTACTCATATTCCTCTGTGCTAGTGCTTCCATCTGCATTTGTAACTGTTCTGGTTCCGGTCTTTGTGACCGTCCTCGTGCGAGTTTCCTCCACTTCCTCGGTAGTAAGGGAATACATAGTATCAAATAATTCCTGAATCTCACTCTCTATCCCTGCGGCAGTAAATTCCGTATGGACTGCGGAAAGATAACTGATCAGTGTGTACGGATCATGCCCGATTGCCCCAAGGTTATAATCGTATTCATCATATCCCGGATAATCAGTTTCAATCCGGTCAATCTTATTTTGCAGCTCCATTTCCTTTTCTGTAAAAGATAAATCTGCCGCATCAATCTCTGCCGGAAGGCTAAGATATGTGCTTGCCATTGTTGTTGTCACAGTTCCGGTAAACATGGAACCACAGCTTGATAATGCCGACATGATCATGATTAGCAGAAGTGCAAAAATACCGACTGTGATAATGAGTGTTCTATTTTTCGTGACAATTTCCTGTAACTTCTTTGCAATCCCGATTGCGGTATTTGCTGTTTTGGCAAATGCTTCCTTTGCAGTCTTGGCTTCTGCTCCTGCCCGCCTTGCTTTGGCATACTCACGCTTGATACGCTGTTTCTGTAACTGCCTTTGCAACTGCTTCTTTGGACTGTTACCCTTTAAGTGCAGATTTTCTCTGATAAATTTTTCATACTCCAGCTTCATATCCGCTGTGACCTGCTTTTTCTGCAATCGCTCCAATCGGTCACGCTTTCTCTGTGCCTTGCTCTTGCGGTGATACTTCATATAGTGGTAAATATCCTCGGCACGCTGTTCCGTCTTGTGTGCGCCCTCCACAGCAGAATTGTCCTTTTCTGTCTCTGCAATCTTACGATGCACAAAATACATATTTTCGGTCTGGAACTTGTGAACCGCAGCTTTCCCAAGTCCGTCAGGCTTAAATGGCTTCTCGACATCTACCGGAACCACCACATACTTTGCTTTTCCGGTCTGTTCATCAAAGACACGCTTCATCGCATACTGCCGCTTTTTCGGCATCTTATCCTTTGCCTTCTGTAACTTCCGGCGGTTCTTTTCTGACTTATCAAAAGCCTTCTGTACTTTTTTGTCGGTAAATTCTTCCGCCTGCTCCTGCGAAAATGTGGCATCCTTTGTCTGGAAATCTCCATAATCGGACTGCTTTGTATTTTCTGACTTTGCACGCTCTCTATGTGCGTGTTCTTTCTGCACACGCCTTTTGTGATATTTTCCTTTTTCCTCAGACCGTTGGTAGGTATCCCTGACATGAACCTTGTTTTCAATCATGCTGTCAGAAGATGTTTCAAAATCACTCTGCTCGTCCTGCATAAAGCTGTTTTCCTTTAAGAATGTCTTTTCCGCTTCGGCTTCCGACTTCTGGACATTGTGACCAGAAGTGTCCTGTTGTTGCTGTCGGTAATATTTTTTCTTATTATTTTTCCTGTATTCTGTCCCAGTATTAAACTCTGACTTCTGGACGCTGTGACCAGAAGTTGCTTTTCCTGTACGACTGCCATGGTTCGCATCCCTTGGCAGATTGCTCACAGGCTTCTCGCTGGCACTAAACTGGTTTTCCACAGAAAAGGTGTTGTCCTGCCTGTGTTCTATATGTTTTACTCCAGTCACTTCCTTATCTTTGGAAAATGTCTCTTTTTCAAATGCCTTTACTGCCTGCTTCTTCTGTCTTTTTTCTGCCATTTTATACTGCGTCCTCCTTCTGCACCGATTCCTCCGGCTTGGTATTCATAATTCTGTAAGTCTTGGTGTCTGTCGGATATTTGTCTACAAATGGAATTACCACATTGTCAAACAGTATCAGACCACTTCCCGGCTCGGAGTTGGTGACATAGGAAAGCTGCTTATCAGAAAGTCCCAGCTTATCAGCGAGAATTGCCTGATCTTTGGCATTCTGATTTAACAGATACACAAAATCGCTGTTACCCAAAATACCTTCAATCTCCTCAGAACGAAGAAAATCGCCCACGTTCTGCGTCAAACCTGTCGGAATACCGCCCCATTTTCTGAAACGCTTCCAGATTTCCACGGAATAAATAGCTGTCTGCTTCTCCTTCAGAAGAAGGTGGAACTCATCACAGTAATAACGGGTAGCAATCTTTCGCTCCCTGTTCTGCGATACCCTGTTCCAAACCGCATCCTGCACGATTAACATACCCAGCTCTTTCAACTGGTTTCCCAAATCTCTGATGTCAAAGCACATGATACGATTGCCGCTGTCTACGTTGGTATGGTGGTTGAAGTAATTCTGGGAACCATGCACATACAGCACAAGGCTGTTTGCGATACGCTCTGCCTTTGGATTTTTGTGTGCTAACAGGGCATCATATAAATCCTCCAACAGCGGCATATTTTCCGGCACCGGATTTTCAAAATACTTGTCATAAATATGACGGATACATTCGTCAATGATGCCTTTCTCATCGTTCTCCAGACCGTCCTTGCCACCTGCGATCAGGTCACATAATGTTATGATAAAATCGGATTTCAGCTTTAACGCTTCCTTATCCCCCTTATGGCTCAACTGAATATCCATAGGGTTCAGATAGTCTTTGGAATTGGTGGCAAGTTTTACCACCTGTCCATGAAGTGCAGCTACAAGTGCAAAATACTCTCCCTCCGGATCGCAGATGATAATATCGTCCTTTGTGATAAGGAAACAGCTTAAAATTTCTCGCTTTGCACTGAAACTCTTACCACTTCCCGGTGTTCCAAGGATAACCCCGTTTGGTGTACGGAGCCTTTTGCGGTCTGCCATGATCATGTTGTTGCTGAGTGCATTTAATCCGTAATAGATTGCCGGAGCAGGCATAAATAATTCCTGTGTGCAGAATGGTACTAAGATTGCGGTACTCTTTGTGGAAAGGATACGCTCAATTCCGGTTTCATTGCACCCAATCGGTGCAGATGCCATAAGGCCCTGCTCCTGTAAATACTGTAAACATCTGAGGTCACAGTTTGCCTGCTGAATAATACCGGACACCCTCTGCATTAAGCTCTCCAATTCCCGCTTGGTTCTACCATAACAGGTAATAAGGAATGTCATATTGATCATCTTCTGATTGCTCGTATTCAAATCGTCCAGAAATTCCAGCGTATCCTTTTCATAGGTCACAATGTCAGTCGGTAAAATATCCATATCGTAACCGCTTCGGACTGCCTTTTTCTGCTCCTCAATCTTCATCTTCTGGATATTGGAAATGACCGCTTTTAACTTCTTGATTGCCTTTACCGGATCTTCCGTCTGCATGTGCATGGAAATCGTAAGATTAGCATCAATATCCAGAAGATGCTTGATCAGCTCGTCCGTAAACTTCGGTGCGATAATATCCAGATAGGACACACAGCCATACATATTCCCTGACTTAAAGCGGTTCGGATAGCGGAAATCAAATCCCGGCGGTGCAATATAGTCCTTGACCGACTTACCGGATTCTGCCAAATCCTTAAATGAAAAACGGAAAGGCTCCATGGTATCCTGATTAAAATATTCATGCAGGATGCGCAGTCTTTCCTTTCCGTCCAGTCCCCTCGCAAGGGTTCCTATGTTGTTTAAGTTCCGTATTACATCTTTTTCAATGTTGTTAAGGCGGCTCTTGGCTTCCTTGTAGCCGTTGCTTTCTACACCAAAAATCAGATATTTTGATTTGATGATACCGTTGTTGCCCTTTGCCGCCTGCTTCTTTAACATCTCCGTGTATTCCTCACGGATGTCGTTAAAATCATCCTCCTGCCACGGAATGTCAAACTGTTCTGTAAGCATCTGCTCGTTGACCTGCCTGTTGAAAAGCACCAGTTCAAACCTCACAGACGGATCAAAATAATTGATAAGCTTGCTGTACTGTGCCAGTATGTCCGCCTGGTCATCCACTTCCAGAAGCTCATAGTTTATATCAAAAAATTCCACCATCTTTGTATAATAACGGTGGCTGACCTGACAGATACCGTCACGGAACATCTTTTCAAAAGTGATCGTCCTTTGTGCGGTAGTCGGCTTTTCTTTCTCAATGCTCTTTCCCGATAAAATATGCTTTAACTGTATAAGACGCTTCTTTTCTGAAAAGGTAAGACCGCCACTTTTACTGTTGTTCCTGCTATTGCCTTTATAACTGCTTTTTCTGCGGCTTTCCGGTTCTGCCTTTTGCTTTTTCTTCAAGATAACGAACCTCCCTTCGTAATTTTTCTTTTTCTTCCAACTGCTTGTATAAGTTCTCTGACCGGTATGGTCTTATGCCCGGTGTGAGTATCTTCTGCCGGAGCATAAAATACAAAATCTTCTCCGCCGGAAACCCGTTTTTCTCATACATCGCAAAAAAGAAGAACGGAAGCATTGCTCCCATCATAAGAAGTGATGCGGCTGATGTTCCGATCAGTCCCTTGGTTAAAAAATACAAGGGTATCCCGGCTACTGCCGCACCGCTGAAACAGATGATCTGTCTCTTTGTCAAGTTCAGTGCCACTTTTGTCTTGATACCGGACAAATCTTTTGGCACCTGCACAGATATTGCCATGTCGTTCCTCCCTTAGTGCGCATTCCAGATAGATTTTGACAGCGAACCTGTCTTAAACAGGGAAAAACATAAAATCACAGTATATGCTGCCACCGACCAGAGTGCCGTATGCAGGTTGTCGGCTACTGCCACACCTGCCACCAGCACCGCATAGATTGCGACGCACACCATCATAAAAAATCCCTGAAATGCCAATGCACAAAGTCCCTTAAAATAATTAGTTCCTATCGTTCCCCATTCCCGGTTGGTTACGGTTGCACAGGGAACAGGTGCTACTGATACATAAAGATATATTTCAATCATTCGCCCATAAAGAATGACGGTGATAAGGACTGACATGATTTTCATACATAAACTGACGATCATGGTCTCCATCCCCAGTCCTAACAGCTCGCCTATGCTCATCTCCGAAAACTGCTCATTGAACATCGTCTGCAGCGTACTTGAAACATCAATACTGGTTTCCCCGCTGATTGCTGCCGCTGCGGAATTGACGATGTGGCTTCCCACATCAAATACCGCCATTACAATGTCAAAAGTCTTGCTAAGAAGCATGACTGCAATACACGCTTTCATAAAAAAGCGGATAAAAATGGCTGTATTGAAGTCATGCAGGTTATTTTTGTCAATGACCATGGAAATAAGCTCATAGACGAGTACAAAGCTGATGATCATTCCCGCTATGGGAATCATCACGTTGTCGGACAGGGTTTTTATCATGTCAAAAATACCGGAGTTCCAAGTGCTGGGAGTTTTGCTGACCTCCCCTGCAATCGTGCCTACCTTGTCATTGACATCGGTAAACATGGTTTCAAAGTTTGTCAGCACCCATCCCTGCAACAGTTCCTTTATGAATTCAGTAATCTTATCAATGATCCCGCCCATGAATTATGAGAACAGTGTGGTAAGCTGTGGGATTACCGTCTGTGCCACAATGATGATGCCACCGCCAC
>OGUL01002934.1_pt1 | contig 10677 bp, 10 predicted proteins | sample 1553651 | NCBI WGS metagenome assembly OGUL01 (sample SAMEA2580048, study PRJEB22360) | human gut metagenome | biome: human gut; feature: human-associated habitat; material: faeces | place: Denmark | collected 2008/2010
CGACACGAGAACCATCTTTCATTTCGTTAATCTTATAACCATTTGTATCTGATAACTGTCCTGGGTTGTTAAATTTGTATATATTCTGGCAAACTCTTTTAAGCTCTGCCTCTGTTCCAAATGAAAGAAAAGCTAAACGTATAGATTTACCATGGAACATTATCCAAATACTATCACAAGCACGTGGTACTTTATGTTCAGAAATTTGGCTTAAGTAATCTCCTTCTGTTTGAGCAACCTGGCTTAGGAAGCTTTCTGGAAGACCAGATACACCACCTGATATACCATCTATATTCATATCTCTTATTTCATCTATACTGCTATAACCTTTATACTGTTGATATATTCTTTGTACAACAACATTCAATTTATCTTGGAATGTTAATGCAAAGTTTTCTTTTTCATAAATATCATCAATTTCCTCTGGAGTTATAACGTATGAAGGTTTTGACTCCCCTTCTATGTATTTCAAATCATCAAGGTTATATTTTTTCATAATTTCAGCAAATGCTTCATAACCAAATTCCGACTTATACATATATAATATAATATCGAATTTATCTTGAGCTGTTAAAAGTGATGGTACATCAAAAGGTATTGCTTTTGATACATTTGTTTCATTTACTCCATATTCATTATATAACATATCGTAAATTAATTCTTTTATGTATTTTTTATCATTTACATCTCCATATGTACAACCTTTTAAAGCCTTTTTTAATTCATATTTCTTATTCTTTCTTCTTTTTAATTCTTCCTCTGAAAGACCTATATCATACAAGTTGATTTTAGTAATTTCATCTAATCTTCTTTTTACAAAGCTTATCATCATTTCCAATGTATATGTTCTATCATCAACCTGCATTTTTTCATCTGATTCTTCGTTTTGTCTTTTGGTAATAAACCTACGAATAATTGCAAAGGCTACTCCTAAAACAACTACTATCAATATAAGATTGGCAATCATATTTTTCTCCTTTCGTTAGGCTTACATTCTCATTTTTAAATCTTCCAACTTTGCTAAAATATTATCACAGCCCCTCTTGCATTCCTGCAAAAATTTTGCATTTGCACTTGAACTGTCATTCAAAGTTCTATTATTTAAGAAGAAATCTGCAACTTTGCCTTCCATGCTAGCTTCATAAAATCCTATATTATATGGAACTGCAGATATCTCTTTTGTTTCTTTTAACATTCTAGTTATATTTTTTATATTATATTTCGAATCGAAATCATATTTTCCCATCATAAACATAATATTCGTTTTTTTCTTATCAGGATATTGTTCTCTAAGTTGCTTTATTTCTTCAATTTCCTCTAATCCCTGTTTAAATGTAATCATAACAGCGTCCGAGACTTGAAGTATTGCTGATTTGTCTTCAACACTTATTCTTTTATCTACATCAACAAGAACCAAATCATACTCTTTATTAGCAAACTTTAAAACATCTTTATAATATGATGTTATAGTATTATACATCTTTGGGTTTCTTGTTGTTGGTGCTGGTAATACGTCTAATCTGCTTTTAAATACAACTTTCGCATAATCTCTTATAATGTTAGATGATGTTCTATTACTTTGTATTACTTTTATTAATCCTTCAAAACCATTTGCTATTCCACCTGTTTTTACTCCATTTTCTGGGATTATTCCATTATTCTTTTTCTTTTCCCAAAAGCAATCTTCCATTGTTGTTTCATTAAACCCTGTCGACACAATAAGAATCTTGTTATTATGGTCAATTGCCATTTCTGTTCCGAGTGCAACAACTGATAATGTTTGTCCTGTTTCTTTTGTGTTATTTCCCCAAAAAGATACTACTGCCATATTTATACTCCTCTTTCTATTTGTCTACATGCTTTTTTTACTCCATTAGAGTCTCCACATATATCTTGAGTCCATTCCATAAGTGATGTTTTATATTCATTGCTTAAGCCTTTAAATCTTATTTTAGATAATCGTTGGTTTTCTTTAATAACATCTAGGTCTTCATTTAATAATGGAAAATATATTTTATCTTGGTTCCATTTTACTCTACACCCAGTAGCTATATAATTAAAATAATCATCTTCTGACTGAGACATTAAATTTGAAAAATATACTTTCATTATTTCCACAGGTAGTGAAAGTCTTTTTAAGACTTCCACTCCTTTCTTTAATGCATATAAATCGAATGATGTAACAAAATAATTTTTCTTAGAACTATAAACATCAAAGTTATTTAACAAATCAGAATTATCAATATCTATAAGCATATAATCATATGTAAATGCAGCAGATTGAGGCATGCCAAGATATGTTTTTATATCATTATAATTAGTAAAACCTATTGCAAAATCTATATTTGCATAATTTGCTATATATTCACTTCTATTATCTATAGTTGGTATAACATATTTTGTTTTTTGTGTTATTGTTGCATCAACTATTATAACTTTCTTCTTCATTTCTGTTAAAATTTTTGCAATATACATTATAGAATCTGTTTTATCATATGCTCCTATAAAATTTATCTTTTCCATTTGTCTCCTCCTAGAAGTATTCTATCTATTAGTTACCTGATAAGGCATCTAAGTAATCTTGTCTTTGTTCTTGTGCTGTAGAAACTTCCTGTTTAACTCCAGTACTGATATTTGTTGCTACATCATCTGGATCTATAGAATTCTTTGTATTATTTATGTTATTTCTTACATCTGAATTTCCTTGATATCTCGTAAGTAAAGCTAGTTTTGCAGTATTTAAAATATTTGAATCATTATTTCTTAGTAAATTCTGAACTGCTTCACTTGGAACATATGTTGGTGTAGCTTTTTCTTGTGTTCCAGGTTCAACATATTTTGCTGTATAAAGCACAGATCCTTCAATCATATAATTTTCAACAATTACATTACTCATAGTAAGAATTTCATCTTCTGTTAATTGTAGCCAAATTGTAGTTGCTGAATCTACTCCATCTATTTGTGGAATTTCAACTTTTTTCTTAGATACAACAATGTAGTCTTCTCCAGAAGGCATTCTAAATCTAATATCTATATAATCTTCTGCAGCAATCTGGCTTGATAGTCTTAACATGTTATATTCTTGAATTCTTAAATCATTTGTTGTCTTCTCATCAGATTTTGCAATCATAGATGAAGTTACAACTGTATTTGCCTTCATGTCTATTTTGGCAATTAATGGTGGTGTTGTTAATTCTACATACTCTTTAGAATTATTATTTTCTATATAATATTCTCCAGTTGCATCTTCTGTTTTTAATTCTATGTCTCTGCCATCTCTTTGTAAATAAGTTTTACCATTATTTGTAATTACAGAATTACCACTCTTGTCCTCTAAAAAATAATTTGTTAAATTTGTTATAGTTGCAGTACCATTTGATGGAACTGTATTTTTATCAACTTCCTTAGTAGTAATTAAATCACTTGTTATAATTTGTCCTGATACTACGTCACTCTTCAAAATACATACTTTAACATAGTTTGCAGCCATTTTTGCCTGTTCATCTTGCAATTTTTTCATTTGTAAAAATAGATATGCGACTATTAACGCCATAATTATAAAAGTAATTAACACTCCTAATATAAATGAATTTCTCGCTTTTTTTTGCATTGGATTTGTAGCCATACTTTTTTCCTCCTAAAAGTCAATATTTTGACAAAATTATTACTTATATAATTGTACAACAAATTAAGAGTAAAAACAATATTTTTTTTGCTGTAATTTAAGTTTAATTGTATTGTAATATTTTTGTAATATATTCTGATAATTAGCAAAGGAAAAGACTAGGTCTGATGTACCTAGTCTCTTTATGTTCTTTGAAACATTTATTGCAATTGCTATAATTATAATAGCACTTTTTTTATTATATGTCAAACAAAAAATTTCATTCATATTTTATATAATCTATCTTCTACATCTACAATTGTATCCATTGTAATTTCTATTTAAGTTATAACTGCAATTTCCTCTATAACAGTTACCACAAGAACAACTACATCCATTGTTATTATTGTTTTCATCTATACTGTTATCTCCATTGTCTATTACTTGGTTTGCATTTAATGTATTTGTATTAATGTTTCGCGCATTTATGTTTCTTAATGTTATTCCATTACACATAAGGTTGCATACTGCTCTAAATATTAAAGCCGTAATATATGAAATTATTGTGTATACCACCGTAAATATTAGTAATCTTATATCTCCTACCACAAATGTAACTATTAAAAATATAGCAAAAAAAGTTGCCGCTACAAGCCATGGACATTTAAGTATTTTCTGTAGGACAATAGATAATATAATAACAGCAAGTGGTATTGCAAAAAATAATAGTAATAAATCCATATTATATCACATTCCTCTCTAAGTTTATGTTTATATATAATATGGGTTCTTACTATTATTCGTTACAAATTTAATTATATACAACCTGTACTAAATACAATCCGTGTGCGGGAAGTGTTCTTCCTGCTCTTTGCCTATCTTTTGATTCTATTATTTCTGGTATTTCTTCTGGTTTAATTTTTCCAAGTCCAACATCCAATAATGTTCCTGAAATTATTCTTACCATGTTGTACAAGAAGCCATTTCCAGTTAACTCTATTATTATGTTGTCTCCTTCTTTTCTTACTTCTGCTTTATATATTGTTCTTACACTGTTTTTTCCACTTGTTCCGCTAGATTTAAATGCCTTGAAATCGTGTTCTCCTTCAAAATATTTTGCCGCTTCTTTCATCTTTTCTGCATCTAATTTTATCGGAAAACAGTATTGTAAATTTCTATATATTGCTGTTCCATATTCGGAATTATTTATAATATATCTGTATGTTTTTTGCTTTGCATTATATCTGCTATGGAATCTTTCATCGACTTCTTCTGCCTTTTTTATTATAATGCTATTTTTTAATTGAGAATTTATTGCTATTGCCATTTTTTCTATTGGCATATTAGAGTTTGTTTTAAAGTTTGCAATTTGACCTAATGCATGAACTCCAGCATCGGTTCTTCCCGATCCTATAAGTTCTACTTCTTCTTTTGTTATATTAAATATTGCTCTTTCTATTTCTCCTTGAATGTTTAATTTATCTGGCTGTTTTTGCCATCCATTATAGCATTTGCCATCATATTCTATGGTAAGTCTTATATTTCTCATATTATTTGTCTGCTTCCTTATTTTCTTTACTTTCTTCTTTATCTTTTTTCTTTAACTCTTGAATATTCTTCAAGCTTGCTAATTTGTTCTTTTCTTTCTCATCCAATCTGTTTGTTATGATATTTTTTATTAATATTTTTTTCAAAGCATCTTCTTTAACATCTACAATTAAAGTTCCATCTTTTGCAATAGATATTTTTCCAGACTCTTCTGATACGACTATTGCTATTGCATCATATTCTTTAGAAATTCCCACTGCAGCTCTGTGTCTTGTTCCTAATTCTTTTGAAATATCTGTATTGTTTGCAAGTGGTAATATACATGCTGCTGCAGCAATTCTGTTATTATTAATTACAACTGCACCATCATGTAACGGAGTCTTTGGAACGAATATATTTACCAATAATTGTGGAGATATTTCTGAATTCATTTCTATACCTGTTGATATAATATCACTCAAGCTGATGTCTCTTTGAATTACGATTAATGCTCCTGTTTTTGTTTTTGCAAGTTCTTCTACAGCAATTACAATCTTGTAGATATCTTCTCTTGTTTTAGTTTCTATACTTTTGTCCATTCCAAATAAATTTGTAAACTTGTTTGTTCCAATTTGTTCTAATCCTCTTCTTATTTCTGGTTGGAATATTACAACAAGTGCAATTACTCCAGAAGGCAAAAATGCCGTTAAAACAGAGTGTACTATTGTTAAATTAAGTATTCCACTAAGCCATGTTATAAGAATGAACAAAATTATTCCCTTTATTAATTGCAATGCTCTTGAACCTTTCGCTATTTGGAACATTTTTACTACAATAAATATGACTATTGCTAAATCCAAAATTAATGATACTAGTTTAATCGGATATTCTTGTAATAACTTAAAATATTCAGATATACTATTGCTCCATGTTGATACTATACTTGTTATAAAATTTTCCTTCATTTTTTGCTGTCCTTTCTTCGTGAAAAATAAGTCCATCATTATAAAACATTTAGACGTTGTTAAACTCTATTTCTAGAATTTAATCAACGTCAAATTTTATTATTGCATTAGGTAAAATATAAGTGTTGCAGACACTGCCAATACCATTAATAAAACTAAAAGCGCTGCCATTACTTTTACAAATATTTTTCCTGCCTCATGTTTTTTCTTTGCCATAATTTTCATATTCCTTTCTCGTGTTAACTATTTTATTTCTACACTTTCATACTTATTTTAACATTTTTTTATTATTATTTCAATAATTCTGCTAATGTTATTATAAACATTGCATGAGACCAGCCTAAACCAATTGCCCAACTAGGCTTCATTGTGTTGTTATCTACCTGTTCTGATATAAATCCTAATGAAGATGTACTGTTTACAACAAAATTAAAACATTCTTGAGCCATCTTCTTATTTCCTGCTTTTAAATAATACATTGCCATCCACAAAGTTGTAACTGGCCATGGGTATTTTCCACCCATGTAACTATCTTGTTCAAACCTTAAATATCCACCTGTATATGTACGTAGTGTCATATTTATTTTTTCAACAGTGTTTAAAACTTTTTTCTCATCAGCTCCAAACAATTCGAATGGATAAACAGCTCCTATTGTACTAATATCCATTTTACTATCTTCCGTATTTCTGCGTAACACTTTAGTATTTTCATCATACAAATTATTTTCAACATACTTTCTTATATTTTCTATTTCATCTTTTATTTTTTGTATGTCTTTTGCTATTTTTTCAAGTTTCAATCTATTATTTTCGTATTTAGGTTTTATCTCCTCATACATTCCAATCATAGCATTAAATGCACCATAAATACTTGCAAGCGAATATAAATGAACACCTTCGTTCATTTCCCACAAGTCGTAGCTTACATGCTTGTAGATTTGGTCTTTTGGTCTACCTTCTTTTATTACCTGCTCTTCTATCTCTTTTTTTACTAAGTCTTTTTCTTCTTTTTCGTCAAAAACATTTTCTAAATATTTGAATAAAAAATGTAATGCGTTTTCACACATTTTCATATTGCTCTGTAAAAATTTTAGTTCTTTAGTGTTTTTATAATGCTCATAAACACCATAAATTACACTTGCTGTCTCATCTATTTGGTATCCCCAACAAGGTGCTAATGTGCCATCTGTATAAAATCTTTGCTCCCACATTCCATTCTTGCTTTGAGTTTTTTTGCAGAAATTTTCATAGAACTTGTCTGTTTCTTTTTTCATATTCAAATAATCAAAGGCTTTTGTAATAAACACTGCATCTCTTGGCCAACAATACGAATATCTTCCACTCTTTTCTCTGTTTTCATCTATCTCAACAGTTGCAGATGCTCCTCCTGTTTCCTCATTTTGTAATAAAGGAAACAGCAATATTGTACGTTTATATATTTCTTTCACTCTGTCATTCACAAGCTTGTTGCTATTTTCTCTTAAATTTAATCCATCATGCTTTTCCAAATAGTTTGTCCAATATTTTTTCGCTTGAGTATATTCTTTATTTACATCTATTTTTTTATAATTTTCTATTTTTTCTTCGAGTTCTTCCATATTTTTTATATTGTTATTATTCTCAATGTATATAAACAAAGTAAAGTCTATCTGGTCACCTGATTTCAATTGTCCAAGATTATAGCTTACAGCAGAATCATTAGACATTCCTATATAATCTTTATCAGTTAGCACAGCTTCTCTAAAGCAACTCTCCACATCATTAATTCTATGTCCTGATATATTTTTATTTGTAAATATGCTAAATGAAAAATCATGATTATATTGAATTAAGCCATTATCTATTACTTTTCCAGACACCATATTATTATCATTTGAATATAATTTTGAGCGTACCAAAAAGCTTAAATCTAGATCAAGCTTATTTCCATTTACAATTGTGTATCTCTTTGCAATTATGTTCTCCTTAACAAGAGCAAAGTCAGTCTGTCTTATTTTTATATTAAAATATGTATTCTCAATTTCAGTATTTAAAATATTTGTATTGTCAGTATAATACTGGTTGTATCTGTTATTTATGTCTTGGTGAAGATAAATAATTGCAGAATCATTTACCTTCATTCCAACATGGAAAAAGTCCACAAATTGCTTAAAATCTACACTTGGATAGTAAGCCCTTAGTAGCTCTCCAGTGCTACTAAAGGTTGCTCTTACATTCTTATTTCCAATAACCGCATCATTAAAAAATTTATTACTCATTGGTTCTCTCCTTCATTTTTTCGAATTATTTATCATTTCCAGTTGCAAAAGAATTAAATTTGACTTTAGCCAAAATTGTAATTACTTTTCAGCTTAACTGTTCTCTATAATATCAACAATTCTCTGCTCCAATTCCTTAACCTTTTCATTAACTCTTTTTACATCATCATCGCTTCTTTCTTTTGATAGAAGGTCTTCTTTGATGATGTTTTTCATATCTTCAATTTCTTCCTGTAATGTCTCTATTCTGTCTAATACTTCTAACCTTAAATAACGTTTATCTATTGGATCTTCGTATTTCTTTTCTACTGTAAAATTGTCATCTAGCGTATATTTTTCTCCATATCCAGGTATTGTAACTGGAATTTGTGTTGTGTCTACAATTTTGTTTTTCAAAACCAGTTGCCCATTAGGTTCTCCATGTACTAAGAATATGTGCTTTGGCTTTTTTATGAATGAATATACGAAATTTAGTAGCCATTCTTGGTCAGCATGACCAGAATATCCTTCTATATATTCTATTCTAGCTTTTACGCTAAACTCTTCTCCGAATATTTTAACTTTTTTTGCTCCATCTACTATACTTCTTCCAAGTGTTCCTGGTGCTTGATATCCAACAAATAATATTGTGCTGTTTGGATTCCAAATATTGTGTTTTAAGTGATGTTTTATTCTTCCAACTTCACACATACCACTGGCAGAAATTATTATTGATGGTTCATCACTCTCATTTAATGCCTTAGATTCGTCTGCTGTTCTTGTAAATTTTAGTCCAGGAAATTCTAGTGGATTGTCTCCTCTTTCCATAATAGCTTTTGTTTCATCATCAAATAAATCTTCATTATTTTTGAATACCTCTGTTGCAGATATTGCAAGCGGACTATCAACATAAACAGGTGCCCTCATCAATGTTTCATACTCTTTTTGGAAAGCTTCATCTTTACTTCTCTCTTCTTTTATTATGTTTAATTCATATAAAATTTCTTGAGTTCTTCCAACAGCAAATGAGGGAATTACAACTGTTCCTCCATTGTCAAGTGTCTCTGATACAATATCTAGAAACACTTTTGCCTTGTCATGTGTTCCAACATGCAATCTATCTCCATATGTAGATTCCATTACTAAATAATCTGCATCTTCTATCATGGTTGGTTCTGAAAGCAGTGGAATATCATTATTTCCTAAGTCACCTGAAAATACTGTTTTTGTAGTTTTTCCGTCTTCATCTACCCAAACTTCTATTATTGCAGACCCAAGCATATGCCCAGCATCGTTAAATCTAACATGAATATGTTCATCAATATCAATAATTTCATCATATTTTATTGGTTTAAATATTTCCAAACATTTTGTAGCCTCTTCTGCAGTGTAAAGTGGTGGCTGTTGTTTTAATCCTTTTCTTTTTCTCTTATTATTCTTCCACTCATTTTCTTGTTCTTGAATGTGTCCACTATCTGGTAGCATTATCGAACATAGCTCACATGTTGCTTTTGTAGCATACACTGGTCCTCTAAAACCTTCATTATATAATTTTGGAATACGACCAGAGTGGTCTATATGTGCATGTGTTAAAAGCATGAAATCTATGTCAGCTGGATTATACAAAAATGGTGCTTCATTCTCCATTTCATCTGTTGCTTTTCCCTGGTACATTCCACAATCGACTAAAAATCTCTTGCCGGCTCCTTCCACCAAAAAGTTAGAGCCTGTAACCATTTTTGTTGCTCCTAAAAAAGTTATATTCATTCGTTTTTCTCCCTTCACATTTAAATAACAATCTGCATGTTTATAAATTTAATTATTTTCACAGTTTATTATTCAAATTTTCTATTATTTCAAAAATAACGGAATTTTTTTGTTTAGCTTTACGTTTAGTGATTTTAAATTATATACAGTTTCATTATATATACTTTCAGCCTCTTTTTCATCATATATACTAACAGCAATTTGGCTTTGTACTTCATTTACATACTGTATTTCTTTTATCTTATTTATCTTTATTTGTATTTCTTTTAAATCTATTATCTTTGTTATGAATATATATTTCAAAATTGCATAACATATGCTTGTACTATTAGAGAAATTAGTTATTATCTCTTTATCTATACAATTATCAATTATAATATTCATTACTTTTTCAATTGACTCTTGTAGCTCAGGCTCTTTTCCAATTACTTCATTTTTTGTAATTGGTATCATACAATAATATCTAAATTCATATAGTACTTTTTCTAAAAAATCTTTATCTTCCAAATTTTCTTCTATTTTTTGTTGATAATATTTTAAAACTTCTTTTTGAAATTCTATTATTTCTTGTTTTCTT
>OGUL01002942.1_pt1 | contig 10646 bp, 9 predicted proteins | sample 1553651 | NCBI WGS metagenome assembly OGUL01 (sample SAMEA2580048, study PRJEB22360) | human gut metagenome | biome: human gut; feature: human-associated habitat; material: faeces | place: Denmark | collected 2008/2010
GGCTGGGGTGTGCGTGGTGCGGCAATCAGTACGATTATCGGCTCTCTGTGTACTCTTGGTATCACCGTCTGGATTATGAAGCATGAGGGCTTTTTCAGTGACGGTCTGCTGCAGCTGCCGGATAAAATCTTTTGGCGGGAATTTATGCCGGTATTCGGCGGTGTTTTCAGTGAGCTGGGAGCGGAACGCATCGGTATGCTGGCCTATGGCTGGATGACTGCGCGTCTTGGTACTCTGCCCTATGCAGTACACAGCATTTGCTATAATATATGTGATTTTTCTTATGATTTTATCTTCGGCTTTGGCAAGGCTAATATGGTGCTTGCCGGGCAAATGCGCGGTGCCGCTGATTATTCAAACTGGAAGCGCTGCCGCAGTATAGGCTTTAAATGGGGCCTGGGACTTTCCGTTGCCTCTTTTATTATCCTGTATGCCGCACGCGTGCCGATTTTCAGCGTTTATTCGCAGGATGCGCAGGCACTTGCTCTCAGTGAGACGGTAATGTTCTGGGTGGCAGCCGTCTGCATACCGCAGGGGCATACGATTATCACGGCAGGCATATTGCGTGGCAGCGGTCAGACTACTGCCGTTGCCGTCTATTCCTTTGTGCTGATTACCATTTTGCGTCCATTGATGACAGCCTTCTTTATCTATTATTGCAAGCTGGGTATTGTTGGCGCCTGGGTACCGATGTTTTTGGACCAGTCGCTGCGCAGTCTGTGCTTTACCTGGAAGGTTATGCGGATACGCGGGCTGAAGGATTTAATAAAATAAATATGCCGTATAAAAAGCAAAGCAGCTTCTGCGTCGCAGAAGCTGCCTTTATTTTTAGGCTGTACTACCGTTGTAGTACAAAATATAAAACTACCTTGTAAAGTTTATAGCTAAGCTTTGGCATTAGTCAGCAAAGCTAGTTCCCAGCTCTTTTTCTGCCAGGCGGATGAAGGCACGGATTGCCTCCTCCAGCTGCGGTTGTGGGGTATTTTCTTCCTTGCAGTGAGAAATACCGGGATCGGACTGAGCGAACATCATTACCGAAGGTACAACGGCATTCAGAGGCACGGCATCATGCAGCGGTGCGGAATACATGCTGTGTCTTGCACCTGTTTCTTCTTCTACGGCAGCGTTGCAGTCCTCTACCAGCTGCTCATCAAAAAGAATCGGCTCAGCATGCCAGATAGGCTCAAATTCTACAGTGAGCTTACCCTCCTGTGCATGCTTTTGCGCCGCAGCCTGCGCTTCTGCAACTATCGTTTGCATTGTTTCCGGCTTAATGCTGCGCTGGTCCAACGAAATGCGGCAGTAACCTGGAGAAATCGTTACCAGGTCAGGCTTTACCTCGATATTGCCTACAGTGCAATAGGAATCATACTTGAGGGCAATTTCACGTAAATCAAGGGTAGTCTGCGCTGCTGCGATAAAGGCATCCTGACGCAGGGCAACTGGCGAACCGCAATGTCCCTGCTGACCGCGGAAGGTGATGTACTGGCGGTTACAGCCGCAGACGCCGTAAACGCAGGCTACGCTTTTTTTGGCTAAAGCCAGCAGCGGTGCCTGCTCAATGTGCAGCTCCAGGTAAGCTTTAACCGGCAGCTTGGCAAAGGCTGTGTGTGCCTCCCCTATTCTGTTGGCATCAAGGCCGTATTCCTGCCAGACATCGCTGAAGCTGCGGCCGTTTTCCTGATGGATTAAGGGCAGCACATCCTTGCTTGTGACAATGCCGCTGACAGCACTGCTGCCAAGACAGCTTTTACCGAAGGCTACACCCTCTTCATCTGCCCAACCGACAACGTAAAGAGTTTTGGCAGGCTTTTTATCTGCCAGACCGTAGGCACCGATACCCATGCCTGCTACAACGCCTAAAGCGCCGTCCAGCCAGCCTCCGTCAGGTACGGAATCGAGATGGCTGCCGATAACAATGCACTCCTCGCTTTCGCCGGCAAATTTTGCCCAGCTGTTGCCTGCAGCATCTGTCCAGACCTCTGCACCTGCTGCCTGCATCTTTTGGGAAAACCATTCCGTTGCTTTCTTGAATGTAGGTGTCCAGGCAATGCGGTGTGCTCCGTCTATATCAGAGGTTAAGGCTGCCAGCTCCCTGAGATCAGCAACAATGTTTTTTGCTATTTGTTCACGTTTCATATAATGCTCCCTTTCTGCTTCATTAGGCTTTTGCATAACGGCAAAAGTGTAAAAATTAAGTTTATTATATTTTATTATAGCTTTAAAACCAATTTGTTCCGCTGTTTTATCTGCTTCGATAAGAGCGTTACAGCAAACAAGCATAGGATAGCTTATCTGCATTATATACAAATCGGAATTAATTTACAAGACAGAATAATGAACCTGCAAAGGTATAGCGAAAATAAAAATAAGCTGCTGCCTTCACTTTTGCTACAAAGAAGGCAGCAGTTTTTTCAGTTACATTGTAGAAAGAATGGTATTTACCTGGCTATAGCCTGCTGCCGCTACCTGCTTGCGGAAGCGGCGACGTAAATTATTGTTGGGAATGAAGATATTGGATACTTGCAGGCCGGCAATATTGAAGGTTTTGCTGGGAGCAGTGCAGATTACGTAATTTTGCTCATATTGCTCACCTAAACTGGCAAAAACTGTCTGAGAGATATTCCCCCAGACGAAATCACCGTGAATTTCATCACTTACGGTAATTACACCATGCTTAAGGCAGATATCGCCCACTTTTTGCAGCTCAGCGCGAGTCCAAACACGCCCTACGGGGTTATGCGGTGAGCATAAAAGCATCAGCTTAACATTGTTGGCGACGATTTTTTCTTCTAAATCGGCAAAGTCCATTTCATAATGACCGTTTTTCAGAATAAGCGGTGAATTAATAAGTTTGCGCTCATTATCCTCGATAACCTCGCTGAAAGGATAGTAAACCGGCTGCTGTACAAGTACGCCCTCACCTTTTTGGGTGAAGGCCTTTACTGCCATAGCAAGGGCAAAAACTATGCCGGGAGTTTTGGTGAGCCATTCTGCTTTGGGACTCCAGTTAAAATGCTTAGTATACCAGTCGCGGACAGCGTGAAAATATGCTTCTGTGCTTTCGCTATAGCCGAAGATGGCATGCTGGCAGCGTTCAACAAGTGCTTCCTGTATTTCCCGGGCAATAGGAAAATCCATATCTGCCACCCAAAAAGGTAAAACGTCTGCCGGACGGCCACGCTGGATGGCAAAATCGTATTTTAGGCAGTCTGTATTACGTCTGTCGATTATTTTGTCAAAATCATATTTAGTCATAGTCTATCACCAAACTTTATTCGTATAAATTATTCTACTGCGGCAAAGGCCTGTGCCAAATCGTCAATCAGATCCTGCGTTGCTTCAATGCCTGTAGAGAAGCGCAGCAGACAATCCGTAATCCTCTTTTCAGCACATTCTTCGGCAGTAAGGTCGGTATGTGTCTGGCGGGATAGGTTATCAGGCTTTCTGTACCGCCAAGGCTTTCGGCAAATTTGATGAGCTTGACGCCTTCCAAAATTTGGCGTGCTGTTTCGGCGCTGTCTACAGCAAAGGAAATCATGCCGCCGAAGCCGGTGGTTTGCTCTTTGTTAATTTCATAACCGGGATGATTTTCCAGACCGGGATATAAAACGTATTGTACACGCGGTTGCTCCTGCAGCCATTTGGCAATGGCAAAAGCATTTTTCTGGTGCTGCTCCATACGTAGCGGCAGAGTTTTGATGCCGCGGATAACGAGCCAGGCATCAAGTGCTCCCAGACAGGCACCGGTTGCGTCAGCTGCACCGATTTCGTGAATACATTTTGTTGCAAATTCCATAGTGTCATCTTCTCCTTTGAGCCTGCATTTTAATATTTATGTAGCGATATATTGATATAGATAAAAGGCTATAGCTTTACATACATCAAAAAAGCACGGGCAGATACCCGTGCTTTTCTTCATTATATAAGGTATATTTTTTACCACCCTACTCCAATCCAGGGGCCGTGGTGATGGCCGCCGCCGATGCCGATACCTATGCCAATTGGGAAGTTCCAGCCACCTCTGCGGCTTTGCTTTTCGCGTTCAATCTTCATGAACCACAGGCGATAGATTTTACCGCCGTTTTCCAGCTTTTTCGGCGTATCCTTATCGGTGATAATCTTATAGCCGTTGAAGTTGGCGTTGGAGCTTTCGTAATCGCTGAGCATTTTGTTCATCTGCGCAAAGGTAGCCTTGTTATTGGTATATAAGCGCAGCATTTCGGTATTGGGCATGGTTAAAATCAGCTGCTTGCGCAGGGAACGGTCTTCTGCCAGACCATGGTAAACCTCTACCCTGTCTTCCTTGATTTTTACATATAGCAGGTCTTCGCTATCGCCGGCCTGCAATCGTTCGTTCATTTCGGCAGCGCTGATGATTGCAATCGGTTTGATTGCGTCCGGATCATCGGCAGCCTTAGTTTTATCTGCAGCGAGCGCCAGCGCGCTGCAGCAGCACATCAGTAAGCAGGTTAACAGTAAAAGCAGCTTGCGCATAATTCTCCCTCCTTTGGAAGCTGATGGGAAAAATCTCCATAAAAGACTTATATATTCCTCAAGAATATGGTATCATATTTACGTAAATTTGTTAACTGAACTTTAGGTGATATCTGAGGAACAGTGATATTGAAATACGAGGAGACTATATGAAGAAAAATAACCTGATTTGGATAATTATCTGTAATATCCTGGGAGCACTGCTTTTGGGAAGCTGGCTGGCAAGCACCCCCACCGCCGGCTATCACGGATCTTGGCTGGCGCTGGACCAAAGTGTCTTTTATTTCTTTAACCAGAAGCTTGCGCAGGGAACGGCTTTTACTTATTTTATCGCTTTTGTTAATCTGCGTGCCTTTGATGTGGTGGCCTTTGTGGCGATGCTGGCGATTTTTTACAGCTATTACCGTAAAAGTAATGTTGAAGGCAAGCGCTGGCTGTTCTGTATCGGCGTTGCCATGTTGGTAAGTGCGGTAATCATTAAGCAGTTTGATAAGTTGTTGCCGATTGACCGTGCAAGCGCTTCCGTTTATTTTGACCAGCTGTATCATAATGTAAACTGGGTTAGCCAGCTGAGCGGCTGGCCTGCCAAGGATCGCTCCGGCAGCAGCTTCCCCGGTGACCATGGCATGATGCTGTTGATATTTGCTGTGTATATGTGGAAATATATCGGCAAAGATGCTTTTATCAAAGCGATGGCTGTATTTATTATTTTCTCACTGCCCCGTATTATGGGCGGTGCGCATTGGTTTACCGATGTTTTCGTAGGCTCCGTTTCTTTTGTCCTGCTTGTTTTAAGCTGGATTCTGCTGACACCGCTTTCGGATATCTTTATCGGCTGGTTGGAGAAAAAGCTGCCGCTGAGATGGTTTGTGAAGAAGAGAGAATAGAATTTCAGGCTGTTGCCATTTTTAGTTTTGCTTACAGTAAGACTGAAATGGCAGCAGTTTTTTTGTATATAATAAAGGGAATGTCTTTGGGGCATATCATGTCCCATCATGGACTTTTTATTTTCGCTTCCCTCTTCTATTTTTTGCAGATTTGTGATAAAATTTAGTTGTATTTTTATGAGAAAATTCAGCAAGGAAGTGACGGAATGGAATTTGTAAAATCTGCTGATGTAGTCGTTATTGGTGGCGGCATTGTAGGTACTGCTGTATTGCGCGAGCTTTCCAAGTATGACCTGAAATGCGTTCTGCTGGAAAAAGAGCCGGACATCGCTATCGGCACTACTAAAGCTAACAGTGCAATTCTTCATGCTGGCTTTGACGCTCCTACCGGCAGTCTCAAAGCTATTACCAATGTTCGTGGCAATGCTCTGTACCACGAGCTGCAAAACGAACTGGACCTGGATATTAAATGGACCGGTTCCCTGGTTGCTGCAACCACCGACGAGGAAATGCAGACTCTGCAGGAGCTGCTGCAACGCGGTAAAAAGAACGGCGTTGAAGGCCTGCAAATCCTGTCTAAAGAAGAAGTTCTTGAGCAGGAGCCTAACCTGACCACTGTCAAGGGTGCTCTGTGGGCTCCGAGTGCCGGCGTATGCTGGCCGTTCGGTGCTGCTATTGCTTTCGCTCAATGCGCTGTACAAAACGGTGCAGAAGTTATCCGCGACTGCAAGGTACTGGGCTTCGTTAAGGAAGACGGCAAAATTACTGGTGTAGAAACCAATAAAGGCACTATTGCTGCTAAATATGTGGTTAATGCTGCCGGTGTTTATGCTGACGAAATCGCTAAGCTGGCCGGTGATGATACCTTTACCATCACTCCGCGTAAGGGCGAATATATTCTGTTTGATAAGACTGCTTGCAGCAGCCTGGTTTACGGCGTGGTATTCCCCACCCCGACCAAAAAATCCAAAGGTATTCTGGTTTGTACTACTACCCACGGCAACACCTTCATCGGTCCTAACGCTAATGAGCAGGATTCCAAAGAAGATAAGGCTGTTACTACTGCCGGCATGAATGAAATCATTGCTTCTGCCAAGAAGCTGATTCCGAACCTGCCGATGGGCGCAGCTATTACCGAATTTGCCGGCCTGCGTGCCGTTTCCAGCACCGGTGACTTCGTACTTGGTCCTTCCGAAAAGGTTGAAGGTCTGTACAATGCTGCCGGCATGCAATCTCCCGGTCTGACCGCAGCTCCTGCTGTAGGTGAGCTAATTGCCAACGAAATTGCCCGTGTAAGCGGCGCTGCCAAGAAAGCTGACTTCAAGGCTGCTCTGCCGAAGCATAAAGCATTCAACCATATGACTGCTGATGAAAAGGCTGCCAAGATTGCCGAAGACAATCTGTACGGCCGCGTAATCTGCCGTTGCGAAACTGTTACCGAGGGCGAAATTGTAGAAGCAATCAATTCTCCTGTAGGCGCACGCACTGTTGACGGTGTAAAACGCCGTACTCGTGCAGGCATGGGCCGTTGCCAGGGTGGCTTCTGCGGTCCGCGTGTTACCCAGATTCTGGCACGCGAGCTGAACATTTCTGTTCCCGAAGTATTAAAAGAACGTACTGATTCCAATATGTTCTACGAAAAATATTCTGCAGATGGCGGGGAGGAATAATAATGAACCAATTATATGATGTAATTATTGTTGGCGGTGGCCCTGCCGGTCTGTCTGCTGCTTACAGCGCATGGCAGAATGGTGCTAAAAAAATCGTTGTTATCGAGCGTGACCGCGAACTCGGCGGTATCCTGCAACAGTGCATTCACAATGGCTTCGGTCTGCATCACTTCAAGGAAGAGCTGACCGGCCCTGGCTATGCACATCGCTGCATCGAGCTCGTTGCTGATAAACCTGAAATCGAAACCCTGGTTGATACCATGGTATTAGATGTACAAAACAATAAAACCGTTATTGCCGTTAATCCGGAAAAAGGCTTACTGAAGCTGGAAGGCAAAACTGTTATCCTGACCATGGGCTGCCGTGAGCGTACCCGTGGCGCTATCCGTATTCCGGGCGAGCGTCCTGCAGGCGTTTTCACTGCCGGCGCTGCTCAGCGTATGGTTAATATGGAAGGTTATCTGCCGGGTCACAAAATCGTTATCCTCGGCAGCGGCGACATCGGCCTGATTATGGCTCGCCGTATGAGCCTGGAAGGATGCAAGGTTCAGGCTTGCCTGGAAATCTGCCCCTTCTCCAACGGTCTTACCCGTAATATCGTTCAATGCCTGAACGACTATGATATTCCTCTGTACCTCTCCCACACCATCGTTGCTATCCATGGTGAGGAGCGCGTAACCGGTATCACCGTTGCTAAGGTTGACGAGCGTATGACTCCGATCCCGGGTACCGAATTTGATATCGAGTGTGATACTGTACTGCTGTCTGTCGGTCTGATTCCTGAGAACGAGCTGTCCCGCGGCCTTGATTTGGAAATGAACCCGCTGACCAATGGTCCGGTTGTTGACCAGCATCGTGAAACCAGCTTAGACGGTTTCTTTGCTGCCGGCAACGTAGTACACGTACATGATCTGGTTGACTTTGTATCCGAAGAAGCTGAAATCGCAGGCAAATATGCCGCATTAAAGGCTCAGAAAAAAATGGCAACCGAAAACCGTACCGTAACCGTAAAGGCTATTGACGGCGTACGTACCTGCGTACCGCAGAAGCTGACCATGCCTGCTGAAATTCCTGCTGACGAGAAGGTTAAGCTGTTCATGCGTGTTGCTGCACCGCACCGCAAAGTTAAGCTGGAGGTTAAGAGCGGCGATAACGTTCTGCTGAGCCGTCCTCTGCCCGTAGCAAAGCCCAGTGAAATGATTGCCGTAGAAATTCCGGCTGCAAAATTTGCCCAGATCGGTGACGAAGTTACCGTAGGTCTGGTGCTGTAAGGAGGGTATAAAATGGCTGTTGAAACTCGTGTTATGAACTGCATTATGTGCCCTATGGGCTGCGAGATGACTGTTACCATTGAAAATGGTGCAGTTACCAATGTTACCGGCAATACCTGCCCGCGTGGCGCTAAATATGCTAACGATGAAGTTACTGCTCCGAAGCGTATGCTGACCTCTACCGTTGCTGTAGAAGGCGGTATGCTGCCTTTGCTGCCCGTAGTATCTGCTAACGTACTGCCGAAGGAACGCATCATGGACTGCGCACGTTTCCTGCGTAGTGTAAAGGTTACCGCTCCGATTAAAACTGGTGACGTTGTAGTTAAGGATATTCTCGGCCTTGGTGTAGATATTATCGCCAGCCGTGATATGTAATCAGCTGAGGATTCTTCTGTTGCATATAATATAGTAAAAATTGAAAGAGCTGCAGTTGCACTACTCTGCGTAGTGTAAAACTGCAGCTCTTTTTGTGTATGAGTGATGAGGATGAAAAGAAGGATGTTAATCAGGTGTTTTTGGCAATTACCGCACCCAGTACAGCACCGATGATGAAGCTGGTGGTAGCTTTTTTGTTGCTGTCCTTTTTCGTTACATAATCGTCGTTCTTATGACGCTTGTCGTAGCGGTCATGTCTGTCGTAACGGTCGTGTTTGTCATAACGATCATGCTTGTCGTAACGGTCGTGTCTGTCATAGCGGTCTGAATGACGCGTTGGCGGAGCATCGTGCCTTTCGTGAGCGGATGCTACGCTTGCCAGCGGCAGAGAAAGCACCATGGCAGCCATAGCAATTGCCGTGGTTTTCTTCATATACTTGGTTAATGTTGTCATCATATTTGGCACCTTCTTTCTTAAAGTGGTTGTTTACCTTTGTTGCTTTTATTATAAAGGCAGTATATGGCGAAATTATGACGATTTTGCCGGATTTACAAAAAATAAGCAGAAAAAATTGTAAAGACTTTAGCATTTTACTTATTTGGGTATGGAAAAAGTGCTTTATTTACTTGGTTAATACGCAAACAGAAGATTTTAGGTTATTATAATAGTAGTTATTAATCAACCCCCTTCCCCGTCAGTCGGCAAAGGAGGCTGCAGCATGAAGTCTGTTACCTATCTCAGACAATTTCTTTCATTAAAGTCCCTCAGCCTGATTATAGGCGGCTCGCTGGTATATTCCATCGGCTTTAATATGTTCATTTTGCCATGTAATCTTTATAATGGAGGCTTTTTAGGGATAGCACAGCTGCTGGGATATTTTATGAGAAACGTCCTGGGACTGAGCTTTGTTACCGATAACTATATCGGCAGTATCTATTTTCTACTGAATATACCCTTGATGCTGCTGGCTATACGCAAGTTCGGCAAGGATTTTTTAGTGAAATCTGCTGTCTGCATCACAAGCTACAGCGTATTGCTGAGTCTTGTGCCTGTTGCGGAATATAATTATCTGCCTGATACGATTACGGCTTGTCTGGCAGGCGGTATTCTGTGCGGTCTGGGCTGCGGCATGACGCTGATGAGCAAGGGCAGCGGCGGCGGTGAGGGCATTTTGGGACTGCTGATGATGCACCGGTATCATAATATGAGTGTAGGCAAGGTCTTCAATATTATTAATATCTTTGTCTTTGGCAGCTGTATTCTATTATATGATGTAGCTGCGGCAGTCTACTCTATCTTCTTTGCTGTGATTACTTCCGTTGTTCTGGATAAGGCATATTTACCCAGTATTACGGTAACGATGATTATAATTACTAAAATAGATTTGGTAGAAGAGGTTATTTTTGCGGCTGTGCATCGAGGTGTAACTAAAATTAAGGGCATAGGTGCCTATAGCGGTGAGGATACCAATGTGCTTTTAACGGTAGTTTCTAAGGTTGAGTCGATGAAATTACGTCATTTGCTTGAAGAATGTGATCCGAATATCTTTATTATTGAATACGAAAATGTATCGGTGATAGGAAATTTCGAAAAAAGATTATAGAAATTTTTGCCGAAAAATGACGTTTTGCAAGCTGTTTTTGAGGATTTTTCGTAGATTTTTAGAGAAATTTTGAAGTTTTTTCAGGTGCTTCAAAGCGTGTATACATGATACTTTATTTGTCCACGAATCCAAGTGTTTCACTAAAAAATCTTAAAAAAGTTGTAAAAAAGGTGTTGACATTACCTTGCCCACGTGGTATTATATACAAGTCGCCGGGATACAGCGACAAACACAAACAACAAAGTTGCGAACAAACGCAACAGAGTGAACCTTGAAAACTGAACATAAACCTAGAAAAAAGCGAATGTGCGGGTCGAGCGCGAAAGCGCAAGACCAAGTCAA
>OGUL01002949.1_pt1 | contig 10619 bp, 9 predicted proteins | sample 1553651 | NCBI WGS metagenome assembly OGUL01 (sample SAMEA2580048, study PRJEB22360) | human gut metagenome | biome: human gut; feature: human-associated habitat; material: faeces | place: Denmark | collected 2008/2010
TAGAGCAATTAAGGGATGCTCAATAACTGTTAAGCAAAAAACGGCCCTCTGCCAAGGAAAAGGCAGAGGGCTGAGTTTTAATCTAAGGGTTTACATTCAGTTACAGTTTTTAGATAAATTTCGGGGTTTCCGTTCAAAACAAGGTCTGCATATCCAATCGGGTCATTGTAGATCAGATAATCCAGTTCTGACCGCTGATACATATTGTCGGCAACCTCGTTTTCCACCGCAATCGTATCAATGGCAATCTTGCTGCCATCAAAAAATTTCAATTCCACACAAGCGGTATCCATGTTAAACTCACAAGAAATCAATCTATCCATAAGAAACCTCCATTTTGCAGGATGTTAGATCATCCCAAAATATTTGAATGCTTCTCGGATCGCTTTCTCTTTTTCCGGTGGGCACTGTGGCTGTCTGGAATCCTCGGACTTCGGCAAATTGTAATTCTTGCCAACTTCAATCCCACATTTCCTCTTAATCTGTGAGATATAAAGATTGGATACCTTTAACCCGCTATGCTCCAGCACATAGTCTTTGATCTGGGTGTAGGTTGCCCCATCCTGAAATTCGGACATATCCATATCTTCCAAAGAGAACTCAACCCGAATCTTTTTCGAGTCGACCTCGCCCTTGGAAAGCAAGACAACCGTCTCAACGTGTGTCGATAGGGTAATTGAGATGCACTTTCCAGAGTTTTCACTGTACTCTGGGAGTGAAAAATGTTGCAATCCTCTGTGACGAGGCTGCAAAAAATTGACATGATGCTCTCTCTTATGCCCCTGCATAGCAAAAGATTGCATTGTATTTTAGATGTAAGCCAGACCAGCTTACGATTACTCTGCTCTTTCTCTATGGTCCACTACTCATCCCTTGATGATAACTTCTAAGATATTGTACCATAAATTGTTTATTGGGGAAATTACTTCCCGATAAAAATGGGCAGAAGAAAACCTCCAAATCTGTTGTGGACTTGGAGGCATTATTCCAACCATTTACTATCTTAAACAATAATTTGTCTCTTTATATTTTGTCTCAATAAAAACATCTAACAAAGCTTTTTGCTCTGTAGATAATTCAGCATGATCTCTAATCCATAAATGAATTGCTTTTCCTATTGCATAAGATAATTTTTCCTGTTGCGATGCACTTATATTATTTCTAGAAACATTCGGGATAAATTCTCGATTAAAAATATTAATAACGGCTCCCTTTAATATTACTCCATCAACAAGATATGGTATCTTAATCCTTAATCCTGATAGTAAAACATTCTTAACATAGCATGTATCAGTATTTTCCCAACTAAATCTTCCTTTAAATGTATTTTCCTCATTATAAGGCAAAACAGCATTTGATTCTCCTGTGACAACCCCTTTTTTTATAATTTCTGGCTTTACTGGTGTTAAAGAGCCATGATGAAACTGATTTCTAAATCCGCCTAATGTATATCCACCAATAATGCTCTCACTTGACTCTTCTATTATAAAATCGTAATCTTCAAACTCATCTTCATCTCCCCATATATTTATAGCTTCATAATTTCCTATCTTATCAAGTGCTTCTTGGTAATCTTCTAAAACATCATAGGCTTTAAGGAATTCACTTTCTTCATCTTCTGTAATAATCGGAATTTTCAAGAATGTAATTTTCCCATCTTTAACAAAGTTTTTAATGGATATATTTTCTTCATCCACCGAATACTCCTCTTCATTATAGCAATAACTCTCGTACCCATTTATGTCACTTAAATATTTTGCAAAATTTATTTGTTTATAGCTACAATCAATGAATGCCTCTATACCACTTAAGTATTCTGAAAGACATATGTTTTCTGCAATTATTGTTTCAATCCTCTTAATATTACATTCCAATGGCATTGATACACCTTTTTCCATTGTTGATATTTTAATCGGTATTCCACAATCCAAAAAATTATTTTCTATAAAAGATACCAATCTTTCTATATTATTATTGAACACACTTAAACATTGGTCATAATCTAAAATTATTTCTGTTCCCTGCTGTCTTACAGTATCTTCATAAGTAAGGCATATGTACTCACTGTTTCTTTCAAATGAAATTCGATTCATTTTCTGTTCATTATAATAAACTGTATTAACCTCCACTTTATCGGATAGCATAAAACATGCCAAAAAACCTATTCCATAATGCCCTATTGGCGAATATTCTCTATCTTGTAGCCTATAATCATCTGACGCATAATAAGATACACCAACATTCAGAAAATACTTTTTCAAAATATCTATAGACATACCACTACCATTGTCCATAACCATAACTTTTTTTCGATCTTTGTCCAAAATCACTGAAATATATGGCTGATAATTTTGATATCTAAATTTTTCCATTTTAGTGGCCGATTCTTCCATAGTCTTACATGCATCAATTGAATTTTGTATTAATTCTCTTAACCCATATTTTCTATCACCATAAATATGCTCTCCCATCAATAAATTGGTCACTGCATTATAATCCAAAGAAAGTCTTAAATCAGAAAAACTAAAACCCTTCGATTGAATTTGGTTTACTACATTTGTTTTTAATGGTAATAGATATTTCTCGTCTACAAAACTTTCACATAAATCTACAGCATTTTTTAATTCTCCATTAATAGCATCAAAGTATTTTAAAAGTTTTCTATGAACAGATGGGTCCTGACTTGTACCCTGAAAGAAAATTTCTAATTCATTTGTTTTAGGGTTTCTTCTTATTTTATCATAGTTCTCTATCACAAAATGTTGTTTCCATTCTAAATCACTAAATTCCTTTGGGTTCAAATATTTATATAAATATAATGGTGCTCTTTGCTCATCAATATCCAAATAGTCAGATATTCTAAGTAGCACAGAGATATACTGTGCATTAAGATCAAAATGTCCCTTTTTTTCATCATTATGCAAGTTCTTTTTTATCCATTCAAAATCTTCATTATGCGACATGCATATTTGTGCAAGTTCAGATTTAAATGAAATATTTGTTGATTCTGGAATCAAAAATAACCTTTCATCCATCTTTGTCTCAATATAATCTCTCGCACGTTTACCATGTACCGGCCTTACGCACTCTTGCAAAGCGGTCATTTCATCCCCATATTTCTCAAGTACTTTACTATATTTTCTTTCACCCAATATCGCATGGTCTGCTTTGATTTCCTTAATTTCGTCCACATTTGCAATCATTCCAATATCATGCAACAATGCACTATATATAAGTAATGCTACTTCTAATTCACTTAATTTATTTATATCCACAACAAGTGCATACATATATTCCATCACATTTATAGAATGTCTTACACCATGAACTGTATAACTTGCAAAAACATTATTAATTTGCGGTAATATCGTATTAGCATATTCTATAGTTTCATCTAACTTACTTAAAAATTTACTATCTTTTTCCTTTAACCACATATATAAATGGCTTTCCTGTACTTTTTCTATCATCTTAATCACTCTCTATTAGTTATTACCTAATTCCAAATATCCATCTAATTTCAATATTCCTAATATAACAGGAGCCTCCAAGTTATTTAAACTCAAAGGCTCTCTTTTTCTTACATAACTTTATGCAAGTGCAGGTTCCTTCCCTGCAATAATCGCTTTCACTTCTTCTATATCCTTATCTGTGGCTGAGGCTATCTGCTCTGCTGTAAAACCATTCTTATACATTTTCATAATGAGTCCTGCCTCTCCAATTGCAATACCATCTTCTTTTATTCCCTGACTCAAGTTACACATAACGCTCACATCCTTCCTGAAGTTCTCCTCAATAGGAATATCGTATTCATTTCCAATTATGTTTAGTTTTTCATCTATTGTAAGTTCCTGTGACAGCAGCGCACATAACAGACGGTGCAGTTCATATGTCTCATCATGTTCCGGCAGATTCTTTGCCAGTCCAAGCATGATGATATTCAGCAGGTCAAGATTTCCCTTCCATTCATAGGAACCAATCAAATCTTCCTTTGTGAGATGCACATGGCTCATGCTGCTCTCGTCCATGTTCATACATACCCAGATGGAATATACACGCTTAATGTCATCGTAGCTGGAGTTCTCAAAATCACGTTCTTTTTGTGATGAAATCAGTCTGCTCACATAAAAGATTGCCCGGTTTAAAATTTCATATCCCGTCGGCTCGTCTTTCTGTGCTTCTACATTGATGATAATCTGTGACAATCCATCTTTCATGCGCACATAAAAAACGATATCAAATCTTACCAGACCTTCATTGATCTCTTCATTTTCTGTGTTGAAACCGACCAGTCTTTCACCATTTTTTTCGCTGGCTGCATTTGTGAGTCCAGGCTCTACCGGTACCGTACTGATATGTGGTGTTCCCTCGATGCAGTTGACCACATCCTTGGGATTCATGCCCTTAAACTCATCAACTGTTTTTACCAGTATATGTGCCAGTATGCTCTTCTGCCCTAACAGACGCTTTGCACTCGTATCATACTGTGCTTTTGAATCTGTGACTTTCACTGCATTTTTTAATTCTGTATTCACTGGCCTTCCTCCTTTTTGTAACAGATATAGTCATCCCCAAAAAGGCATCTGACCACACCTATATTATAACTTACCCATTTCTTTTATACAATCAATTTTTATATTTGGAAAAGGAACAAAAGAAAAACTCCAAACCTGTCATAGATTTGGAGTCTTGATTCCGTCCATTTTTTACATTGTCTGCACCGGTGCATGTTGTTCCTGCTCCTCATGCTCCAAAGCATCCTGCTCCGGTACATAGTCTATATTTTTTGCTGCTTCCTGCACTTTTGCCATATACCGGATTTTAATGCTACTGTAATCAACCCCTGCCGGTTCCAGCACCTTTTTCTCTAACATGTTTAACATCGCTTCGGTGTCAAATTTTCCCTCAAAATAAAGTTCCTCATCCACCTTTATCGGTACATCCATTTCTTCCGGTGAACTTCCAAGGATCGTCCTCCAGCGTCCGGCTACTTTTCCACACATTTCCATAAAACGCTCATGGATATCCGGCTGTTCATTACAGGCCTGCAAAATCTTTTGTGCCACCTTTCTCCATGTAGGTGTTTCTATCCATTCTCCCCGCGCGAACTGGACTGCCAGCGGTTTTTTCCCTTTCAGTTCTGCCGGGGACACTGTGATAAGACTGCTTTCCCGGATTGTATCTTTCATATCTGTCCGCAACTCCCCACTCTGGTACATCTGGAGCAGTGCATCACATTTCGTATTTACAAGCTGTAACATTTCCTCCCTCAGTTCTTCTATCAGTTGCTCATAATTCATACGCTTTTCTCCTCCTGTCGCACACTTACTTCATGTGCTTTTTCTATATCCACTTCCCTTTACTCATTTTCCGCTATATATCGCTCCTGCTGTTCTTTCCTATTTTTGTGCCAACAATAAAACGCCCGGATCATCGGGCATTTTATTCTTACCATAAACTGGCAGGAACAACGTTTCCTATTTACTTGCTGCCATTCCTGCCGCAGTCTTACTCATATCGAATCTCCTGTTCCATGACAATGCCTGACTGGAACTGTATCAGCAGCTTCTCGCTGGATTCCACTTTGATGGTCGAGATCAGCCGTCTGACAAGGTCATTGTCGAACTCCTGTATCTGGCAGGTGCTTGTGCTTAAGTAATGGTCGATATCTTGGATTCTCTGTTCATAGCTGTCAGCCATCCATTTCTCGTTTCTGGCTGTTTTCTGTGCCTCTTTTAAGGCATTGATTTCCTCTGCTATGGTGCGATAGCGTTCATCAAACTCCGGTGTGTAGGAGCCGGTCTTTGCATTCTCCGCGATCAGTGCCACCATCTCTTCCTGCTTTTCTTTTATCTTTTCTTCGTATTCCTCAGACTCTTTTGCGGTGCTGTAGTTCCCGATGACATGGATGATGTTCTGCCGGAAGTTTTCCATAAATTCCATATCATCACTCGTGATCCTGTGGATGGCTTCCATCACCGCCCTGTTTAATGCGTTCTCTTCGAGTGTCTCGGATTCCCCGCATTTTTTCACTCCGTTAGTCAATCGGTTGCTGCATCTCCAGACCACTTTCTTTTTCCCGTTTCTCGCCCAGGTGACTCTCCGGTACTCCTGCCCGCATTTTCCACAGATCAGCATGCCGGTCAGCGCATAGGTGGAGGAATACCTGCTCCTCTGGTTCTTCTTCCGGGTGACAGCCGCCTTGCATAAGGATGCCCTCCGCATCATCTCTTCCTGTACCCTGTAGAACAGCTCCTTCGGGATAATCGCCTCATGGTCATCTTCCACATAATACTGCGGTACGATTCCAGTATTCTTGACTTTCTTTTTTGTCATGAAATCCACCGTATAGGTTTTCTGCAGCAAGGCATCTCCCATGTATTTTTCATTGCGGAGCATTTTGTCTATTACCGTGGAATGCCATTTGTCCTGCCCTGTGGCGGTCTTGATTCCCTGCTCTTCCAGATGCTTTGCGATCTTCCCGGTACTGTAGCCCTCCAGATAAAGCCGGAAAATCAGCTTTACGATCTCTGCCTCTTCGGGTACGATGACCAGGTCACCATCCTCGTTTTTGGTGTATCCCATGAACTTTGTGCAGTTTACGATGACCTTGCCTTTTTCAAATTTCCTCACGACTCCCCAGCGGATGTTCTCACTGATGTTGCGGCTCTCCTCCTGTGCCAGACTGCTCAAGATGGTAATAAGGATTTCGCCGGTTCCCTCCAGTGTATTGATCCCCTCTTTCTCGAACACCACCGCCACGTTCTTTTCCTTCAGTTTTCGGATGGTCACCAGCGAGTCTACCGTGTTCCTCGCAAACCTGCTGACCGACTTTGTAAGGATCATGTCGATCTTTCCGGCAAGGGCATCCTGTATCATGGCATTAAAGTCTGCCCTCTTTTTGGTGTTTGTTCCACTCTTTCCGTCATCCGCATAGATGCCGGCATTTTTCCAGTTTTCGTTTTCCGATATCTTGCTGGTATAATACTCCACCTGTGCCTCATAGCTGCTGTCCTGCTCTTCCAGTTCCGTACTGACACGGCAATAGGCAGCGACCTTCATTTTCTTCTCTGACAGTTTCACATTCCGGTCATACTGCACCTTGGCAGGTATCATGCTGATCTTTTTTGCTGTTTCTGCCATCTGCTCTCCCTCCTAATCCTTGTATCCGGCTGTGACACGGCTCCCATTGATAAGCTCTACTTCTGCCATGTTTCCACCATGCACCCAGATGCGTGCGATTATTTTTCTATATAAGTTTTCATCAAATGTTTCCAGTTCCTTTTTTCCTGCAAGGATGTTTTTGATCTCCTCTGTCCGGAACTCCCCATCCCTGACCTCCAGCGTCCGGTATCGTTCCTCTGCCCTTTCATAGAGCAGTTTCATCAGGTCTGTTTCTGTGCGTTCCTGTTCTTCTTTCATCCGCTGCAGGTTCCGCTCCAGAACCCGGTACTGAGGGCTGACCTTTTCCTCCTGCCTGTGTACCCGGAGCAGGCCTTTGTTTCGTATCACTGCATTGATGGCTTCTACACACACCTGCTTTGCCTGCCCGTCTGTAATAAAACTGTTCCTGCAGTTTTTTGCTCTGCCAGTCACATAGTTCCTGCACTTCCACTTGGCAGTGCCGCCACGCTCTTTTTTGTGGCTCGGCTGGATATGGCTGCATACTGCCCCGCATTCTGCACACCAGATGACACCTCCGAAGAGGATTCTCTCATCCCTGCCGGGCCTGTGGTCTGCCCTTCCAAGCTCTGCCCTCACCTTTTCCCGTCTGCGCTGGACTCTCTCAAACAGTTCCTCTCCTATGAGCTGCGGATAGTATTCTGTGCCAAGGTAGCTTGGGTTTTCCAGTATCCTGCCAATGGATGCATGGGTCCAGGACACTTTCCCTTTTGCATTGCATATGTTTCTCCCTTTCAGGTTCTGGGCGATCCTGCCTGCCGCCACTCCGCTGTCATAGTCTGTAAATATCTGTTCCACAATCTTTCTTTGCTCTTCGCAGATGGTGATTTTTCCATCCACAACTTTATAGCCGATTGGCATGTGCCACTGCATCCTGTCCACCTCCCCTCTCCGTCAGTTTCAGTCCGTTGTACAGGCAGAAGGTGATGTCGTGTTCTTTGGAGACCACGATCTTCTCCGCTGTCATTTTAAACAGTTGCTCGTCAAACTCCTCCATTAATCCGTCCTGTTCTGCGATCAGTTGGATAAGCTGTTCGGTCCGTACAATTTCTTTTGTCCTCCGTAGCTTTCTGGTCAAAAGTGTCTTTTTTCTCCTGCATTCCGTCAGCTGCCAGCCAAGCTTGCTACTGCTCTCCATAAAAAGAGCAGAGTCCATATATCCTTTCCTCATGACTTGGTTTAGGATTTGGCTCTGCTCGCTTATATCTTTGATTTCCTTATCCAGTTGTCTGATTTCCTCACTGTCCTGCCTTGCTGCCACAAGTTCCGTCAGCCCTTTTAACAGCGGCTCTAATATCGTTCCCTGATTGGTGTACAGCTTGTTCCACATGTCTGTAAAAGCCCGGTGCAGCACATCCTCCCGGATGGCTTTCATGCAGCAGCTCTCTTTATCCTCCACATGTCCGCTGCACGTCCAGATGATTTTTTCATATGGTTTCCCGATGTAGATTTTCTGCCGCCGGAAGGTTCTTCCGCACTCTCCGCAGATGATTCTGCCGGAAAACAGGTATCTTTTGGTGTAGTCACTCTTGTTCATGTGCAGTACATCCACCCGGTATGCCATCAGGTTGCGTACCGCTTCTGCCTCCTCATGTGTGACGATTGGCGGATGGCTGTCTTTGATGAGATACTGGTTTCTCTGTCCGTTGTTTACCCTGCGGACAAATGGGAACCTTGTTTCTGTATATGTCCTCTGCTGAAGCATATCTCCCTCATAAATGGGATTTTTCAGAATGTCCTGTATCACCCCGTCCTGCCACTTTTCTGCACCCCGGATTGTTGGAATGCCTTTCTGGTTCAGTGCCTTTGCTATCACATACACTCCCATGCCGTTTAAGTAAGACTCATAAATCCACCTTACGGTTTCTGCCTCGGATTCTATGATGACTAAATTTCCATCCTCGTCTTTTCCATAGCCATACGCTGGCGTCGATATGATATAGGTTCCATCCTGAAAGCGTTTCTGTATCGCCCATCGGTTGTTGCTTGAGATGTTTTCTGATTCCCCCTGCGCCACCGATGCCAGGATGGTAATGAACAGCTCGCTTTTTTCTGACAGCGTGTTGATATTCTCTTTTTCAAAGTAGATTCCAACGCCAATCTCCTTCAGCTTTCGGATGGTCTGGATGCATTCCACCGTATTTCTTGCAAATCTTGTGATGGATTTCGTAAGGATCAGGTCGATGTTCCCATCCTCACAGTCTGAAATCATCATCTGGAACTCATCCCTGTGCTTTACGTTTGTTCCGCTGATTCCTTCATCCGCATACACCCCTGCAAACTCCCACAGGGGGTTGCTCTCGATTTTTTCCGTATAGTACTCGACCTGTGCAGTATAGGAAGTTGCCTGTGCCTGACTGCCGGTACTGACTCTGGCATATCCGCACACTTTCAGCCTGCGTTCTTCCTGTGTATGTTTCTGCGCTTTTGCTGCCTTTATGACAGTCACTTTTTTTGCCATGCTTTTTTCTCCTTTCCCAGTATTTTCAAGGGTTTGCACTCCCTGTCAGCAACATACACTACCACATAGTCCTTTATATATCCAGTGTTATTACAGATATACTTTTGCTAATTCCGGGGAGAAAGTCTTGACATTCAAAACCCGGATTTTTTCCCATTCTTCCTCGGTTAACAGCTTATCTTCATGCATCCTTTTTAAGAGAAATTCGGCAATCTTATACCGCACCTCATTCGCTCCGCCTTCCATCATCTTTTCCCTTTTTCCTCCCGCAATTTAAGAACGTTAAATTCATTCTCCCAAGCCAAACACTTTTGCCCAGAAGAAACACCTTTACATCATCCCGATTTCAGCCATGGTTGCAGCCTCATCTTCTTCCCGGAAATACTGTTCCGATACATCCCTGCTGACTGAAAGCACCTCTCCCGCGTCCTTTTCTCCCATCTGGATCGGGATTAAGAACGGATGGATTTCCTTACAGAATTCCTGATTGGGACAGCTATTGATAAAATAGCCGCAGGTATCTAATATCAGCCTGTCACACATATCTGTGATGACGATCTTTTCGGCTTCAAACATGTGGCTGCCGATATAATTTGCGATATTTTCTGCCGTGGTCGAGATATAGTCCTCTTTCCGCTCCCCTCCATCACTCGGATAAAGATAGGCATATCCTGCCCTCTCCGTTTCAAAAATCCTTAACATCATTTCGGTATCTTCTTTCTTCATCTCCTGTTTTCCTCCATTCCCCATTTTTCAGCTTTTCTTAACTCCACAAGAATACGGCGGAAGTTCCCCTCCGCCGCATGGTTTCTGTAATTAAGTCTTACTGCCATAATCCTTCACTTCATAAATAAAAAGTGTCTGTCCCTATTCGTCACTACTCCCCGGAACCAAAACGCCGCCAAAACAGAGAAGAAAAAATCCCAAAGCCGGCATTTCATGGGCAGTCAGTCCAGACTGTCTTTGGTCCCTGCCA
>OGUL01002956.1_pt1 | contig 10594 bp, 7 predicted proteins | sample 1553651 | NCBI WGS metagenome assembly OGUL01 (sample SAMEA2580048, study PRJEB22360) | human gut metagenome | biome: human gut; feature: human-associated habitat; material: faeces | place: Denmark | collected 2008/2010
TGCCACACATCCCAGATGACGTACTGCAAAAGAAAGCTCCGGTGTCGGACGAAGTGTCTCAAAGATATACGCCTTAATTCCGTTAGCTGCCAGGCAAAGCGCTGCTTCCTGGGCAAACTCCGGTGACATATGACGGGAATCATATGCGATAGCAACGCCCTGGGATTTCTTGTCTACTTTTGCAATATAGTTGGCAAGACCCTGTGTTGCTCTTCTTACTACATAAATATTCATGCGGTTGGTACCTGCGCCAATGATACCACGCAGGCCAGCCGTACCAAATTCAAGATCCATATAAAAACGCTCTTTGATCTCATTCTCGTCGTCTTTGATCGCTTTCAGTTCTTCTTTTGTTGCCTCGTCGAAGTATGGGTTTTCAAGCCACTGATTATAGATTTCTTTATAATCCATGTTCCAAAATACCTCCCTGTTTCTTTATATAAGATAATTAACATTATATAACAATTTTCTGAAAAAGGGAAGTTTTGTTTTTGCCTTATTCAGACGCATTACTGCCGCAGGCATCTTTTCGGAAATTCTTCCCACTGCTTTTTCTGCCGGATCATCGTATGCAGCTTTTCCACATTTTTCCCGGATATGACTGCTTTATTGTGAGTGTAATAATGGTTGGCAAGTTTCCAGTATTTTTCCGGATATACAAATCGTACTTTCAGGTTCTGCCATTCTGACATGGAAATAGGGCGGATGGAATCATATGTGGAAAGCATTTTTTCTGCAATATATGGATCCCAGCAGTATTTTTCCAGAATTTTCCTCATAAATCGATACAGATCTGCCATCTGCACATCAAAGTTCCAGTGGCTGAAATTGGTCACTGCCGCATTTTTTCCAAGGATCAGCACATTATGCTGATTATACTCTCCATGACAGACAGTACCTTTTTCAAGAGATTGCTGCCGCAGTGTCTGATAATCCGTTTCATCCAGCATGGAAACCGCCTTTTCTCCTTTTTCCAGAAACCATTCCACACTTTTAAGATAATCTTTTTCAAAAGGGATTGACACTCCTTTTTTCCGGATAAAACGTCGGATCTTCCGCATTTCCTGATTGTGCCGGATATATTCTTCTTTAAGATTCCTTGCCGTGTAGTCTTTTTCCAGAGGAAGCTGCATTCTCCCGTGGATCTCCGCCAGCATCCGCACACTTTTCAAAATGTCGGTTTCGGATTTTGTGTCACACTCCCGCCCTTCAAACCATACCTGTGCCGTATAGGGAATGGAATCTTTGTCTTTACTCACCAGAGCACCTTCCCGGTTTTCCAGATAGACATCTACATGGCATCCCTGCTCCTTAAGTTTTTGCAGAAGTTTCTGCTGCATGGAAAGCTTTTTTTCCGATCCGTGAAATTCCCGAAGTATGACAGGACCTCTTTCTGTCCTGCAAAGAAGTGCGCCTCTCACTCTGCCGGAAGATAACGCATTAAGCCCATACTGCTCCAGCACGCTCAACCCATAATCATACAAAAAAGTTCCCCCCTGCCTTATTTTACGTTCTATCTTATGCAGGGGGGATTTTTGTTATTCTATTCGGTTTTTATGCCATCTTTTTCCGCTATTTCAAGAAGTTTTTCTTTTGTATTAAGGGACGGATCTTTCAGCACACAGTCAAGAAGTCTTTCAAGAAGATCTCCCAGTTCCGGTCCGGCCGGGTGTCCGGCATTTATAAGATCTTTTCCGGAAACTGCCAGCATTTTCAGAGATGTACATTCTCCTCTTTTAAGGATTCCCTGATAAGTTTCCGTCACGCCGCTTAAGCGTGCCAGCTTATCTTCTCTTTTGTAAGTACTCTGAGCTAAAAGGTCTGCCTTCTGCACTTTCAGATACAGTGGAAAAAGATCTTCTCCTATGAGATTCACAGACCGTCTTACATCCTCAGCTGCCGGTGCAGGTCGAAGATCATGATACCGGATCAGACGACAGGTATTTCGGATCGTTGCATTGTCAAATTTCAGGCGGCGCAGGATCTTTCCTGCCAGTTTCTCACCTGCCGGGCCGTGAGTCTTGAAGTGGTCTCTGCCGTTCCCGTCCGTCTTTTTCACGACTGGTTTCGCAATGTCGTGAAGAAGCATTGTGATGCGGAGAAGCCTGTCATTCTCAATCTCTGTAAGACTTTTCAGAATATGCTCGCCCACAGTATAGCAGTGGTGTGGGGTATTCTGCTCTGTCTCCATGCAGGCATCAAATTCCGGAAGAAATTCTCTTGTAAGCCCGGTTTCCCATGCAGTACGGAGATAATCCGGATGATCAGATACCAGAAGCTTCACAAGCTCGGTCTGGATACGCTCTGCACTGACATGTTCCAGATTTCCTGACATTCGTGCCAGTGCCGCCTTTGTATTTTCTTCCACGGTAAATCCAAGCTGTGCGGAAAAACGCACCGCGCGGAGCATACGAAGGGCATCCTCTGTAAAACGTTCCACCGGATTGCCGACGCACCGGATGATTCTCTTCCCGATATCTTCCATTCCGCCAAACAGATCCACCAGTCCATGTTCCGGATGATAGGCCATGGCATTGATGGTAAAGTCTCTTCGCTTCAGATCTTCCTCAAGGCTTCTGGTAAAGGTCACAGCATCCGGATGACGTCCATCATGATACTCTCCGTCCACACGATAGGTGGTCACCTCAAAACCCTCTTTATCCATCATTACCGTTACTGTTCCATGCTGGATTCCCGTATCTACGGTTCTTCGAAAAAGTTCCTTCACCTGCTCCGGAAGTGCTGACGTGGTGATATCCCAGTCTCCCGGCTCCCGGCCCAGGATGGAATCCCGGACGCATCCGCCCACAACGTAGGCCTCATAACCGGCAGCATTTAAAGTCTTCAGGATCTGCGCTGCTTTTTGTGGTATGTTTATCTTCATAAATAACTCCTCTTACTGATTGCTGCTGTCCAGATCAAGCATTCACATTTCACTGTATTATCTGCGCTCAGCAGCCGGATGATATTCTGATATGGTTTCAGTAACGATATTATAGCATAAATTCACAAAAACAGCGGAGCTTATTTCGCCCCGCTGCCTTGTTTCCTGTATAATCTGTTACTGTTCACCTGGTGACCGGTAACTATGATTTTTGCAAAACTGCCTCTGCCCCACACAGGGCTTATGCATTTTAGTATGCACGTCCCCAGTAAACCATCTTCTTGGCAGGTTTTCCACAGCATACACAAACGTCGCTCAGCTGCTCCTGCTCAAATGGCATGCATCTGGAAGTTGCCTGGAAATCTTCTTTGATCTTGTCTTCACATGCACGGTCACCGCACCACATAGCTTTGATGAATCCAGGTTTGTTATTTACAATCTCACCAAATTCCTCATAATTTCTGGCTACATAGGTATGAGCCTCTCTGTGTGCACGTGCGCGCTCCAGCATATCATGCTGAATAGTATCCAGAAGCTCTTTTACCTTATCTGCAAGCTCATCGAAGGATACAGTATATTTCTCACGGGTATCTCTTCTGCAGAGAACTGCCTGTCCATTCTCGATATCCTTCGGACCACACTCAACACGAAGCGGAATACCACGCATCTCCTGCTCAGCAAATTTGAATCCCGGGCTTCTGTCTGTGTCATCAACTTTAACACGGATGCCAGCTGCTTTGAGTGCTGCAAACAGTTCATCTGCCTTTTCCAGAACACCCTCTTTACGCTGCTGAATCGGAATGATAACAGCCTGTGTCGGAGCAATTCTCGGAGGCAGAACAAGTCCGCTGTTATCACCATGAACCATGATGATCGCACCGATGATACGTGTTGTCATACCCCATGAAGTCTGGTAAACATGCTTAATCTTATTATCCTTATCTGCAAAGGTTACATCAAATGCCTTTGCAAAACCATCTCCAAAGTTATGGCTCGTTCCAGACTGTAAAGCCTTTCCATCATGCATAAGAGCCTCGATAGTATAAGTAGATACAGCACCTGCAAACTTCTCCTTATCAGTCTTAACACCCTTAAGAACAGGAATAGCCAGTATTTCCTCACAGAAATCAGCGTAAACATTTAACATCTGGATTGTTCTTTCCTCAGCCTCCTCTGCAGTTGCATGAGCAGTATGACCCTCCTGCCATAAGAACTCTCTTGTTCTTAAGAATGGACGAGTCTCCTTCTCCCAACGAACAACTGAGCACCACTGATTATATACACGCGGCAGATCACGATAAGAATGAATGTCTCTGGAATAAAAATCACAGAATAATGTCTCAGAAGTCGGACGTACACACATACGCTCTGGCAGCTCGGTCAGTCCACCGTGAGTAACCCAGGCTACCTCTGGTGCAAAGCCTTCTACATGATCCTTTTCCTTGTCAAGAAGACTCTCTGGAATAAACATTGGCATTGCCACGTTCTGTACACCAGTTGCCTTAAAACGTCTGTCAAGTTCATGCTGGATATTCTCCCAGATTGCATAACCATATGGCTTGATTGCCATAAATCCCTTTACGCTTGTATAATCACACAGCTCAGCTTTCTTTACAACGTCTGTATACCACTGTGCAAAATCTTCATTCATTGAAGTGATTGCTTCTACTAATTTCTTTTCCTTTGCCATGTTAACCTCCATTTTTGATTCGGGTGGATAATAGGAAAGTCCCCTGTCAGCAATTTTTACTGACAAGGGACCAAATCATTCTTTGCTTCGGCGGTACCACCCTTATTAAAACCATGCGGTTTTCTCTTTTTTATGCCTGTAACGCTTGGCTGCGTCCAGTTTCCTGGAATGCTCCAAAGTAGGTTCGTTCCCGCGCATTTGTATGCTCTCACCAACCGCATACTCTCTGTGAAACCGCCTGAAAGTACTATTCTTCTTCATTGCACCATGCAGATTTATAATCTGAATGGTTCTATCTTACAAAACAAAATTTGATTTGTCAACCAATTTAGAGCTGAGAAACTACAAAAATATCATAAATTGCTTTGATTGCTGTCTCAAACTCGGAATTTTTTACACCAACGATGATGTTGATCTCACTAGAACCCTGATCAATCATCTTTACATTTACCTTTGCATGAGCTAACGCTGAGAAGATGCGTCCTGCTGTTCCTCTTGCCTCTCTCATACCACGTCCTACAATTGCAATAAGAGCGATATCCGGTTCAAGGTCAAGCACATCCGGGTGAACCAGATGCTTGATTTCTGTCAATACCTTCTGCTCTTTCTCCTCAAACTCGCTCTGATGTACAATAACAGTCATGGTATCAACACCACTTGGCATATGCTCGAAGGAAATACCATACTTTTCAAAAGCTTCCAGTACCTTTCTTCCAAAGCCGATCTCTGCATTCATCATATCTTTCTCGATATTGATTGCCACAAAGTCCTTCTTTCCTGCAATACCAGTAATTGTATACTTCGGCACATGGCAGGTCTTTTCTACAATCATAGTTCCTCTGTCTTCCGGTGAATTTGTATTCTTGATATTGATCGGAATACCTGCCTGACGTACTGGGAAGATTGCATCCTCGTGAAGAACGGAAGCGCCCATGTAAGAAAGCTCACGAAGCTCCTTATATGTGATCGTTGTGATTGGCTCTGGATTTCTGATGATACGCGGATCTGCTACCATACAGCCTGAAACATCTGTCCAGTTTTCATACAAATTGGCGTTTACAGCTCTTGCCACGATAGAACCAGTTATATCAGAACCGCCTCTTGAGAATGTTCTAATGGTGCCATCCTCCTCTGCACCAAAAAATCCTGGAATTACGGCACGCTCTACTTTCTCAAGACGCTTAGACATAATCTTGTTTGTGACAGCTGCATTAAAGGAACCATCATGATTAAAACGAATAACCTCTGCTGCATCTACAAACTCATATCCAAGATAGTTTGCCATAATAATACCATTTAAGTATTCACCACGGGAGGCTGCGTATTCCTTTCCAGCTTTTGCTGCAAACTTTGACGCAATCTCCTCAAACTGCGTGTCAAGTGAAAGGTTTAGTCCAAGACCGTTAATAATTTCATTGTATCTTGCCTGAATTTTAGCAAGCTTATCAGAAAAATCTTCGTCCTGCTCTGCAGCTGCATAACATGTATAGAGCATATCAGTTACTTTAGTGTCACCAGAAAAACGCTTTCCCGGTGCAGATGGAACCACATAACGTCTGTCGATGTCGCTGCAAATGATGTCTTTTACCTTTGTGAACTGTTCTGCGCTGGCCAGAGAGCTTCCGCCAAACTTTACAACCTTCTTCATAATCGTATCTCCTCAACAATTAGTCTGACCGCAGTTATGTCTGATCACCTTCCATTAACTGCTGTTATATTGGTATCATCATTCCAGGAAAATGTCAAGTATTTTCCTGTTATCGGATGTCGAAATGACAATTGTGCTGCACATAAAGCGATTGCACCGCGTGGTCCATGCACCTTTGCACCGCCATAACGCACATCTGCTGCAATAGGCATACCCGCATGAGAAAGCTGTGCACGAATCTGGTGATGACGCCCCGTCTCAAGCACAATAGACAAAAAATGCCACCCACCCTCTGGTGAGGGATTGCTTGCATAAGGTAATAATATCTCACCTGATTTCACTTCTTCTCTTGCAATCTCTTTCCATGTTAAAACGGCTTTTTTTGCCAATGGATCTGCCTTACTTGATACTGATGTTGTACCTGTTCGCTTATCTGCCGTTAAATAATCCTCCAGCCTGCCCTCACATGCTGGCACTATTCCACTTACGACAGCTTCATATTTTTTTGAAAAATTTTCTGTCTGCAGCTGTGCACTTAAATCTGCTGCAGCCTTTTTTGTCTTTGCGTAGACCATCACACCGGCTACAGGACGATCTAATCTGTGTACGACAGCCAGATATGGGTTATCTGTCCTTGTTTTTGAGGACAAATAACCGCGAAGAAGACTTTCTTGATCCATCGCAAAGCTTTTTCCACGCTGAGATTCCATGCCAAAAGGCTTTTTTACTACGAGAAGGTGTTCATCCTCGTACAGAATGAACACCTTCTGATTACTGTATCCTGCCATCTTATGCAAGATACTTCTTCAGCGCTTCTGCCTTATCAGTCTTCTCCCACGGAAGATCAATATCAGTTCTGCCGAAGTGGCCATATGCTGCTGTCTGAGCGTAGATCGGACGTCTCAGATCAAGCATCTTGATGATTCCAGCCGGACGAAGATCAAAGTTTTCACGGATAATATCAACGAGCTTTGAATCCTCTACTGCGCCAGTTCCAAATGTATTTACCATGATAGATGTCGGATGTGCAACACCGATTGCATAAGAAACCTGAATCTCACAGCGCTGTGCAAGACCTGCTGCTACGATATTCTTTGCAACATAACGTGCTGCGTATGATGCTGAACGGTCTACCTTTGTACAGTCCTTTCCAGAGAAAGCACCACCGCCGTGTCTTGCCATACCACCATATGTATCAACGATCAGCTTTCTTCCTGTCAGACCGCTGTCACCCTGTGGTCCGCCGATAACAAAACGACCTGTTGGATTTACGAAAAACTTAGTCTTCTCATCTATCAACTCTGCTGGAATTACCTCGTCAAATACATACTTTTTGATATCCTCACGGATCTGCTCCTGTGTTACATCCGGATCATGCTGAGTAGAAAGAACAACAGCATCAAGACGTACCGGCTTATCATTCTCATCATACTCAACAGTAACCTGAGTCTTGCCGTCTGGTCTTAAATAAGACAATGTTCCATTCTTACGAACCTCTGTCAGTCTGCGTGCCAGCTTATGTGCCAGAGAAATCGGATATGGCATAAGCTCTGGTGTTTCGTTGCTTGCATAACCAAACATCATACCCTGGTCACCAGCTCCTGTATCCAAATCGTCCTTATCCTCACCATTTTTTGCCTCAAGAGACTTATCAACACCCATTGCGATATCAGTAGACTGCTCGTCAAGAACTGTCATAACCGCACAGCTGTCTGCGCTAAAGCCATATTCAGCATCGGTATAACCAATCTTTCTGATAGTATCTCTTGCTACCTTCTGGATATCAACATATGCATTTGTGGTGATCTCACCCATAATCATAACAAGACCAGTTGTAGTACATGTTTCGCATGCAACACGGCTCATCGGATCCTGCTCGAGCATTGCGTCTAATACTGCATCAGAGATCTGATCGCAGACCTTGTCTGGATGTCCTTCTGTTACAGATTCAGATGTAAATAAATAATGTGCCATAAATTTTCCTCTCTTTCGTATCTTATATATGCGCAATTCACGGATACACATTCGCAAAACTAACGTGACGTGTGAATTGCTTGCGCTAAAAAAGTCCGCCCTTAAGGGGCGGACCGACAACATTCTATTTATCCGTTCACCTCTTATTGTTCGACTGCAGGCAATGCCTGCTCGCTCAGGTTGGCACCTTCCTTTTGCAAGGGGTTGCCGTGACTTCACTGATCCTATGTATCTCCATCACTCTGAATAAGGGGGTATTCTTTTTTGCAAATGGGATTATAACCCTGTTTGCATCAAAAAGCAAGTGTTTTTTTTATTTTTTCTTTTTTGTTTATAAATCAACGATCACCAATTAGTTGTGCCATTTTTCAGGCGGAAACGCTGGATATCCTTCTCTGTCTCCACTTCCTCGATGATACCGCCAAGGCTGGTGAGCTTTTCTGCAAAATCTTCATAGCCTCTTTTAATGTATACGATGTCCTCAAGCACACTTACACCCTGTGCTGCCAAGCCTGCAATAACAAGCGCTGCACCGGCACGAAGATCTGGCACTGTAACTGATGTACCTGAAAACTGCTCGATTCCATTTATGATTGCGATGTTGCTCTCCACCTGAATGCTTGCACCCATGCGAATAAGCTCATCCACATAGCGGAAACGATTATCAAAAATACTCTCTGTCACAACGCTAGTACCGCGGGCAAGTGCCAGTACAACTGACATCTGCGGCTGCATATCTGTCGGGAAACCTGGATATGGCAGTGTATTTACTGATGTTGCATGAAGTCTCTCTTTACAGACAACACGCACAGCATCATCAAACTCAGAAACCTCACAGCCTATCTCACGAAGCTTAGAGCTTAAGCAGTCTAAATGCTTTGGAATAACGTTTTTAACAGTTATATCACCTCTTGTAGCTGCTGCAGCCATCATAAATGTTCCTGCCTCGATCTGATCAGGAATAACACTGTACTCAGCTCCATGAAGCTTCTTCACACCCTCAATACGGATCACATCAGTACCGGCACCCTTAATATTAGCACCCATACTGTTTAACATATTCGCAACATCTACAATATGAGGTTCCTTTGCAACATTTTCAAGAACGGTACGTCCCTCTGCCAACGTAGCAGCCAGCATAACATTAATCGTCGCACCTACTGATACCTTATCGAAATAAATACGCGCACCAACCAACTTTTTTGCGTCAACAATAATCATACCATTGCTGATCTTTCCAGTCGCACCAAGAGCACGAAATCCCTTTAAATGCTGATCAATCGGACGGCTTCCGATGTTGCATCCACCCGGAAGGGCAACCTCTGCATGGTGATACTTTCCTAAAAGTGCACCAAGAAGGTAATATGATGCTCTCATCTTCTTTACATAGCTATTATCTACAACACAGCTTCCAATTGTTTTTCCATTTAATCTGACGGTATGGCGTTCATCGCGTACTACTGCCGCACCTGTCTCACTGATTGCCTCCAGAAGGATATTTACATCCTTTACATCCGGAAGGTTTGTAACTGTTACAAACTCATCTGCCATGATCGCTGCAGCCAGTATGCCAAGCGCTGCATTTTTGGCACCGCCAATAACAACGTCGCCCACCAACGGATTCCCGCCTTTTATTACATATTGTTCCATATATTCCTATCTCCCGTTCCAATCATTAATCGGTATATTTGGAGTCTGACAGGCTGAAAATACCGGCATGGAGCTAAAACCTCATGGCAGACATTAAATTAACATTGTCTGTTCTGCCACTTGGTTTTATTGGCAATTCAGCTTATCTTTGTCTTTGATTTTTAGTTACATTTATTTTAAGCTATAAGCGTTTCGTGCATTATGACGAATTAAACCTGATTATGACTTGCCTATTTTATCAAGTCTGTTTCATTATAACATACTTTTCGCCTTTGTAAACCTCTTCTAAATAACTTTATGACTTTTATTGCAAAAGGGACATATTCATGTAACAATTTTGTAATATTTTTCTAAAACATGCGTTTGGAATTAGTAACTGACAGCTATTGTCACTCGAACTTTCTTTCGTCAGCGTTTCTTTTTTTCCTTTTTGTCTTTCTTCTTCACACTATAGCCAAATGTTCCAAGGATATTGTCAAATGTCTGATACTCTCCATGTGAATATGCGACAAGGTGTGCCTTATTTAAGTCAAGCTTTCCCTTTTCGTCAAGCAGTGACTCATCAACCTGCACAGCCGTCACCTTTGCCAGAAACATATCATGGCTGCCAAGCTCAAGCACCTGCGTCACCTTGCACTCAATATTAACAGGACTTTCCTTTACAAGAGGAACATTAACTGTAGAAGCCTTTTCTCTTGTCAAACCTGTCGCCTCAAACTTGTCCAGATCACGGCCAGAGCGCACACCA
>OGUL01002959.1_pt1 | contig 10580 bp, 9 predicted proteins | sample 1553651 | NCBI WGS metagenome assembly OGUL01 (sample SAMEA2580048, study PRJEB22360) | human gut metagenome | biome: human gut; feature: human-associated habitat; material: faeces | place: Denmark | collected 2008/2010
TTCGTGCGGCCTACGGCTGCTCACTGGGAGGCTCTTTTGTAGGGCTTTTGGCAGCTAGGCAGAATATTCATATGGATTATGAAATTTTAGGAAGCTCCGATTTAGATCAAGCCTCTCCTTTTGTGGCGAAGTTAGAAACGAATCTATTGGTACCAATCATTTATCCAATGATTCGAGATGGAAAATTTAAAAATCGTTTGTTGCAAAAAAGAATGAAACACTCTATGGAGAAAAATGGTGATTACGGAAAGACTTTTGTGGAGATGCTTGGCGGTGTGCGCCCCTTTGTGACAAAGCAAAGCTGCAAAAATCAGTTTTATCCAGTTCTCCGCAGAAAACCTCGTCCGACATAGTCGGGCGGGGATGAATGCGGCATAAAAAATAAATCAATATCAAGTGCAATGGTATTTTCACATTTTCTTTGCTTGTCTTTTGGTATATTTTCGTTTTGGTTTTTCAATCCCTTGGTCTTGGATATATCTTTCTAGTGTTTCAATGTTTGCGCCTCCGGTAGTGGTAATGAAATAACTGTCTGACCAGAAGCTATCCTTCCAGAGCTTATCTTTGATCTCATCCCAAAATTTTGCTCGAACTTCTTTTGAAAGTTGGGTCTTAAGACTGCACACAACAACGGATGGAGCTGCTGTTGCAGGAAGTTCAAACAGGATATGGATGTGATCGGGTTCTCCATTTAGTTCGAGAAGCTTTCCCTGATAACACTGTTCAATCAGATGAGTAGCATACTGTCTCATGGGTGTAATGATGGGTTCTGTCATTACCCTTCTGCGATATTTAATGACAAACACTGCATGATAAGTGAGTTTGTAAACGGCATGTCATTTTCTGTTTAAATCGTCCATAAAAAACCTCCATTCATTTTACAATCGATACTTGCAATATCTCTTTAAATGTGCTATAATAATAGCATATTTAAAGAGATATTGCAACAGTTAATCTATTTTTCAACCGAGGTAATTTGCATGGAACTATCAAGGACAATCAATTCGGATAAGCGTTACTATTTAGATAAGAAAACCATTGAAAATGCCGCATCGCTTCTAGAGACGATGCGTGTATTTAATGATGCCAAAATGGATCTGTACAATGCACTCTATGATCAGAAATATTTAAATGCAGGGCCGTTACTTGACCATGCCTATCCTGTCTTTTTGAAAGAAAAATACAAAACCAATGATTATTATAATGCAGCAATCTATACAGCAGCTTTTGGACAGATTTCTTCACAAAAGGAACTAAAAAAGTATTATAAAACGACAATCGCTGCAGATTTAAAGAATCGTGATGAAAAGATTCAGTCTGTGAAAGAAGAGTTGGATAAAAAGAGAGCAATTAAAAACTCCATTCGTCTCTATATAAAAACAAAAAAATGGATTAAACCATATCCGAAATGCCAGTCGAAGGTTAGAGGATTTAAGATCATTTTGTTTAATAAGATGATGGTGAATCTGGATGAGTATGAGCGTAAGGTTGAAGCTGATATTCGTAAGTTAAAGACGCGTTTGGCTTTGGTAACAGAAGCAAGAAAACGCAAAGCGAAGAAACTGGAGAACCTTGAAAAACTTCCACCAGAGCGGATTGTGTTTGGTGGAAAGAAGTTGTATTCTGAGAAAGATGTAGTTGAAGTTAAAAAATCCGATGATTCATCAAATGATAAGGACCAGAAAACTTCGAAAAAGGCATCTAATAAATGGAGCCAAGAGTTTTTTGAAAAGCGCCACCAGAGTATGGCATTTCCGGGCAGACATACGTCAAAGTATGGAAACTTCCTGTGTAAATATGATGGGAAAGATCTGTCTGTTACCTGCATAGATGGTTCTGTTACGATCTTTTATGATTTTAAGCTTCCAAGAAACGAAGAAAGTTTTCAGAAAAACTTTACCTGCAAGCCAGAAGATCGACAGTCACTTTGCTACAATTTCATTTTGAAGCGTGATAAGGAAAATAAGCAGTATCTGATCGTCTCCGTTACTATGAAGCTAAAAGCATATGAAAACAGTTATTACGGAAATGGTGCAATTTCTATGGATATTAATTATGATCATTTTGCATTGGCAGAACTGGATGAAACCGGAAAACTGCTTGACCAGAAGTTAATTCGATTTGACCTTATGAACAAATCTACTGGTCAGGTTACAAATATTTTGGGAGCAGCAGTGAAGGATATATTTGATTGGTGTGCAGAAAAGGATAAACGTCTCATTGTGGAAGACATTGATTTAACAATCAAACTGGCATCCAGAAAATACGGAAACCGAAAAGGAAATCATCATATGACCTTGTTTGTTTATCAGAGGATTGCATCAAGCATTGAAAATCAGAGCTTAAAACGAGAAATTGCCTTTTACAAGATTGATCCGGCGTATACCAGTCAAATGGGGAAGTTTCTGTTCATGAGAAAATATGGAATTTCCATTCATCAGGCTGCGGCATATACGATTGGTCTGGTAGGTCTCGGTTTGTATGAGAAACTGGTACCAGACTCGCGGATGCTAAATCTTCTAAAAACAAAAGAAGGTGTCGTACCAGAGTTTTCACAAGAAACCTACAAGAATATCTGGGCAAGGATCACAAATACATTTTCAGGTATTCGAAAACATTTCTTCTACCGAAGCATTCCGTATGAGGTGCTAGAAGAAAGAAAGCGACCAAGTTTAAGAACTTTAGCCGCTGAAATGAAAATACGGTATATGCCAGTATTTGAGTAATCTATAAACTTTTTAATCAAGGTAACCCGAAAACAATATAGATTTGTAACTGTAAATCTTGCCCTTTTGTCACCACTTTCTGGATATGTATCAATCGTATGATACAATGTGGGGGTGGACGGACGGCACTAGGGCAATCCTGTTCCTGACTTACAAAGCACCGCAAGATGTCGGCGAAGTTAGGAAAAGCGTAACTCTGGACTAAATCGCGGTTCCAATGCATCCCAATGTGAGAAATCCTGACGGCTGCAACGGAATCCTCGTCCGATCCGTCGGGCGGGGTTGTTCAAGCAAGAGAGAAGATATAACTTTCTTTTTACATACTAAGATTGAAATTGCCCGAAAAATAGGATGTCAAAACATTCATCTGTCTATTCCTGTGCTAAAAGGATTATCAGAGACAGAAAAGAAAGCTTTAACAGAAGATTTTTGTGAAATCAGTATTTCCTGCCACAGCATGGAAGATGTGGAAATTGCAATGGCAGGAGGTGCTACACAGATTATTCTGGGAACTATTTTTGAGACAGAGTGTAAAAAAGGTGTTCTAGGCAAGGGTGTGGAGTTTGTAAGAGAAATATGTCAAAAGTGTCCGCTTCCGGTATACGCTATAGGCGGAATGAATCTGCAAAGACTGCCTCTTGTCATAGACGCGGGAGCTGCAGGTTGCTGCATGATGTCTGGATTTATGCAAACAACGAAACCATTGCAATAAAGTGCTTTCATAACATGACATGTCAACTGCAGTAAAATATCACAAAAAATAGCTGTAGATTTTGTTACGGGTTACGCGTTTAACCTTTGAAAAAATAATATTTCTGTTGTACCATGTAATTACAAGATTAGGAAAAGAGGGAATTAGCATGGAACAGGATAGGGTTCGAATTGTGGATGTTGCAGATGCGTTAGGTCTTAGCACAGCGACTGTTTCAAAAGTAATTTTTCGAACTTGGTTGGATTCTCCAAAAAATTTTCTCACTTTTTTCCAATTTTGGGTATTACTTTTTCTGTAAAATACTGTATACTGTTATACGCAGAGCGATGCCTTCTTTCGTAATGTTTTTGTGGTGATTACATTATACTATAAAAAGGCATCGTTCTGTTTTTGAAACTTTGTGTCTTATCCAAATAAAGTTGCATTATCGTATAAAGAAAGGATGAGCGGCTTGCCGCAGTAGAACTACTAATGAAAACAATTGTTGTAACAGATATTCATGGATGCTTAGAGGAACTTGAAAGTGTATGGGCACAGGCAGGATTTGACCCAGAGACAGACAAGCTGATCTGCCTTGGGGATTTGATGGATCGTGGTCCGTACAGTTTTGGCGTATTTGATCGCTTTCGCAGCTTGAAGCGTAAGATGGGAGAGCGTTGTATTATGATTTTGGGCAATCATGATGACATGATGATGAACTCATTTTATGATCCAGCGGTTTATGCCAGATGGATGCGAAATCAGGGACAGACGACACTCGACTCCTTTGAGGAGCATCACTGTGACCTGGAAAAACAGCTTCGCTGGTTCCATGAAATGTGTCCGTATTATGAGAATGAGGATGCCATTTTTGTTCATGCCGGATTGGTGCATGAGAAGCCAGAAGAAAATTCTCTGCATGATTTGATCTGGGATCGAGAGATGGCGCATGGTCGTCAGTATGATGGAAAGCTTGTAATTTTCGGACATACTGAGACAGAGGAAGTAACATACCGCAGCCCAGATGGCACAAAGCTTCAGCTGCTTCCAGGAGAAACTTATGAATTGCCAAAGCAGGGCTGTATAAACATGGATACTGGCTGTGTTTACGGTCAAAAGCTCAGTGCACTTGTGATAGAAAACGGTACAATTCGTGTTTATCAGGAAAGCCATGGTGAACACATATCATAAACAAAAAGGACACAAATTTTTGACGAATCTAACAAACAGCGAATACCTTGCTTTTTTATACTCTGATCATACAAAAAAGAGCATAGATACTGATGAAGCGTCTAACACCGCAGAAACAAAGACCAAGGAGTGCAAGATTGAACTTTCTGATAATGGCATCTTAGTCGATGGTGAGACAATTTCCGAGAATACGGAGGATTCTGTTTATGCTGGAGCAGATATTGTTTATTATAAAGAAGGACAGGACAGCACTTATGGTGCAGGCGATGAGGATGATGGTCATTCTGAGGAAGAGGCAGCTGAGCATATAGTTATCACAATCACAAAGGCAGGAACATATCGTGTGAGTGGAACTCTCTCAAAAGGACAGATTGCCAAGGAAGGAACTACACAGGAAGACGTAGATGCCGGAAATGCAAAGAAGCAGTGGAAGTTTGATGCTGCAATAGAATCTCTTGTCTCAATTGCATTTGATGCAGAGGAAGAAGGAACTGGTTCTCTTGCCGTAAATTCTGATAATGAGGGAATTGAGACGTATCTTCATTTGACTGTTAATGCGGGTGCTGGACAGGAAGGTGGAACACCATTTACGCAGGTGGGAGTCAGAGAATTGAGAAGACTTGGAATATTGACTATGGTAATTCCGACAGGGTGTGCAGTTGGGGCAGAAGTTGTACAGGGGATTTTAACTGGATTTATAAAGCTGCAAATCAGGCTGCTTTCAATTGACAAACAAAATTCCTATGCTATAATAGCAGGCAGAGAAAAATGATAACAAAAGAGAATAGGGGAGTTTTAAAATGAAGGCGAAGCTTGCGAGAACGGCATTTGAATATGGCGTGATCACAGTGGCGACACTGCTTTTAGTAGTTGGCGTGTATTTTTTTAAGTTTCCAAATAATTTTTCATTTGGAGGAGTAACTGGTATTGCTGTTGTGCTTTCAGCAATGAGCAAAGCATCAGCAAGTTCCTACACATTTATCATCAATATGGCGCTTCTGGTGTTAGGCTTTTTATTCTTAGGAAAAAGTTTTGGTGCCAAGACAGTCTATGTCAGTGTATTAACATCAGTAGGATTGTCAGCACTTGAAAAGTTGTTTCCTATGAGTGCACCATTGACGACAGAGCCAGTGCTGGAACTGATTTTTGCAATCTTTCTTCCGGCGCTTAGTGCAGCCATTTTATTCAATATTGGCGCATCTGGCGGTGGCACAGATATCATTGCAATGATCTTAAAGAAATATACAAGCGTGCCAATTGGCACAGCACTATTTTTAGTGGATTGCGTTATTGTTATATCATCTTGCTTTGTATTTGATATTCAGACAGGTCTGTTCTCACTGACAGGTCTTTTGGCAAAGTCACTTGTCATTGATAACGTAATTGAGAGTATTAATCGCTGTAAGGTATTTTTGATTGTATGCGATAATCCAGATCCGATTTGTGAATTTATTTACCAGGATCTTAAGCGCAGCGCAACCGTTTATAAAGCACATGGCGCTTTCACGCACAATCAGAAGATGATTATTATGTCAGTTATGAAGCGTGGACAGGCAGTTCAGCTTAGAAACTTTGTAAAGCGCTATCAGCCAGGCGCATTTATTGCCATTGTAAATTCAAGTGAAATCATCGGAAAGGGCTTCCGTGGATTGAACTGATGAACTAGCCACGGGGACAGGTACAGTGGCACTTAAAGCCATGGGGACGGGTACAGTGGCACTATATCTGTCCCCCATGGTTTTCAAACACTAAATGAAAAAACAAGGAGAAGAATCATGCCGCATTAACTGTTATCAAACGGCAACCAAATAAAAGCGTCATAAACCTAGGGCAAACGCTCTGGGTTTCTCGTGGCGCCTTTTTTGCGTACAAAAAATTAATCCAAAATGTACAATACGTTCGATAACAGGAGAGTTAATATTAGAATGAAAAAATCAAAATTGAATAAAAAATTAGATAAAATTAAGAGTATTAAAAGTAGCAAGCGGGGAATTCATATGTCAAGCTTAATGGACAGCTACGATGCGGTATCTTTTTTCAATGGACTTGTCTTTTTTGCACCCGTGTCTCTTCTAGTGCGCACACAGGCAGGTGTATCACAGAGCATGTTCTTTTTGTTGCAGGCGCTTCTTTCTGCAATCACTTTTCTGGGCGAGATTCCAACCGGCTTTTTGACAGATCGAATCGGATATAAGCGCTCCCTTGTGCTTTCACAGAGTCTGCTCCTTCTGGCACGAAGCCTTTTATTTGTCAGCTTTCTTTGCAAAAATCCAGTATTGTTTGCAATAGAAGCAGCAGTTGAAGGACTATCTTATTGCTTTTCTTCTGGTACAGACAGTGCCTATTTGTATGAGGTGTACGGTAACGAAGCCTATCTTTCCAAAACAGCACATGCGTCCAATTGTGGTACAGCAGGCTTTTTGATCAGTACACTCAGCTATGTAATTATCTATCATCAGTGTGGCATAGAAGGACTTCTTCTTTCTACGATGGCAGCAGGCACAGCTGCGGCAATCTTTTCCATAAAGCTAAAACCAGAGCCATCAAAAAATAAACAGACCTGCTATGCAAAAGAAAACGAAGCAGAAAACAAGAACTTCGCCAAGAAGGAAACATACGCATTTAATATAGAAGAAACAGTCAAAATAGAAGAAACAGCAAAACAGGGAGAGCACTCAATTAAGCAACTACTTTCCGTCATGAAACATCCAAGAGCACTTTTGTTTGCGTCAGCCCTTTCCATCTTTCAGGTATCATGGCTGCTAATCAATTTCTTTTATGTTGAAAAATTGGGAGAGTGCGGAATTTCACCAGAATGGATGTCTGCTGTTATTTTGGGCTACTCCGCAGTAGAGATGCTTGCAGAGCCGATCATCCGAAAACTTGGAACATCTTTTTCAAAAAGTTGGGCGCGTCGATTTGGCATTCTTTGTGGTGTGGGCTTTCTGGCATTCGGCTTTGTCTCAAAGCGTATCCTCATATTGCCTCTAATGCTTGTACTTCCGCTTCTCTTAAAGCTGCCAGAATATTTTGTCATGGAGCAGGAAAATGTGCTGGTAGATCTGCTTGGCGTGAAAGAACAGCGTGCAGCGGCGTTATCCGTTTTGAATATGGGCGTCAGCATCATCGAGATATTGGCACTATTTGCGTCGGCAGCGCTGACTGCGGCAGGAATTGGGTGGTGCTTTCTCGGAGTCGGAGTGCTTCTAATTGTTTGTATGTTATGCGTTTGTTGAACTTCCGGACTGCACAATTTTTTAGGTTGACAATCCTGAAAAGTCTGCTATACTGAAAAACAGAAAAAAGAAAGGCATGTAATACCCTGAAATAGGAAATGCATGTACGGTGAGGGAATGATTATTCGATAAGTTGATTTGGAGTAACAAAATGGTAAGACCGTAAAGGTCTTGTTTGTGTATGCCGAATCAGTTTATCGGGAATCATTCTCTCTATTTTTATGCCCAAAAAGCCACGGTGTCAGGTACAGTGGCTCTGAAGGCCACCGTACCTGACACCATGGCTTTAGAGAAGATTCACGAAAGATTCACGACTGTTTCGGTGTGCAAGAAAGGCACAGGTACAACGTATATGCTGCAAATAAAAAATTTAACACTGACACATAAAAAGGATTTGCGTGAAATTTTAAGTAACTTTTCCTGCGTATTTAACAACGGCGATAAAGCCGTAATCATTGGTGAAGAAGGAAACGGAAAATCAACTCTTTTAAAGTGGCTGTATGATCCGTCACTAGTCGAGGAATACTGTGAGGCAGAGGGGGAGCGCCTTGTATCAGGCGAAGTGCTCGGGTATCTTGCGCAAGAGCTGCCAAAAGAAGATCAGCAAAAAAGTGTCTATGAATTTTTTTCGGAACAAGAAAGCTTCTGGAATCAGACACCAAAAGAACTGAACCAAAAAGCAGTAAAATTTCACATAGCTCCTGACTTTTTTTACAGGGAGCAGCAAATGAGCACGCTTTCTGGTGGAGAGAAGGTAAAGGCACAGCTGATGCGAATCCTTTTCGCAGAACCAACTGTCCTGTTGCTCGATGAGCCATCAAACGACATTGACATTGAGACATTAGAGACACTTGAAGAGCTGATTTTATCGTGGGACAAGATCGTCATCTATATTTCGCATGATGAAACCTTAATTGAACGCACGGCGAATAAGATTATTCATATCGAGCAGATTCGCCGCAAGACAAAGAGCCGCTTTTGCATCGCAAACACAAGCTACACAGAATATCTCAAAAATCGCAGCAGCCAGATGGAGAATCAGGCACGCCAGGCGGCAGATGAGCGCCGCCAGAAGCAAATCCGTGATGAGAAATTCCAAAGAATATATCAGAGCGTCGAACATGCACAAGCGGTAATTACGCGTCAAAATCCGTCCGGTGGACGTCTCCTAAAGAAAAAGATGCACGCTGTCAAGTCAATGGGACGCCGTTTTGAGCGGGAGGACGAGAACATGACCGCCATGCCAGAGGAGGAGACCGCGATCTACTTTGAGCTTGGAACGAAGGACTCGCAAATTCCGGCGGGAAAAACGGTACTTGACTATTCGCTTGATCAGCTGACCTCGCCGGATGGCGGCCGTGTGTTGGCAGAGCATATTTCGCTTCGCATTCGCGGCAGCGAGAAGATTTGCATCATTGGAAAGAATGGAGTCGGAAAAACAACACTTCTAAAAAAGATTGCAAAAGACCTTATGGAACGATCGGACATTCGTGCTGAATATATGCCGCAAAATTACGAAGATCAGCTTGACCTGTCGCTCACGCCAGTTGAATATTTAAACACAACTGGCGACAAGGAGGAGATGACGCGGATTCGCACGTATCTTGGCGCACTCAAATATACGGCAGATGAGATGGATCATCCTATCCGGGAATTGTCTGGTGGACAGAAGGCAAAGGTTCTTCTTTTAAAGATGAGTTTGTCAAATGCAAATGTCCTAATTCTTGATGAGCCGACAAGAAACTTTTCGCCATTGTCCGGTCCTGTCATCCGTCAGATGCTTGCCGCATTTCCAGGGGCGATCATCAGCATTTCCCATGACCGAAAATACATCATAGAGGTGTGCGAGAAGGTTTATCGCCTCGAAGCACACGGGTTAGTGGAAACAAACCTGTAAAGCGAAGGATAAACCCGGAAAAACAGTGCAAAATAAGGAAAAATAAGCAAAAAACAAAAAAGGTAGGCACTTCTGTGCTTGCCTTTTTTTTAACAATGTTGTATAATAAGCCAGTATCAACCTATAAAAACCGTAGGAAATAGGTTTGAATAGGTTTTAAAAGTTTATTGGTTCGCCATAATATTCATTATTATTATTTTGAGGAGGCACTGCGATGTCAGCACCATTATTACAGATAGAAGGATTATCAGTTCGCGTAGAGGATAAAGAGATTCTGCACGGAATTGATCTGCAGATTAAAAAAGGAGAAACCCATGTTTTGATGGGACCAAACGGAGCTGGAAAGTCTACACTTGGTTATGCACTTATGGGAAATCCTAAGTATCAGATTACTGGAGGAAAGATCCTGTTTGAGGGCAAGGATATTTCTGAAGAAACACCGGATAAGAGAGCAAAAGATGGAATGTTCTTATCTTTCCAGAATCCAATTGAGATTCCAGGTGTATCTTTAACAAACTTTATCCGCAGCGGCGTAGAACAGCGCACTGGAAAGAGAATCCGTTTCTTTGCATATAAGAAGGAGCTTGAGGAAATGATGAAGGTTCTTCAGATGGATCCGTCCTATGCAGAGAGAGATTTAAATGTAGGTTTTTCAGGTGGTGAGAAAAAGAAGGCTGAGATTTTACAGATGTTAATGTTAAAGCCATCTTTTGCAATTCTTGATGAGACAGACTCTGGTTTGGATGTTGATGCAGTAAGAACTGTATCAAGCGGTGTAGAAGAGTATCAAAAGAGCATTCACGGCGGTCTTTTAATTATCACACACAGCACAAGAATTT
>OGUL01002974.1_pt1 | contig 10529 bp, 10 predicted proteins | sample 1553651 | NCBI WGS metagenome assembly OGUL01 (sample SAMEA2580048, study PRJEB22360) | human gut metagenome | biome: human gut; feature: human-associated habitat; material: faeces | place: Denmark | collected 2008/2010
CGACAGTATATTGGGAATTAGATGATGATAATGTTTGGCGAGTATCAGATTTTGATTCTCCTCCGTGATAAAATGAGAGTTTATGAAAAGAAAATGATATGCTAAAAAATGATGGAAATATGCTTCACTTGAATATTTATTATTGAGAATAATGCTTTTCGGAGAGGAAGATAAAATGAAAAAATATTATTCAAAAATCAGCGGCTGTATACTGTTAGTTGCATTGGAAATATTGATGTTTCTATGGACTCCGTATTATAAGGGCTTTGTTTGTACAACATATATTGTAGAGCATATAAATGCCGGAGATATAATTTTTAGATTAGTTTATTATGCAATTTATTTTTTATCTGTATATACAATGTTTTCGTATTACTGCTTTGGAAAGTTTTACTCGTTTTTTATGCGTAGTCCCGTAGGATTAATATTAAGTTTTGCAAGTGTAAGACTTATGGCAGATGTGGCAAACTATATTATTTATTACTTTTTTAATGATTATGTTTTTACTTTTGCGGCTTGCATTATCGAGGTAGTTTTTCTGTTTTTTACATTGTGGCTTATATCGGACTTTATTTCAGACGGTAAATTTAGATTTTGCCCGATTAAAGGGACAATACCGTTTTTTATAGCAACTTTTGTGATTGTAGCTTTGCTTGCAATATATTGTATGTTTCAGTATAACGGTTTTTCTTATATAGTTGAAAAATATACAGTCGTTGCAAATGTGAGGGTTGCATACACTGAAAATATCGGCTTTATACTTGAGGTTTCAAGGCTGATTTTTATTTGCGCATTGAATATTATTTGCTTTTTGTATTTTTATTTTTCAGTTGAAAAATGCGGACTTATAAAAAGTAAAAGCAATGTAGGTTTTGCTAAAATAATAACCCGTTTATGGGCGGTTTTGTTTTTAACGGGAATATTGTATGTTGTAAAATACATAGCTTATCCGATAGATTTGTATGAGATTATTCCGAGCAAATTAACTTCAAGTTCAGATACAACCTATGCAAGTGTAAACGGAACGGTAAAGGATTTCAGAACGGATACGTGTGTAACTCCGTTAAGCAGATTTTCTTCTTATGAACACGATGAAAAGCGTGTGCTGAATTTAGGTTCTGTTACTGTAAAAAACGGAAAAGACCGTATAAAGACATTTACATACTTTATGCCGTTTGACGAGGATTCGAATTATTATTGTGAGCTTGTTTCCGTTGAAACGGAATATACGGAGTCAACGGACTATTTGGAGTGTAATGTGCAAAGGCTCGAAAATTTTGGCTTGTTTTTCTTTGACGGTGACCAAAGATATGCGATTAAGACCGAGAATATAAAGAACCAAAGCGAAAACAAGGTGCTTACAGCAATGCTCGAAACTTTAATTTCTGACGGCGAATGGAATTACTTTGAGTACGGTTGTGATTATCTTAAAAAGTATGATTCGGATTTTATAAATCCATACATAGAGAGATATGCAAATGGCAATTTTACGGAAGATGAGATTAATGAAAATCGTGAAATCAATACTGAATATATGACGAATTTTGCTCAAAAAATGCTTGAAATTAAATGAAAAAAGAGATGGATATGTTGGAAGATAAAATTATAGATTTATTATCTAAAAAAACTAAATGTCCTGTTTGCGGAGAAGAATGTATCAGTTGGTATAAAAAAGGTTTTTATACCAACTTTTGGAAAGAAAAAGAATGCCCTAATTGCAAAGCAACTTTAAAACTTAAAGGCAAAATAATATGGGTAAATAGGTTGATTGATCTGTTTTTTTTGATATGGTATATTTTCTTGTTTATTAATATACCGCAATTGTGTAGCTTATTATTGCTGTTTTATATTTGCTTCAAATTATTTTGGGAAGTTTTAGTGGTTGGTCCGTTTTCAGAAATAGTTCCATATAACAGTACCCCTCTTGATGATTTATTAAACAGTTTCAGAAAATTAAAAGCACTGGATAAAAAAGGAAAAATAAAGGTTGCAGCGGTAATAACAGCAGTTGTTCTTGCTTTTGTCGGAATTGGGGTTTGTATTAATCATCGGAAAAATATAGAAAATAATCTTACCGACCTAACTTATGACATAGTACAGGAGTCTTGCGATAATTACGGAGATTACTCAAAAAGCAAATATCAGGATATAGTATCGGAGCAAATTTATAAAAATATGAATTATCTGTATGTGGTGAATTGTACAGACAAAAACAATTTAGAAATTGTTGAGTCAAAGTTTACGAGTATTGAACCGCAGATATTGTCTTTAAAATCTGCGGAAGTAAACTATAGCTGTTATGTTAGATATCAACTGAATAATGAGAATGACAGTTATATTGCTAAGGATCTTTCTTATACGGTGCAATGGAAATCGGATGATAATAATGTTTGGCGAGTGTCTGATTTTGACGGGGATTTGTGATAAAAGGAAAACTTAATTTTTAGGTGAATTACAATGAAAATAAAAAAATCTAAAACAAAAATAATCGTATTGTCTGTTTTTTCTGTTTTGGCAATTATAGGATTTTTGGCATATCGTGTTGAGCTTTATCACAGAACAAATGATCCTAATAAGGAAAGAATATTTGAAATAGAGGATTATTCTTATGACAGGAAATTAACACCGTACGGTACCGAAAAAGATCTTCAATATAATTCTGAATCGATTAGGGCATTTATAATACAAAATTGTCCCGATAATGAGGAGAAAACCAAAGCATTAATTTATGAATTTTTAAATACATATAATTACAAAAATGAAATGGAAAACTGCGGTACGGATAAAATTTATATAGATTTTATGAAACCGAGTTGGAGATTTCCTGTGTATTGGACAGAAGAATGGGATATGCAACATACATGGCACAGAGATGGCAGTTATTTGGCTAATTATTATAACAGCAACAGAGTTGCATGGGTTGAATGTGATGTAAACGGTATTTTGGGAGAAAATTATTATTTTGACAAAACCACCTCTGATTATTATGTCAGGGGTGGTAAATACCGATAACAGTCGCTACATTGCTAATCGTTCTAATTGTACGGTACAATGGGTATTGGAAGATAATGTTTGGCGAGTTTCCGGTTATGACGAGCGTTCGTGATTCAGAAAAGCAGAGATTAAAAATTTTTCTTGCTTTAGGCTTGAACGAAAAAATATAAGAATGAGGGAGAATAATATGAACAGTAAATTTAAAAAATGCTTACCTTTTATAATTGTGGTTGCACTCGAATTAATATCGCTGATTTTTTATAATGAGGAACATAGCTTTTTGCAGATGAAGTGCATAGGAATACTTGCTATGGGAGGATTCAAATTTGCAATACCAATGCTAATATTTAATGCGGCTTTTGTGTTTGTGTATCTGCTGGCATATAATTATGTGGTGATATTGGTTACCGATACACAATTTATGGCGAAAAAGGTGTTTAAAAATATCGGTATTTTGTTTGCCGTAAGAACAGGTTTTGATATTTTATATTATTTGATTAACGCATCAGTGACAAATTTAAGTGAAACCTACATTGATTTTTCGTATTTAATAAATTCATCGTTTGCGGTTGTTATGTTTGTGGTAATACTAAAAAATTGTGCAAACATATCATTAAAGGAGATTAAAACCAATGTCAAGGCGAGAAAAAGTGCAATATTTTTTGCTGCAATATTTCTGATTACAAATATTATCTTCTTTGTGTATTCTATTATTATGATAGGCCTTGCTTTGGAGAATTATAAAATTTTTGATAATATGATGTCAGAAAATATATTTATGTATAATTTTATATATTATTCGTTCTATGTTATCAGTGCGGTTTCATTGACATTACTCGGTGTTTTGTTTATTAACTTTGTAAAAAAAGTTAGTAATAAAGAAAATGTAAACGCTATGGTTTAGCTTGGAATAATTAAAATTCAGGTCACTTTTTTGTGATTTGCGTGTTAAAAAGAGAATAATTAAGTAATACTCCGCCACTTTACAACGATGGCGGAGTATCTTTGTTGAACGGCTTAAAAAATATTTTTCTTTATTCTGTCAAGTGCGCCTTTTTCTATTCTGCTGACTTGTGCCTGTGAAATGCCTATTTCGCTTGCAACCTCCATTTGAGTTTTGCCTCGGAAAAACCGCATTGTCAATATTCTTTTTTCACGGTCGGAAAGGTTTGCGATTGCTTCTTTTACCGCAATTTCTTCAAGCCAGGTTGTATCGTCGTTTTTGTCACCAATTTGGTCCATAACATAAATGGTGTCACTGCCGTCCGAAAAAACAGGCTCGTACAATGAAACAGGTTCAATTATTGCCTCGAGCGCAAGCACAACATCGTGCTTTGGCACTCCCATTATTTTGGCGATTTCTTCAACTGTCGGCTCTCGGTTTTCTTTATTGGTGAGCTGTTCTTTGATTTGCATAGCCTTATAGGCGGTGTCACGCATTGAGCGTGATACTCTGATAGCGTTATTATCTCGCAGGTATCTTCGTACCTCGCCGATAATCATAGGTACTCCGTAGGTGCTGAAACGCACATCGAGTGACGGGTCGAAATTATCAATTGCTTTGATAAGTCCGATTACACCGACTTGAAATAAATCATCGGGATTTTCACCACGGTTTGTAAAGCGCTGAATTACCGAAAGTACAAGGCGCAGGTTGCCGTTTATCATTGCGTCCCTTGCTTTTTTACGCTCTTGTTCACTGCCGTTCTTTATTGTGTTGAGCAGTGCTTTCTTTTCTTTTTCACTTAGGACTTTAAGCTTAGATGTGTTTACTCCGCAAATTTCAACTTTACCGTACTGCAAAAAATTACCCCCAAGCAAATTCTTTACAGTAAGTATTGCCAAAATAGGGGAGATTAATACAGTGAGAAATGCAACTTAGAAAAATAAAAATAAAAAATTCAGGTCAAGACTTTGAACGGTAGGGTAACAAAGGTTGAATAATAACAAGTTTTAACTTCGGGACGAAAACTTTGATTTTTGCTTTTCTCCGTTTCCCGACCAAAAATCAGCAAAAAAAGAGATACCCCGAAAGGTATCTCTGAATTTGATTATTTTGCGTAATTGACAGCTCGGCTCTCTCTTATGATATTAACCTTAATCTGTCCCGGATATTCAAGCTCTTCTTCAATCTTCTTACAGATTTCTCTTGCAAGTGGGAGCATACGCTCGTCATTTATGACTTCGGGTTTAACCATAATACGAACCTCACGACCTGCCTGAATAGCATATGAGCTTTCAACACCCTCAAATGAAGATGCAACTTCTTCAAGCTTTTCAAGACGCTTGATGTAGTTTTCTACATTTTCTCTTCTTGCACCCGGTCTTGCGGCAGAGAGTGCGTCGGCAGCCTGTACAAGACAAGCTACAACCGTCTTTGCCTCAACATCACCGTGGTGAGCCTGAATAGCGTGAATAACAGCATCGTGTTCTTTGTATTTTCTTGCCAAATCTACACCGATCTGAACATGAGTTCCTTCGACCTCGTGGTCAATTGACTTACCAATATCGTGTAAAAGACCCGCACGCTTTGCAATTGTCGGATCCATACCAAGCTCGCTTGCCATCATACCTGCAAGATATGAAACTTCAAGTGAATGATTAAGTACATTCTGACCGTAGCTGGTACGATAACGAAGTCTGCCGAGTAACCTGACAAGCTCCGGATGAATGTTGTGTACGCCTGCCTCAAGCACTGCTCTTTCGCCGTCATGCTTGATTGTAGCGTCAACTTCTCGTCTTGCTTTTTCAATCATTTCTTCGATTCTTGCCGGATGAATTCTGCCGTCTGAAATAAGTTTTTCAAGAGCAATTCTTGCAACTTCTCTTCTTACAGGCTCAAAGCTTGAAAGAGTGATTGCTTCCGGTGTATCGTCAATGATAAGATCAACACCTGTGAGTGTTTCAATGGCTCTGATGTTTCTGCCCTCACGACCGATAATTCTGCCCTTCATTTCGTCATTCGGAAGAGGAACTACGGAAATTGTAGCCTCTGCAACCTGCTCTGCGGCAAGTCGCTGAATTGCAAGAGAAATAATGTTTCTTGCTTTTTCGTCCGCCTCATCCTTAAGCTGCTCCGTATATTCCATAATCTTAACGGATTTCTCATGAGCAAGCTCGTCCTCAAGCTGTGAAAGCAGGTAACTCTTTGCCTGCTCGGCTGTATAGCCGGAAATTTTCTCAAGCATTTCAAACTGACTTTTCTTGAGTGTTTCGATTTCCTCAAGCTTTGCATCAGCGTCTTTTAACTTACGAGAAAGCTTTTCGTCCTTAAGCTCCATGTTGTCAAGCTTTTTGTCGAGGGTTTCTTCCTTTTGCTGAATGCGTCTTTCCTGGCGTTGAACTTCTTTGCGGCGGTCGGCAATCTCTTTTTCGCTCTCGGTTCTGAAACGGTGAACCTCGTCCTTGCCTTCTAAAACAACCTCTTTCTTTTTGGCTTCGGCTATTTTCATGGCTTCCGACACGATTTTTCTTGCCTCTTCTTCTGCACTTCCGATTTCCTTTTCGGCAACATTTTTACGATAGCTTATACCTGCAAAAATGCCTATGCCCGCACCGAGAAGCAACGCAACAATAATTAATATTATTGCTAATAACGACATTCTGACACCTCCTTGTTTGATTTTTAATTAGATAAAAGTTTAAGTTCAATCAAACAGCCTTGTCGGTGCCGTTAGTAAAGATATTCAATTTTCATTTTTATAAAAATAATTTAATTTTAATATTTTTTATATGCTGTGGTTTGCAACAAAGGTATATTATAACGATTAATAAGTTATAAAAACTAAATAAAAAATATCTATAAATAACGGCTCTGAACGAGTCTGATTAATAAAAAATAGGTAAATTTGCATTAATCCTATTTAACCGCACTAACGGTATTATAAGTATTTTATCCTAATTTAATATAAATGTCAAGAATATTAATGGCAATTTTGCAAATAAATAATTAAAAAGTGCGACATTCACAGGACAATTTGACAATAGCGTTCGTCAAATTGCAGTAAAAGATGCAGAAATTTTGTAAAATTTTCGTTTTAATGTAAAATTCATAAGAAATTTGTTAAAATTTTATCAAACACTTGAATAACGGCAAAAAATGTAATATAATTAAACTACCTTATAAATTAGGAGGAATTTAAAATGTCAGTAAAAGTTGCAATTAACGGTTTCGGCCGTATCGGTCGTCTTGCATTCAGACAGATGTTTGGTGCAGAGGGCTATGAGGTAGTTGCTATCAACGACCTTACAAAACCATCAATGCTCGCAGATCTTCTCAAGTATGATACAGCACAGGGCGGTTACTGCGGTAAAATCGGTGAGAACCTTCACACAGTAGAGGCTGATGACGAGAACAACACAATCACAGTTGACGGCAAGACTCTTACAATCTATGCTAAGGCTAACGCTGCTGAACTCCCATGGGGCGAGATCGGCGTAGACGTAGTTCTTGAGTGCACAGGTTTCTACACATCAAAGGCAAAGAGCCAGGCTCACATCGATGCAGGTGCTAAGAAGGTTGTTATTTCTGCTCCTGCAGGCAACGATCTTAAGACAATCGTTTACAGCGTAAACGAGGGTACACTTACAGCTGATGATACAATCATTTCTGCTGCTTCATGTACAACAAACTGCCTCGCTCCTATGGCTAACACACTTAACAAGTATGCTGAGATCCAGAGCGGTATCATGTCAACAATCCACGCTTACACAGGCGATCAGATGATCCTCGACGGTCCTCACAGAAAGGGCGACCTCAGAAGAGCAAGAGCAGGTGCTGCTAACATCGTTCCTAACTCAACAGGCGCTGCTAAGGCTATCGGTCTTGTTATTCCTGAGCTCAACGGTAAGCTCATCGGTTCTGCACAGCGTGTTCCTGTTCCAACAGGTTCAACAACAATTCTTACAGCTGTTGTTAAGGGTAAGGATGTAACAGTTGAGGGCATTAACGCTGCTATGAAGGCTGCTGCTTCTGAGTCATTCGGTTACAACGAAGATCCAATCGTTTCTTCAGACGTAATCGGTATGAGATTCGGTTCACTCTTCGATGCTACACAGACAATGGTATCAAAGATTGCTGACGATCTCTATGAGGTACAGGTTGTTTCTTGGTATGACAACGAGAACTCATACACAAGCCAGATGGTTAGAACAATTAAGTACTTTGCTGAATTAGGCTAATCTTAACCTATAATTTATCAGGTATAAACTTTAAGCTGTCTCTTTTGAGGCAGCTTTTTGTTTTTATAAAAATTCTTCTGTTGATATTTACTTTTATACTTTTGTATGTTAAAATTTTAGTGTATAAAAATATTTGCAATGTTTTGCAAAGGAGAACGGAAATTATGAACTCTAAGTTAAAAAACAGTGATACTGATTTTCTTTTTAAAGCAATTCTTTCTCTTGAAAACGAAGAGGAGTGTTATCGCTTTTTTGAAGATTTATGCACAAGTCCTGAACTTAAGGCTATGTCACAAAGACTTGTTGTAGCAAAAATGCTTACAGAAAAAAAGGTTTATTCTGAAATTGTAAAAGAAACGGGTGCGTCAACCGCAACAATCAGTCGTGTAAAGCGTGCTCTTTTTGATAACGATACCTACGGTTACACACTTGTACTCGATAAAATCGCCAAAGAGGAAAACAAATGAGTTACAATGTTTTTGCCGATTATTATGATGTATTAATGCAAAATGTCGGCTACAAAGAGCGAAGCGACTACATTTGCGAACTTATGAAAAGGCATAACCATAACTTTGGCATTACACTTGACCTTGCCTGCGGTACGGGCAGTCTGACAATGGAGCTTGCCCAAAAGGGAGTAGATATCTACGGAATTGATGCAAGCGCCGAAATGCTCAGCGAGGCTATGCAGAAATCGAGCGAAAACGGTCTTAATATTCTGTATTTAAGGCAAAAAATGCAGAGCCTTAATCTTTACGGCACAATTGACACTTGTATATGCACACTTGACAGCATAAATCATATTACTAATGAAAAGGATGTTGCAAAGGCATTTGAGCGTGTCGCTTTCTTTATGAACCAAGACGGTGTATTTATGTTTGATGTCAATACCGTTTATAAGCACGAACAGGTGCTTGCGAACAATACCTTTGTGTACGAAACCGACAAGGTCTTTTGCGTGTGGCAGAATACCTTGCAGGAAAATTGCGTTACAGATATTGACCTTGACTTTTTTGAGGAAGAAAACGGAGTTTATTACCGCACAAGCGAGAGCTTTTCGGAGCGTGGATATTCAAGAGAAAAGCTGACGGAAATGCTTGTAAATGCGGGTTTTGAACTTGAGGCTGTATATGGAGATATGAGCTTTGACGAACCGAAAGCCGACGAACAAAGGCTTGTATTTGTGGCAAGAATGAAAAATCCAATCAATAAGGAATGTTAACGGGAGAATAATATGGATAAAATTATAAGATGTATAACATCGGACGGCGCAGTAATGGCATCGGCTATTGATGCGTCAGATATTGTATTTAAGGCGCAGAAAATTCATGGACTTTCAAGAAGTGCTACTGCGGCACTTGGCAGACTTTTGTGCGCAACCTCTATGATGGGTGCAATGCTCAAGCAGAAAGACGCATCAATTAACCTTAGAGTATCGGGTGATGGCGAGCTTGGCCCTGTAATTGCAGTTGCAGACAGTCAGGGAAATGTTCGTGGATATGTAGGAAACGCAAATTGCCCAACCGAATACTATAACAACGGCAAAATCAATGTTTCAAAAGCAGTAGGTAAAAACGGTGTGCTTAATGTAATGCGTGATTACGGTTCAGGCGACCCGTATATCGGACAGGTAGAACTTGTAAGCGGTGAGATTGCCGAAGATATTACAAATTACTTTGCCACAAGCGAGCAGATTCCGACCGTATGCGCACTTGGTGTTTTGATTAATAAAGAGGACGGCGAGGTAATGCTTGCAGGCGGTTTGCTTATTCAGCTTTTACCGGGTGCATTTGAAGATACTATTGAAAAGCTCGAAAAAAATCTTGAAACTTTAGAGCCTGTTACAACTATGCTTGCAAAGGGAATGAGTATTCTTGATATATGCAAAACCGCTCTTGCAGGATTTGAGGTTGAAGTGCTTGACGAGTATCCTGTAAAATATGTATGTACCTGTTCAAGAGAAAAGCTCGAAAGACTTTTTTGCACAATGAGCGATGAAGAAATCCGTGATATGCCGGACGAAAACGGCAGGGTAGTAGCTAACTGCCATTTTTGCAATAAAAAGTATATTTTTAATAAAGAAGATCTCGAAAAGATTATCAAAGAGAAAAACTCAAAAGATAATAATACTGAAAAGAAAAAATCTTAATACGGATTTGTCATAAAATATCGTGTTGCTTTGCTTTTGTAAAGTTTTTTTGAAAAAAATTCAAAAAAGTGTTGACATTTAGGCGGTTATGGTGTATTATAATACCTGTCGCTGAGATACACGGCAAACGAAAGCAAAGCGACAAAGGCAATGGGAGCATAGCTCAGCTGGGAGAGCATCTGCCTTACAAGCAGAGGGTCATAGG
>OGUL01002993.1_pt1 | contig 10493 bp, 7 predicted proteins | sample 1553651 | NCBI WGS metagenome assembly OGUL01 (sample SAMEA2580048, study PRJEB22360) | human gut metagenome | biome: human gut; feature: human-associated habitat; material: faeces | place: Denmark | collected 2008/2010
CCATTCAGCCGGACGGCGGAAGCGTTCCGGTACCGGGGATTGCGGCGCACCTCCACATAATCATTGAAACGGTGCTCCGCCATGAGAAAAGGCCCGTTCCCTACGGCCGCTCCGGGCCGCGTCCATTTCCCCGTCCTGTCCAGCATGCCGCCGTGGGCTTCCACGGCATGGCGGGGAATAGGAAACCATGTGCAGTGAAGCAACAGCAGGGGAAGCTGGGGCATCGGAGAACGCAACTCCATCTCCAGGGTATAATCATCCGCTGCGCGCACGCCCACGCGGGCTTCCTCCCATAAATCCGGCTTTCCGGCCCGGACATCCTCCAACATCCGGGACGCAATCTTCCGCGCTCCTACCTCCGGCATCCCGTCCGGCCACTCCATCAGGGAAGGATCATCCCGCAGGGCCTCCAGCTCACCGGCTCCCATACCATCCAGCCTCTCCCAATCCACCCGGGCCAGAACCCTCTCTTCCAGCCCCTCTTTCCCGGCCAGCCGGGAACCGGGACCGCACAGCAGCAGGCTACGCCTGTTCCGGTTATAAGCTTCCGCATTCTTCAATGGATAAAGCATGTCCGCGTACCTCCCTCCAAACCCCGGATGAAGCAGGCGGTGATAGGCATACACGAAATCATGGGCCGTCACAGGAACGCCGTCGCTCCACACGGCGTCCTTCCGCAGGGAAAAACGCCACTTGTCCGCCTCCGGACTGTGCGTCCACGTCTCCGCCACAGCGGGATGAAAAACGGTGTCATCCCTGGAATCCCCGCGCAGCAGCCCCTCCATGACGGCATTGATCATCTTGAAATCGGAAACGGAAGTGGCGATGTGGGGGTCAAAACTCTGGGGCTCCGCATTATTGCCCACGATGAGCACCCCTGCCTCCTGCGCCCGTTCCACGCTTGTGCGCGTATCGCATCCGGCGAGCAAAAGCATCACACAGAACATCATGAACAGGCGCATGGCGGGATTCTGTCAGGTTTCCTTCCCGTGCGCAAGGCTTCACGTCAAGAAACCGGTATCAAATCCTGCCTTTCGCCACTCCCGTAGCTGAACGCGCCGAAAACAAGCGCCGCAGGAGAACAGCGCCCCTCATAAGCCACAATGCCTCCTTTCCATCATCTCTTTTGAGTAACCGGAGAAACAGGGGGAAAACAAAACCCCGCAACGGCAGAAAACCGTTGCGGGGCCGTTTTCCCAAATCAAGGGAAAAGAAAAGCAGCTTTAATTATTTGCCCTGCGCCTTTTTGGCAGCGTCAATCTGGGCCTTGATCTTATCCTTGTTGGCGAGAATGCCGGCCTTGATGCGGGGGGCCTGCATTCCGGCTTCCGTTCCCGGCTTCAACTCGGCCACCTTATCCAGAATCAGAACGGCGCCGTCCACGTCACCGGTGGAATTCAGATAAGTTCCAAACTCCATCATCAGCAACTGCTGCTGCGTCTCCGGCAGAAGCTTGTCACGGTCGGGATACGCCTTAACCACCTGAAGGGCTTCCGCAGGCGTCGTCTTGTCCGTCAGCTTGCCGGCAAGATAATTCTGAACGTCCTTCTGTTCCTTTTTAAGCAGGTCAGCATGGGCGTCTGCGGCTTTCAGGCCGGACTTATCCTCCTTGTCCAGCTTCTTGATTTCCGCTTTCACGTCACCATAAAAATTGTCCACATATTCCTGAGGAGCCAGCTTGAGCACTTCCATCAGAGCGGCAACCTTCGCTTCATCCGTAGCAGCCTTGGCGACATTCGCTTCCGCGGCGCTCAGCGCTTCCTTGTTCTTCAGGGCATCCTGCATGGCTTTCATCACATCATCCCCGGAACGCCCCCCGACAAATCCCCCAAAAGGCTTGCCGGAAGCGTCCGCAAACACAACGGTCGGGAATCCCCGCACGCCGTACTGCTGGGCAAGCTTTTCATTGGCGGCTTTCATTTCCTTGGACTGCTCCTTGCCGCGCGGATAATCCAGCTCCACCAGAACGAAATTTTTCTGCGCTTCCTTCTGGAAGTCAGGCTTGCTGAATACGTTGGCGCGGAGCTGCATGCAGGGAGGGCACCAGTCGGAACCGGTGAACTCAATCATTAAATCCTTTTTCTGTTCGGCGGCCTGTTTTTTGGCGGCATCCATATCGGTAATCCACCCTTCCGCGGCAAAACAGGGAGCGACGCAGGCGGCAACAACTACTGGCAGAATTTGTCTAATCATATCTACAATTTGATATTGTAAAATCGGACAGCCCGCGTCAATCCCCTGTTCAATCATTTTTAGAAAATCTCCAAAAGGGTGCGTCTTCCGCAGGGAAGTCCGCATCCGGCTGATGCCGGAAAAACTGATGCCCCATGGGAAGACGGTGTCATTATTGAAGCAAATCGGGAGTTGCCTTTCAGCCTGTTTTCACTTATGTACTGAACCTATCATGAACACGGTTTTAATCATTGGAGCAGGCGGCGTTGGGCATGTGGTAGCCAACAAATGCGCCCAGCTGCCGGATATTTTTCAAAACATTCATCTGGCCTCCCGCACGAAAAGCAAATGCGATGCCGTTGCGGAGGACGTACGCTCCAGAACGGGCGTCAGCATCACTACCCATTCCGTAGATGCGGATGACGTGCCCGCCACCGTAGCCCTCATCCGGGAAATCAAGCCGCAGCTGCTGATCAATGTGGCCCTTCCCTACCAGGATCTCACCCTGATGGAAGCCTGCCTGGAAACCGGCGTCAACTACCTGGATACCGCCAACTATGAACCCCGTGACGTAGCCAAATTCGAATACTCCTGGCAATGGGCGTACCAGGAGCAATTCCGCAACGCCGGGCTTTTCGCCCTGCTGGGTTCCGGCTTTGACCCCGGCGTCACCAATGTATTCACGGCATGGGCTCTCAAGCATCATTTTGACGAAATCCATACGCTGGACATCATTGACGTCAATGGCGGCAACCATGGCAAGGCTTTCGCCACCAACTTCAACCCGGAAATCAACATCCGGGAAGTAACGGCGCCCTGCCGCCATTGGGAAGACGGAGCCTTCCGGGAAACCGCCCCCATGAGCATGCACCAGAGTTTCACCTGCCCGCAGGAAGTGGGCACCTATGAAATCTACCGCATGTACCATGAAGAAATGGAAAGCCTGGTCAAGCACATCCCCACCATCCGCCGGGCGCAATTCTGGATGTCCTTCTCACCGAACTACCTCAAGCACCTGGAAGTGCTTCAGAACGTGGGCATGACCCGCATTGACCCGGTCATGTACAACGGAGTTGAAATCATCCCGCTGCAATTCCTCAAGGCCGTTCTGCCGGACCCCGGGGACCTGGGCAAGACGACCAGGGGAAAAACCTGCATCGGCAACGTCATCACCGGAATCAAGGACGGCCAATTCAAGGCTGTGTACATTTACAACATTTGCGACCATGAACAATGCTTTAAAGAAGTAGGTTCCCAGGCCATTTCCTATACTACGGGGGTTCCGGCCATGATCGGCGCGGAAATGATCCTTACGGGCAAATGGACTGGCGCAGGAGTCTTCAATATGGAACAAAATGACCCGGACCCCTTCATGGACGAGCTCAACAGGCGCGGCCTCCCCTGGCACTGCGTGGAACTCACGGAAGAACAGGCCAAAATACTGAAGGTCAACCAGCAATAAATTTCAGCCAGCGCTGTAGGCCCCCTCAAAGCCGGACATTGAATTTCCAATGTCCGGCTTTTCCGTTTTCAGCGGGGAACAGAATTCCCCAGGACAGCACGTCAACGCCTGCCTCGGGAAAAAGAAAAAGCCCCGGACGGCATCTTTCCGCCTCAGTCATAATTTTCTGGCGGGAAGAGCAGGCAGGTTGTAAAAATCCAGTGCCATGAAATATCTTGCGTTATTTCTCATGTTCCTGCTTCAGCCGGCACTGGCGGAAGATACAGCCCCATGGAAAATCGCGATCATCGGCGATACGCACGACTCCCCCAAGCGCATGGAAGGAAGCGAGGGAGTAGCAGTCAACTTCATCAAAACCCTCTATGGGGAAATCCTGAAACACAACGTGGACATGGTCGTCCAGGTAGGGGACATGGCGGATATCGAAGGAAGCGCCCCCGTCAAGGGACTCGCCAAACGCAAGGAACTCAACAACATTCTGAGAGAAAAAGGCATCCCCTTTTATGCCGTGCGCGGCAATCATGACTCCCTTCCTTTCCGGGCGGAACAATTCCGGGAACTCTTCCTGCCTACGCGGAGGCAGGGCGTCCAAGGGCTGGCCACCAGAAAACTGAACTACGGTATCCGCCATAAAAACGCTTCCCTGTATTTCATGGATATTGACCTTACTCCTGACCAGCTCGTGGACTTCAGCGCATGGGTTAAACGCAACAGAAGCAAGGCCAACACCGTTCCGCGACACTGCCTGGTTTTCACCCACCGCACCCTGCAGACGCCCATGCAATTCCGGGAATGCCTGTGGGGCCGTTACAATGACAGCGCGGCGGAACAGCAAAATATCTTTTACCGCAATCTCCGGGATGCCGGAGTGCGCTTCGTCATCACCGGGCACCTGCACGCCCATGACCTGTATATAATTACCTCCCCGGACGGGAAAAACACCCTTACCTCCCTGATCTGCGCCCCCGCGGGAAACAAGGTGCTCCCCATTCCCTTTTTGCCGCCGGCAAAATCCCGGGTAAAAACCCTGCAATACCGCTCCGGCATTACGGCCTACTATATCCTGACCATTTACCCGGATTCCATGACCCTGGACACCTACGCCGCCCCCAATAACGGCATTACCGACGAAGGCCCCCAAAGCGGAGAGTTCTACAAATTGAACTCCTACGCAATTCCGATGGATTAGAACATACAACTTCCCCTGTTTCTTCCATAACGCGGCATCCCGGAATTTGCCTGCTCCCGTCCGCTATGCACCCTGGCGTCCCTGGCGAAACAATGAAATTTCCGGGAAGTTCCCAATCCCCCATGTTATTTCATATGCCCGGAGCCACGGGACTTGATTTTTCTATCGTGCTGGCGCCCCCGGCCGCCCTTATATAAAAACTCCGTTTTTCCATCGCGGCCTACAGTCCGGTCAATCAAGTCTCCGATTTCCTGATCAGCGTACCCGGCCTTCTTAAGATACTTAACCACTTCACCAGCCTGCCCCGGATAAAAACGAACCAGCATCTCCACAAACGCAGGTTCCAATCTCTTTTCCAGAAAAAATCTGCATAAACTGTTTCTTTTTTCATTAGCCAACAACTTATTATTGTAGTAGAGGCTGCGGGAATCACCTCCTCCGAATAAGCTCAGCTTCCTGGCCTGCACCAACTCCCATGTTCTGGCAGCACTCATTTTATCATATTCCTCCTTCATCCTGGCCTGTTTCCGCTTTAATTCCGGATCATACTGAGTCCTGAATGTTTTCAATACGGCCGCTCCATATTCTGACCATATTCTGCACAACTCCTTTCTCTTTACGCCGCATCGGGAAACGATTCCGGATATATCCCGGGATAAAACGCTCATCCATTCCACAACCCTAACCTTCAGATTATAATCCATGTTGTCGCACAAGCCGTCCTTCGGAGTATTCTCATCATAATTCAGAGGAAATACATCCATTGAAGAGACAGCGTAAAAAATCCATGACAACACCCTGACGTCTTCTGCGTTCACATCTCCAGCTCCCTTGGAACTAAAGGCGCCAAGCCTCTTCCGCGCCTCCCGGCAACAATCCGGCAGCTCTTTTTCATGCAACAGGGAAAGGAACTCCTTCTTTTCCTGAGGAGACGTTTTGAACGCGGAGATGCTGTCGGGCAACGGAAGCCGGAACAGGGCAGGCTTTCCTTCACCGCACAGGATGCCGGTGGAACAGACGGTTAACAACATTATTTTAACGAACGGATTCATGATGATAGTAATATTTGTTGCGATAGGTTACGGTATCCCGATCCACACAGCATCCGAATTTAGAAATCGTCACGAGATGGTATCGCTGCGGCCCCCAGATTTCCTGCCTGTAAAATTCCGAAAAACTGAAATGGCACCGAACTTCCATGATTTCGCGGCCGTCAAGATATTCCGTTCCCTCTCCCCCTTCTCCATCATGGATGCGCCACGAACATACCCAGTCCCACGACTGGGGGAAACGGGCATGCTCCACATCTGCGGCAAAAATGCCGGCCATTACATTATCCTGCAGCTGATTTGTTTCTGAAACCTCCGCCGCTTCATTCGCACCATTCCTGGAATGACCGGGATCAAAATCCGTACCGGGAGGCTCCGAGCCCTTGTCCCTCTCTATAATCTTGACATTTTTGAAGCTGACGCTGGTCGGATGCAGCGTCAGCTTCAGGACGGCAGAGGCCCCTATGACGGACATTTTCCCCTCAGGAAGCCTTTCCGTAGCCATTCCTCCATTTTTGTGTTCGGCTCTGATTGCCGACGGAACAACCACATTTAGTGTCACCTTTACTTTTCTCCCCTCACTGGTAACAGCCAGGACGGTTGCGGAACCATCACGTTGAAGCCGTTTTTTCGCAGTAACCACAATGGATATTTTACCCTTCGTTTCTTCAGGCATTTCTACGTATTTATCTCCATCTTCCACCAAATTCCATTCCAGTTCATCAACATTTCCCAACGGTTTTCCCGTCAGGGTCAATGTTATCCGTTCCCCCACACCTATCGTCTTTCTTTCCCTGTCAGCCTTCCGGTCATCAGTATTTCCCAAATATATATCAGCGGAATATTCCTCTGTTTCCGTTTCAATCCTCAACGCGCCGGAATCCTCTTCCTCCACGTCCGCATAGGAAAGACCGCACAGGAAAACTGCGCAACCTATTAAAAGGATTCTTATATTGTTAACAACAACTGCCATCAGACGCAGATGATATCTTATTGCCATTTCCCATTATTTCATAGCAAAAAGCTCTAACATTCCGCATCCTTTGCCTGCTAAAAGATTCTGATGCTCTTCACGCCATAATACATCGCCGCGCCTCTGTTGACGTAGTCTTCCGGGTTTTGCGACAGGTCCACCCAGAAAATGAAAGAACACCACGGGGAGGGAGGAGAGAGGGGAGGAACAATGATTTCCTGAATACCGGCCTTTTTCTGCTCCAGAATCAGGCGGACGCGCTTTTCATGCTGCCCGAACAGAAGCAGATGATCATGTATGGTTGAAAAAACACATATTCCGGACAACGCCAGAAAAACAGCCACAGTTATCTGCGGACGGGGCACGGCACCGGGGATGCCGTACCACATACGAAGAAGGGCCAGCACGCCGATACCGAACAGCAGGGTGGCGGAGAACATGGCATGATCCGCCGGAATGACGGCGGCGGCGAAAGAAAGAGCCATGGCATAAGACGCCAGAATATATGCCGCCGCTATTCCAAAGGGAATTTTCCATGCCCGGAAAGAGTTCCGGTCTCTGTGGAATTTTTTCCAGAGAACCCAGGCAGCCGCCACGCCCAGCAACACCGGAAGAGCCAGGTATTCATGCATCCGGAGCAGGAGCGAAGGGAGAGCTTCCCATCTGCTCCAAAAACCGGAAAGGGGTTCCGCGCAGCCGGGAGTGGCGGAATGCATCCGGGCGGAAATGCCGGGCGCAAGCAGCATGCACAGGGAACCTGCCACCTGAAACGCAAGGCCCGCATAAAACCACAGGGGAAGTTTTTCCTTCCGCACCAGGCGGACAAAGACGAACAAGGCTCCCAGCAACAGCCAGGTTCCCGGAATATTGTTTTCATTGGTCATGCCCGCCGGAAATCCCAGAACAGCCGCAGCGGCAAACTTTCCCCAGCTATTGTTTCTTCCGGAATCTCCCTTTCTCCCGGATTCCGCGTCTTCCAGCAAACCGCGGTACAGACACAGAAAGCCCAGCCAGACGGCGGCGCCCCAGGAATAGTTGGTGGCTCCGGAGAGCCAGTAAATCGTGAAGCCGGGCCGGGCCGTGCACGTGAACAGCAGGAGAAGCCCCAATCCGAACAGACGCACGTCCGGCCAGGAACGGGGATCCACCCTGCGCCCGGAAGCCAGATAAAACATCATCAGCGCAAGACCGACCTGCACAAAGGGGTTGAGCAGCATGAAGAGCCATTTTCCCGCCGTCGCTACGGCAAAGGCCAGGTATTCCCCGATTCTGGGATTCCAGGTCATGTAGGAGGCTACGCAGCGCTCCCAGACCAGGCTGAAAGAGAAGCAGTGCTCCATGCCCGTCAGGGCATGATGGTACGTATCGGAAGTGAGAGGACTCCACCAGCTGAGCAGCGCCGTATATAATAAGGCGACTGCGGTCAGCGCCCAAAACCACACCCTGGACGTGCGGGGGGACATCATCAGCTCGGATCCGGTTTCCTTTTCCGCAGAGCGGGAGGCAGATCCAGATCTTCCCCGTCCAGAATGAGAGGACGCACACGGGCAAAAAGGCCGTGGCCCGCACGCTCTTCTTCCCCTTCCTCCGGAGGCAAGCCCTCTTCCAGTTCCTTGATATCAGGCATCGTGTCTGATTCCAACTCCGACTCCATTTCAGAACTTTGCGCAACAGGCGCGGATTCCAGAAGCGTTTCCTGCGCATCCGGCATATCGGAGACAGGCCTTACAGGCACCAGTTCCTCTTCCAATTCACGTTCATCCCTCCTGGGGACGGGGACGGAAAGGTCCGGCTCCGGATGCCGTTCCGGTTCGTCAACCGGGGCAGGAGGCGCGGGCTGAATAATAGTTTTTCCCTCTCCGAGGAAAGATTTTTCCTCCGGCACAAGCACTGTCTGCGGCTCCGCCTCCCGCTGAAACGCAACAGACGGGGAAACAGATGGCTCTACCACAGGCACGACGCCCAGCACGGTCAGGGACAGGCGGGCTTCCGGCTGCTGCGCCACGGAAGCGCCTATGTGGAGGCGCACGCCCCTTCCCAGGATTTCCGCCACACCGTCCACCAGGTCTTCCAGACGCTGCAGCGTCAGGGAACCTCCGCCGCGCACCAGAACCAGAACATCGTCCACTTCTCCCAAACGTTTTTCCAGAAAAAGCGGTGAATGACGGACCTGGTCCAATATATCCGCCACGGACGCATCCGCAGACGCTTCACCCACGCCAAAGGTGCAAATCCCTTTTCCCGTTCCGGCTACGCTGAGCAGGTCGTCCAGCCCCACCCGAAGCAGGGTTCCGGAAGAATTCAACAGAGACGGCACAATAAGCACGGCGCGGGCAATAAGGGCATTAACCACGGAAAAGGCTTCCAGCACCCCCTTGTCAGGGTCTATGAGGCTTTCCATGGCGTCATTGTCAAACCGCAGCACCATGTCGGAATACAGGACAAGCCGGGCCAAAGCTTCATCCGCCTGGGCAGCGCGCCGTTCCCCTTCAAACCTGAAGGGACGGATGACAACGCTGACGACATACGCCCCCTGCTCCTTGGCCAGGCGGGCCGCTTCCGGAGCTACGCCGGACCCCGTTCCCCCTCCCAGCCCGGCGACAAGAACAGTCAACGCGCTGCCTTCCAAAGCACGGAGAATGGAAGATTCGCTTTCACAGGCCGCCTGAGTTCCTACGGAGGCATCTCCGCCGGAACCGAGTCCCCTGGTAAGCCTGGCGCCCAAATGGACCTTGCACGGAACGGCTGAGGCGTTCAATAGCCGGGCATCAAGATTCATGGCGCAAACGGAAACTGGCTGGGGAGCCAGCAGCAGCACTTCCTCCATTACCTTGGTTCCTGCGGCCCCAATGCCGCACAGGCAGATTTTTCCGGGCAGGCCGGACGGCCCCTGGGGAGAAATTTCCAGCATGGTTGTTAATTTGGATAAAGGTTGATCAGGAGTTCTTCTTTCCGAAGAAGCCCAGCATCCGTCCCAGCCAGCTGCGCTGCTGCGGCAGCTCGGCATCCAGAATCTGGGCATACCGTATCAGGCCTATGGCCGTGCAGTAGCGCGGATCATCCAGGTAGGAAGGCGCTCCGTTTTTAACCAGCGTAGGCCGGCTGATGGCCACGCCGAACACGTGGGAGGCCAGTTCCCCCACGCCGCGCATCAGGCTGGCGCCCCCGCACAGGTAAACGCCGTGGCAGCGGTTGCCCTTGAAGGTGTCCTTGGGCAGGGAGGATTTGACCAGATTGAAAATTTCCAGCAGTCGGGAACGGATGATTTCATTCAGCACGTTGCGTTCGATGGCGGCATCCTTCATATGCCCGTCTCCACGCACGCGCACCATCTCGTTGGTTTTCCCGGAAAAGCTGTTGGCGTCCCCTTCCGTCTTCTTGAGCAGTTCCGCCTGGGCCAGAGGAATGCCGGTCATCAGCGTGATGTCGTTGGAAATGTGGTCGCCGCCCAGCGGCACGCATCCGGAGGCCACAAGCTGGCCGTCCAGGTAAAGCACATAGTCCGTCGTGCCCGCACCCATGTCAATAAGCAGGGCGCCCGCCTGCTTGACCTGCCTGTTGAGCACAAACTGGGCCGTGGCAATGGGGGCGAAAACCACATCCGCAATATCCAGCGGGACTTCCCGCACGCAACGGAAGGAGTTGGTG
>OGUL01002995.1_pt1 | contig 10480 bp, 9 predicted proteins | sample 1553651 | NCBI WGS metagenome assembly OGUL01 (sample SAMEA2580048, study PRJEB22360) | human gut metagenome | biome: human gut; feature: human-associated habitat; material: faeces | place: Denmark | collected 2008/2010
CAGAACATGCCCGTGCCTATACCTCCTATAGGGAAAGCTATTTTACGCGTATATTCACCTATATACTTCTCATTATAGCCACGTTCAACCGCACTCTCATGATGCCAGCACCCTTGAAAAATCAGTGCACAAACTACCAGACATATTAATAAATATTTCGTCATAAATACTGTATTTATTATCATTTTTTTATTTCTTCCCCCATATTCGAATAACGGGAATGTTTTATAATTATAGCAATCCTATTATTTTATTTTTTCATCACTACATTGGCACTCTTTTGCACAATACTGGCACGGCTTTGCGATTTTCACTGTCACTTTACTATGCTACAATATGAAATGTGAATAACTGGTATTATTCACACGACGCAGGAAAGACTCCCCCTTTTAACTTTCCTGCGTTATTTTTATGCGGGAGGTGACAAACTTGAACATCAAAAAAATAATCAGATCCGAAAGGGGTGACGTATCCTACATCAGTACTTTTGTCTATATCCTGGTGGCAATGATTATGGTGGCATTTATCTTAAATGTGTTCCACATCATATCCGTAAAGCAGGAAATGGATCATATTTCTGACCAGCTGGTAAAGCAGATCCAGTTAAACGGAGGCACGAATGCTGATACCGGTGCCCTGTTTTCCTATCTGGCTGCACCCCTATCAGAAGTCGAGGGTCTAACCTATCAGGTAACCAGTTGCGGAAGTACCAACAGAATCCAGATAGGAACTCCCTTTTATGTGACAGTAACCGGAAGATGTTATCTTGGTGGCTTTTGGAAACTAAACCTGGTTCCGATTGACATAAAAGCAAATGGTGCCGGAGTCAGCGAACATTACTGGAAGTAGGTGAATCATGATAAGCAGAATCAAAAATGAACGCGGGGATATGTCTTTTTTCTCCATCTTTATTATCCTCGCCATCAATATGCTCCTGTCCTTCGTCCTGCTCTATGCATCCGTGCAGATCAACTGCATCAACATCCGTAATGCAGCTAAAATGGAGTTAAATAACGTAAGTGCCAGGATCTATGCAGATACCTTTCACTCCCAACGAGAAGCCAACCTTACTTCCTATATGTCTGACATCAGCTTAAGTACTGCCTACAAAAATGCTTTGCGAGCTGGTTTTACTGAGGGCATGAGGTCAAGGGTGAAACTTACAAATGATGATTATGATGTAGAAAATATTGATTTGACATTCCGTCAATATTCTGAAAAAATAGAATATATCGCATCGTTCGACATTACATACCGGATCCGAATGTTTGGAGAGTCTTTCCCTCCAATCCGAAGACACGCAGAACTTACCGGATCCCACAATACAAAATTCTAAAAGTCTGTAAGATTTGTACCCCGACTTACGTATATATAATTAAGGACCAAGAAAGGAGCAGCCTATGAAAAAGAAGAATATTGATAAAAAAGTCGCACTTTCCATTGGGGGATTAAGTGTGTTATGTCTGGGACTTCTTTTCGGAGCCTGGTATTTAAACCATGAACCGGAGGAGTCCTTCACTCCTGCCGCTCAGGAGGTGGAAACCCTGGCAGAAACCTGGGATGACAAATTAGATTCTGGTATTCCTGAAGCATCCATCAAAGAGGAATCTCTTTATACCGGTGAAATATCCGACAACACGCAGACTGTAATCTCTGAAGATGAGAACGGATCTAACGTAGATCTATCCGGAAGCGTGACAAAGGAGGAAGCCCAGGAGACCAAACCTACCGAGAAACCGGAGCCCATCGGGGATACCACAAATAAGGACGAAGTGCCTTCCTATCCGGAAGAGGTTCCTGTAACGGCACCAGAAGTGCAGGTTCCTGCTGATAATTCAGAAAGTTCCCATCCCGGACAAGTCTATGATCCGGTATTTGGTTGGATTGATACCGGTAATACTACTTATGATGTGGTTGACAGTGATGGAGACATCAACAAGCAGATCGGCACTATGGGAGAATAACAAAACAACTAAGACATGGTAATCACGCCATGTCTTTTTTATTGCAAAGGAGATCTTATGAGAGCAATCAGGAAATACTTTTTTCCACTGCTTCTATCCCTAACGATATTTTTATCCACAGGCATTTCTACTTATGCTATGGGTGATGGAAATATTGATGGAGGCGGTGGATCTTTTGGTACAGGATCCGAACTAAACGTCTGGCGAAATAACCAGGATGGTGTTCGGGTTACAGTCGTTACCACGGGAGGCAGCGTTGTTGCTACTCCCATTGATTTATCAAACTGCAACATTTCCTCCACGGTGTTAAACTTTGGGAAAGTGTCCAAACTGCAATATACTGCAGGCTCATCGCTTTCCATTAATGCCTCCTACACCTACTCAAAGCCAGCCGTCGCTCTACCAAGAATCATCAGCGGATCTGTGAACAAAGCCAGCATTGCTGCAATAAAACGCTACTTCTGTTCAGAGTATGCAGCTAAATTTATCGCATCCAAAACCGGCATTCCTTTTGAGAATCTGATTAATGGGGATTACAAATTGGTGATCGAACCCATTGCCTACTTCACGCACAATGGAAAAAACTATGCCATGACAGCGACGGAGGCTGCCCTTTACAACAAGTTATCCGGAGGTGCATTAAGAAGGGTGCTTCCCTCCCTGACGCACCAGAACCTGCCACTCGCGCTGTTTTTAGAAAAATCTGATCTCGGATACCCTGCATGGACTGGAAGCACTTCTGGAAAGGTGTCGGATGATGCCATTATCTCTTCCCTGGGCATCGGCATTGTAAGCTACAAAGATGTGCCTTCCGAAGAGCTGGAAGCCCCTGATTATACGTACCGTGTGGATACAGATGTTATTTCCAGCATTATGTTAACCAGTGCCACCGAAGTAAACCCGAAAAATCCGGCAAAAGCAACCTTTTACATTAATGGCGGCACATACACCGTATCCAATATCGTTATGCCTTCAGGGGAGACGGAAAGATCTTCTATAAGAGGAAACTCCCGGACGACAGTATGGACATTGCGATTCTGCTGCTGATCCCGCTTCCGATATGTGCGGCATAAATATGGGTGCGGATCAGCTGGTCAGATAGCACCTTATAGATCTCCAGGGCATCATTGCTGCTTAAACCTTCAAACCGCTCATCCGCTGCAATCCTGTCCTCTGTCTCGATCAGATTGAAAAAAATATTGGTCATTAAATCATTGATGATCTGTGTTCTCAATTGCTACCTCCTGTGGTCCTCGCCCACTGACTTTATGGATGCTGTCGCTCCCTCTTCATACAGCATGAAATGCATCCTCTTACAGTTCTTCTGCGTGCCAAGTACCTTTTGATCTTCCGATGGAACTGACAACTTAATCATAGCAGTTGAACATTAATGCAAACAAAACATAAAAGTCTTAAAAACATCTATCGCTCTACACTATATCTTATCTGAATTTTTTGCAAAAAGCTTTTCCATAATTTATATAAAATTTACGTTAATATTCTTTTTGTACTTACAAATCACTTTGAAATCTGCCATTTTCTGGTGAATCTTGGTAATTATTAACAATTATAATAATAATTCTCATTATCATATTCTACATCCCGGTCTATATCATTTCCGGTCGAAACAAGTTATACTATAAGTGTCAAAATAAATATTTTTTATTAGGCAAAGGAGAAAAGCTATGGAAATTAAATTTTATTTTTGTGATCATTGTAAAAATGTTGCTATAAAGGTTGTAGATCATAAGGTTCCCCTGTTCTGCTGCGGGGAAAAGATGACCGAACTGGTACCCGGCACCGTGGATGCCGCAGTGGAGAAGCATCTTCCCGAATATACGGTAAAAAACGGGATTGTCTCCGTACATGTCGGCTCCGTGGAGCATCCGATGACCCCGGAGCACTATATCTCCCTGATCGCCGTGCAGACAGACCGCGGTGTGCAGTATAAGAATCTGACCCCGGATATGGCTCCGAGAGCAGAATTTGCCCTCTGCGAAGGGGAAACTGTGGAAGCCGTGTATGCTTATTGTAACCTCCACGGTCTATGGGAAGCGTGAGCCTATGAATACTAACAACGTAGAAAACTACAACGAACGTTATTCTCCGGAAAGAGAGACCTATGTGATCAAAAAGGATGGGAGTCTTGAGGCATTTCATGTCCAGAAGGTGATCGATGCTATCGGAAAAAGTGCTTATCGCGCACTTACGAAGTTCACTCCGGAAGAAAAGGAACAGATCTGTGAATGCGTCATTTCTCATATAGATGCTCTGGAATCCACACAGGTACCCATCTCTGTCATGCACAATATCGTGGAAAATGCCCTCGAGCAGGTACGTCCCATCGTAGCCAAAAGCTACCGCGATTATAGGAACTATAAGCAGGACTTTGTCCGGATGCTGGACGATGTCTACAAAAAAAGCCAGGCGATCATGTATGTGGGCGATAAGGAAAATTCCAATGCAGATTCCGCACTGGTCTCCACAAAGCGCAGCCTGATCTTTAATCAGTTAAACAAAGAGCTTTACCAGAAGTTCTTCCTGACGACAGAAGAGATCCAGGCATGCAGGGACGGGTATATCTACATCCATGATATGTCTGCCAGAAGGGATACCATGAACTGCTGTCTGTTCGATGTGGCAGCTGTTTTAAGTGGCGGTTTTGAGATGGGTAATGTCTGGTATAATGAGCCGAAGACTCTGGACACAGCCTTTGATGTTATGGGCGATATCATCCTCAGCACAGCGGCGCAGCAGTACGGTGGTTTTACCGTTCCGGAAGTTGATAAGATCCTGGCACCGTATGCGAAGAAGAGCTATGATAAATATATTTCCGAATTTCTGAAATACTCCGATGAGAGCTGGAGCGGCCGCGAGGAACGTGCGATCGAGTATGCCCTTGACAAAGTCCGCAGGGATTATGACCAGGGATGGCAGGGAATTGAGTATAAGCTGAATACGGTTGGTTCTTCCAGAGGCGATTATCCGTTTGTTACAGTAACACTTGGTCTTGGAACTGAGCAGTTTGAGAAGATGTGTACGGTTTCTCTCCTTGAAGTTCATCAGGGAGGCCAGGGAAAAGCCGGACATAAGAAACCGGTACTGTTTCCGAAGATCGTATTCCTCTATGACAAAGAGATCCACGGTCCTGGAAAGTGCTGTGAGGATATTTTTGAGGCTGGTGTGGAGTGCTCCTCCAAGACCATGTATCCGGACTGGCTGTCCATGTCCGGAGCAGGCTATATTTCCAGCATGTACAAGAAATACAAAAAAGTCATCAGCCCGATGGGATGCCGTGCTTTTTTAAGTCCGTGGTATGAGCGTGGCGGCATGGAACCGGCAGATGAGAATGATACGCCTGTTTTTGTGGGCCGTTTTAACATCGGTGCGGTAAGCCTTCATCTTCCGATGATCCTTGCCAAGGCCAGGGCGGAGAGCAGAGATTTCTATGAAGTTCTGGATTTCTATCTGGAAATGATCCGTAACCTGCACATCCGTACGTATGAGTATCTGGGACAGATGCGTGCGTCTACCAATCCTCTTGCCTACTGTGAGGGTGGTTTCTACGGTGGACATCTGAAACCGAATGAAAAAATCGGCAAGATCCTGAAACCGATGACGGCTTCCTTTGGTATCACAGCACTCAACGAGCTGCAGGAGCTTTACAATGGCAAATCCATTGCAGAGGATGGTGCCTTTGCTCTGGAAGTCCTGAAATATATCAATGACAAGGTAAATCAGTACAAGAAGGAAGATGGCTATCTTTACGCAATCTACGGAACACCGGCAGAGAGTCTCTGCGGCCTTCAGGTAGAACAGTTCCGTAAGATGTACGGAATCATTGAGGGTGTTTCTGACAGACCATATGTGAGCAACAGTTTCCACTGCCATGTAACCGAGGATGTAACCCCGATCGAGAAACAGGATCTGGAGGGTCGTTTCTGGGAGCTTTGCAATGGCGGTAAGATCCAGTATGTACGTTATCCGATCGGCTACAATAAAGAAGCCATCCGTACATTGATCCGCAGAGCCATGGATCTGGGGTATTATGAGGGCGTGAACCTTTCTCTCGCATACTGTGATGATTGTGGTCACGAGGAGCTGGAGATGGATGTGTGTCCGGTCTGCGGTTCCAGAAACCTGACGAAGATCGACCGTATGAACGGATATCTTTCCTACAGCCGTGTTCATGGAGATACCCGTCTGAATGAGGCGAAGATGGCGGAGATCGCTGAGCGAAAATCCATGTAAAATGGCCGGACAGATTGGCAGAGGAACCGTTCTCTGATGCGGAGCCAGGCAGTAAAGTATGGATTTTTGATGCCTGTCTGAACGGATACAGATTAAGACATAGATTATAAAAATACACAGATATGGCATTATGCGCTGTATCTGTGTTTTTTTGCGCCAGTTTTCCGGTATAAAAAATATCCCGCAGAGCTGCTGGCAGGATCAGCAGTTCTCTGCGGGATATTGTCATGGCAAAGTGGATATTTATATTTCACTTTATATTCTGTGTTTATAGATAATTATTTAATGATGGTTCCTGTTTTCTCACAGTATCCGTCTTTGGCGTGAGCCATATCGGTGATGATGGTACGGCGTCCGGTGCCTTTTTCAACGAAGGAAACACCTGCTTCTATCTTCGGAAGCATGGAGCCTGCAGCGAACTGATCGTCTGCAATGTATTTCTTCGCATCTTCTGTGGAGATGGTATCCAGATAAGATTCCTGATCGGTGTTGTGGTTAAGGCTTACCTTCTCAACACTTGTAAGGATCATCAGAGTATCTGCGTTCAGTTCCTCTGCAAGAAGTCCTGCTGCACGGTCCTTCTCGATGATAGCACTGGCACCGTTCAGCTGGGTACCCTGCTCAAGAACCGGGATTCCGCCACCGCCTGCTGCGATAACGATCTGCTCTGCCTGGGAAAGAACCTTCACGGTCTCGATCTCCACGATCTTCTGTGGCTTCGGTGCTGCAAGGATTCTTCTGTACTGTCCTTCCCCTACTTTTGTGACGAAGTTTCCTTTTTCTTCCTCGGCTTCTGCTTCTTCTGCATTCAGGACACGACCGATGATCTTCTCCGGTTCGGAAAATGCTTCATCATATGGATCAATGACAACCTGTGTGAGAATGGTGCTGACAGGTTTATAGATTCCTCTGGAAATAAGTTCCGCACGAATGGCGTTCTGAAGGTCATAGCCGATATAACCCTGGCTCATGGCAGAACATACGGACATTGGTGCAAATGTATAATCAGGATGTGCCTTGCCGAATTCATTCATTGCGGTGTGGATCATCCCTACCTGCGGACCGTTGCTGTGGGAGATTACCACGCGGGTTCCCTCTTCAACCAGGTCTGCGATTGCCTTGGCTGCAAGTCGGGCGGCTGTTTTCTGCTCAGGAAGTGTGGTACCAAGTGCTCGGTGGCCTAATGCAACTACTACAGTTTTTTCGCTCATAGGAAATACCTCATTTCTCTTTAAAATTGGTTACTGTTCAATAGTAACGAGTATTATATTTTATTATAAAAGACCTATGTTGGAAATGCAATAGAATTTTAGATGAATACGGTTTACAGATAGTTGTCAGGCCGTGAATTTTCAGACAAGGAAAAACCGCCTGATTCGGTCAGGCGGTTCATTTCCTACTATTTTTTGAGGGGGGAGATAGAGAGTGGTTTTTCATCTATCCAAGACCTATTATATAGAGGAAATATGTTTAAATTATGTCGGCAATCTAAAAGAAATCGAAAATTTATAAAGAAAGTTTAAACAAACTTTATAATTTTTATATCTGGTTGCGCCCATTTGAGGAATGTGCTACATTGAAAGAGTCTAATTTCCGCGCTCTGCGGAATGTATTCACGCATCAGTTCGATGCAGAAATCCATTTTTTACTGATAAATATTGTTTTTCTGACGGTTATGCACCGTTTTGCCGGGGAGGGATGCCTTTGTCTGTGGAAAAGTAAGCTTCTGTTAAATGTGAATGTGTAAAAGATAATGCCATAGCAGGCAGAAATGGAGAATTGAAATGAAAAACAGAATATGGAAACAGATAAAGCAGATCACAGTTGCGGCTGCAGTGGCCGGAACTGTGCTGTTTGGAAGTGTTCAACCGGGAATGGCTGCGGATTCTGAACTTCAGTCGGGACAGGAATTGTCAGATGACCGGGAAAAGGAGGATGGATATGAGCACATGGAGGAGCTGGCATCCGGGGAAACAGTATGCAAAGAGAATGAAGCGCCGGAGGAAGAGAGTGAGAGCACACAGGAGAGAACGGAGACCGGAGGAGAAAATGTAGAAAGTGCTGCACTGCCTTTGGAAGGTGTTGAAGAGGAAGATATGGATATGGAGGAAGATATGTCCGAAGATACGGAAGACGCGGAAGAACCTGAGGAAATGCCGGAAGAAGAACCGGAGGAAATTTCGCCTTCTGCGGATGCAGACACAGAACAAGCAGATATGACACTTTCTCTGACTTCAGAGACGGAAGAAATGAAAGCAGGGAAGACCATCCGCTACCGTGTGGACCTTGCTAATACCGGCGATGTGGATCTGATCGATATACAAATGACCAGCAGCTTTTCCTGCCCGAAGATCACACAGCAGTGGGAGGAGGCTGAGGGACTTGACGGAGAAGGTGCAGATGCAGAGGTGGCAGAGCTGAAAGCCGGCGAGAAGCGGAGTTTTTATATTCTGGCACCGCTTTTAAATGAACAGGAAAAAGATCTGGAACATAAAGTAGAAGCAGGTGCGAAAGTAAAGGGACGGCCGGAGGAGATGATTTTTCGGAAAGCGCAGATGGTCAGTCCGCTGCAGCCGCTGAAAGCAGATTTTTCTGTAAAGAAAACAGCGGACAGAGAGACTGCAATGCCAGGAGAAACAGTCACTTATCAGATCTGCATCATCAATACCGGGGAAAAAACACTTCATTCTGTTGTGGGGACAGAACGTTTTCAGGCAGAGGGGATTGAGGCTCGTTTTGTGGAACAGGAAGGGATTACATTAAACAGTACGAAAACCAAAGCTCTGATCGAAAAAATAGCGCCAGGGGAAGCAGTATCCCTTCAGGCAGAGGTGAAGATCCCGGAAAAAACGGTAAATCAGAAGCTTTTTAACAAGGTAACCGTCACAAGCCAGGAAACCGGTGAGAAACAGATGGAGGCATCCGCCGAGATCACAGTAGAAGGAAACGAGACACCGACACCAGAAGAAAGCCCTGAGGAAAAGACAGGAGGAGATCCTTCTTCCGGACAGGAAGAAATGGCAAGGGCAGCATCTTCTCATCCACAGACGGGCGACAATACGGAGCCGTCGCTGTTTGTACTGCTGGCAGTGAGTGCTGGGGTGACGGGGATGGGAGTTCTCTGGCTGCGAAGAAAATATGCCCGGATCTATGGCGGAAAATGACATTGCGTGTTCTGGTGAAAACAATAATAAACTGGCTTTTTACAGGGAGTGTCCTGGCGTAAAGAAACGTTGAAAACAGGGGGCAGGTGTGCTATTCTATATGGTATGTACACAAAATAAGAACAGTATGCCTTCCCGTATCCTGACTGTCATCTGGCAGCCGGAAAAAGGGAAAATGGAGGAGAAAAAATGAAACTTTTATCCTTATTAGAACATCTTGAATACAAATGCCTTCAGGGAAATACAGACCAGGAAGTTTCTTCTGTTGTGTATGATTCCCGTAAAGTAGAAGAGGGAAGTCTTTTTATCTGCATCAGAGGCGCAGTTGTGGACGGCCATAAATTCGTGCCGGATGTTGTGGCAAAAGGTGCAAAAACTCTCATCGTAGAAGAACCGGTGGAAGCTCCGGCAGATGTAACTGTGATCCAGGTGGAAGATACCCGTTTTGCCATGGCGTTTATTTCCGCAGCATGGTTCGGACATCCGGCGAAGAAACTGAAAACGATCGGAATCACGGGAACCAAGGGTAAGACAACCACCACTTACATGGTGAAGTCTATCCTTGAAAATGCAGGATATAAGGTTGGCCTGATCGGAACGATCGAAGCCATTATTGGAGAGAAACATATCCCGGCAGCCAATACAACACCGGAATCGTATATGGTTCAGAAATATTTCCATGATATGGTTGAAGCGGGCTGCGACGCGGTAGTTATGGAGGTTTCTTCACAGGGACTGATGCTCCACAGAACCCAGGGATTTGTCTTTGATTTTGGAATTTTCACAAATATTGAGCCAGATCATATCGGACCGAATGAACATAAAGATTTCGATGATTATCTTCACTGTAAATCCATGCTTCTGAAACAATGTAAGGTTGGTATCGTAAACCGTGATGATGAACATTTTGAACGTATTATCGATGGCCATACCTGTGAGCTTGAGACATACGGATTTTCTGAAAAAGCGGATCTCCGTGCAGAAGATGCGAAACTGGTGGGAAGAAAAGGATATCTTGGAATTTCCTACCATCTGAAGGGACTTATGGATTTCCCTGTAGAGATTGATATTCCGGGAAAATTCAGTATTTACAATTCCCTT
>OGUL01003005.1_pt1 | contig 10456 bp, 10 predicted proteins | sample 1553651 | NCBI WGS metagenome assembly OGUL01 (sample SAMEA2580048, study PRJEB22360) | human gut metagenome | biome: human gut; feature: human-associated habitat; material: faeces | place: Denmark | collected 2008/2010
GCGGTGGCAAATCCACGATTGCGAACCTTCTGGCGCGGCTGTGGGATGTGAAATCTGGAACGGTAACGGTTCGCGGGACGGATATTCGGGATGTGCCGCTGGCTGAGTTGATGGAACAAATCAGCATGGTATTCCAGCGCGTGTACTTATTCCAAGACACAATTTATAACAATATCAGCATGGGCAAACCTGACGCCACTGAACAGGAAGTCTATGAGGCAGCTAAGAAAGCTCGGTGTTATGACTTTATCATGGCTCTGCCGGATGGATTTCAGACTGTTGTTGGCGAGGGCGGCGCTACTTTGTCCGGCGGCGAGAAACAGCGTATTTCTATTGCCCGCTGTATTCTGAAAGATGCCCCGATTGTAATTTTAGACGAAGCAACAGCCAGTGTCGATACTGATAATGAAAGTTACATTCAGGAGGCAATCAATGAGCTGGTCAAGGGTAAGACATTACTTGTAATTGCACATCGGCTGAATACCATCCGGCAGGCAGATCAGATTTTGGTAATCTCTAATGGACAGATTAGCGAACAGGGAACCCATGATGAGCTTATGGCAAAAGCCGGAATTTATCAGGAATTTGTCAATATCCGAAAAAAATCTGCTGGATGGAGCCTTACATAAGGGAGGAACGGATGAAACTTCATGCGTCAGGCGAGGACTACTTAGAGGCCATACTAATGCTGCAAAAGAAATCCGGCATGGTACGCTCTGTTGATCTTGCCCGACACATGGGCTTTAGCAAACCGAGTATCAGCCATGCAGTAGGTGTCCTGCGGGACGGTGGCTTTCTGACCGTGGATAAAGATGGTTTTCTCCATCTGACAGACATAGGCCGGGAGATTGCCGAGAAAATTTATGAACGGCACCGATTCTTTACGGAGCAGCTTGTCGCTGCCGGTGTCGATCAGGAAACGGCAGAGCAAGACGCCTGCCGGATAGAACACGCAATCAGCGAGGAATCCTTTCAGAAATTGAAAGACGCTTTAAGGAAGGAAGGTGATGACATGGGAAACTAGCGGTACTTGATTTATCGGAGAATGGCCGGCAGATTAGTGAGAAACTTTTTGTTTTGCTTGATGTTGAGCAGAAACGCGAAATGATACAGTTTGTCCTTGAAACAGAACAACAGCAGGGCTTTTCGGCCATCCCATGTACTAACCCGGATTCTTTTGGCGCACGGATAGATACGTCTCAACCTTTAACAGAAATTCGGGAAGGTGATCTGTATTTTTGTCTGGAAGAAAGAGAGGTCGCTGTCCAAGGGAAAAAGGTAGATTTGTCGGTCAGAGAGTTTAATGCCCTTTACTTATTGCTTATGAATCGAAGACGAGTAATGACCTTTGAAACCATAGCCTACCATGTATGGAGTGAGGAATATGTTGAGAACGAACTAACTGCGATTCATAACATAATGAGTCGGCTGCGGCAAAAACTCAAAATATCCCCGGACATTCCAGATTATATTATCAGTGTGCGCGGTGTTGGATATAAATTTGACACAACGCAGCAAAAGAAGTGAAATTACAACATCTTGATTAACTTCTGAGAAAAAGGTGAACGGAGGCTGATTACTATACCCTATATAATGTCCCCAAAGTAACAGATTGGGGGAAGTATAAAAGCAATACCGTTCTAATCTGTTTGTGCTCCCCCAGGTATGGGGGCAGACATGCACATTTGGAAGGTCCAATATTTCTACAGAAACCGACAACGATATAGCCGAAAATCTTTTAGTGCCGCAGCTCAAAACGCTGCGGCGCTTTTTGTATCGACATATTTTTATCCTTTTCCCCAATACTCAACAAAATATTCCTATGAGCGCGTTCCTGAAATAAAACAGGTACGCGCTTTTTTCATATCTGAAAGGCGGACAAGCCTATCTGATTTTTTTCTTGTAGGCGGAACTCCTGGCTGTCGCTCCCCGCCCTCTGATTTCGATTTTGCCTATCAACTCAAAAATTGAAATTGGAGGATAATCTAATGAAAAAGATCAATCTGCGGGATTATTACCCGTTTTATACAACTGATACCATTGTGGAAGTGCCGGACGAAGTGGCTGATTTGCTCCATGAGTATAAGCTGAATGAGGCGGCTTATATTTTGCGTACATACCGGCACAAAGCATATTTTTCGCTGGACTATGATGCCAATGTCGAGCGTGACGCTCTGGTAATTGTCCTGACACCTGCGGATATTTTGGAACGGAAAGAAGAAAATGCCAGGCTGTATCAGGCACTTGCCTCTTTGCCGGAGAAACAGCGGAATCGGATTTATGCGCACTATTTTCTTGGCATGAGCAAATCGGATATTGCAAAAGCGGAGGGCACCCATAAGAGCCGAATTACTCGCTCTATCAATGCCGGCCTGCGAAGTTTGGAAAAGTTTTTGAAAGAACTTTCCTGACAGACGGCAACTTTGCCCCCGAAAATGAAATGAATAATAGAGGGACATATTCGGCAGACAAGTCCAATGGGTGCGGCCATACAGCACATGCTCTGGTCCACCCCAACTATAAAATGTCATAATGGCCGTGCCCTCGTTGCACTTTGACAACCGAATATACGTTGCTATGGGTACGTCATTCTGTGTTCCGAGCGGCAAATGGAGCGGCGCAAAGACAGGCAGCCAGGGAGGTGATGAATCCGGCTGTCCGAGCGATCCACGCAATCCATTGACCCGGCTGTGGCAGGCCGGGCGCGACGACGGCGCAGATCATAATGGTACTTTTTCACAATCTCTCACGGACTTGAAGGGAAGTCCCTGCGGTGTGCGCTTGCTCTGGCAAAGCGGCGGCATCTGCGGGGCTATGATGCGGTAAAGCTGGCCGCAGCCTATGGCAACCCCGCTTTGTGTAGACAGAGCTGCCGGGGGGCGTGGCAAATACGGCAAGCAAAATCGAAATCAGATACAATGGGCCGGACCTGTTTCTATTTATAGGGCGGGTCCGGCTTATTCATGTGGTTTTGATAGACCAGTAATTTCAGGAAGGAGTTGGTATTATGGAGAATATTACTGCTGGCGGAAGCGGTTCATTGGTAGACATTCGGGATGTCACCGTGGATAAGGAGCTTCCCCGCGAGGAACGAATCACTGAATTTGTGCGCCAGATCAAAAACCCTTACCGTTTTAAGTGCGGACGTTTTACCGTCCGGGCCAGCTTTGCCCCTGGCGGTGCCACCCTGGAGGAATGTATCAAGGGTATTTTACGGTGAAGCAAAATTTCTTCCAGAAAAGGGCTGACTTTCCCGTAAGAGCGTGGTACAATAAGAGTCGGAAAAGGAATTGAATACGGCATAACCACACTTCTTGAATTGCGGGGATTTTTCTGCGCAACGAAAGGAGTGTTTTTTTATGCAGGTTTATAAAGCTATTAAGTATATCCGTCTTTCCTATACGGATGACAAGTCGGTGGAAAGTGACAGCGTTGCCAATCAGCGGCGGCTCATTGATGATTTCATTGCCCGGCACCCGGAGATTGAGGTTGTGGCAGAAAAGATTGACGACGGTTACAGCGGTGTCCTCTTTGACCGTCCAGCATTTCAGGAAATGATGCGGATGATCGAACAGGGCGAGGCTAACTGTGTCATTGTAAAAGACCTTTCCCGCCTGGGGCGTGAGTACATAGAGACGGGCCGTTATATGCGTCGGGTATTTCCGGCCTACGGCGTCCGTTTTATCGCCATCAATGACAATGTAGACACGGAAAATGACGCTGCAGATGATCTCACCGTATCGGTAAAAAACATTATGAACGAGGCATACTGCCGGGATATTTCCGTAAAGACCCGGAGTGCCCTGGATGTGAAACGACGCAGCGGTGATTTTGTTGGAGCTTTTACTATTTACGGTTATGTAAAAACTGGCGACAAGCATAAGAGTTTGGAAGTTGACGAGTATGCAGCGGGTGTGGTACGGGATATTTTCAGAAAGCGTCTGGAAGGATTCAGTGCTTCCCATATTGCTGATGAACTGAACCGCATGGGTATTCTCTCTCCGCTGGCTTATAAGAGGAATCACGGGATGCCCCATGCCAAAGGCGGCTATACGGACCGTAAGGATTGTAAATGGTCTGCCACTACCATCATCCGCATTTTGAAGGACGAAACCTATACCGGGACACTGGTGCAGGGAAAACAGACAACGCCCCACTTCAAATTGAAGGAGCGTGAGGATAAGCCTTCATCCGAGTGGATTCGTGTAGAGGGCACCCATGAGGCGATTATCCAGAAACACGATTTTGACCTGATTCAGCGACTTCGCCGGATTGACACCCGGACCTCTCCTAAATCGGATAAGGTATATCTGTTCTCCGGTATTTTGATCTGTGGATGCTGCGGCTGCCGCATGACCCGTAAGACAAACCGCTACAAAGACAAGGAATACCACTACTACTATTGCCCTACGGGCAAAAAGAATGGCTGCGCTTCCTCTGTGATGCTGAAAGAGGACGACTTGATCGAGTGTGTGCAGGACAGCTTAAAGGGCCATATTGAAAATGTGGCTTCTCTGGATTCGCTGTTGTCCAGTATCAGTCAGGAACGGATCAACCGGGAACTGGCCCAGGAATACGCCGGACAGATCAGAGCCAATGAAAAACAGTTGGCACAGATTGAGGGTTTCAAGACGAAGCTCTATGAAAATCTGGTGAGCGGGATTCTTACCAAAGAAGAATATCTATCCTACAAGCGGAAATACAATGCGGACATTGAATTGCTGCAAAAGGCAGTTGCGGAATGGGAGGAACGGCTGACAGATGTATTGGAAAACCGCAGCGAGCGGAACCGCTGGATCAATCACTTCATGCAGTTTTCCACGATGGAGGAAATTGACCGCCGCGCAGTCATGCAGCTTATCCGCAGTATTCGCGTGATTAGCAAGGACGAGCTGCATATTGAATTTAATTATCAGGACGAATACAAAAAAGCGGTTGCCCTGGCAGAGCAGATCGTAGAACAGGCCGCGGAAAGGAAGGTGGGTTAAATGGCAAGAAAGAGCAGAAAAGAAACAGTAATCACGGCTGAGCCAGTACCATCTTTATATGTTCATGTAGCACTGTATATCCGGCTTTCCGTGGAGGATAACAAGAAACGGGGATGTTCGGTGGAAAACCAAAAGCTGGTCCTGAATGATTTTCTTGCTGATAAACCGGATTTTGTCGTCTATGATACCTATATCGACAACGGCATGACGGGCACGAATTTCCATCGTCCGGGCTTTCAACAGATGCTTTCGGATATTGAGGCAGGCTATATCAACTGTGTGATTGTTAAGGACCTATCCCGCCTGGGGCGTAATTCCATTGATACCGGCTATTATATCGAACAGTATTTCTACACGCACAATGTCCGTTTTATTGCGGTTACAGATCAGTTTGATACGGCAGACCCCGGCAATCTTCACGGAGGCATTATGCTTCCGCTGAAAAACATGATAAATGAAGCCTATTCGCTGGATATTGGCCGGAAGATCAAGGCCCAGGCAAGGCAGGCCATGAAAGACGGTGACTATATTGGCGCACGGGCTCCATACGGCTACCGGAAAGACCCGGAGAACTGTCATAAACTGCTGATTGACGAGGCCGCCGCTCCTGTTGTGCAGCAGATTTTCCAGTGGGCTTATGAGCGTGTAGCGTTAAACCGTATTGTGCGTAATCTGAATGAAATGGGGATTCCTGCCCCAAGCCATTATAAAAAGACTACCGGTGAAATTACCAGCCCTGGGCTGATCGGGAGCGGGAAATGGCAGACCCGTACTGTAATGAAGATACTGGAAAGTGAGGTTTATACCGGTGATCTGGTACAGGGCAAGACCAAAATTGTAGACCACCAGCAGGTACAGGCCGGAGACGATAATCTGATCGTTGCAAGGCATACCCATGAGCCTATTATCAGCCATGCGGTTTTTGAGGCGGTACAGGACTATCGGAAACAGGTCTGCGAGCAAAGCAAGGCTGTGCCAAAAAAACCATATACCCCCAATATCTTTAAGGGAAAGGTATTCTGTGCGGATTGCGGCAGGAGTCTCCACCGGCAGCGGGCGGAGCGCAAAAAAGGGCCGGATATTTACTGGTTTCATTGCCTTACCAACAGCCGGGTAGAAAAAGATAGCTGCAAGGGTGTGATGATACAGGAAACGGAGCTGATCGCTACGGTCACATCTGTTTTGGAGAAAGAGCTGACGGTTGCCCTGGGAATGTCTCTCCCCCTCTTTCAGTTGGAGGCAAGGCAAAAACAGGAAAAGGATAAACTCAGGGGCCAGATGTCATCCAAACGGCAGGAAATTGAAAAGAAACGCCGGTTGATCCGCGGCCTATATGAGAACTTTGTACAGGGTGTTTTGACAAGCGAGGAATACTTTGAACTGAAAGCGGATTATGAGGAATCCATCAATACACTGTCCGGTGAGATCACCGAGCTTGAAAGGGATATGGATGCTCTCGACGAACAGTTTGTACGCTACCGGACTATGGAAAAGGATGCAAAGTCACTGGCAAAGGATCACCTGCTTACGGCAGAACTGATTGACCGGCTGATTGAGCGGATCGAGATAGACCACAAACGGGATATTCATGTGACCTTCCGCTTTAAGAGTGAATTTCAGGGAAAGGAAGTGGAGTCATGCGCAAATATGTAATTGCCCTTTATATTCGGTTATCCGTGGAGGATATTAAGACAGAAAGTTTGAGTATTCCGAACCAGCGCCTTATCCTGCGGGAAAAAGCCATGTCGCTGCCGGAATGGGATAATGGCGAGGTTTTGGAGTTTGTCGATAATGGCCATACGGGTACGAATTTTGAACGTCCCGCAGTGCAGGAGCTTTTGACGATGGTGCAGGCAGGAAGTATCGACTGTATCATTGTCAAAGACCTATCCCGGTTTGGACGCAACAGCATTGAGACCGGTTATTTCATCGAGCGGGTGTTTCCGCTCTATCACACCCGGTTTATCTCTGTCAGCGACGATTTTGACACCGTCAATTTCAAAGGAGATACCGGAGGGATTGATGTTGCCTTTAAGTATCTTATCAGCGAGTGCTACAGCCGTGATATGTCCATGAAAACAAAAAGCGCCAAATATGCGAAGATGCGCCGGGGCGAGTACCAGAGCGTTATCTGTCCTTACGGCTACCGCAAAAGCGCAGACGGGCGTATGGAGCCGGACGAAAATGTTGCGGGAAATGTCCGTCTGATATTTGAATGGGCGGCTGAAGGCAATACCGCAGCAGAGATCACCCGCAAGTTGTACGCCCTCCATATTCCCACGCCTGGAGAGTATCGGAGGGATAACGGAAAAGACCATTATAATGTGTCAAGGACACACGGCGTATGGAGCAGTTCAACAGTCCTGCGGATGCTGGAGGATCAGCGGTATATCGGCACCTACATAATCGGCAAACGCAAGGTGCAGGAAATCGGCAGCCGCTGCATGAAGCTCAAAGATGAAAGCGAGTGGTTCAAAATCCCCGACCATCATTCCGCGATTGTCAGCAAGGAATTGTTTGAGCAGGCCAATACTTCTATTAAGCGTTTTTCCCTCCCCAATAAAAAAAGGCGTGACTATCTGCTTCGGGGAAAGGTGTTTTGTGGATGCTGCGATCATGCTATGTCACTCAGAAATGGAGCATGGTTTTATTGCCGTCATTCCGAAGTGTCAGAAAGTTTTCCCTGTCATGGCGTGCGGGTAAAGATGGCTGATCTGGAGCAGGTAGTCTTTGAGACGATCCGGGCGCAGATGTGTCCGGCGTTGGGAATCGACGGCAGTAAAGATAAGCTGGATTTACAGACGGTCCAGCAGGCCGAGCATGAAGATAAGTTGCGGGCTATACAGGACAGCAAACGGCAGCTTTATGAACGGTATGCGCTTGGCGAGATCGATCTGGAAACCTACCGGTCACAGAAAGCAGTATATGACGCGGAACTGGTACAGGCCAAGAATGTCCATGCCGCTATCACAGCGCAGACCAAACAGATACAGAGTGATTATGAGGCGAGGCTGAAACAGCGGGAAATTGTTCAGGAAGTAGGCAGCACCGATGTCCTGACGCAATCGCTGATAGACCGGCTTATCAACAGGGTATATGTTTTTCCTGGGGATCGGATTGAGATAGAATATGTTACGCAGGACTTTTTAGGAACGGAGAAATCTGGAAAGGAAGCATGAGCCATGAATACCGTATGGAACAGCTACGGGCAGCTATTGCAGCTGCCCGAAAAAACTTCAAAAAAGATGCAAATTTTTTTGTCGTGGGCTTGACATACGGGTGACGGAGATCGTGGAATCGTATTTTTCGTAGGCCATACTTCTCTAAAATCAGCGGAAAGTGCTGTGTGATATAACCCGGCTTCACAAGTTCGCCAATTTCATTGACATAGATATATCCTTCGGCTTCGGTGTTGTAAGACTTGCCGCAGAGCTTTCGGTTTTGCTCCTGTTGGAGTTTTAACCGGTGCAGCAATTCCTCAAAGGGTGGAACCAGCGGCAACGTGCGGTAGCTGGACTTGGTTTTGGTACGGTCCTTTTCAATGATCGTACTTTTCCCGTTGAGCGTCACCTGGGTCACGGTATGACGGATGGTGATGGTCTTTTTCTTAAAGTCAATAGCGTCCCATTTCAAACCCACGACTTCGCTCCGGCGCAACCCGTAGAAAGCCGCCAGTATGACGCCAAGTTCAATCGGATCGCCGCGCACGATCTGGAATAACTTTTCCAGCTCATGCTCATCGTAAATGCTGCCCACAAATTTCTGCTTTTTGGGGCGCTCGATCCGATCCGCCGGATTGCTCGACAGAAGCCCCGTCTTAAACGCATATTGCAGGGCCTTTCGGATGTTGGCATGGCGGTGGATCACCGTATTGGCCGACACTCCATTTACCTTCATTTCGTAAGTGTAGTAGTCCTGCAACTGCTTAGGCGTAACCTGCCTCAGCCGAAGCCCTGGATGGTGTTCCTCAAAATAAGGGACAATCCGATTCTTGATACCGGATGAATAAGCCGCATAAGTGGTGATTTCCACGCTGGCCTTCATCATTTCCAGCCAATCCAGTAGGAACCGGGTAAAAAGAATGTCCGCAGGGTTGTCGGTGTATCCTTTTTCCCTTTCCATCTGACGGAGCTGTAATTCAGCCTCCATCGTGCGGCGCGCCTCCTGAAGCATGGCTTCGGCACGCTTTTTATTGCCCTTGACGGGCAGCCCTGTGGATTTGGAAGGCGTTTGACGCTTTCCGTTTTTGTCTGTATAACTGAGGACGATATGATAGTATCCTCTTTTTTCACGCAGATGTCCTGCAACCATAAAATAAAACCTCCTTTGGTGGTGCAGCGCAATTCATCTGCCGTTGACCCTTTTATTGTAGCAAGAGTTTCTAAACACGGCAAATGTGCGACGAGGTTTTACGCATTGGATTCTTCGTTCAACCCCAAATATTGGAGAATGCTGATTTTGGGAATACGGTAGATTCGCCCGATAGAGAACGACTCGATCTCGCCTTTTTTAAGAAGCCGGTATCCGGTCTTTAGACTGATTCCTCCAAGCATTTTACACATTTGCGGAACCGTAACTATATCGGGATATTCCGAAAACATAAGCTGATATGCGCTGTCTATGGTCATTTTTCAGCCTCCTGTTTTCTTTTTATCACTTCATAATCAAAACCGGGCCGCTGGCCGCAGTAGGTGCAGATGTCCTTTTCCACCCGGCCAGGGTGGACCCGGCGCAAATAATAAGAGCCTGTGCCGTAGAAGTTATTGGCACAGGCCGGACAAAGGCACATGATTAAATTTTTCGGCGTTTCTTCAATCAATCCCACGCTGACTGCCAGAGCGCGGTTGAGCCGGCGGATATGCTGTTCCTCCAGATGTCCGATGTACGTTTCCAGCCGTCTTTTATCAATGGTGCGGAGCTGCTCCATCAGCACCAGAGAAGGCAGCTCCAGGCCGTTCTCTGCTTTGAGAAGGTAATGGGTGGGCAGCTTGGCCTTGGCGTCCACTTTGCTGGATATGGCTGCCACAATGACCGTGGGGCTGTGCTTGTTTCCAGTATCGTTCTGAATAATCAGGACAGGGCGATAACCTTCCTGCTCGGAGCCGATTCCCCGGCCCAAATCGGCATAGTACATATCGCCGCGATGATATGTTCTGTTCATGCTTTATGACCTCCCTTTGAAATGCAGGCGGCAGGTGCCGCCTATGTAGAGCCGGACAGCAGAACAGAATGAAGGCCGGGGAGTGATAAAACAATCCTCTTGTTTTCATTGGCCCGTCCTGCTGTACGGCCCGTATTTCAAAGCGTTCCTATTTGTCCTCGACACCCCGGAACACTGCGGGAAGTCATCAAACGGCTGGCGGCTCACCAGCTCCACGGGGAATCTCACCCCTCGCGTGGTTCTCACGCAACCGCCCCCATTGCCTGCGACGGATCGCGGACGGACCGCTTCAACGCTCGGACGTTAG
>OGUL01003017.1_pt1 | contig 10399 bp, 9 predicted proteins | sample 1553651 | NCBI WGS metagenome assembly OGUL01 (sample SAMEA2580048, study PRJEB22360) | human gut metagenome | biome: human gut; feature: human-associated habitat; material: faeces | place: Denmark | collected 2008/2010
CTGGTGGTCAAGGACCCCAGCCGGGTGCTGCTGACGCCGGACACCCTGGATAAGCTCCGGACCCGCCAGGTGCGGCTGGAAACCGCCGAGGCCGCCCGGACCCTGTGCGTCACCATCAACCCCGTGTCCGCCTACGGGTGGAAATTCGACAAGGACGAGTTCATGGCCCGGATGAAGGAGGCCGTGGACGTACCGGTCATCAATGTAAAGGAGGAGCTGGCATGATCGAGATCCGTTTCGAGGAAAGAGAAAAAATCGGCCTGCAGTATATTCTGGAGAGTCTCCATGGGTGCAGCCCCTTTGGCCAGGAGCGCATCCGCCGCCTGCGGTACTATACCCCGGACGAGCGGGAGGAGCTGGAGCAGGAGCTGCGCAACGTGGAGCGGGCCGCCGCCCACGCCGGGGAGCTGAAGGACCTGTATGACCAGATCTGCGTGGTGCTGTGCCAGATGAAGGACATCCGGGGCTCCCTGCGCCGGTGCCGGGAGCTGGAGGTGCCGGACCATGTGGAGCTGTTCGAGCTGAAGGGCTATCTCCAGCGGCTGGAGACCCTGCGCCCCCTGTTTGAAAAGCTGCGGGACACGGCGGGGGCTACAGGGGCTTTCCGGTCGTCGGCGGGCCTTGCCTTCCACGATCCGGCGGCGGCCCTGGCCATTCTGGACCCGGAAAACACCCGCAGCCGGGGCTTTTACATTCCCGACGCCGCTACCCCCAGACTCCGGGAGATCCGCGCCGCCAAGAAGCAGGTGGAGGAGCAGCTGTACCGGGCCCAGACCGATGCGGAGAAGGACGACCTGCGGCAGAAGCGGGTACGCATCTGCGCCGAGGAGGACAGCGAGGAGATGAAGGTCCGCCGCTCCATGGGCGCGGCTCTGGCCCCCATGGCCGACGACCTGATGGCCGATGCCGACACCGCCGGACGGCTGGACTTCCTGATCCAGAAGGCCTTGTTTGCCCACCGGTTCGGCGGCGTCCGGCCGGAGCTGACCGACACCGCCCTGGAGCTGACGGATATGATCAACCCGGAGCTGTGCGACCTGTTACAGGAGCAGGGCCGGGCCTTTGTGCCGGTGTCCATCTCCCTGGACCGGGGAGCGGCGGTGATCACCGGCGCCAACATGGGCGGCAAGTCCGTGGCCATGAAAACCGTGGCCCTGAACGTGCTGCTGCTGCAGGCGGGCTTCCTGGTCTGCGCCAGAAGCGCCCGGATGCCCCTGTTCTGGAGCGTGCATATGCTGTTTGACGATCTGCAGTCCATCCAGTCGGGCCTGTCCGGCTTCGGCAGCGAGATCGTCCAGTTCCAGAAGGCCCTGGCGGAGGTGGAGCAGGGCTACTCCCTGTTCCTGCTGGACGAGTTCGCCCGGGGCACCAACCCCGACGAGGGAGCCATCATCGTCCAGGCGGTGACCCGGTATCTCAACGACGTCAACGCCATCTCCCTGCTGACCACCCACTATGACAAGGTGGCCGAGCACGCCCGGGTCCACTATCAGATCATCGGCCTGCGGGATGTGGACCCCGAGCAGATCCGCCGGGAGCTGGCCGCCACCAACGAGGACGGCGTGGCCGTCATCGCCCGGCACATGAACTATGGCCTGTACCGGGTGGAGGGCCGGTCCGACTGCCCCCGGGACGCCCTGAACATCTGCCGGATGCTGTCGCTGAAGCCGGAAATTCTGGAGAAAATCGAACAGAGCTATTGACGCCTTCACAAGGGGAAATGTCCGCGCACGGCGGACATTTCCCCTTGTGCGTTCTGTCGCCCCCGGCGTTTATTCAGGGGAAACGGAGTGCGAAATTTTGTCAGATGTGCAAAAAAGTTATTGTGATTTCTGTCACAAATTCTATTGACAAATTCGAGGCCATCGCGATATAATGGGTGCAACAGAAGTTCATACTACAATCAATAGAGGCGCGGGAGACAGGGTACTGCTTCGCAGGGGACAGACATCCGGAATAACCGGAGCAGGAAGGGGCCGCCCGCCGAAAGGACAATGCCGGTCTGTGACCTTGCCCTTGGGGACGTCTGCGTAAGCGGCGTTACTGTCATGTTATCGTGTTTGTAACATGGAGCGCTATTGGTCAATGACCTTGACCGATAGCGCTCTTTTTATGCCCGAAGGAGCGCCGGAGAGAAGGAAGGCCTGTTTGCAGCAAGGCTTCTGTTGAAGGTGATCCCAAAAAATCTGAAGGAGGAAAATACTTATGGAAAAGATGACTTCTCTGCTGCGTCTGCGTATGAGCGCCAAGGATGCTCATTACGGCGGAAACCTGGTGGACGGCGCACACATGGTGCACCTGTTCGGCGACGTGGCCACCGAGCTGCTGATCAAGTGCGACGGCGACGAGGGCCTGTTCTGTGCCTATGACAACGTGGAGTTCCTGGCTCCCGTGTACGCCGGCGACTACATCGAGGCTTATGGCGAGATCGAGAAGGTCGGCAACACCTCCCGCACCATGAAGTTCGAGGCCCGCAAGGTCATCGTGTCCCGTCCCGACATCAGCGCTTCCGCTGCCGACGTTCTGGAAGAGCCCATCGTGGTCTGCCGCGCCCACGGCACCTGCGTGACTCCCAAGGACTGCCAGCGCAAGAAGATCGAGAAGTAAGGGAGCGGCAGAAATGGAAAAGCTGATTATCACCGCCGCTATCTGCGGCGCCGAGGTCACCAAGGCGCAGAATCCCGCCGTGCCCTACACCGTGGAGGAGATGGTCCGCGAGGCCAAGTCCGCCTACGAGGCCGGTGCCGCCATTCTGCACATCCATGTCCGCGAGGACGACGGCACCCCCACCCAGGACCGCGAGCGCTTCCGGGTGGTCATGGACGCCATCCGCAAGGAGCTGCCCGACGTCATCATGATCCCCTCCACCGGCGGCGCCACCGGCATGTCCCCCGAGGAGCGTCTGCAGCCCACCGAGCTGTTCCCCGAGATGGCCACGCTGGACTGCGGCACCTGCAACTTCGGCGACGAGGTGTTCGACAACACCATGCCCACCATGCGCGCTTTCGGCAAGCGTATGCTGGAAAACAGCATCAAGCCCGAGTACGAGTGCTTCGAGCTGGGCCACATCGACACCATCCTTGGCATGGCCAAGAAGGGTGAGGTGCCTGCCCATCCCATGCAGTTCAACTTCGTCCTGGGCGTCCACGGCTGCACCCCCGCCACCGTGGAGAACCTGGCCTTCTTCGCCAGCAAGATCCCTGCCGGCTCCACCTGGACCGTGTCCGGCGTGGGTCGTTCCGCCTGGACCATGGCTGCTGCGGCCATCGCCATGGGCGGCAACGTCCGTGTGGGCTTCGAGGATAACATCTATCTGGGCAAGGGCCAGAAGGCCGCGTCCAACGGCGAGCTGGTGGCCAAGGTGGTCCGCATCGCCAAGGAGCTGGGCCGCGAGATCGCCAACCCCGCCGAGGCCCGCGAGATCCTGAGCCTCAAGCCCCTGCAGTAACCCGACAAACAATTAAGAGAAATATATTAGGAGGATTTTTACAATGGCTGAACTGAAAGGCAACAAGTACGGTACCCATCGCGTTATCGAGCCCAAGGGCGTTCTGACCCAGGCTGCTTGGAAGGTCGACAACGACATGTCCAAGGTCTATTCCAACGAGATCGTCTGCGACGTCACCTCCCTGAACATCGACTCCGCTTCCTTCACCCAGATCTCCGACGCCTGCGGCGGCGACGAGAAGAAGATTGGCGAAATGATCCTGGGCATCGTCGCTGAGCGCGGCAAGCAGCAGAATCCCGTCACCGGTTCCGGCGGTATGTTCAAGGGCGTCGTCGCTCACATCGGCGAGGACCTGAAGAACAAGCCCGGCTTCGACCTGAAGGAAGGCGACAAGATCGTCTCCCTGGTGTCCCTGTCCATGACCCCCCTGAAGATCGAGAAGATCCTGGCTATCCACAAGGATATCGACCGCGTGGACATCGTGGGTAAGGCCATCCTGTTCGAGTCCGCCCTGTATGCCAAGATGCCCGAGGATATGTCCGAGCCTCTGGCCCTGGCCGCCCTGGACGTGGCCGGTGCTCCCGCTCAGGCCCGCAAGCTGCCCAAGGAGGGCGACAGCGTTCTGATCCTGGGCGCCAACGGCAAGTCCGGCGTTCTGTGCGGCTGGGAAGCTATGAAGAAGGTCGGCCCCAACGGCAAGGTCGTGGGCGTGGTCCGCAATCCCAAGCAGGTCCCCGGTCTGCTGGAGCTGGGCGTTTACACCGACGTCATCGTGGCCGACTGCACCAAGCCCGTTGAGGTTATGGAGGCTGCTCTGGCTGCCAACGACGGCAAGGAGTACGATCTGTCCATCTGCTGCGTGAACATTGAGTCCTGCGAGATGTCCGCCATCCTGCCCGTCCACGATGACGGTCTGGTGTACTTCTTCTCTATGGCTACCTCCTTCACCAAGGCTGCCCTGGGCGCCGAGGGTATCGGCAAGGACGTCACCATGATCATCGGCAATGGCTACACCAAGAACCATGCCCAGATCACCCTGGACGTGCTGCGCGAGAACCCCAAGCTGCGCAAGCTGTTCGACGAGAAGTACTGCTAAACGAAGTTACGCGAGTGCAGGGCGGCCGGGTCTCTGGCCTCCCTGCCCTCGCCCTATCCATCTTTTGGAATCCATTTTTATTAAGGAGATACGAATATGAAGACTCGCAATGGTCTGTTCGCCGATGTCCCCGAAAATCTGTGGAATGACTGGCATTGGCAGGTTGCCAACCGCGCCGAGACGGTTGAGGATCTGAAGAAGTACATGAACCTGACCCCCGACGAGGAGGAGGGTGTCCGCAAGACCCTGGGCAAGCTGCGCATGGCCGTGACCCCCTACTATCTGTCCCTGATCGATCTGGACGATCCCTTTGATCCCATCCGCAAGATGGCCATCCCCCGGGCCGAGGAGCTGGAGTATGCCGACTATGAGGACGCCGATCCCCTGCACGAGGATACCGACTCCCCCACCCCCGGCCTGACCCACCGCTATCCTGACCGCGTGCTGCTGCTGATCACCGACCAGTGCTCCATGTACTGCCGTCACTGCACCCGCCGCCGCTTCGCCGGTCAGAACGACTGCGAAGTGCCCATGGCCCAGATTGACAAGTGCATCGACTATGTGGCCGCTCATCCCGAGGTCCGTGACGTCCTGCTGTCCGGCGGTGACTGTCTGATGGTCTCCGATGAGAACCTGGAGTACATCATCAAGCGCCTGCGGGCCATCCCCCACGTGGAGATCGTCCGTCTGGGCTCCCGCACCCCCGTGGTGTGCCCCCAGCGTATCACCCCCGAGCTGTGCGCCATGCTGCGTAAGTATCATCCCATCTGGCTGAACACCCACTTCAACACCCCCAAGGAGTTCACCGATGAGGCCGCCAAGGCCTGCGCCATGCTGGCCGATGCCGGTATCCCCCTGGGCAACCAGTCCGTGCTGCTGGCCGGCGTCAACGACTGCTCCCATGTGATGATGGAGCTGGTCCACGGCCTGGTGAAGATGCGTGTGCGTCCCTACTACATCTATGCCTGCGATCCTTCCCTGGGCCTGAGCCACTTCCGCACCCCCGTGTCCAAGGGCATCGAGATCATGGAAGCCCTGCGCGGCCACACCTCCGGCTACTGCATCCCCACCTTCGTGGTGGACGCCCCCGGCGGCGGCGGCAAGACCCCCGTTATGCCCAACTATCTGATCTCCGAGACCCCCCGCAAGGTCATCCTGCGCAACTTCGAGGGCGTCATCACCTCCTATACTCAGCCTGAGCACTATGTCCAGAACTGCCACTGCGACGTCTGCACCGGCAAGAAGAAGGCGGAGAAGACCGGCGTGGCCTGGGTTGCTGAGGGCACCAAGCAGCGCTATCTGGAGCCCACCAAGCTGCTGCGCAACGAGCGTCACGTGAAGAAATAAGAGGTAAAACTATGGAAAGCAAACTCGGCTTGAACTTAGAGCTGGTCAACCAGGCCCGCCAGTCCGCCGCCCATGTGGCAGACGACACCCAGCGGTTCATTGACCAGCACACCACGGTCACCGTGGAGCGCGCGGTTTGCCGCCTGCTGGGCATCGACGGCGTCAACGAGATGGACGTCCCCCTGCCCAACGTGGTGGTGGACCACATGATGGCAACGTCCTTCCTGCCTATGGGCGCGGCGTGGGCCATCGGCAACGCCATGCTCGAAACCGGCAAGGATCCCCAGGCCGTGGCTGAGGCCATCGACAAGGGTGAGCTGGACCTGTCCAAGGTTCCCGCCCACTCCGACGAGGAGATCCGCGCCGCCATCACTCCCGTGGTCAACGCCACCGTGGAGCGCATCAACAAGAACGTTGCCAAGCGCAATTCCTATCTGAAGGAATGGGGCGACAAGGAAGGCCCCTACCTGTATATCATCGTGGCCACCGGCAACATCTATGAGGATATTATCCAGGCCAAGGCCGGCGCCAAGCAGGGCGCCGACATCATCGCCGTCATCCGCACCACCGGCCAGTCCCTGCTGGACTATGTGCCTTACGGCGCCACCACCGAGGGCTTCGGCGGCACCTATGCCACCCAGGAGAACTTCCGCCTGATGCGCGCGGCCCTGGACGAGGTGGGCGAGGAGCAGCACCGCTATATCCGGCTGTGCAACTACTGCTCCGGCCTGTGCATGCCCGAGATCGCCGCCATGGGCGCTCTGGAGCGCCTGGACGTGATGCTCAACGACGCTCTGTACGGCATCCTGTTCCGCGACATCAACATGCAGCGCACCATCGTGGACCAGTACTTCTCCCGCGTGATCAACGGCTATGCCGGCGTCATCATCAACACCGGTGAGGACAACTATCTGACCACCGACGACGCCATCACCGCCGCCCACACCGTTCTGGCCTCCCAGTTCCTGAACGAGGCCTTTGCCAAGGACGCCGGTATGCGCGAGGAGCAGATGGGTCTGGGCCACGCCTTCGAAATGGACCCCGCCGTGGAGAACACCTTCCTCTACGAGCTGGCCCAGGCGCAGATGGCCCGCGAGATCTTCCCCAACGCCCCGCTGAAGTACATGCCCCCCACGAAGTTCATGACCGGCAACATTTTCCGCGGTCACATCCAGGATGCCCTGTTCAACATGGTGACCATCCTCACCAACCAGCGGCTGTGCCTGCTGGGCATGATGACCGAGGCCATCCACACCCCGTTCATGTCCGACCGCGCCCTGTCCATCGAGAATGCGCAGTACATCTTCCGCACCATGAAGGACCTGGGCAGCGAGCTGACCTATAAAGAGAACGGCATCATCCGCAACCGTGCCAACGAGGTGCTGACCAAGGCCACCGATCTGCTGAAGGAGATCGAGAAGCTGGGCCTGTTCACCACCATCGAGAAGGGCATCTTCGCCGACGTGAAGCGTCCCAAGGACGGCGGCAAGGGCCTGGCCGGCGTGGTTGTGAAGGACGACAAATACTTCAATCCCTTTATTGAAGTCATGAAAGGGAAGGTGGCAGCAGAATGAGCAGCGGACTGTATAATACCCACAAGATCGATTTCGATACCACGCTGGACCTGACCCGTCTGAAGCCCTACGGCGACACCATGAACGACGGCAAGGTGCAGACCAGCTTCACTCTGCCCGTCAAGGATGATGAGCGGGGCGAAGAAGCTGCCCGCCAGATCGCCAAGAAGATGGGCCTGGAAGAGCCCAACGTGGCCTATCACGCCGCCCTGGACAAGGAGTTCACCTTCTATGTGGTCTACGGCAGCTGCGTCCACTCCGTGAACTATGAGGACATCCACGTCATCACCGTGGAGTCCGATGTCATGAGCATGGAGGACACCAACGACTATATCCGCGAGCACATCGGCCGGAAGGTCGTTATGGTGGGCGCATCCACCGGCACCGACGCCCACACCGTGGGCATCGACGCCATCATGAACCGCAAGGGCTTCGCCGGTCACTACGGCCTGGAGCGCTACGAGATGATCGAGGCTTACAACCTGGGTTCCCAGGTGCCCAATGAGGAGTTCATCAAGAAGGCCCTGGAGCTGCACGCCGACGTGCTGCTGGTGTCCCAGACGGTGACCCAGAAGGACGTGCACATCCAGAACCTCACCAACCTCATCGAGCTGCTGGAGGCCGAGGGCCTGCGCGACAAGTTCGTTGTCTGCTGCGGCGGTCCCCGTATCACCCACGAGCTGGCCAAGGAGCTGGGCTACGACGCCGGCTTCGGCGCCGGCAAGTATGCCGATGACGTGGCTTCCTTCGCTGTGACCGAGATGGTCAAGCGGGGCATGAAGTAAAATAAACCATCACGCCAGACGGTCACTTTTTCCGGTGGCCGTCTGGTCGTGTTGCCAAACAGACAATTCGCCACATATCGGACACTGCCCAAGTTTTTTGACGGCGAACCTGTCTGCTTGTGAAAAAATCGACCAATCATCTCTTGTATTTTCCACACAGAAGTGTTATGATTACAAGTGAGAAAATAGAAGGGATTCTATTTTTTGGGAGAACGACAAATAACAAGGAGGAACTGAAATGGCAAAGAAACCTGTTATCACTGCCAAAGAGGCAGCGGCTATGATCCCCAATGGCGCCACCATTATGTGCGGCGGCTTCCTGGCCTGCGGCCAGGCCAGAGCGATCGTCAAGGAGCTGGTGGCTCTGGGCACCAAGGACCTGACCCTGATCGCCAACGATATGGGCCGCGCGGTGGGCCCCAAGGGCGAGGAGTTCTTCGGCATCGCTGAGCTGATCCACAATCATCAGGTCAAGCGCGTCATCGCCACCCACGTCGGCATGACTCCCGAAGTCGGCCAGCAGAACACCGAGGGCACCCTGGAAGTGAACCTGCTGCCCCAGGGCACCCTGGCCGAGTGCGTCCGCGCCGGCGGCGCTGGCCTTGGCGGCGTGCTGACCCCCGTGGGCATCGACACCCTGGTGGAGGAGAGCCCCTTCTGCCTGGGCCGCAGAACCATTGAAGGCAAGGATTACCTGCTGATGAAGCCCATCCACGCTGACTTCGCCCTGCTGGGCACCTATAAGTGCGACGAGTTCGGCAACTGCTGGTACAAGGGCACCATGCGCAACTTCAACGTTGTCATGGCCACCGCCGCCGACACCGTCATCGCCGAGACCGAGTATCTGGTTCCCGTGGGCGAGATCGAGCCCGAGAACATCCACACCTATGGTATGTGTGTTGACTACATCGTGGAAGGAGAAAGAAAGTAATGGAAAAGAGCGAGATCAAAGGCTTTATCGCCAAGCGCTGCGCCAAGGAGCTGAAGAACGGCGACGTCGTGAACCTGGGCATCGGCCTGCCCACCCTGATCCCCAACTATCTGCCCAAGGACGTGGAGCTGATCATCCACGCTGAGCTGGGTATCGTCTCCGCCGGCAAGTCCCCCAAGGAAGGCGACGACAATTACGATCCTTACCACGTGGTGGATGCCGGTGGTTCTCCCTCCTCCGTGGCTTTCGGCGGCGGCTTCATCGACTCCGCCTCCAACTTCGGCCTGATCCGCGGCGGCCATGTGGACGCCTGCTTCCTGGGCGCTCTGGAGGTCGACGCTGAGGGCAACCTGGCCAACTGGATCATCCCCGGCAAGAAGATGCCCGGCATGGGCGGCGCTATGGACCTGTGCGTCGGCGCCCGCAAGTGCATCGTCTGCATGGAACACACCGCCAAGGGCAACCCCAAGATCTTCGAGAAGTGCCGCCTGCCCCTGACCGCTTCCCACTGCGTCAACAAGATCATCACCGAGATGTGCGTGCTGGAAGTCACCGAGAACGGCCTGGTCATGACCGAGATCAACCCCGAGTTCACCGTCGAGCAAGTGAAGGCTGCCACCGCTGCCCCCATCACTGTCGCCGAGAACCTGAAGTCCATGATCGACTGATTGATAGAATCCCTGCAAACAGAGGGGCTGCCGGAAGGCAGCCCCTTTTGCCGTTTATTTCAGACTTGTCAAAAAAGCCTTTTTTGACAAGCTGAACCGGACTCCGGCAGACGCCGGAGTCCGGTTTTTTATACCCCGGTGTACCGGGAAAGGAACTGGCGGGTGCGCTCCATCCGGGGATGGTTGATCACCTGCCGGGGGTCCCCCTGCTCCACGATGACGCCGCCGTCCATGAAGATCAGCCGGTCCGCCACGTCCCGGGCGAAGGCCATCTCGTGGGTCACCACGATCATGGTGGTGCGGCGGTCGGCCAGCTGGCGGATGACCCGCAGCACCTCGCCGGTAAGCTCCGGATCCAGGGCGGAGGTGGGCTCGTCGAAGCACAGCACGTCCGGCTCCATGCACAAAGCCCGGGCGATGGCCACCCGCTGCTTCTGGCCGCCGGAGAGCTGCCGGGGCTTGGCGTTGATGTAGGGGGCCATGCCCACCTTGGTCAGGTACTTCATGGCCAGCTCCTTGGCCTCGGCGGCGCTCTTCTTGAGCACCTTGA
>OGUL01003019.1_pt1 | contig 10389 bp, 8 predicted proteins | sample 1553651 | NCBI WGS metagenome assembly OGUL01 (sample SAMEA2580048, study PRJEB22360) | human gut metagenome | biome: human gut; feature: human-associated habitat; material: faeces | place: Denmark | collected 2008/2010
AGAACGATCTCCTCTATCAAAAGAGAGATGGGTACCGATTACCGTGTAACCATCGATGACAAGAAATATTCTCCACAGGAGATCTCAGCAATGATCCTTCAGAAACTGAAAAAGGATGCAGAGGCATATCTTGGTGAGAAAGTAACAGAGGCAGTTATCACAGTTCCGGCTTACTTCAACGATGCTCAGCGTCAGGCAACCAAAGATGCAGGTAAGATCGCAGGTCTTGATGTAAAACGTATTATCAACGAGCCTACAGCAGCAGCTCTTGCATATGGTCTTGACAATGAGAAAGAGCAGAAGATCATGGTTTATGACCTTGGTGGTGGTACATTCGATGTTTCCATTATTGAGATTGGTGATGGCGTTATCGAAGTTCTGGCAACAGCTGGTAACAACCGTCTTGGTGGTGATGACTTTGACCAGAGAATTACAGACTATATGCTTTCTGAGTTCAAGAGAACAGAGGGCGTTGACTTAAGCAACGATAAGATGGCTCTTCAGAGACTGAAAGAAGCTGCTGAGAAAGCTAAGAAAGAGCTTTCTTCCGCAACAACAACCAATATCAACCTGCCATTCATCACAGCAACAGCTGAAGGACCGAAGCATTTTGATATGAACCTTACAAGAGCTAAATTTGACGAACTTACACACGATCTTGTTGAGAAAACAGCAGAGCCGGTTCGCCGTGCACTTTCTGATGCAGGTCTTACTGCTTCTGATCTTGGACAGGTGCTTCTGGTTGGTGGTTCCACACGTATCCCGGCTGTACAGGATAAAGTAAGACAGTTAACTGGCAAAGAGCCAAGCAAGGCCCTGAACCCAGATGAGTGTGTTGCACTTGGTGCTTCTATCCAGGGTGGTAAGCTTTCCGGTGAGGCTGGTGCAGGTGACATCCTTCTTCTTGATGTTACTCCACTTTCCCTGTCCATCGAGACAATGGGTGGTATTGCAACACGTCTGATCGAGAGAAATACAACAATCCCGACCAAGAAGAGCCAGATTTTCTCCACAGCAGCTGATAATCAGACCGCTGTAGATATCAATGTATTACAGGGTGAGCGTCAGTTCGCGAAAGACAACAAGTCCCTTGGACAGTTCCGTCTGGATGGAATCCCGCCAGCACGTCGTGGTGTTCCGCAGATTGAGGTTACATTCGATATCGATGCCAACGGTATTGTAAATGTATCTGCTAAGGATCTTGGAACAGGTAAAGAGCAGCACATTACAATCACAGCTGGTTCTAACATGTCCGAGTCTGATATTGACAAGGCTGTTAAAGAAGCTGCTGAGTTCGAAGCTCAGGATAAGAAACGTAAAGAGGCAATTGATACAAAGAACAATGCAGACTCCATGGTATTCCAGGTTGAGAATGCACTGAAAGAAGCAGGCGATAAACTGGATGCAAATGACAAAGCTTCCGTAGAGGCTGACTTAAATGCATTAAAAGATATCCTTGCTAAATATGCAAATACAGATGAGATCGGAGATGCTCAGGTCGCTGAGATCAAAGCTGCTCAGGAGAAGATGATGGAAAGTGCTCAGAAGCTTTTCGCAAAGATGTATGAAGCACAGAACCCACAGGGCGGTGCTGGTCAGGCAGGCCCGGGACCGGACATGGGAGGAGCTTCCCAGGGCGGTAACGAGGCAGGTTACGGCGATGATGTTGTAGATGCTGACTACAAAGAGGTTTAATTGAATAATAAGTTCCAATATTTCGGAACATGAAACTACAGCCCGGTCATGATTCATGACCGGGCAGTGGTGGTGAAAGACATATTACAGGAAATGCGCCGCTGGCGTCTTCCATAAGATAACCAAATACAAAAAGTTAGGAAAAGAAATCATGGCTGATAAAAGAGATTACTATGAAGTCTTAGGCGTTGATAAGAGCGCCGATGACGCTACATTAAAAAAAGCATATCGTCAGCTTGCCAAGAAGTATCATCCCGACGTAAATCCGGGAGATAAGGAAGCTGAAGCGAAATTCAAAGAGGCAACAGAGGCTTACAGCGTCTTAAGTGACCCGGACAAGAGAAGACAGTATGATCAGTTTGGTCATGCCGCTTTTGAAAACGGCGGCGGTGGCGGAGCAGGCGGTTTCGGCGGCTTTGATTTCTCCGGCGCAGACATGGGGGATATCTTCGGAGATATTTTCGGAGATCTGTTTGGAGGCGGCGGAAGCCGCAGACGTGCCAATAATGGACCTATGAAGGGTGCAAACCTGCGTGCACGCGTGAACATCACCTTCGAGGATGCTGTATTTGGCTGTGAGAAAGAACTTGAGATTATTCTGAAAGATGAATGTACTTCCTGTCACGGTTCCGGCGCTAAGGCTGGTACCTCACCGGTTACCTGTCCGAAATGTAATGGTGAAGGACAGATCGTTTACACCCAGCAGTCCATGTTTGGCATGGTTCGTAACGTTCAGGTGTGTCCGGATTGTCATGGTACAGGTAAGATCATCAAAGATAAATGTCCGGATTGCCGTGGTACCGGATACATTTCCAATCGCAAGAAAATTAAGGTATCTATTCCGGCTGGTATTGACAATGGTCAGAGTATCCGTATCCGTGATAAAGGTGAACCTGGCACAAATGGAGGTCCGAGAGGCGATCTGCTGGTAGAAGTAAATGTAGCACGCCATCCGATTTTCCAGAGACAGGATATGAATATTTACTCTACTGCACCGATTACTTATGCACAGGCAGCGCTTGGCGGCGAAGTCAAACTGAATACAGTAGATGGAGAAGTTCTCTATGAAGTGAAACCAGGAACTCAGACAGATACCAGAATCCGTCTGAAGGGCAAAGGTGTTCCGTCCCTTCGAAACAAGAATGTTCGCGGTGATCACTACGTAACTCTGGTTGTTCAGGTACCAACCAACCTGAATGAGGACGCGAAAGAAGCTCTCCGCAAATTTGACGAGGCATGCGGCAATCGTCCTGCAGGCAGTGCCGGCGATAGCACAGAAAAGTCCGAAAAGAAGAAAAAAAGCTTCATGGACAAATTAAAAGAGACCTTTGAAGAGTAAAAAATCAGTTTTTCCATAAAAGAATAAAGAAAAGGGGAGATATCCTCTTTTCTTTTTTTGTTACTTATTGTATATTAAAGGGTAGCCGCAACGTTACTGTCCGTGCTGCTGGTCAGGAAGTGAGCAGTAACATCGCAAGAGTCCGGAAAGGAGTTTTGCCTTGAAAACAAAGAAAAGAGATTTGTTAAACCGATATATCCCCCTGTGGTCTATTGTACCTCTTGTGACCATCATGGCAGTGAATTGTCTGATTTACTGGGGAAGCAGTGCGCTTACAGCTGGCAGGTATCACTATGATTTTACGATGGCATTTGACAGGGAAGTTCCGTTACTGCCTGTATTTGTGTGGTTTTATATTCTGGCATTTCCATTCTGGGCAGTGGGGTATTTGCTGGCGACAAGGCGTGGTAAGGATATGTTTTACCGGTTTGTTGCCACAGATCTGACCATACATTTTATTTGCTTTATCTGCTTTATTTTAATACCGACCACCAATATAAGACCGGAGATCCCAGGAAATACCCTTTCGGAAAAGATTCTCGCTCTGGTATATTCCCTGGATGGCGGGAACAGTCCTTCTAATTTGTTTCCCTCTATCCACTGCTATGTGAGCTGGATGTGCTGGAAAGGTGTGGAAGGCTCAGAGAAGGTGCCGAAATGGTATCAGAGATTTTCTCTGATATTTGCAATTCTGATCATTATCTCTACCCAGGTGCTGAAGCAGCATTACATTGTGGATGCAGCAGCGGCGTTGCTTCTGGTAGAGTTTTTCTGGAGATTTTATCAGAAAGGGCAGCGACATAAGTGGGTTGTGCATGTTTTTGCACATAAAAAGAAGTAACATGGACATAAAAAACCAGTAATTGGTCAGGTGAATTGAAAAATCAGAATAAAGTAACAGATAACAACCGTTTCGGAAGATGTTAAAAAATACCATATTGTGATTATGAAGAAACAGCTTTCAATAAAAAGATTGGAGAAATAGTATGAAGTGGAATCGCTTTACCATCAAAACAAAAACAGAAGCAGAAGACGTTATCATCTCTGCCCTTGCAGATGTTGGAGTTGAGGGCGTAGAGATTCAGGACAAACAGCCTCTTACCGAGACAGATAAAGAGCAGATGTTTGTGGATATTATGCCGGAAGGTCCAGCGGATGATGGAATCGCCTATCTGAATTTTTATCTGGAAGAGGACACAGAAACTGCGCCAGTTCTCGAGAGAGTACGTGCTGTCCTTGAAGAAGTACGCGGATACATGGATATCGGCGAAGGCACCATCACAGAATCCCAGACAGAGGATAAAGACTGGATCAATAACTGGAAGGAATATTTCCATCAGTTCTATGTAGATGACATTCTTATTGTTCCATCCTGGGAAGAAGTGAAGGAAGAAGATAAAGATAAGATGATCCTTCACATTGATCCAGGTACAGCTTTTGGAACTGGTATGCATGAGACTACCCAGCTGGTAATCCGTCAGCTGAAGAAATTTGTGACAAAAGACACCCAGATGCTGGATGTTGGAACCGGAAGCGGCATTCTTGGAATTGTAGCTTTGAAGCTGGGCGCTGCTCATGTTGTGGGAACTGACCTTGATCCCTGTGCAATTCCGGCAGTGGCTGACAATAAAGAAGCTAATGATATTAAGGATGAGACTTTTGACATGCTCATTGGAAATATCATTGATGATAAAGAAGTTCAAGACACGGTTGGATATGAGAAATATGACATTGTAACAGCTAATATCCTGGCAGATGTACTGGTGCCTCTCACACCGGTTATCGTAAATCAGATGAAAAAGGGTGCTTACTATATTACCTCTGGAATTCTGGATGTGAAAGAAGAAGTAGTGGTAAAGGCAGTGAAAGACGCCGGGCTTCAGCTGGTTGAGGTAACCCATCAGGGAGAATGGGTATCTGTCACAGCCAGAAAGGAATAATTATGCAGCGCTTTTTTGTGGAGTCTTATCAGGTCCTGGAGGAAGAACACAGGATCACTCTTACAGGTCCGGATCTGAACCATATGAAAAATGTTCTGCGCATGCGCATTGGTGAGGATGTGTGGATCAGCGATGGCAGTGAGAAGGAATATCACTGTACCATAGAAGAATTTCAGGAGGACAGCGCAGTTCTTCATATCCTTTATGCTCAGGAATCCCAGTATGAGCTCCCAAGCCGGATTTATTTGTTCCAGGGTCTTCCCAAAGGGGATAAAATGGAACTGATCATTCAGAAGGCTGTGGAGCTTGGCGCCTACGCTGTTGTTCCAGTTGAAACAAGGAGATGTGTGGTGAAGCTGGATGCAAAGAAAGCGCAGAAGAAGGTTACCAGATGGCAGCAGATTTCCGAGAGCGCAGCTAAGCAGTCTAAGCGTATGCTGATCCCGGAAGTGAAAAATGTAATGAACTGGAAAGAAGCACTTGCCTTTGCAAAAGGACTGGATGTGGTTCTGATTCCTTATGAACTTGCAAAAGGTATGAAAGAGACCAGAGAAATACTGTCAGCAATTCAGCCCGGACAGTCTGTGGGGATTTTTATTGGTCCGGAAGGCGGCTTTGAGGAGGAAGAAGTGAGAGATGCCATGGAAGCCGGAGGGAAACCGGTGACCCTGGGAAAAAGAATCCTGCGCACAGAGACAGCAGGTATGACCATGCTGTCTATTCTGATGTATACGCTTGAGTCTGTTTAAAAATATTTTAGCAATCTGCAAGACGTGCCAGAGCCTGTTTGAAAAATCATTTCAGCAATCTGCACGCCCCACTTTGCGGTATGCTTCACCTGAATTCGGCTGCCGCAGCTCGCTGCTGCGCCCTTATCCGGGTAAAGGCTTCCGCAAATTGTGATGCACATCTTGCAGAAAGCCTTTTTTAACATGCTCTGGAAAAAAAAGAGGAAAAGTAAGAAATGGAAGCATATTTTGATAACTCTGCTACCACAAGATGTTATCCTGAGGTGGCAGAGATTGTAGTAAAAACAATGACAGAGGATTTTGGAAATCCTTCTGCCATGCATTTAAAAGGTGTGGAAGCGGAAAAGTATGTCCGTGAAGCTGCACAGATACTTGCCAAAATTCTCAAGGTAAATGAAAAAGAAATCATTTTCACCTCTGGCGGAACAGAGTCAAATAATCTGGCCTTGTTTGGCGGAGCGGATGCAAATAAAAGAAGCGGAAACCATATTATCACCACTTCAGTGGAGCATGCAGCTGTAGGACAGCCTGCAGAGCGCCTGGAACAGATGGGATATGAGGTGACGATAGTTCCTGTAGATCACAGGGGTGTGGTTCAGCTGGAGGCGTTAGAGAAAGCTTTGCGCCCGGATACGATTCTGGTATCTACTATGTATGTAAACAATGAGGTTGGTGCTGTGATGCCAGTGGAAGAGATTGCAAAACTGGTTCATGAGAAAAGCCCGAAGGCTCTGTATCATGTAGATGCGATCCAGGCATTTGGAAAATACCGTATTTATCCCAAAAAGGCAGGAATTGATATGCTCTCTGTGAGCAGCCATAAGATTCACGGGCCTAAAGGTGTAGGATTTTTATATATCAATGAGAAAGCCAGGATTCAGCCTCAGATCTTAGGCGGCGGCCAGCAGGCCGGTATGCGGTCCGGTACAGATAATGTACCTGGAATTGCAGGACTGGGTGTTGCTGCAAAGATGGTCTACACGGATTTTGATAAGAAAATTGAGCATATGTATCAGCTGAAGGAACGCCTTGCAGAAGGTTTTCTGAAACTTCCTGATGTTCGTCTCAACGGAATGGAGATAAGAGAAGGTGCACCTCAGATCTTAAGCGCCAGCTTTCTGGGCGTGAGAAGCGAAGTGCTGCTTCATACTCTGGAAGAAAAAGGCATTTATGTTTCAGCCGGAAGCGCCTGCTCCAGCCACAAAAGAAAAGCTGCCGGAACCTTAAGTGCAATGGGAATGGAAGCAGCCCAAAGAGAAAGTACGCTGAGATTCAGTTTTTCAGAGGAAAATACATTTGAAGAAGTGGATTATGCATTGGAAGTGATCGGGCAGGTACTGCCTATGCTTCGGAGATATTCCAGACACTGATGCAGTGAGGAAAAGAAGAATGAAATGCAGCGCCGGGGAAAGTCCGGCAGCCGCATAAAATAAAGAAACAGGAGGAAATCAAATGATATTTCACGCATTTTTAATAAAATACGCAGAAATAGCTATCAAGGGTAAAAATCGATATCTGTTTGAAGATGCCCTTGTGAAGCAGATGAATATTGCTCTTTCTAAGATAGAGGGCGATTACCGCGTTGTGAAGGAGCAGGGCCGTGTTTATGTATTCTGTCCGGAGGAATACGATTTTGAGGAGGCTGTAGCTGCATTAAAAACAGTATTCGGTATTGTTTATATCTGTCCGGTAGTGATCTACGAGGACAAAGGATTTGAGCAGATGCGCTCTGACGTTGTGGAGTACATGAAGAATGTACATCCGGATTATCACGGCACCTTCAAGGTATATACAAGACGTGCAAAGAAGTCCTATCCGGTAAATTCCATGGAAGTAAGTGCAAGAATCGGTGAAAGCATTCTAGATGCTTTTCCAGAGGCAAAGGTGGATGTACATCAGCCTGAACTTACCGTTTCTGTTGAGATCCGTGAGAAAATTTATGTATATTCCAAGAGCATCAAGGGACCTGGCGGAATGCCGGTTGGAACCAATGGAAAGGCAATGCTGCTTCTTTCCGGCGGAATTGACAGCCCGGTGGCCGGATATATGATCGCAAAGCGAGGAGTTAAGATTGAAGCCGTTTATTTCCATGCTCCGCCGTATACCAGCGAGCGCGCGAAACAGAAGGTTGTGGACCTGGCGAAGCTGGTGGCAAAATACAGTGGACCGATCAGGCTTCATGTAGTAAATTTCACAGACATTCAGCTGTACATTTACGATCAGTGTCCACATGATGAGCTTACTATCATTATGCGTCGTTATATGATGAGAATTGCAGAGCATTTTGCAAAGAAGGATAACTGTCTTGGACTTATTACCGGTGAAAGCATTGGACAGGTTGCAAGCCAGACCCTGCAGAGTCTTGCAGCAACGAATGAAGTGTGTACATTACCGGTATATCGTCCGGTGATTGGGTTTGATAAACAGGAAATTGTAGAGCGTTCCTGGGAGATTGGAACTTATGACACTTCTGTTCTTCCATATGAAGATTGCTGTACTATTTTTGTCGCAAAGCATCCGGTTACAAAGCCGAATCTGAATGTGATCCGCAAGTCAGAGGAGAAACTGGCTGAGAAAATTGATGAACTGATGGAAGCGGCACTTAGCACTGCAGAAGTGATTGAAATCCAGTAAAAAAGTGGAAAAGTACTCAGAGACTGCATGAAGTCATCGAAAAAACAAAAAGAGGAACTGTGAACAGTTCCTCTGACAATCGAATATTTAATTATTCAACTGTATATTTGTCGATGATTTCCATAACGCTGTCAAGAGCAGCTCCGTCAGCATGGATATTGAGGTCGATCGGTTTGGATAAATCCAGGCTGAAGATACCCATGATAGATTTAGCGTCAATCACATATCTTCCGGATACCAGGTCGAAGTCGCAGTCAAATTTGCTGATCTCGTTTACAAATGCTTTCACTTTATCAATAGAGTTAAGTGAGATTTTTGCTGTTTTCATTGTGATATAACCTCCCTTGGATTGTTAGTAGTTTGCTTTACAGTACTCATATTACCTGTAGGCAGGATAAAAGTCAAGGTGAAAAAAGAGAAAAAATGGCAGCAGAATTAGTGAAAATGTATAAAAAATTTACAACATTACTGTGTACTGGTAATATTCCGCGGGATGCTTTTCGTGAATGAAATTTACAGAAGATCCGGGAAGTGCGGCACGAAATCACGTATTTGCATGAATTCTGTGCACCGCGGAGAAATTATCCTGCATGGTGTGGACAGTACTAGTTTTGGAGGAAAAAATGAAAAAAAAGGTTGCATTACACAATCTTGGATGTAAAGTAAACTCTTATGAGCTGGAAGCTATGCAGCAGCTTCTGGAACAGGCAGGGTATGAAATTGTACCTTTTGAACCAGGTGCTGATGTTTACGTAATAAATACCTGTACGGTAACAAATATTGCAGACCGTAAGTCCCGTCAGATGCTTCACAAGGCGAAAAAGATGAACCCGGATGCGGTGGTAGTAGCAACAGGATGTTATGTACAGACTGACGAGGGAAAACTGGAAACGGACGAAGCAGTAGATCTGGTACTTGGAAATAACCAGAAAAAAAATATTGTGGAAGTTCTGGCTGAATTTGAAAAAGAACACCAGCGTCAGGCTCATATTATTAAGATTAACCAGACAAAGGAATATGAAGAACTGGAAATCAGCCGTACAGCTGAGCATGTACGTGCTTATATTAAGGTGCAGGATGGCTGCAACCAGTTTTGCACCTATTGTATCATTCCCTACGCAAGAGGCCGCGTGCGAAGCAGGGAAAAAGAGAATATTTTAAATGAAGTGCACAAGCTGGCCAAAGCTGGCTACAAAGAAGTGGTGCTTACAGGAATTCATCTCAGTTCCTATGGAGTGGATTTTCCTGAGGACAAAAAAGAAACTTTGCTTTCTCTTATTCAGGCAGTAAATGAAGTGGAAGGAATTCAGAGAATCCGCCTTGGCTCCCTGGAACCGGGAATCGTCACAGAAGAATTTGCAAAAGAACTGTCTTCTATGTCAAAAGTCTGCCCTCATTTTCATCTTTCCCTGCAGAGCGGATGCGATATGACTCTGGAGAGAATGAACAGACGATACAGAAGCGCGGAGTATAAAGCAAGATGTGAACTTCTTCGCAAATATTTCGGAAATCCAGCGCTGACAACAGATGTGATCGTTGGTTTTCCAATGGAAACAGAAGAGGATTTTCAGGCTTCCTATGATTTTGTGAAAGATATTCATTTTTATGAAACCCATATTTTTAAATATTCCCGTCGCCATGGAACTAAGGCTGCGGCTATGTCCGGTCAGCTGACAGAGGCAGAAAAAGCTGTGAGAAGTGACAAAATGCTGGAGCTGCACCAGAAGCGTGCTGCAGAATATGAGACTTCTCTTCTTGGAAAGACTCTGGAGGTACTTCTGGAGGAGGAAGTGGAGATTGATGGAAAAGCATATTATCTGGGACATTCCAGAGAATATGTGAAAGTGGCGGTGCCGAAAACGGAGAAATACGGTGTAAATGATATTCTGGCGGTGAAAGTGGAAAAAACTTTGCAGCCACATATTCTGCAGGGAGAAGAAATACAGGTTCTGTAGGGCGTGACCAGTAACATAATTATTACTGTTCACTGGTAACGTTCCGCGAGGTGTTTTTTGTGAACAAAGTTCACAGA
>OGUL01003024.1_pt1 | contig 10381 bp, 6 predicted proteins | sample 1553651 | NCBI WGS metagenome assembly OGUL01 (sample SAMEA2580048, study PRJEB22360) | human gut metagenome | biome: human gut; feature: human-associated habitat; material: faeces | place: Denmark | collected 2008/2010
TGGTGAACCGCAAACCCACCTCTGAACTCCCCACGCACATCATGAACCACGCTATCCGCATGAAGGCCACAGACGGCGCTTGCCGCGTGATCTATCACGCACACCCCAACAATATCATCGCCATGACCTTCGTCGAACCGCTCGATGCGCGCACGTTCTCGCGCGCGCTCTGGAAGGCCATGACCGAATGCGTGGTCGTGTTCCCCGAAGGCGTGGGCGTGGTGCCCTGGATGGTGCCGGGCGGCAACGAAATCGCAAAGGCCACGTCGGAGCAGATGAAGAGCTATCCTGCGGTCATTTGGGCGCAGCACGGTCTGTTCGTTTCTGGCGCAGATTTCGACGAGACCTTCGGGCTCATGCACTGCATCGAGAAGGCAGCGGACATCTACTTCCGCGCTCGCACGATGAATGGCGGATCGAACGAGTTCTTGAACACCATCACCGATGAAGGCCTCGCGCAGATCGGCGTGGAGTTCAACGTGGAGATCAACAAGGAATTTCTCGACGTGCAGTAAGCGCGGAGCAAACGTGCAGTAAGCGCGCGGAGCAAGAGGAGGAATCAGACTATGACAACGCGAAAGACCGCAGATGGATATACGATTCAGGGCTTCAAGATGAAGCTGCTACCTGGGTTTGCCGCTGAATACGAGCGACGCCACGATGAACTGTGGCCAGAGATGGTCGCGATGTTGCACGACTATGGCGCACGCAACTACTCGATCTTCCTTGACCCCGAGACCGATACGCTCTTCGCCTCCGTTGAAGTAGCAGATCCTGCACACTACGACACGAGCGCTGAAACTGAGATATGCAAACGATGGTGGGATTACATGGCCGATGTCATGGAGGTCAATCCCGACAATTCACCGGTGAGCACGCCGCTCGAATGCGTTTTCCACCTTGACTAGAAAGGGGACTGCCATGGCTCTCTCACAAGAAAGAAAGGGAACGATCGCGGTTTCCCTTACGAATTTCCTCGATTCGGGGTGTATCGTTGCTTCATCCGTGGCACTTGCTGCGTGGGCGGTCGCATTCAACTTCGGCAGTGCCTGGACCGCCATCTTGGGCGCAGTCGGCGCGAACGCTTTCGGCGCTGCTGTTGGTGCGCTGATCGGCGGATTCCTCACCGACAAGCTGGGACGAAAGTTCATCTACACCTACAACATGCTCGTGTATGCCACGGGCGTATTCATCGTGATGATCGCAGCGAATCTGCCCATGCTGGTAATCGGCATCGTGATCTCGGGCCTCTCGGTAGGTGCGGGCGTGCCGGCATCGTGGAGCTACATCTCCGAGATGTCGGGATCGAACCGCCGCGCGTCGAACATCGGTATCAGCCAGTTCGCCTGGTCATGCGGTCCGGCTGTTATCTTCCTCATCTCGCTCATCTTCTCGCTCGTGTTCCCCACCTTCGCCGCGAGTGGCGAGCTTCTCCCCGCAGGAACCTATGGTCCTTTTGACGGCTTATTCGCCATGCGTTTGCTGTTCGCGATCCTGTTCGTAGTGGCCTTGGTTGCGTGGAATCTCCAGCGCAAGCTGCAGGAATCCACCGACTGGACCAGCAAGCAGGAACTGAAGGCGAAAGAGAGCTTCGTCTCGATGATGAAACGCGCGCTTACCAATGCGGTGAACATCAAGACGATCATCTTCCTCGTTGCGGTCTACCTCACTTGGAATATCGTTGCGGGCACGATGGGTCAGTTCATGCCCTACATGTACGCAGCGGCAGGCAATCTGGACGACACCACCATCTCACTGCTCCAAACGGTCATGTGGGTGCTCACCGCTATCGGTTCGCTCGCCATCTTCTCGGCGCTCGGCGATAAGGTGCCGCACCGCATCCTGTTCGCGCTGACCGCAGGCATGGCGTTGGCGGCGTGGCTGGTCATGGTGTTCTTCGGCATGCAGCTCGAAGCGGGCACGGCTGATAGCTGGGGCTGGTTGCTCTGGGTGTTCGTTGCGCTTTGGGGCATTTCAGCGGGCTTTTCGGCTCAGTGCTTCTACGCGCTCTGGTCGACCGAGCTCTTCCCTACCGTCTATCGTGGTGGCGTGCAGGGCATCATGTTCTTCCTCGTGCGCGGCGTGCTCGGCATCTGGTCGCTCGTTGCTGTTGCTGGCCTTGGCGTTGAAACGCCCGCAGGCTTCGTGACCGCAGGTTGGATCATGTGCGGCTTCTTGCTCGTGTCGCTCGTGGTGGGCGTGATCTGGTGTCCGAAGACCCAAGGTCGCTCGCTCGACGAGATCACCGAAGAGCGTTACGGCAAAGAGCTCCTCGTTCAAGACAGCGAAGACATGGGCATCTAAGGTGACAAACTACCCGGTCGTTCGACACCTTAGTGGGTGAGGGAGGCGAGGCGACGCTGGTGACGCGCATCGAGCACGTTGTAGAGGTAGTTGAACGCTACGATATTCACCAGCGCTGCAATGCCAAAGCTCTGCCACATCTCTGGGGTGAAGGGCGCGATATCGAAGAGCCACCCGAAGCCGACTACACCGATCAAAAGACCGCCGATCACGACCACCAGCAATCCCCAGCGTAGCGGCGTGAAGGGAATCGAGAGCCTTATCACCAGCATGATTCCAAGCAATCCCACCACCATAACGCAGAGCGTCGAAACCTGGCGATAGTCGAGACCGATCGCTTCATTGCCCACTATCGTAAGCACCACGATGCTCACTACCGCGCAGACTGCGCCAGGGATGGAATGCACCACTGCATTCGGGAGGAAATGCCCTCGTACCAGATCCTTATTGGGTTCAAGCGCAAGCACGAACGAAGGAAGACCAATGGTGAAGGCCGATATGAGCGTAAGCTGGATCGGCACGAAGGGATATTGCCACGGCAAGAAGATGAACAAGAACGCTGCTGTTATCGAAAGCAAGGTCTTAACCAGAAAGAGCGAAGCCGAGCGCTGTAAGTTGTTGATCGAACGACGTCCTTCTGCCACCACTGCAGGCATGCTTGCAAAATCGTTATCAACGAGCACGAGCTGGGCAACATTGCGCGCAGCATCGGAACCGCTCGCCATGGCAACACTGCAATCGCTCGCCTTCAGTGCAAGCACATCGTTCACGCCATCTCCTGTCATGGCAACTGTGTGACCTTCAGCCTGTAGCGCGAGCACGAACGCTTTCTTCTGTTCAGGGCGCACACGTCCGAATACGTTGTAGTTCTTGATCGCAGAAGCAATATCCTGATCCGTTTTGAGCGTGGTGGCATCCACGAAGCGATCAGCTCCCTCGATACCGACCTTCTGCGCGATACCAGAAACGGTATGAGGATCATCGCCCGAGATCACCTTTAATTTCACGCCTTGCTCTTTGAAGTAGGCGATCGTCTGAGCGGCAGTCGAGCGGATTTGATCGCGCAGGCACACGAAGCCCAGCGGCGTTACCTCGCCTTCGATCGCGCCATTGGTATCAAAACCCTCCACACGCGCCACGAGCAGCACGCGTGCATCAGCAGTATAGGTATCGAGCGCGTCTTTGATCTGCGCTAAAGCGTTTGCGTTCTTCTCTAGAACGAATTGCGCCGCCCCCATCACGTAGGCTTCGCCGTTGGCAAAAGCGGCGCCTGACCACTTCGTGTCGGAAGAGAAGGGAATCACGCGCGTAGGCTTCAATAGGTCCGTGGGCGGTATCGCCTGTTCGACTTTTTGCTTCCCCTCTTTGGCAAGTCCGAAGTACTCCTGAATAGCACGTGCAGTATCGTTTGGATCCTCATCGCTTGCAACAAGCGAGGCGACTATCTTGCTCAACTCTTGTTCTTTTGGCTCTGAATCAGGAACATCGAGCGGCACAAGACCAGAAACTTCCATGCCTCCGGTCGTGATCGTGCCTGTTTTGTCGAGGCAGAGTACGTCCACCCGTGCAAGCGTTTCAATGCAGTAGAGCTGCTGCACGAGCACCTGATGTCGTGCAAGCCTCACGACCGCAACCGCCATGACCGTTGAAGCAAGAAGGATGAGCCCTTCAGGGATCATGCCAACCATAGCCGAAACGGTTGAGAGGATGGCAGGATCGAGCTCGACATGATGCAAGAGATACTCATTGGCGAACAATAGCAGCCCCACTGGGAACATGAAGATGCTCACGTACTTGATGATCTTATTGAGGCTGGTCATGATCTCGGAATTGATCGCCTTCTTCTGCTTAGCCTCGTTCGTGATCTGCGCAGCGTAGTTATCGGCTCCCACCTTCTCTACGCGCGCCCATACGGTACCCGCATTGATGAACGACCCGCTATACAGTTGGTCGCCGGCATGTTTGGGAATGAGCCTGCTTTCACCCGTGAGCAAGCTTTCGTCGGTCTTGCACTCCCCTTTTAGCACCACCGAATCGGTCGGAATTTGGTTCCCGCGTCCCAGACGCATCACATCGCCAAGCACGAGCTCATCGATAGGGATCTTCTGAATCTTCCCATCGCGCATCACCTCAACATTGGCAGCAACTACGATCGAGAGCCTATCAGTCGTGATCTTCGAGCGAATCTCTTGCACGATGCCAATGATGGTGTTGATAACGATCACAAGCATGAAGAGCATGTTCTTGTACGAGCCCGTCAGGAAGACGAACACCGCAAGAATCACGTTGATAAGGTTGAAGAGCGTGCAAATGTTGCTGCGGAAAATGCTACCGTACGAGCGCGTTTTTACGGTAGCATCCGTATTCACCTTGCCTGCAACCTGAGCGGCATGCACCTCTTCAGACGTAAGACCCTTGATGCCAGCATTTCTCTGAGTAGTATGTTCGACCTGATTCGCCATGACGTTCTACCATCGTAGCGTGTGTGGAGTAAAAGCTAGAATTCCCTTGCTAGATTGTTACAGAGCCACAAAAGATGACAAACTACTCGGCAGGTGCGGGCCAGGCAGGATTCTTGAAGATAGCGCGCGAAACGCCTACGAGATCACCAGCTCCTTCAGCGAGAAGCGTATCAACATCTTCGAGCGTGCGCACGCCACCCGTAACGATGACCGGCAGGTCAACCGCCTGCTTGACCGCGGTGGTCATCTCCGCAAAATAACCTGGCTCTTTATGGTCAGGGCGCTTGTAATAGCACATGCCGCCTGAAACGTTCAGAATATCGATATCGGTATTTGCTGCAATGATCTTCGCCGCCTCGACCGCATCTTCGATCGTGTTACCGCCTTCTTTATAGTCACATCCACCGAAACGCATCGAGATCGGCACATCAGGCCCAACTGCTACGCGCACCGCTTTGGCAACTTCACAATGAATGCGCACACGATTCTCGATCGAACCACCATATTCGTCGGTACGATGGTTGGTGAGCGGACTGAAGAATTCATTCAAGAGATAGGCATGCGCGGCATGGATCTCCACGCCATCGAAACCTGCTTGCACTGCACGCACCGCCGCATCGGCAAACTGCTGGATCGTGAGCTCAATATCAGCCTTGGTCATCTCTGCGCAAGGAATAGGGTCACCCAATCCAGTCGCTGCTTCACCGATAACCATGCTGCTCGGCGCCCAGGGAACCAAACGGGTAACCTTACGATACGCCGTACCGCCTGCATGAGCGAGCTGAATGAACGCGACCTTACCATTGTCCTTGATAAGACTTGCAAGACGAGAAAGCCCCTCGACTACGTCGGAAGTTGCCAATGAGATTTGGCGTGGCGATGCCTGTCCGCGCGGCGCAACGAAACTATGTTCGACAATGATCATATCAAGCACCGGGTTCTCAGCGCGAGGAGTGTAGAACTCGATGAGTTCATCACTCACGGTGCCATCAAGCTCTGCTTTATAGCAAGCAGTCGGAGCCTGAACGATCTTGCCAGAAAGAATACGTTTCATCATCTCATCACGAACTTCACTCATTGTGCTTCCTTTCTTCTTACTAATATATAGAGAGGGATTCGGCTAATTCTTACGATGCTTTTCTGGGGAGCTGCCATTCTTATCTGAAAGTTTATCCATGCATTTCTGAGTATCTTCAGCCGCAGCCTTTTCGATTACTTCTTCGACATGACTTTTGATACCAAAAAGCGTACGCTGCGAAGAGATCTTCACCGGACCATCGTAGCCTGATGCTTCACGCGCAAGGAGTTGCTGCATTTGCTCCCATCGTTCTTCAGCTCTTGTCTTCATGGATTGCCCCCTTTCAGTAATCGCCCCTTGAACAAACTATACTAAATGAATGAACGGTATTTCAAACGGAACCTTGAAGTAGTACAGTTAACAGAATGCTCGCAAAAAAATGGCCGCCCCGAAGGACGGCCATCAAAATACGATCAGATTCTAACGTTCTTACTTCTTAACCCCAACACGACGACGATGAAGGACTAAAGCCGCTAAAGCAGCAACGGCTAGAGCAACAACTACTCCGCCAACGATCAAAGGAGCCGAATCCGTATTGGCGCTTGAAGTGCTTTTTTTAACGGGAGCCTGGTTACTACTGGCGCTAGCCAAAGCTTGATCATAGTTTACTTGCGCCGTTTTAACAGCTTCATTTGCATCGCCCAGATCGCCAACAGCGGTATCGAAAATGCGTTTATTGCTATTCATGGTCTCATAAGCTGCATTCATGCGGTCTTCCGCTGCCCTCAAGGGATTCTGCAAGGCTCGATATGCTTCAACGAAGCTATTCAAATATGCATAGGCAGGCATAAGAACAGGAGAACGCAATGCAGACTCCCACGAAAGCGCTTGAACACCCTTGGATTCCTCTTTCGCTTGCTTAAGCTCGCTTTCAGCATTGGAGACAGTTGCCATCAGAGCGTTGAAGCGCGCATTGAGAGACTCCTGCTTTGCTTTCGCATCATCGAGCGCATTGCGTGCATCGCTTACCTCATTTGCCGAGCTGCCCTGAAGCGAAAGCGCACGATCGTACGCTTCCTGGAGACTTACCAAAGCATTTTCTGCTGCATCCAAATCGGACTGAGCCTGCAATGCCTTTGCACTCAACTGGTCATAAGAGCTTTGCTTCTCAGCGGCATCTTTAACTGCCTTATCATTGTTTGTCGATGCTGTATTTTTCTCAGTCAAGGCATTATCGGATGCTGTTTTGGCTGTTGTCGAAACTGTTTGGAGATCGTCTCGTCGTTGCACCAAGATGTCTTTGTTGTCGAGTTTAGCCTGAGCATCCGCTATAGCCGCACGAGCGTTTTGGTTCTCTTCGCTTGTGTAGATATCTTCTCTCGCTTTGTTAGCTGTTATTATCTTATTAATATTAATAGAGAGATCGCTGTTAAGCTCTATATGATCGTGAAGAGAATCGAATGCTTGCCTCAGAGTTTCTGCCTGAGTGTAATAGTCCCTTGGCACCATGGACATACAGTTTTCTATACAAATTGCCCAGTAGCCTGCTGCTTCATTGAGATTATTTTCTGCTGTTCTGTAATTACCCAGCGCGGTATCATAAGCAGACTTTGCATTTCCAAGCTCCGATAATGCGGTTTTTCTGCTTCTTTTGCGTTATTAGAGACAGTCCGTGCAGCATCGCGTTGACCCTGCACTCTTACAAAAATGTCCGAGGAAGAATCATAGACCTCAGAAATGGCCGCAAGCGCTTCCTCTGCCGCATCCAGCTCTGTCTGAGCAGTCTCCACCTTGTGCACGGCAGCATCGTATGCTTTTTGCTTTGCCTCTTTCGCCGCTAACGCTTCTTTCAACTCACCTTTTCTCGTCTCCAGCGTATTGAGAGCATCTTCAACGTTGGGGCCCTCTTCACGCGCAAGTGTGAGCTCAGCATATACTGGACTTAGGCGCTCTAGCTCCTCGTCGGTCATACCTTTATTCTGATACGCTTCAAATTCACTAAGCTTGCTTAAATAATCGTTATTTTTATTGTGGGCATTAGTCTGAGCATCACCATAAGCTTTCTCCGCAGCGTCTTCCTCTTGCTTCTTTGCATCCATGGCTTGCTCAGCCTGCTCGTATTTCTTCCAAGCATCTTCAACAGCTTCTTGCAAAGCGCCTGTCGGATCTCCATCGGCGCTATTATGAAGCATGAAGCGCTTCCCAAGCTTTTTCATAAGCACGGGCAGCCTTGTTGTATACTCTCACAGACTCATTATAGGCGTTGACCGCTTCGTCAAAGAGCCTTGCTGTTTTTTTCCTGGTTTCATTTGCGGCTAACGCAATTTCATGTGCCTCATCGGCAGCTTTCTTCGCTTGAGCAAGCGCCGCTTCGGATGCTGCCTTGTCTTCTTGTCCTTGCTTCAAGTTGGCAGATGCTTCCTCGACGCCTGGTGCGTTTGCTGCGGCTGCATCATAGGCCGCCTGAGCAGCTGCAACTACTTGTTCCTGGGCTTTTAGCTCGTTGAGGAGATCTTGCTTTTCCGTATTCGCTTGATCGAGCTTCTTTTGCGCAGCATCAACCTTCGCGGTCGCTTTCACCTTAGCTGCATCGAATTCACTCTTGCCTTTTGCCTTCGCTTCATCTGATGCCTTTTGTGCGACAGCGTGCTCCGAAACAGCTGCATTGTAGTCAGCAGTCGACGAATCGTAGGCATTCTTCGCCTCATCATGTTGAGCGGAAGCGGCTTCTTGATTCTGCTTTGCTGCATCGAGAGCTGCTTTTGCCTCCGAAAGAGACTGAGGCGATGCTTCAAGATCAGCAGCGAAAGCTACGAGATTACCATTGAACGCATTAACAAAAACAGTGCCCATGAGTGCTGGCACCGCAATGAGACATGCCACCAAGACGCTAAAACCTAATTTTGAAATACTGCTGAATTTCTCATGTGCGCGTTTCATCGTGATCCCTCTTAGCAAGTCTCTCTTATTGAACTGATTGTTCTTGTGGTCTTGTTAAATCAGGCATCTTTACAGGAAGCCTCGACAAAAAAGGCGAACTCCCGATGAGGTTCGCCTTTGTATAAAAGTGTTTATGGGCTGATTAAGCCTCTTCATCAGCTAGCTGAGCGTTCGCTCGACGAGAGCGAACAACGGCAGCTGCGATTGCGGCAGCGGCAGCAACAACGATTGCTCCGACAACAATAAAGATAAGCGGATCGATACCGTTGTTCGAAGCAGTCTTCTTCACAGGCGCTTTAGCAGTATCTGCTTTTGCCTGAACTACCGTAGATTCATCAGCTTGAGCAGTAGTGTTGTCTTTGCTGCCTGCAGCGTAAGAGCCATTGTTGTTCCCACCCTTATTACCAAGGTTCTTGGCATTGTTCTTAGGCGCGGTGTTGCTGGAATTGTTGTGGTTGGTGCTGCCGCCTGGGTTAAGGTTGCCGGGCTTACCAGAAGAACCACCATTACCACCAGGGTTGTTAGGATCGGTGGAAGGAGCCTTACCAGAAAGACGATCGTATTCTGCCTGAGCAGCTGCTGCAGCAGCAGTAGCACGATTCAGCTCGTTAGTCGCGGCATCATATGCAAGCTTCTGGCTGTTCAGCTTCTTCTCGGCATCAGCTTTCAGCTGAGCTTTTTCAGCAAGCGGAGCCTCGGTTGCGCGAATCGCATCGATACGATCGTTCAGATACTCATAACCTGGTTCGGTGATCAGGTTTGCAGGATCCGTATTATAGGTAAGCGTATTGACACGACCCTGAGCTTGCTCAGCGCTCTTTTGTTTGTCCTTCGCCAAGTCAACTTCTGCAAGCGCTTCGATATCGCGCGTATTTGCATTGTTGTATGCCGTCTTTGCATCGTTGAGGGCTTCTTCAGCCTTATTGATTGCAGCGATTCGATCAGTATCGTACTCGCTTGGATCGAGAGTGCTCAATATTGTTCGATAAGCAGTGTCGGCTGGCGTAACCTCATCATCGTTGATTTTGGTCTTCTCTTCGTTAAGCTTGCCAATAGCCGCAAGCTGCTCATCTTCCTGATCCTCAAGAGTGCCACAAACACCTTCAGCGGTTTTCATCGCTTTGAAAGTCGCTTCACTCTTGTCGAATGCAGCTTTCTGGCTTTGCTCCGCTGCTTCAAAAGCAGCCTTCGCATCGGCTGCATCTTGGAGCAGTTTTGGAGCATTTGCGAGGCGTGCTTCTGCATCTTTTAATTGCTGAGTTGCGGTTTCAAGCTCTGCTGCATAAGCCGCGATCTCCGCTTCGATGCCCTTCACTTCACGCTCTTTAGTATCTGCTGCAGCCGTTGCATTCTTCAATGCTTCTTCGAGCTCCTGAAGGCTTGGGCTTTCAGTAGAAGCAGCGTCATCGGCGGCCGAAAGATACAGAGCAGCCTGAAGTTGGGCAGACTTCGCCCTATCCAGCGCGATCCTGGCTTCATCCACCCTCTGTTGGGCTGCCGCGACCTCCTCACTAGTAGGGGATTGAGGAGTGTCGCTCGGCTCTTCGGTATTGGCCGCCCCGACTTCATTGCTAGCACCTCCTGAACTGCTATCAATCGTGCTAGCATTATCCCCGCCGGGGTCGGTTCCAGAACTATCGATTATTGTGTTTTCCTG
>OGUL01003031.1_pt1 | contig 10369 bp, 9 predicted proteins | sample 1553651 | NCBI WGS metagenome assembly OGUL01 (sample SAMEA2580048, study PRJEB22360) | human gut metagenome | biome: human gut; feature: human-associated habitat; material: faeces | place: Denmark | collected 2008/2010
GTAAACTGTCGTTCGCTTCGGAGCAGCGCATGGAGCGCTGGCTGGGGCTGCGTCCCGGTTCGGTGTCGCCCTTCGGGCTGATCAACGACCCGGCCAGGCACGTGCACCTGTTCCTCGACGCCAGCCTGCAACGGCTGCCGGCCTACTCGTTCCACCCCAACGACAACCGGGCGACGGTGGTGATCTCCCGTGAGGAGTTCCTGCGTTACCTGGCGGCTGTAGGCAACACCTACGAATTCATCGAGCTCTACTGACCCGCCCATGCGGTATATCGAAACCAAAACGATCCTCTCGAAGCTGCGGACGGCCGATCGGTGGTTCGGTATCGCCTACAACATGAACCTCTACCGGGGATGCCAGCACGGATGCATCTACTGCGACACGCGCAGCGACTGCTACGGAATCGGGGACATCGCCCAGATAGCCGTGAAGCGCAACGCGCTGGAATTGCTGCCCGCCGAGCTGCGTGCCCGGCGAAAAAAACGCGCCACGATCGGCACGGGGTCGATGAACGACCCTTACATGCCCGTCGAGCGCGAGCTGCGGCTGACCCGTCGGGCACTGGGCATGATCGCCGACGAGCGCTTCCCGGTGCATGTCATCACCAAGAGCTCCCTGGTCGAGCGCGACGCCGACATCCTGCAGGAAATTTCCGCCACCTACGCGGCGGTGAGTTTCACCGTGACCTGTGCCGACGACGCGCTCAGCGTCCGCACGGAACCCGGCGCCCCGGCCTCTTCGGAGCGGTTCCGCGCAATGGCGGCACTGGCTGCCAAGGGCATTTATACGGGTGTCACGATGATGCCGCTGCTGCCGCTGATCAACGACACGCGGGAAAATGTCGAAGCCATCGTCCGCCGGGCCAAGGACGCGGGGGCATCGTATATCCTCCCGATGTTCGGCGTAACGCTCCGCAGCGGGTCGCGAGAGCATTTCCACGCAACCCTCGACCGGAAATTCCCCGGGCTGAAAGCACGCTACGAAGCCTGTTTCGGCAACCGCTACGAATGCTTCAGCCCCAGTTACCGGAAGTTGAACGACACGTTCCGGAACCTGTGCGCGAAACTGGGGCTCGAAACCCGGATGCGGTTCTACGCCCCCACCCTGCCCGAACAGGGGTCGCTGTTCTGAACAGCCGTTCCGTTCCCGCAGGGCCGTACTTTGGGAAAATTATCCGGGGCGGGACATCCCATCTCCATATGGGAGACGCCGGGATGCGGTCACACTGTACGCTCCTGCATCCGGGTATTGAGCGGAGCGGGTTTCCGCACTACCGGAACTTCCCTTTCAGCCGGTATACGCCGACATGCGTCGTCTTCTTATCGTGGCGCCAGACGGAGATGACCGAATCGAACGAAAGATACTGACAGGGGCCGATTTTCGCCCAAAATTTACCGTCGCTGCAGAAAAAGGCGACCGGCATCTTCCGCTCCCCGTTTCCCTCCAGCAGGTAGATATACTCGTCCGAAAATTCAGCCTTGCGGGCAAAACGCTCAATATCCCCGCCGATACGCATCTTCCGGACAGGTTCGCAGCAATAGCCGAGCAGCTCGGCAGCCTTGTCGCTCGACAGGTAGGTTTGCCAAGACAGCAGCGGTTCCGCGTCGATTCCCGCCCTGCCGAAAAGGTACTGCAGGGCATAAGACATCCCGCACTGTTTGGCCGGGAGAATGTCCATGCCGTCGGTAATCGTGCGGATGTCCTTCAGCGAATCCACCGCATGCCGAACCAGCTCGTCCGATGCGTCGAGGGGCAGGTGTGCAAGGGCGACGACTTGCAGCCACGCATTGTCCGCAGCGACGAAAGTGACCGTATCCGCTTCTTTGCGCACGACCTGCGGGTCACTCTGGAAGCGCAGTTGCGAGACCGGGCCCCCGGCGTCGCAGACAGTGACGTCGAAAAGGAACGTCCGGTACTGCACGGTATCGCCCGGGTGGAGAAATTCCGAGATGCTGCGATGCATGGGCAGACGGCGGAAGTCGAATTTTTCGTTGGTGTAGTTCATTACGCCGCTCTGCCGCTCAACGGCCTCGGAGAGTTCCCAGGCCGGCATCGGAATCTGGGCTGCGGCGAAAGTTGCGGCGAAACCGGCCGCAAGTGCGATAAACAGATGTTTCATGTGTTTCATGGCTGCTCGTTTAAAAGTTTTTCGATAATTTCGGCCGCTTCATCCAGCCGTTCGGGCGTATACCCCACTTCGTGATAACGCACCCTGGTGTCGGGCCCGATTATTACCAGTTGCGGAATACGCTCGTCGCCAAGCAGCTGCGAAATCTTTTCATAGGGGTCGAGCCCGACGGGGAAGACCACGCCCTGCTTGCGCAGCTGGGCAACCTTCTCCGCAACCCGCTCGCGGGGTTCGCCCTTTGCGATGGCAATCATCGTGAATTTGCGGCCCTCGAAACGCCGGAGTATCTTCTCCGGCATCTCGTTGAGCTCGCGCAGGCAGGGTTTGCACCAGGTAGCCCAAAAGGACAAAAGCACTACGTCGCCCCGGCATTTCGAGATTTTGACCTCCCGGCCGTCGAGCATCTCGACCGTAATGGCAGGAACTTTGGCGCCCGTCCGGAAGCCGGACTGCGCAAAGAGCGGAAACACAAGGAAAACGAAGGCAGACAAAAGGACGGAGAGTCGTTTCATGGGAACGTGTTTTTGGTTGTCAGAAGCAAAGATAACGATTTCCCCCCCCAAACTACTAATTTTTTAGTAGAAAAAGAATCCGATCTCCGCAAACACTGTCCCGAAAATCCCTTCACAACATCCGGAGCTCCTGTTATTTCCCCCGACGCGGGGGATAATTTTTCAAACCGTGATGCCGGCAAAGAGCCGGAATTTTCATTATCTTTGTTCGAGACAACCCTTAACAACCCGATATGAAAAAATTCACACTCACCCTGCTCCTGCTGCTCGCCGGCATCCCGACGCTCTTTGCCCAGCAGACTGTCCGGAACGACATTTTCGCCTACCTCAAACACGAAGGCTATGCCCCGGCCCTGGACAAGGACTCGGACATCGAGTTCAAAATCCAGGGAATCCTCTACAACATTATCGTAAAACAGATCGAAAACGAGGATTATGCCTATGTGGAAGTGCTGGCGAACTTCGGCACCGTCACCCCCTACGACAAGCTGATGGAGATCGCCAACGACATAAACCAGAACAAGTTCGTCTGCAAATGTTCGGTCTCCCGAAACGAGAACAGGAACGTCTTTACGCTGGCCATGGAATTCGTCACCAACAGCCGGGCAAATACCGAATACCAGATGTCGCACGCCCTGCGCCTCCTTCCGGCATGGGTTAAGGAATTCAACGACAGGGTCGACGAATAATAGTGCCCGCCGGACAGGCACGCGAGCCATTCCCGGAGGAAATAAAAAATCCCGCTCCAATGAAGCGGGATTTTTCAGTTACCGGGATTCCGGTTATTTCATCTCCACGAGCGCCTTGCCGGTCATTTCGGCGGGCTGCTCCAGCCCCATCAACCTGAGCACCGTCGGGGCCACGTCGGCCAGGATACCGTCGTGCACCGACTTCACGCGGTCGGAAACGACCACGATGGGCACGGGGTTGAGCGAATGCGCCGTATTGGGCGTACCGTCGGCATTGACGGCGTTGTCGGCATTGCCGTGGTCGGCGATCATGACGACCTCGTAACCGTTCTCCTTAGCAGCCTCGACAACTTTGGCGACGCACCCGTCGACGGCCTTCACGGCCTTCACGATGGCATCGTAGACGCCCGTATGGCCGACCATGTCGCCGTTGGCGAAATTCAGGCAGATAAAGTCGAACTTCCGCTCGCCGAGCGCAGCAACCAGTTTATCAGCGACTTCCGGGGCGCTCATCTCGGGTTGCAGGTCGTAGGTAGCCACCTTGGGCGACGCGACGAGGATGCGGTCTTCGCCCGCGAACTCCGCCTCGCGGCCACCGTTCAGGAAGAACGTCACGTGGGCATATTTCTCGGTCTCGGCGATGCGCAACTGCCGCAAGCCCTGCTTCGAAACGAACTCGCCGATGGTGTTGGGCACGTTCTCCTTGTCGAAGAGGATGTGCAGCCCCGTGAACTTGGCATCGTAGGGGGTCATGCAGCAATAGTAGAGGGGCAGGGTATGCATCCCCTCGGCGGGCATGTCCTCTTGCGTCAGCACGATGGTCAGCTCCTTGGCGCGGTCGTTGCGGTAGTTGAAAAAGACCACCACGTCGTTGGGGCGGATCATACCGACGGGCTGCCCGTTCTCGTCGATGCGCACGAAAGGCTTGATGAACTCGTCCGTAACGCCCTCGTCATAGGATTTCTGGACGGCCTCGACCATGTCCGACGAACGCTCGCCGATGCCGCTGACCAGCGCGTCGTAGGCTACCTTGACACGTTCCCAGCGCTTGTCGCGATCCATCGCATAGTAACGTCCGATCACCGTGGCGATCTTGCCCGTCGTGGCCGCGAGGTGCTTCTCGAGGTCGGCGACGAACCCCTTGCCGCTGTGCGGGTCGGTGTCGCGGCCGTCCATGAAGCAGTGCACGAAGGTATTTTCGAGGCCGTAGGCCGCCGAGATGTCGCACAGCTTGAAAAGGTGCTCGAGCGACGAGTGCACGCCGCCGTCCGACACGAGGCCCATGAAATGCATGTTCACGCCGTTCTTTTTGGCATGTTCGAACGCTGCCTTGACCTCGGGGTTCTCCAGGATCGAATTGTCGCGGCAGGCGCGGTTGATCTTCACCAAATCCTGGTAGACCACGCGGCCGGCGCCGATATTGAGGTGCCCAACCTCCGAATTGCCCATCTGGCCGTCGGGCAGTCCGACGTTCTCGCCGTCGGTGCGCAGCTCGGCATGGGGATATTTCGCCGTCATGGCCGAGATATATTCGGGATGGACGGTCGAAATGACATCGGCCTTGTCGTGGCGGCCGTTGCCCCAGCCGTCGAGGATCATCAGTAATACCTTGTTATTCATAATTATCCGGTTTTAACTATTCTTTTACTTTACCTGGGCCATAATCAGCTCCACAGCCTTGTCGATGGCGGCCTGCAGCCCGTCGGGGTTCTTGCCGCCCGCCGTGGCGAAGAACGCCTGTCCGCCGCCGCCGCCCTGCATCAGCTTTGCGGCTTCGCGCACCACGACTCCGGCATTTACGCCCTGCGCCGTGATCTCTTCGCCGAGCATCACCGTCAGCATGGGTTTGCCGTCGTTGACCGCCCCCTGCACGAACACCAGCTTCGGGGAGCGGGCACGCAGGTTATAGGCCAGGTCTTTGACGAACTCGGGCGTACGGTCGGTCTGCGTGGCGATGAGCTGCACCCCGTGGCGCTCGGGCGTCGAGGAGATGATCTTCTCGGCCCACTGGGCGACCTGCTCGCGGCGCATGGCCTCGACCTCCTTCGAAAGCGTCTCGTTGCTCTCGAACATCTTCTTTACGGCCTGCAACACCTGCGGGTTGTGGAGGTATTCGCTGATGTCGCGCATCGTATCCTCGGCGGCGTAGATGATCTTCTCGGCCTGTTCGCCCGTGACGGCTTCGATGCGGCGCACGCCGGCCGAAATGGCGCTCTCGGTCAGTATCTTGAAGAACCCGATGTTACCCGTAGCGCTGGTGTGCGTACCGCCGCAGAGCTCGACCGACGTACCGAAGCGCACCATGCGCACCTTGTCGCCGTACTTCTCGCCGAAGAGCATCATGGCACCGCATTTCTCGGCCTCCTCCTTGGTGGCCTCGCGGTTCTCCTCCAACGGATAGTTGGCGCGGACGGCGCGGTTGACGAGCATCTCGACCTGGCGCAGCTCGGCGGGAGTCATCTTCTGGAAATGCGAAAAGTCGAAGCGCAGGATCTCGGGCGTCACCATCGAACCCTTCTGCTCTACGTGCGATCCCAGCACCTTGCGCAGCGCCTCGTGCATGAGGTGCGTCGCGGTATGGTTGTTGGCCGCGGCCTGGCGTTTGGCAGCGTCCACGACGGCCGTGAACTCGGCCGCAGGGTTTTCGGGAAGCTCCTTGACGATATGGATAATCAGTCCGTTTTCCTTTTCGGTAGCCACGACGGCGATGCGCTCGTTAGCATTCTCGATATAGCCGATGTCACCGATCTGACCGCCCGAGTTGCCGTAGAACGGCGTGCGGTCGAAGACCAGCTGGTAGGAGGTCTTGCCTTTGGAGGTCACGCGGCGGTAACGGGCGATCTTCACCCGCTCGGTCAGCGTGTCGTAGCCCGTGAAGACGCTCTCGCGAATGGGGAACAACTCCACCCAGTCGTCGGTATCGACGGCCGCAGCGTTGCGCGAACGCTCCTTCTGCGCCTGCAACTCGGTTTCAAAGGCTGCCAGGTCAACGCCGACGCCCTGTTCGCGGGCGATGAGCTCCGTCAGGTCGATCGGGAAACCGAACGTATCGTAAAGCTCGAAGGCGTCCTTGCCCGAAATCAGTTCGCGGCCCTCTTTCTTGGTCTTTTCGACCACGCCGTCCAGCAGGCTGATGCCCGTGGCCAGCGTACGCAGGAACGAGGCCTCCTCCTCCTCGATGACCTTTTCGATCAGCGCCTGCTGGGCCTTCAGTTCGGGGAACTGGCCCCCCATCTGCTCCACGAGCCCCGCAACGAGCTTGCAGATCGTAGGTTCCGTGAAGCCGAGGTAGGTATAACCGTAGCGCACGGCGCGGCGCAGGATGCGGCGGATGACGTAGCCGGCCTTGACGTTCGACGGCAACTGCCCGTCGGCGATCGAGAAAGCGATGGCACGCAGGTGATCGGCGATGACGCGCATCGCCACGTCACACTTCGCGTCGGCGCCGTAGGTCTTGCCCGAAAGCTGCGAAATACGCTGGATCGTAGGCTGGAACACGTCGGTGTCGTAGTTCGATTTCTTGCCCTGGAGGATCATGCAGAGGCGCTCGAAGCCCATGCCGGTATCGACGTTGCGCGCCGGAAGCTCCTCCAGCGAGCCGTTGGCCTTGCGGTTGAACTGCATGAACACGAGGTTCCATATCTCGATCACCTGCGGATGGCCCGCATTGACCATCCCGCGCCCGGGCTTGGCGGCGATCTCCGCCTCGTCGCGCAGGTCGAAATGAATCTCCGAGCAGGGGCCGCAGGGGCCGGTCTCGCCCATCTCCCAGAAATTGTCGTGCTTGTTGCCGCGGATGATATGGTCTTCGGGCAGAAACTGCTTCCAGTAGTCGTAGGCCTCCTGGTCGAAGGGCACGCCGTCCTCCTCGGAGCCTTCGAAAACCGTGGCGTACATGCGGTCGGCGGGAAGTTTGTAGACGCCGTGGAGCAGCTCCCACGCCCATTCGATCGCCTCTTTCTTGAAGTAATCGCCGTAAGACCAGTTGCCCAGCATCTCGAACATCGTATGGTGGTAGGTGTCATGCCCCACCTCCTCCAGGTCGTTGTGCTTGCCCGAAACGCGCAGGCACTTCTGGGTGTCGGCCGCACGCGGATATTTGCGGGGCGCATTGCCCAGGAAGATATCCTTGAACTGGTTCATGCCCGCGTTGGTAAACATCAGCGTGGGATCCCCCTTGACGACCATCGGTGCCGAGGGCACGATCACATGGCCCTTGCTCTCGAAGAAGTCCAGAAAGGCCCGGCGAATTTTATTCGATTCCATATATAAGATTTTATCCGATTTCCACGTTTGTGATTTCGGGTTGCAAAATTACACAATTAAAGTTAAATTTGCATCCTATTAACCGGAGTTTTTTCCGCAATGAAGCAAAAAGGGCAGAGATTCGACACGCAGGCGCTGACACAGGAAGCGCAGGCGCTGACGCGCGACGTGGTCTCGGCGCCTTTCCGCCTGCGCACCTACCGCCTGATCCGGAAAATACTCATCGGCTTCATCCTCGTCTCGATCGCCAACGTGCTCTTCTCGTACTTCTTCTACACCCCCAAGATGTACCGCATCATCCGCGACAACCGCGACCTGGTCATCAAGTACCGCATCCTGCAAGACCGCATACGCACCTCGCAGCGGCGCGTGGACGAAATCCGCCACCGCGACAACTACGTCTACCGCTCGCTCTTCTCGACCGACACGGTGTCGATCGACGGCGTGTGGCAGCCCTACCCCGACACCAAATACGCCCCGATGGCCGGGGACGACTTCGCCCCGCTGATGGTCGGCACCTGGAAGCAGCTCGACGCGCTGGCCCGCATACTCTACCTCGAATCGGTGTCCTTCGACGAATTGCAGGCATTCGCCCGCGACAAGGAGAAGATGTCGGCGGCGATCCCGGCCATCTGGCCCATCGACCGCTCGGCGCTGCACAACGACCATATCGGCGCCTTCAACCTGCGCCGGATGCACCCCGTGCTGGGGTATATCCGCCCCCACAAGGGTATCGACCTGGGCTGCGACCGCGGCACGCCGGTCTACGCCACGGGCGACGCCGTGGTGGAGGTCGCCTCCTCGGGGGGCAACGGCGGCTACGGACACATGGTGCTGCTGAACCACGAATTCGGCTACAAGACCCGCTACGCGCACCTGAGCAAAGTCCTCGTGCAGCCGGGCGAACGGGTCGCCCGCGGGCAGGTCATCGCCGAAACGGGCAACACGGGCATCTCCTCGGGCCCCCACCTCCACTACGAGGTGATCCACAAGGGCATGCCGGTGAACCCGATCAACTATTTCAACCGCAACATGACCGCCGCGGAATACGACGCACTCATGGAGAACATGCGCGATACGAACTTCGAAAAGCTCTGACATGGCAGGAAAGAAAGACCTGGAGCGGCTCCGCAGGCGTAAGCGCCGCAAACAGAACATCATACGCGCGACGGTGCACTTTTTCGTGTGGGCCGGGGTCGCCGTGCTCTACTACATAGGGTTCTCGCTCTTCTTCGACACCCCCGTGGAGTACGAGCTCAAACACTCGACCGACCGCCTGCGCCGCGAATACGCCGCCCTCACCCAGCGGTACGACTCGCTCACGACCATCATGCACAACCTCTCCGCGCGCGACCGCAACGTCTTCCGCATCCTCTTCGAATCGGATCCCTACGACTTCGATTCGGAATACGAACGCCGGCAGGCCGTCACCTACGAAAACATCTTCAACCGTTCGTCGCGGCGGCTCAAGCTCGAACTGCGCGAACGGGTCGCCGACATGGAGAAGCGGCTCGACGAGCTGAACGCCTCGTACCTCGACCTGCAGGCGCTCATCGACTCGGCGGGCAGCGGCTGCAACAACATCCCGGCCATCCAGCCCGTGATAAACAAGCAGTTGACGCTGCTCACGGCCTCGTACGGCATGCGCATACACCCCTTCTACAAGACCCTGCAATCGCACCAGGGCGTGGACTACACCATCCCCGAGGGGTCGCGCGTCTTCGCCACGGCCGACGGCGTGGTGCGCGACGTGGCGCTGCGCAACTCCACGTCGGGGCAGACGGTCGTGATCGACCACGGCAACGGCTACGAGACTTCGTACAGCCACCTCTCGAAGATCAACGTACGCAAGGGACAGCGCGTGAGCCGCGGCGAGATCATCGCCCTCTCGGGTGACACGGGCCTTTCGCTCTCGCCCCACCTCCACTACGAAGTGCGGCTGAACGGCATGCGCGTCGACCCGATCCACTACTTCTTCATGGAACTCACCCCCACCGAATACCAGCGCCTGATGCGCATCGCACAGTCGGGCATGCAGTCGTTCGACTAAAAACAAAGGAGATGGGAAACGACTGGACAAAGGATTTCGGCTTTGCGCGCGAAGAAATTTTCCGCAGCGAAGAAACGCTCCGCACAATCCGCCATATCCGTGCCTCATGGGGCGGCGAACCGGAGTTCCTCTGGGAGAAATTCCCGGACTACGCCGTTTTCCGGCGGCAGGACAACGCCAAATGGTATGCCGTGATATTGACGGTGCAGGCCGGCAAACTCGGCCTCGCGGACGAGGGGCGGACAGAGATTCTCGACATCCGGGCCGATGCGGAGACCATGGCGCGGTCGCTGGACTTCGAACATTATTTCCCCGGTTACCATATGAACAAACGCACGTGGCTCACCGTACGGCTGGACGGCAGCGTACCCCTGGGGGAAATCGCCCCGCTGATCGCCCGCAGTTACGAACTGGCAGGGAAAAAGTAACCCGTCATGCAAATCCGACTCATCCTGCTCGACTTCGACGGCACGCTGGCCGACACGCGGCGCGCCAATACGCTGGCCTATGTGGCCACACTGCGCGAGGCGGGCTATGCGCTCACCGAGGAGGAGTATGCGGCAAAGTATTTCGGCATGCGGTGCAACGAGTTCCTGACCCGTTACGGCATCGCCGACCCCGCAGAGCGCGAGCGGCTGCGGCTGCGCAAGATCGCGCTCTACCCCGCGTTCTTCGACACCGTGCGGCTCAACCGCCCGCTGTGGGAGTTCTGCAGGCAGTTCCG
>OGUL01003035.1_pt1 | contig 10364 bp, 7 predicted proteins | sample 1553651 | NCBI WGS metagenome assembly OGUL01 (sample SAMEA2580048, study PRJEB22360) | human gut metagenome | biome: human gut; feature: human-associated habitat; material: faeces | place: Denmark | collected 2008/2010
TTGATGAAAAGAATGCGAAAAAGAGTCTTTACAAGATAGCCGATCCGTTTATGGCATTTTATTATCAGTTTGTCGTACCTAATCGTTCGTTCATCGAGCTTGGTCGTCGTTTGCCAATAGAACAGGCTTTGACTGCTCATTTATCGGAGTATGTGAGTATGCAATGGGAAAAATTATGTCGGGATGCCGTAACAGGAAATCTTGTCAATGGAGTGGTTTATGGCAAGGCAAAACGCTGGTGGGGTTCTGTGCTCAATGAGGATAAGAAGCCGGAACAAGTCGAGTTTGATGTTATGGCCGAATCGCTTGACAAAAAGTATTTGTTGGTCGGAGAATGCAAATGGACTACTCAAGAGAATGGCAAACAACTGACTGCCGAACTTCTCCGCAAAGCTAATCTGCTACCGTTTGCCAAGTGCTACACCGTCGTTCCAATGCTGTTCCTTAAGAATGCTCCGAAAGATGGTATAAGAAACGCCGTGTTGCCAGAAAATATTGTCGAGTTAATGAAATAAAGAAATAACAAATTCGTGATTTGCAGATGTTGGATTTTAGAAAACAATTCCAAGAGATTATAGAACAATCTTATATCCCTTTCAATATAGATAAAACTGCGACTTCTGACGTATGGAGTAATATTTATAAGTTAGTACTTCCTAATATACCGGAAAAACTTTTTAGGTATCGTAGAATAGACGATAAGGGCTATACAATTGAATCATTTAAATCTAAAACTATTTCATTATGCCATGCGGGAATGTTTCCAGATAAATATGATTCGTATTTATATATAGATCAAGATAAGATTCACAAAGATCTAAAAAATGCATTGAAAGATGCGTTGCGCATAACATTGTCGCATATAACACAGAAATCCCCTGAAATAAGGGCGGAAAAAGCAACGAAAATATGTTATTATAGAGAGTGCGGATATACGGATGAACAAATTATAGATAAAATATTGACAGATGATTATGTTGATTTTTGCAATAATATAGGGGCTGCGATAAAAAAACAAGAATCGCGTTTTAGAAATCCAAGAAATAGTGCAAAAATTGCCTGTTTTACAGAAAGTGTGCAGTCTAAGTATATGTGGGATAGATATGCAGATGGATATAAGGGGTTTGCATTAGAATATGATCTCAGACGATGCATTTTTAAATATAATTCATTGGGAATGAGTGTTAATCTCTTTCCTGTGATTTATACAGATTTAAGACCGGATGTTACATTAGATGAGGGAAATATTCATACTTACGAATATTTCAAGCAGATTGGAGATAAAAATTGGTTAAGCTTTTTGTCGTCTATAATATCTGTTAATCAATTATATTGGTATCGAGTTTATCTTTATAAAGACAGAAAAGAATACGAGCACGAACATGAATGGAGAATGATTTACTATAATTTAGAAGATGAGAATGATTATGTTGCAATACCGGATGTTGGATGCTTGAAAGCAATATATTATGGTCCAGATATATCACAAAAGGATAAGCAAGAATTACATCAGATTGCAGTTGAAAAAGGACTGAAAGAGTATGATGTCGATCTTGACACGGGTAGCCGTAGATATGATTTAAGAGTAACAGCAATTAAATAAGAATATTCTTAGCGCAAAAAAGAACCGATTAACAACCTGAAAGTTGTGTCATCTCAATTATTTATAGTACCTTTGCTTACCAAATAAGGCAAAGGTATTTTTGATGCATACAATGGCAGAAGATAAGATAGACAACGCACTGGAAGTAAAAGAGGAAACAGTGGAATGCAAAAGCGAAGATTGGGTTTGCCATTCGCAGGCTATAGCTGCAACCATGTCAAACCGAATGGAGGAACTTGGCATGACACAACGAGCGTTGGCTGAGAAAATGAACTGCACCCAGCAATATGTATCCAAGGTGTTGAAAGGTCGCGAGAATCTGTCATTGGAAACTTTGTGCAAAATAGAAAATGCATTAGGTATCAAAATACTACAAGCTGGAATAAATAAGTAATAACACCATAGTAGGGAAAGAATATGTCAATACAGAGCGAAGCGGCATTGGAAGCCGGACTTATAGCCACACTTCGGCAAATGGACTACGAGTATGTCCAGATTACCGAAGAAGATAATCTTTATGCCAATTTCAAGCGGCAGTTGGAAATTCACAACAAGAAACAGCTGGCGGAAGTTGGTCGTAACTCATTTACGGATGAAGAGTTTGAGAAGATATTGATATATCTGGAAGGTGGTACTCGCTTTGAAAAGGCTAAGAAACTTCGTGACCTATATCCTCTTGACACGATGAACGGGCAGCGTATTTGGGTGGAATTCCTTAATCGTACACAATGGTGTCAGAACGAGTTTCAGGTGTCGAATCAGATTACGGTGGAGGGACGAAAGAAGTGTCGCTATGATGTGACGATTCTTATCAATGGCCTCCCTCTGGTTCAGATTGAATTGAAGCGTCGGGGTGTAGAACTCAAGCAGGCATACAATCAGATACAACGCTATCATAAGACATCCTTTCATGGGCTGTTCGACTATATTCAGCTATTTGTTATCTCCAATGGCGTAAATACTCGTTATTTCGCCAATAATCCCAATGGTGGATATAAATTCACGTTCAACTGGACGGATGCGGCAAATCTGCCATTCAATGAACTGGATAAGTTTGCTGTATTTTTCTTGGAAAAGTGTACGCTCGGTAAGATTATCGGAAAATATATCGTATTGCATGAAGGGGATAAATGCTTGATGGTACTTCGCCCATACCAGTTTTATGCTGTAGAAAAGATATTGGATCGGGTACAGAACTCCAACGATAACGGTTATATCTGGCATACTACAGGCGCAGGAAAAACCTTGACTTCATTCAAAACAGCACAGCTTGTTTCGGAGTTGGATGATGTAGATAAGGTAATGTTCGTTGTTGACCGTCATGACCTTGACACACAAACGCAGTCGGAATATGAAGCCTTTGAACCGGGAGCTGTTGACGGTACGGACAATACGGATGAACTGGTAAAACGGCTGCATAGTAACTCCAAGATTATCATTACCACTATTCAGAAACTCAATGCTGCCGTAAGTAAGATATGGTACAGCAGCAAGATAGATTCGATATGCCACTCCCGTATCGTGATGATATTTGATGAGTGCCACCGCAGTCACTTCGGGGAGAGTCATAAGAAGATTATGCAATTCTTCGATAATGCCCAGATATTCGGTTTTACCGGAACTCCTATTTTTACAGAAAATGCAGTTGATGGGCATACGACCAAAGAGGTATTCGGCAACTGCCTGCATCGCTATCTGATTAAAGATGCCATTGCCGATGAAAATGTTCTCGGTTTCCTTGTAGAGTATTATCATGGCAGTGAGGAAGTGCAGAACGGCAGTACTAATCGCATGACGGAAATCGCTAAATTCATCCTTAATAATTTCAATAAGTCAACATTTGACGGAGAGTTCGATGCATTGTTTGCTGTACAGTCCGTACCGATGCTTATCCGTTATTACAAGATATTCAAGGAACTGAATCCCAAGATTCGTATAGGTGCAGTTTTTACTTATGCAGCCAATGGAAGTCAAGATGATGATCTGACAGGAATGGGTACAGGTTCTTATCTGAATGACAGTGCCGGTGAGGTTGATGAACTGCAAGCCATCATGGATGACTACAATGAAATGTTCGGGACATCGTTTACGACAGAGAACTTCCGTGCATATTACGATGACATCAACCTGCGTATGAAAAAGAAGCGAGTTGATATGAGGCCGCTTGATCTTTGTCTGGTCGTCGGAATGTTCCTTACCGGTTTTGACAGCAAGAAACTCAATACGCTTTATGTAGACAAGAATATGGAATACCACGGCTTGTTGCAGGCATTCAGCCGGACAAACCGTGTGCTGAATGAAAAGAAACGCTTCGGAAAGATTGTGTGTTTCCGTGATTTGAAAAGCAATGTTGATACCGCTATCAAATTGTTCAGCAACAGTAACAATCCGGAAGAAATAGTGCGACCTCCGTTTGAAGAAGTCAAACAGGAATACAAGGAGCTTGCTACCAATTTTTTGAAGAAATATCCGGACACAAATTGTATAGACCTTTTGCAGAGTGAAAAAGCTAAGAAAGAGTTTGTTTTGGCGTTCCGTGATATTATCCGTAAACATGCTGAAATACAGATATACGAGGATTATAATGAAGAGTCTGATGATCTCGGCATGACGGAACAGCAATTTATGGATTTCAGAAGTAAGTATCTTGATATCCATGATACTTTTGCACTCGTTGTTCCAGCACCGTCACCCAAACCGGATGATGATACAGATGTTCCGGATGACGGAGACCTCGGTGATGTGGATTTCTGCCTTGAACTCCTACATAGCGACATTATCAATGTGGCATATATCCTTGAACTCATTGCAGAACTTGACCCATATAGTGCCGATTACGCAGAACGCCGCCAGAATATCATTGACACGATGATTAAGGATGCTGAAATGCGCAGCAAGGCAAAACTTATTGATGGCTTCATTCAAAAGAATGTGGATGACGATAAGGAAAATTTCATGATGCAGCGAGGCAAGGCTGACGGTACAAGCGATTTGGAAGAACGGTTGAACCGCTATATTGCTGTTGAACGAGAAAATGCCGTCAACTCATTGGCTGAGGAAGAGAAAATATCGTCATCAGTATTGAATCATTTCCTTAAAGAATATGATTATCTGCAAAAAGAGCAGCCAGAAATCATACAAAAGGCATTGAAAGAGAAGCATCTCGGATTGATAAAGACGAGAAAGGCGTTGACGAGGATTTTAGACAGATTGCGTAATATCATACGCACTTTCAGTTGGGATTAAAAGAAATACTGATATGGTAAAGACAAATGAACCCGGATATGTGTATATCTTGACTAATCCAAGTTTTCGTGAGGATTGGGTCAAAATCGGTAAAAGTGCGCGGCCTGTAGATATACGTTCCAAGGAACTTGACAACACGGCTGTTCCGTTGCCTTTTGAGATTTATGCAACCATTCAGACGGTCAAATATAACGATGTTGAAAAGCATGTACACAAGACTATTGATCGGTTGACGGATTTGCGTATTCGTCAGAATCGGGAGTTTTTCAATGTGCCGCCGCAAATAGCTTTGGATATATTCAATGACATAGCCAAGATGATTGATGATGCGGTTGTTACGGTCTATGTAGATAATAAACCGGTTTGCCATAACGAAAAAGATTCATTGCCTGTCGTGCAGAAGCGAACCGTAAAGCGAGGGCGTTTCAAATTCAGCATGGTCGGTATTAAAATAGGGGAATGTGTTACCTTCATACCTACGAATACAGAAGTCAAGGTGGCAAGCGATGATTCCGTTGAATATCAAGGTCGTATTTATAAATTGTCCCCTTTTGTCGGTACGTTTATGCCGGAAGAGAAACGGAATACATCGGGTGCATATCAAGGGGCAAAATATTTCTCATATAAAGGGAAAGTGCTGGATGACCTGAGAAGTATAATTGAAAGCAATATACCATTGCCGGAAAGTGATGTAATACAGAATAATATAGAGCAATAAGGATATGAGTGAAGAACTGCAACAGAAACTCCGTGACCAGCTTTGGGCGGTCGCAAACCGTTTGCGCGGCAATATGTCGGCAAGCGATTTTATGTATTTTACTTTGGGATTCATTTTCTATAAATACCTGTCGGAGAAGATAGAAACATACGCCAACAGTGCATTGGAGGATGATGAAGTTACATTCAAGGAATTATGGGAAATGACCGATTCGGATGCTGCGGAATTGCAGGAAGAGGTCAAGAACCAATGCTTGGAAAATATAGGCTATTTCATTGAACCGAAATTCTTGTTTTCGTCTGTAATCGAAACTATCAAGCGGAAAGAAAATATCCTTCCGATGCTGGAACGCTCATTGAAACGCATTGAGGATAGTACGCTCGGACGTGACAGCGAAGAGGATTTTGGTGGTCTGTTTTCGGATATTGACCTTGCTTCCCCTAAGCTCGGAAAGACAACCGATGACAAGAATACGCTTATAAGCAATGTTCTGCTTGCACTTGATGATATAAAATTCGGAGTGGAGGCCTCTCAGGAGATTGATATTTTGGGCGATGCTTATGAGTATATGATCAGTCAGTTTGCTGCCGGTGCAGGCAAGAAAGCCGGTGAGTTCTATACTCCGCAAGAGGTCAGCCGCATATTGGCGGAGATTGTTACTCTTGGGCATAACCGTTTGCGTAATGTTTACGACCCTACTTGCGGTAGTGGTTCACTATTGCTCCGTGCAGCAAGTATCGGTAAGGCGGCATATATCTATGGACAGGAGAAAAATCCGACTACTTACAACCTTGCCCGAATGAATATGTTGCTGCACGGTATCCGATTCAGCAGCTTCAAAATAGAGAATGGCGATACGCTTGAATGGGACGCATTCGATGATATGCAGTTCGATGCAGTGGTTGCAAATCCTCCGTTCTCTGCCGAATGGAGTGCTGCCGACAAATTCAACAACGACGACCGTTTCAGTAAAGCAGGACGACTTGCACCTAAGAAAACAGCCGACTATGCTTTTATTCTGCATATGGTTCATCACCTCAATGAAGGTGGTACGATGGCTTGCGTTGCTCCGCACGGAGTTCTGTTCCGAGGGAATGTAGAGGGCGTTATACGCCGTTTCCTGATAGAGAAGAAAAACTATATTGATGCCATTATCGGGCTGCCTGCCAATATTTTCTATGGTACAAGCATTCCGACCTGTATTCTCGTATTGAAGAAATGCCGTAAGGAAGACGATAATATCTTGTTCATTGATGCCAGCAAAGAGTTTGAAAAGGTCAAGACCCAAAACAAACTCCGCCCTCAGCATATACAGAAGATTGTAGAAACCTACCGTGACCGCAAGGAAATTGAAAAGTACAGTCACCTCGCTACGTTACAGGAGGTTGCCGAAAATGACTATAATCTGAATATTCCTCGTTATGTCGATACTTTTGAGGAAGAAGAGCCTATTGACATCAAAGCAGTCATGGCTGAAATAAAGGAATTGGAAGCCAAGCGAGCCGAACTGGATAAGGAGATAGAAGGCTATTTGAAAGAATTGGGACTGGTTGAATAATTACACTATGGCAGAGATAGACAACATCCCCGAAATGCGTCCATCATTCGACAATATACGCCGTCAGGATGAGGGCGGAAACGAATACTGGAGTTCTCGCGACCTGTGCGCTGCTATGGGCTATTCGGCTTATTGGAAATTCCAAAGAGTCATAGACAAGGCTATCAAGGTGGCAGGTGAAAAAGGAATGAATGTAGACGACCATTTCAACCAAGCGGTTGATATGGTAAGGATTGGAAGCGGTTCATTCCGTAAGGTCAATATCTTCCGTCTGTCTCGTATGGCATGTATGATTGTTGCCGAAAATGCCAATGTCAAAAAAGTGTTGGTACAACAAGCTCGCGATTATTTTACTCGAACAATTTCGATAAACGAATTGATGCAAAATTCGTTGAGTTCTAACATTTTGCTGTATAAAACGGCGCAAGGCGAGGCACGAATAGAAGTGATATTCAACAGTGAAACATTTTGGATGTCACAAAAGCGTATGGCCGATTTGTTCGGGGTGGATGTACGGACTGTCAACTATCATCTTGGTCAGATTTACGAAACAGGCGAGCTTACAAAAGAGGCAACTATCCGAAAAATTGGGATAGTTCAATCAGAGGGAAAAAGGGATGTGGAACGTACACCTCTGTTCTATAATTTGGATGCTATTATTGCGGTAGGTTATCGTGTCAATAGCTATCAAGCCACCCAGTTCCGTATCTGGGCTACATCTGTATTGAAGGAGTTTATTATTAAAGGATATGCGCTTGATGATGAACGTTTGAAGCAGGGAAAACATTTTGGCAAAGATTATTTTGACGATTTACTGGAGCGTATTCGTGAGATACGTACCTCAGAGCGCAGATACTACCAAAAGATAACAGACATCTATGCCGAATGCAGTGCGGATTACGACCCGAAGTCGGATTGTACCAAATTGTTCTTCAAGATGGTGCAAAACATGATGCACTTGGCTGTAACTCATCGTACTGCTGCCGAAATAGTATATGAACGTGCCGACTCGGAAATGCCGCACATGGGACTGACTACTTGGAAAAAAGCTCCCAATGGCAGAGTACAGAAATCTGATACGATTGTAGCAAAGAACTACTTGTCTGACAAAGAGGTTTCAGAACTCAACGGCGTAACTAACGCATTTCTTGAATTTGCAGAACAGCGTGCTCAACGCCATATCATTACAACGATGGCAGACTGGAAGCAGCGTCTTGAACAGTTTCTTGCTACAATGGACTATCAAGCACAAGATTCGGCCGGTAAAGTTTCTCAAGAAGAGGCACGAGAGAAGGCGTATGGTGAGTATGAAAAATATAAAGTGATTCAAGACCGTTCGTTTATCTCCGATTTCGACCGGTTTAATGATGGTGACAAATTGTTGCCGTTTGATATCAATCCCGATAAAGAATAATGATTATGGCAGATAATAATGAAAATAAAGTCCTCAATGTTCCCCATTTGAGATTTCCGGAGTTTAGTGGGGAGTGGGAAATGTCTTCTATTGGAGAACAATTCGAACTCTATTCTGGAAATACACCAAGTAGAATGAATAAAAATCAGTTTGATGGCTCTATAAATTGGATTACCAGCGGTGAACTCAAAGAGCATTATATATCTGATACTAAAGAGAAAATTTCAGAGGAAGCTGCAAAAAATAACAGCTTAAAACTTCTTCCTGTTGGAACATTTGTAATAGCGATATATGGACTTGAAGCAAATGGTGTTAGGGGTACTTGTTCAATTACAACAAGAGAATCGACCATCAGCCAAGCATGTATGGCTTTTACATCTAAAATGGACATCCAAAATGAATTTCTTTACTCGTGGTATAAGAAGCATGGCAATATCATTGGTATAAAATATGCCCAAGGAACTAAGCAACAAAATCTTAGTTATGATATTATTGAGAGATTCAACATATCATATCCTTGTATGGAAGAGCAAAAAAAATTAATTCGTTTTATTTCATTAATAGACCAACGTATCGCCACCCAAAACAAAATCATTGAGAAACTGCAATCCTTAATTAAGGGAATTGCACAGCATTGCATTAAAGAATCAACAAGTGGAAACACATATGTAAAACTTGGTGATATTTGTCAAATTACAACAGGGAAACTTGATGCAAATGCACAGGTAGATAATGGGATTTATCCATTTTTTACTTGTGCAGAACAACCATTCAAAATTGATAGCTTTGCTTTTGATACAGAAGCTTTACTAATCTCTGGTAATGGCGCTAATTTAGGATATATCAATTATTATCACGGAAAGTTTAATGCTTATCAAAGAACTTATGTGTTAGATATATTCTCCGAAAATATCCAGTACATTAAATGGGCGTTGAAAGTATTGCTGCCCAAAAGAATTGCAATAGAAAAGAGTTCAAGCAACACTCCTTATATAGTACTATCGACTCTCAGTGATTTAAGGTTACCAATTCCCAACAAGAGCATTCAATGCCATATAGCAAAATTAATGCAATCTTTAGAAAGAAAATTATCAAGCCAAATTGCATTGAATGGTTCTTATAATAGGTTGAAGCAATACTTACTCCGCCAGATGTTTATATAAACATTTGACGGAGCAGATACTGCTTTTGTGATGTATAAGCTTTAATAATCTTATTCGCTGTTTTTAATTGGGACTTCAATAATGATATTGCATAGCCTATTTCTCTTTGTTTATCAAGAGAAGGTATTTTGAATACAAGCTGCGAGAAAGCCTCCATATTTAAATTGCGTCTAACGATACTTGCGCCTTGCTCTGATACCATCATATAGCTGTATAAGGCACGATGAGTCTTTAACATTGCAGCCACAAACTGATTGTCGTAACCATCTGCTATTGAAAATACTTTGTAAGAAGGAGAAACTATCCCAATTTCAAATCTATCATTGTAATTGATATTCCCCATCCATAAATTTTGAGGACTTAAAACAACATCATGAAGCCGAATGATTTTATAACCCACATTGTTTTCACTTGCGATGTCTTTTGAAAAATACTCTCGTTGAGAGAATATACCCTTAACTGTGGAACTCAGTACCTCATGTTGATTATTCGTTTGTGAGCGTTCCGACCGTTCCAACAAAATATCTCCGAGACAAACAGATTTTCCTCCAGTATCATATTGCAGCGTATTGTTTAGTCCCTTAATTAAGGATTGTTTGTGTTATAGGTCTGCGATTAGTAAACATTTGTTTGCACGAAAAGATTTGTTAGAAACTACTATA
>OGUL01003046.1_pt1 | contig 10332 bp, 10 predicted proteins | sample 1553651 | NCBI WGS metagenome assembly OGUL01 (sample SAMEA2580048, study PRJEB22360) | human gut metagenome | biome: human gut; feature: human-associated habitat; material: faeces | place: Denmark | collected 2008/2010
TCTTTAGTTCAAAAATAAGAACAAGAATGAAAGGTTAATATTGTATGAAAAAAAAGAAAGCGCCTCTTGGACGTCGTATGAAGGAGTTTGTGAAAACAAGCGTTGTATGGGGACCGCTTGATCATAATCTGTTTTTTACGATTATTTTCTTAAATGTATACGGAATTATTATGGTATACAGTGCCAGCTATAACAATTCGATTACAAAGAATTATAGCTATTTTATGAATAATCAGCTTAAAAATGTAATATTTGGATTTGTTATAATGATTGTTGCGTCATATGTTAATTATCACCGTATTGTGCGGCTGGGTTGGGGCTGGTTCTGGCTTTTGGCTGCAGTGGCCATTATTGCGGCACTAAAGACACCACTAGCTCACAGTGAGCTTGGTGCAACAAGATGGATAAAACTTGGTCCTGTAAGCTTTCAGGCAGCGGAGCCAATAAAGGCAGCTATAATTATTTTCTTCGCTTATTATGTGAGTTATTGGGGATTAAACAGGTGGTATAACCAGCTGCTTGCGTGCCTGCTTGCTATTGCGCTTTTGGGCTTTTTATTTTTCTTCTCAAATAATTTAAGCACGGTTATCGTTTTGTTTTGTATTTGTGCCGTTATAATTTTATCAAGTGTAAAAAAGCCGGATCTTTACTGGTATTTCCTGATTGGTCTTGCATTAATTATCATAGCAGCAATTGGTGTTACTATTTATCTTTTGATGCATCAGGGCGCAGAAAACTTTAGATTTGTGCGTATACGTGCATGGCTTCATCCAGAGGAGTATGCAGCAGATGAAGGTCTTCAGGCGATGCAGGCGCGCTATGCAATTGGCGCAGGTGGTTTCTGGGGCAAGGGTCTTGGACAGAGCCTTATTAAATTCAAGCTGTCGTATTCTTACAATGACTTTATTCTGGCAATTATCTGCGAAGAGCTTGGCGTGTTTGGTGTTATCGTGATGATGACATTATTTGGCTATTTGCTGTATCGTATTTACAAGATTGCGCAGAATGCATGGGATATTGAAGGAAAAGTATTGGCAATAGGTGTGTTTACGCAGATCGCACTCCAGCTATTGATAAATGTGATGGTTGTTACGAGTGTAATTCCGACAACAGGTGTTACACTTCCATTTTTCAGTGCGGGTGGTACATCTGTTGTTTTCCTGCTTGCAGAGCTTGGAATGGTATTAAATGTGGACAAGTATGCAAAGGAACGCAGATTCTTTGAGGAAGCAGAACGCCATGTTGCTCAGATGGAACAGCGAGGCGGTATCGGAGCAGCAGGATGGAGACGTCGTCTTGATTCGGCAAGAACGCGCAGATAAAAATTTATTTCCAATAAAAAAAGTGCCGGGCGGTCAAACGCTGGCACTTTTTTGTATGTATTATACGCGCTCTGCAATAGTGTAGATCAGCTGCTCGGAGCTGTCCCAATCAAGACATGGATCAGTGATTGATTTGCCATAAATATGCTCACCAATCTTTTGGCTGCCGGCTTCGATGTAGCTTTCAATCATTACGCCCTTTACAAGATTTTCAATTTCCTTAGAGTGAGTACGGCTGTGCATAACTTCTTTTACGATACGGATCTGCTCCATATGTCTTTTTCCAGAGTTGGAGTGATTAGCATCAACAACACATGCCGGATTAAGCAGATTTCTTTCCTGATACATTTCGTACAGACGATAAAGATCTTCATAGTGATAGTTCGGGATTGTTTTTCCATATTTATCAACAGCACCGCGCAAAATAGTATGAGTTAATGGATTTCCATCTGTCTGAACTTCCCAGCCGCGGAAGATAAAGTCATGTCCATGCTGTGCAGCAACAACGGAGTTTAACATAACAGATAAATCACCGCTTGTCGGGTTCTTCATACCGGCAGGAATGTCAATTCCGCTTACTGTCAGACGATGTTGCTGATTTTCAACAGAACGGGCACCGACAGCAACATATGAAAGAATATCTGACAGGTAACGCCAGTTTTCTGGATACAGCATCTCATCGGCAGCAGTCAGACCGGTCTCAGCAACAGCACGCATGTGCATATGGCGTATTGCAAGTATTCCGGCTAACATATCCGGTTTTTTCTCAGGGTCTGGCTGGTGAACCATGCCCTTATAGCCTTCACCAGTAGTACGCGGCTTGTTTGTGTAGATACGCGGAATCAGAATCAGCTTGTCAGAAACCTTCTCCTGAACGCGTGCCAGTCGGTGAACATAATCTAAAACTGCATCTTCGTTATCAGCAGAGCAAGGACCGATAATGACAAGAAATTTGTCACTCTCGCCGGTAAATACCTTGCGGATCATCTCATCACGTTCCTTTTTTACCTGTATAATCGCGTCAGATACCGGGTACTGTTCACGAATTTCGGCAGGTGTAGGAAGCTTTTTCACAAAATTAAAACTCATAGTAATTCCTCTTTTCTCATCTAGTAAAGACACTCACAATTATAAATAGGAAGATTTGGAATGTCAAGTGTAAAGATTATCGTTTCAGGTATACTATAAGAGTGTAAATGTTTGAAAGGAGATCTTCTATGTGGCTGATTGTTTTTATGATAATTATCATTGCGGCTGTGATTGTCTGTTTTTCACTTGCAGCAGCGGCAAAAAACGCAGAAATGATTTCGCAGCTGTGGCTTGAAAAGCAGCGCATAAAACAGGAAATTTTATGCACGAACAAAACAAAAGAAGAATAGAAAATGTAAAAATCAAGGTATACTTTTGACTCAATTTGAATTAAAATGATAGTGAACATCCTGTGGGAGCAAACAGTGAAAAAACGAATTTTGATCGCTTTTTTATGCCTTATTATTTTTGGCACTACATTTGGCTTGCCGCAGCCTTCCTGTGCAGATGAGACGACAGGTGGGATTTTGCTCACCTGTCCATCTGCAATTTTGATGGAAGCCTCTACAAAAAGCGTTATATACGAGAAAGCACCCGATGAAAGAAGAAGCCCTGCGAGCATAACAAAGATCATGACGGCAATTTTGATTTTTGATGCTATTGAAGCGGGAAAGATTTCCCTTGAGGATGAGGTTGTGACGAGTGCCTATGCAAAATCAATGGGAGGCTCTCAAGTCTATCTGGAAGAAGGAGAAAAGCAGACAGTTGACACATTGATCAAATGCATTATGGTTTCTAGTGGAAATGATGCAAGCGTTGCAATGGCAGAGTACATAGCAGGAAGCGAGTCGAGCTTTGTTCAGATGATGAATGAGCGTGCTGCCTCTCTTGGAATGGAAAATACGCATTTCGAGGACTGCTGTGGGTTAACTGATTCAGACAATCATTATACAACAGCACGTGATATCGCACTTATGGCGCAGGAACTGATAACACGTTATCCGCAGATTAAATCATATACGACGATCTGGATGGAAAATATTACCCATGTAACAATGCAGGGAAGCAAGGAATTTGGACTTGCCAATACCAATAAGCTTTTAAAGCAGTACCCATATACGACAGGTTTAAAAACAGGTTCAACAAACAAAGCAAAGTATTGTGTATGTGCGACAGCAAATAAGGATGGTGTTGAGTTAATAGCTGTTATCATGGGATGTCCAAACTATAAAGATCGCTTCACTGAGGCACAGTCACTGCTCCAATTTGGCTATACAACATGTAAGCTGTATCAGGATGAAAATCCTCCCGAACTTATGCCTATACTAGTAAAGGGAGGAATAGATAAACAGGTTCCGGCTGTATATAAGGAAAAATTTTCATGGCTGTTTGTGTCAGGTGAAGATTTTTCAAATATAGAAAAGATGCTCACAACAAATGAGCTTACAGCACCAATTGAAAAGGGAGAGCAGATCGGTACGGTAACGTACCGGCTGAATGGAAAAGAGCTTGGCAGCATTGGCATTTACGCAGGAGAGTCTGTCCGTGAGGCAAAATTTTTCGATTATCTGCTTAATATTGTGCTGCAGTGGATGGCAGTTATTTAAATAAATCCGCCGCAATTTGATTAAAAGAACGAAAGGAAATATAAATGAACAAATGGATTATGGCAGGCACAGCAGCTGCATTTACGGGTGCAGCTGCGTTTGCCCGCTCAGAATATGAACGAACTCATCTCGACATTGTACACTATGACATTAAAACAGATAAGCTTGGTTTGGAATGGAATGGCTTTAAGGCTGTTTTTCTTTCTGATCTGCATGATAATAGCTTTGGCATGGAGAATGAAGAGCTGCTTGCGGCAATTGAAAAAGAACAGCCTGATATTGTTGTAATTGGCGGTGATATGCTTGTAGTAAAGGAGTGGGCTGCACCTCATTTTGATATGCTTGCAAATTTGTATAAAAAACTTGTTAAGCGATATCCTGTGTATTACGCATTTGGCAATCATGAGCAGCGCATGAAAGAAGAACCGCTTACGTATCCTGGCTGGTGGCAGAGCTACTGGAAAGTGCTTAAAGATAGTGGTATGCATGTTCTTGTTAATAAAAGTGAAGAGATCATAAAAAATGGTACCGCGATGCGTATAAGCGGCATCACGCTGCCGCGGGAGTGCTATCGAAAAGGGCGTATTCCGTCATTATCGGCCGGGTATATAGATAAGAAAATTGGAAAAGCTTCAGACAAAAACTTTGAACTGCTGCTTGCTCACACACCAACCTTTGCAAAGACATATGCCGATTGGGGTGCCGATTTGGTACTTAGTGGCCATTTTCATGGAGGTACCATTAGAATCCCTGGTCTTGGCGGAGTGATGACACCGCAGCTGCAGTTTTTCTCACCTCTTGCAAGAGGAAATGTGACACAGAAAAATACAAATATCATAGTCAGCGGAGGTTTAGGCACGCACAGTATCAATGTGCGCCTTAACAATTTGCCGCAGCTCGTTGTTTTGACATGGAAAACTCATTGAATTTCATTGTATAGTATGCTATACTGATGTCGTCTAACTATAGAAAAGGAGTGTCGGATGTTATCATACAAACTGGAAAAATTTGAGGGGCCGCTTGATCTGCTCCTTCATTTGATTGAAAAAAATAAAGTCAGCATATACGATATTCCGATTTTTGAAATTACAAATCAGTATATGGAGTATGTCAATGCCATGGAGGAAGAGGATCTTGATATTGTCAGCGAGTTTCTTGTCATGACAGCGACGCTTCTGGATATCAAGTCCAGACTTCTGCTTCCTGCTGAGAAGGATGAAAATGGCGACGAGATTGACCCAAGAGAAGAATTAGTGACTCGTCTTGTTGAATATAAAACATACAAAAGTTTAGGTGAGCAGTTAAAAAGCAGACAGCTTTTGGCGTCACGCCTGCTTTACAAGGATCCCACAATCCCAGATGAAGTGTCAAAATATGAGCCTCCTGTTAATGTGCAGGATATGTTAAGCAAAGTTACATTAGAGCGTCTTCAGGAAATTTATCGTATGGTGACGCGCCGTCAGGTGGACAAGATTGATCCTGTGAGAAGCAAATTTGGCAATATTGAAAAGGATCCGGTGCGCTTGTCGCAAAAGTTGGCACTTGTTTATGAATATGCTCAGCAAAAGAAGCATTTTTCATTTCGAGGGTTGCTTCAAAAGCAGTATACAAAGGCAGATGTGGTTGTTACGTTTCTCGCTTGTCTTGAGTTAATCAAGATTGGACGCCTTACTGTTAAGCAGGATGGAACATTTAGGGATATTCATCTTGACTGGAATGAGGAATGTACCACGACGATCACAAGAGAAGATATGGAGCAGTATGATTAACTGCTTATACAAATGAATAAAGATGGCAGCTGACAGGCATGTGCCAGATAGAAACAGGAGTAACAGCATTATGGAAAAACGCGACTATTATCCCATTTTGGAAAGTATTTTATTCACAATGGGAAAAAGCGTAGAAATCAAAACGTTAGCAGAGGCACTTAAGCTTACACAAGAAGAAATAAAACAGATATTACAGGATATGGCAAAGGAATACAGTGAAAAGCAAAGGGGCATTCAGCTTGTCTTTTTGGAAGATAGTGTTCAGCTTTGCACAAAGCCGCAGTATTATGAGTATTTGATACGCATTGCGTCAAGACCGCAAAAGCAGGTTTTAAGTGATTCAGTGCTTGAAACGCTCTCTATTGTGGCGTACAAGCAGCCTGTCACAAGAGGTGAAATTGAGCGTATCCGAGGTGTGAAGTCAGACCATGCAATCGCAAAGCTTATGGATTATGATCTGATTGAAGAAATTGGAAGACTTGATGCGCCAGGACGTCCTGTATTATTTGCTACGACAGAAGAGTTTTTACGCTGCTTTGGTGTGTCATCTGTAGCAGAACTGCCTCAGGCAGCACCGGAGCAGATCATGGAATTTAAAGAAGAGGCTGAAAGTGAGATTCCGGTAACTGTATAAGCAAGGTAAAAAAGCACGAAATAATGAGTCACTGCATATGATATAGAAAGGTGCATAGCGGGGGATTTTGCTTGGAGACGTTCAAGAAACCTCTTACGGCGGCACAGGAAAAGGAGTATCTTAGACAGATGAATCAGGGATCATCTGAGGCGAGGACTCTTTTGATTGAGCATAATATGCGTCTAGTGGCTCATATTATCAAAAAATATGCATTTACAGATAAGGAGACGGATGATCTGTTGTCAATCGGAACGATTGGTCTTATAAAGGCGGTCAACACTTTTGATGTTTCAAGGGGAAACCGATTGTCGAGCTATGCGGCAAAATGTATTGACAATGAGATACTGATGCTGCTGCGTGCAGAAAAAAAGATGAGCCGTGAAGTCAGCTTATATGAACCAATAGGAACGGATAAGGAAGGAAATGAGATTCATCTTTTTGATGTGATTGAATCTGGTGAATGTGATGCCTCGGAGCATTACTGCAAAAAGGAGGATATATGTCGTCTGCACAGGGGAATTCAGACGGTGCTTCTTCCTAAAGAAAAGCGAGTAGTGGTTCTTCGCTATGGACTTTTCGGACATCTCGTTCACACACAAAAAGAGGTGGGAAGTGTGCTTGGTATTTCAAGATCGTATGTAAGCCGCATTGAAAAGAGTGCACTTGAGAAGTTAAGAAGCTTTTTGATGATGTAAAACACAGAAAGGCACGGAAAATGAAAGAAAAGTATATTGATTCAAGCAGCAGAAGAGATCGTCTGCATTTGTATATCTGGATGCCAAAAGACCAACCAAAGCCAGGTCTTATCGTTCAGATGACACATGGTATGGTGGAACATATGGGGCGTTATGAGGAGCTGGCACAATACTTGAATGCGCATGGTATCGGCGCAATTGGCCATGATACGCTTGGTCATGGAAAAAGTGCGCCGACTAGTTCACAGTTTGGCTTTTTTGCCAAGAAAAATGGAGATCGCTGTCTTGTTACAGATGTTGCACGTGTGACAGCTTACATTAGAAAGCAGTATCCAGATAGTCATATTGTATTGCTTGGCCACAGCATGGGATCATTTGTATCCAGACAGTATATTACACAGTATGGCTCTAAGATTGATGGTGCAATTTTAATGGGAACAGGAGATCCAGGAAAGCTAAAGGTAGCGTTTGGTCTTGCAGTGGCGGGCTTTACACGTGTGCTTCGCGGTGATTTTTACAGGAGTGATCTTATTAATTATCTGATGTTAGACAGTAACGATCACTATTTTTTTGAAAAGGAATGCACAAGCTGGTTAAGCAGCAATCAAGATGAGGTGGATCGTTATCACGGTGATGAATATTGCGGCTTTCAGTTTACTGTAAGTGCATATCTTGATTTCTTCCGAATTTTGATGAAACTTGCTCAAAATAAAGGAACAGCAAAAATTCCAAAGAGACTGCCAATTCTTCTTTTGTCAGGCAGGGATGATGCAATAGGCGAATTTGGAAAGGGCGTGACGCGCGTGTATGACCGTTATAAAAAGGCGGGGATACATGATGTTTCAATGAAGCTCTATCCGGGAATGCGTCATGAGCTTCTTCATGAGACAGAAAGAAAACAGGTTCAGGAGGATATTCTTTCTTGGATCGAAGAACACTTCGAACAGGAGTGATTATACACAAAAGAAAAATATAGTTTTGCGCATTTACATAAAATGACAAACTGCAGCATAAGGTACCTTAAGAGAAGACAATCTGTCAAAATATGGCAGGTTGTCTTTGTGCGTTCAAAAACAAAAAATTATTTAAAATGAACAGGAAAGGGTAAAGCAATGGTTGCAAAAGTGTATACGGGAACAACAAATGGAATCGAGGGTATTCTTGTGTGTGTGGAGGCAGATATCAGCGATGGACTTCCAATGTTTGATATGGTAGGCTATCTTGGGGCAGAGGTGAAGGAGGCAAGAGAGCGGGTGCGAACAGCACTTAAAAATTCAGGTTTTCGACTGCCACCAAGCCATATCACGGTCAATCTTTCACCTGCCGATTTAAGAAAGCAGGGCAACTATTTTGATCTGCCTATTGCGCTTTCAGTGCTTGCTGCTGCAGGCTTTGTGCGCATGGATGAATTGGAAAATAAAATATTTATTGGAGAGCTGGGTCTTGACGGGAAAATACATCCTGTAAACGGCACGCTTGTACTGGCAGAATGCGGACAGAAGGCAGGGATAAAAAAGGCAGTTGTGCCAAAGGAAAATGCGAAGGAAGCTGCCTGTCTGCAGGAGACAGTTGTTTACGGGACGAAAACGTTAAAGGAAATTGTGGAACTGTTAAATAATCCAGATCGGCTTGAAGAAAACAGACAGGCAGTTCTTTATGAGACTTCTGACAAAGAAGACGATTCGCTTGACTATGATGAGCTTTATGGACAAGAACGCATGAAGCGTGCAGCGATGGTGGCATCAGCAGGTTTTCATAACCTTTTATATATTGGACAACCAGGTTCTGGTAAGAGCATGAGTGCAAAAAGAATACCTACAATTATGCCCGAAATGACATATAAAGAGCAGCTTGAGGTGACAAAGATTTATAGTGTGGCTGGGCTTCTTGACTACAAGGAGGGGCTTATAAAAAAGCGTCCGTTTCGAAGTCCGCATCACACAATTTCGGCGACTGCACTTGCTGGAGGAGGGCGATTTCCAAAGCCAGGAGAGATCAGCTTGGCACACCATGGAGTATTGTTTTTAGACGAGCTGGCAGAGTTTAAGCGTGATACACTAGAAATTATGAGGCAGCCGCTAGAAGATGGAAAGGTCACAATAAGCCGTGTCAATGGAAGCTGCAGTTATCCGGCAGAATTTATGCTTGTTGCAGCGATGAATCCGTGTCCGTGCGGCTATTTTCCAGACAGAAGCCGCTGCCGATGCAGTGTGGGTGAGATCAGACGTTATCTCAGGGATAACAGCAGTATCCGTGTCAGCCGTTCTCTGCGCGATATTGCGTACAAGGCGATTTATGCAAAAGAAAATTATATAAAAAAGAATCTGAAGGAACCGACGATCGCAGAGATTGCAGAAGAGATCGGGGTGGAAAAGAAAATGATCGTGTATGCCCTCGATGCAATCCAGAATCCGGTCAGTCTTTTTGAACCGGTGTATGCGGAAGGAGGAGACACCCTGTATGTGATGGATCAGATCAGTGATAAAAAAAACAAAGAAGATTACTGGCTGGAAAATATGTCTCTTCAGGAAGCAATGAACCGGCTTGGTGAAAGGGAAAGACATATTATAGACATGAGATTCTATGAAGGAAAAACGCAGATGGAAGTAGCACAGGAGATTGGAATCTCCCAGGCACAGGTCAGTCGACTGGAAAAAACAGCACTGCGGAATATGAGAAATTATCTTCGTTCGTAACGGTACAGCATCTTCATTCAGAAAAAAACGCTCCGGCATAAAGACCGGAGCGTTTTGTGATTCAGTATATAAGTGAGGAGGAAATCAATCAGACAATACCCTGAGCGATCATTGCATCTACCACTTTTTCGAAACCTGCAATGTTAGCGCCGGCAACAAAGTTATCTTTGAGGTCATAACGTTTTGCAGCATCGCTGATCTTAGCATAGATGTCAACCATGATCTGATGAAGTTTGGCATCAACTTCTTCGGATGTCCAGGAAAGTCTCTGAGAGTTCTGGCTCATTTCCAGTGCGGAAGTAGCAACACCACCTGCATTGGATGCTTTTCCAGGAAGGAAGAGAACACCGTTTGCCATAGCGTAGTCTGTAGCTTCTCTTGTAGTAGGCATGTTTGCACCTTCTACGATATATTTGCATCCGTTTGCAATCAGAGTTTTTACACCATCAAGGTCAAGTTCGTTCTGAGTTGCGCATGGAAGATATACATCACATTTGATGTTCCAGATGCCAACACCTTCTGTATAGGTAGCGCCTTCTACGCGGTCAGCATATTCTTTGATACGTCCACGTTTTACTTC
>OGUL01003048.1_pt1 | contig 10323 bp, 7 predicted proteins | sample 1553651 | NCBI WGS metagenome assembly OGUL01 (sample SAMEA2580048, study PRJEB22360) | human gut metagenome | biome: human gut; feature: human-associated habitat; material: faeces | place: Denmark | collected 2008/2010
AACGAAGGCATAAACGGATAGTTTCTTTTTTTTTGGGTATAAGTAAAAAGAGAATGATTCAATGGAGGAATAAAGAAATGCGTCGAATTTTAGATTTTAACGAAAATTGGTGGTTTATTCATGCGGATGTAGATGTTTCGGAGGCAAGACCGGGAGAGGGAGAACTTGTTTCACTGCCTCACACATGGAATGCACTGGATGGACAAAAGGGAGATGGAACATATGACAGAGGCAGTTACTGGTATGTAAAAATGTTGGATAAGTGGGAGCCGTCCGTGAAGTATTCCCGTTTGTTTTTGGAGGTACCGGCGGCGGGACAGCAGGCAAAAGTGTTTGTAAATGGTGAGTTCGTTGTGAGTCATGAGGGGGGCTATTCGGCGTTTCGAGCTGATATTACGGAAAAATGTACGGAAGAATTTAATACGATAGCAATTTGGTGCAGCAATGAAAAATGTGATGCGATTTATCCGCAGTCGGCTGATTTTACTTTTTATGGCGGGTTGTATCGTGGCGCACATCTGATTTGCGTGCCGGAAACGCATTTTGAACTGTTACACTACGGAGATTTGGGAATCCATGCTGCCACAGAACCGGCTTCGTGGGACAAAGAGGATTTTATGCTTCACATCCGAACAAAGATTTGCGGGGTGGAAAAAGATAATCAGGTGATTTACCAGATTTTTGATGAAGATGGAAAAGAAGTGGCAAGTGCAGCACGTCCGGCGGACTCACCGGATACTTCTATTCCTCTTTATAAACCGCACCGCTGGGATATTAAAAATAGCTATCAGTATACGCTAAAGGCACTCATTATGCGCAATAACGAATGCTTGGATGAAGTGGAACTTAAATTTGGTGTAAGGACTTTTTGCTGTGATCCCGGGCGCGGTTTTCTAATAAATGGAAATTGTGTGCCGCTGCGAGGCGTGAGCCGGCATCAGGATAAATTGTATCAGGGAAATGCACTTACAAAAGAAGATCACATCCGGGATGCTGAGCTGATTGAAGAAATCGGGGCAAATACGGTGCGTCTTGCCCATTACCAGCACGCACAGGAGTTCTATAACGAGTGTGATAAAAGAGGATTTGTTGTTTGGGCGGAAATTCCTTTTATCAGCGTGATGAATGAAGACCCTTTAGCACATGAGAACTGTATAACCCAGTTAAAGGAACTTATTTATCAGAATGACCATCATCCAAGCATTTGTTTCTGGGGCATTTCCAATGAAATTTTGATTGGGGGTATTTCTGAAAAGCTTGTGGAGAATCACAGGGAGTTAAATGCACTTGCTAAAAAGATTGACCCATACCGTCTCACGACGATTGCTCATGTGACGATGACGCCGAAAGACGGTCCGATGCATGAAATTACCGATGTGGAAAGTTATAACCATTATTTTGGCTGGTATGGCGGAAAGACAGAGGACAATGGTCCATGGATGGATGAGTATCATGAAAAATATCCAAACCGCTGCATCGGATTGTCGGAGTATGGCTGTGAGGGAATCATTACCTATCAGGGAGGAAATCCAAAGTGTAAAGATTACAGCGAGGCATATCAGGCAGGATACCACGAATATATGGCACATATGTTAGAGAGACGCCCTTGGATTTTCTGCTCATATGTATGGAATATGTTTGATTTTGGGTGTGCCGCACGTTCAGAAGGCGGTGTGACGGGAAGAAATAACAAAGGCCTTGTAACGATGGACAGAAAAATTAAAAAGGATAGTTTTTACCTATACAAGGCGTACTGGAATCCAGAACCGATGGTTCATATCTGTGATAAGCGGTATTCGCTCCGCTCTGGGGAAAATACCCAAATCCGCGTGTATACAAATCAGGAAAGAGTGACACTTTTTGTGAATGGGGAAGAAATGGCGGTAAATGAGGTAAAACGTCATGTGGCATCTTTCCCGATTTCTCTTAGTGGAGGAAAAAATGCAATTCTTGTGAAGGCAGGAGATGTATGGGATGCTGTGACGATTGATAGGGTGGAAAAAGAGCCGGAAAGCTATGTATTCCCGGAAGCCAGTGAGAGGGAAGAAGGCGTGGCAAACTGGTTTCAGGAGGTTGGTTCGCTAAATCTTTCAGAGGAAATGAAATATCCGGAGGACCGTTATCATATCCGCTGTACGTTAGAGGAAATCAGTGAAAATGATGAGGCGATGGAACTTGTCACGAAAGCGATGAAATTGATTACCGGTATGACACTTGCAAAAGGGGAAGGCATGTGGGATATGATGAAAAAAATGAAGTTGGAAAGTATGAAGGAAATGCTTGGGGCGATGGCACCTGATGGCTTTTTAGAAAGTCTGAATATGAAATTAAACGAAATTAAAAAGGAGAATTTAAATGGATAAACAAATCAGACCCTTTGGTATGCGTGATAAAATCGGGTATATGTTTGGCGATTTCGGAAATGATTTTACTTTTATCTTATCATCGGCTTTCATGTTGAAATTTTATACAGACGTTATGGGAATTGGTGCCGGTGTGGTGGGAATGTTAATGATGGCTGCTCGTTTTTTAGATGCATTCACGGACATTACAATGGGACAGATTGTGGATCGGAGTAAACCGGGGAAGGACGGAAAATTTCGCCCATGGATAAGGCGGATGTGTGGTCCGGTTGCGATTTCCAGTTTTTTGATTTACCAGTCAGCATTTGCCGGTATGCCATATTGGTTTAAGGTAGGCTGGATGGTTGTCACGTATATTTTGTGGGGATCGATTTTTTATACCGCGGTTAATATTCCGTATGGTTCGATGGCTTCGGCAATTTCTGCCGAGGCAAAGGACCGGGCGCAGCTATCAACCTGGCGGACGGTCGGAGCAACTCTTGCCGGGCTTGTAATTGGAGCAGGAACACCGATGCTTGCTTATGTTACGGTGGAAGGTCAGACGGTTTTGTCAGGATTTCGTATGACGGTAATTGCCGGTGTTTTTTCTGTGCTATCCTTTTTGTGTTATCTGCTGTGTGTAAGACTTACGGTAGAGCGTGTTGAGGTGCCGGCGAGTGAAGGGAAAATCCAGTTCACAAGCCAGTTAAAAAATCTAATGAAAAACCGGGCATTGCTTGGCATTATTGCGGCGGCGATGTTTTTGCTGCTTGCCTTACTTGGCATGCAGGGAATTTCTGCCTATGTATTTCCGGAAGTGTATAATAGCGCTAAGGCACAGTCAATGTTTTCGCTTCTCACCAGTCTAGCGGTGTTAGGTGTGTGTGCACCGCTTGCTACACGGCTGTCCGTGCGTTATGGAAAACGGGAATTGTCGGCTTTTTCCTGCCTATTTGGAGCAGTGATTTTGTTTTTGTGTATGGTAATATATCCGAAAAATGAATGGGTTTATGTTGGCTTTTTTGTCCTTGCTTATATCGGAATCGGCTTTTTTAACACAGTTATTTGGGCAATGATAACAGATGTGATTGATGATGCCGAGGTGAAAAATAAGGTGCGCGAAGATGGAACGGTGTATTCCTTATATTCGTTTGCGAGAAAGTTAGGGCAGGCTTTATCGTCGGGTCTTGTGGGGACGATTTTAGCGGCGGTTGGATATCAGGCACAGCTTATGCATAATCCGCAGGGAGCAGAGCAGATAGCAAGGCGTGCAGTGATTCTTGACCGGATTTTTCAGATGTCATGTCTGATACCGGCAATCGGACTTTTTATTGTGGCGATGATTTTGCTTTTTATCTATCCGCTTTCGAAAAAAAAGGTAAATGAAAATATTGCTGAGCTGGAAAAAAGAAGAAATTCTTGACAAGAAGTATATCCGTTGTATAATAGTTGGTGGTGCCAAATTGGTACTACCAATTTATTATATTACGTTAAGGAAGAGGATTATGAAATATTTAAAGCAGTTTTTACTTATTCTATGTATCACATTTGTTGGCGAACTTGTCAAATATGTTCTGCCGCTGCCGATTCCGGCAAGTATTTACGGTATGGTGATTTTATTTGTGGGTTTGATGACGGGACATATTAAACTGTCTTCGGTGAAGGAGGTAGGGAAGTTTTTGATTGAAATTATGCCGGTGATGTTTATTCCGGCGGGCGTTGGTCTGATGGTATCGTGGAATGTGTTAAAACCTCTTTTAATTCCCGTGGGAATTATTACGTTTGTTAGTTTTGTTGCGGTAGCTGTGGCAACGGGAAAAACGGCTCAGTGGATGATTAAGAAAGATGAGGGGAAAGACCATGAATGAATTTTTAGAGAACTCACTTTTTGCAGGAGTTACCATTAGTCTGCTTGCGTATATGGCGGGGGCATTTCTGAAAAAGAAATTTAAAATTGCGCTATTAAATCCACTTTTAATATCCATTATTTTATCAATTGTTGTATTAGTGACCGCAGATATTGATTATGATGTGTACAATGCAGGGGCTTCTTATTTGAGCTGGTTTTTGACTCCGGCTACGGTATGTCTTGCGATTCCTTTGTATGAGCAGTGGCAGCTTCTTAAAAAGAATTGGAAAGCAGTTATGTTTGGTATTTTAGCTGGTACACTTACCAGTGGTGTAACAGTTTTTATGTTAGCAAAATTTATGAGTCTGTCGCACACGGAATATGTGACGCTTTTGCCAAAGTCGATTACAACGGCAATTGGCATGGGGCTTTCCGAAGAGTTAGGCGGTTATGTTACCATTACGGTAGCAGTGATTGTTGTTACCGGTGTGGTTGGCAATATGTTTGGTGAGCTTGTCTGCAAGTTGTTCCGTATTACTCATCCGATTGCGAAGGGACTCGCATTTGGATCTTCCTCGCACGCGATTGGAACGGCGAAAGCAATGGAACTTGGCGAAATCGAAGGGGCAATGAGCAGTCTTGCGATTGCAGTTACGGGAATTTTGACCGTAGTATTTTCCCCATTATTTATGAAGTTTATTTAAGAAATTTCATTTACATAGGAAAGGAAAAGGTTATGAAACAAACCGGGTGTCAGGAATATCAAAAGGTGCTTTCATATTTTTACGATTTGGTAAAAGATGGTACTTTGACTTGGGGAAGTAAACTGCCGACGGAGAGAAAGATTGCAGAGCAGTTAGGAATTGGAAGAAATTCTGCCAGAGAAGCCATCTGTGTTCTACATGGCATGGGCGTTGTTGAAAGGAAGCAGGGCTCCGGCAATTATGTTGCGGAGAATATCGGGCAGTCTTTTGGCAGCATGATTCAAATGCTTCTTCTTTTAAATGGGGTAACGAAAAGTGAAATCTGTGAGTTTCGCCGTGCCATGGAGAAAATGGCTGGCAATCTTCTTTTGAAAAATGGTATCGATGAAAAAATCAAACAAAAACTTTCGGATTTATTACATACAATGGCTGAATTAACCGGGGAACCTTTGGCAAAAAAGGATAAGGAATTTCATGACACACTTGTTTTTGCTACGAAAAATAATCTGCTGATTACAATTATGCAGGCGGTCAGCATTGTGTATACGGAATGCGTTGAATATGACAGTAAAGATTGTCTGTTAGCGAGTCACACGCGGATTTATGAAACTCTTATAAAAGGGGATGAAAAGGCTTTTAATACTGCAATCGATTTTCATTATGATTTGATAGAGAGGCGAATGTAAGGAGAATGCAGGATGAGACAGGAACGAGATTTAACGAAGGGAGCAATTGTAAAGAGTCTCTGGCTTTTTGCACTTCCTCTCATGCTTGGCAATGTACTGCAGCAGCTTTATAACCTGGTTGATACATGGGTGGTCGGACGTTATCTTGGCAAAAGGGCACTGGCGGCAGTTGGCGCATCGTATACGTTGATGACATTTTTGACTTCGGTTGTTATTGGTCTGTGTCTGGGGGCAGGTGCCTTTTTTGCGATGGCATACGGCAGGAGAGAAAAGGAGACTTTCCGAAATGGGATTTTTATGTCCTTTACGGCAATTGGCGGTCTTTCGATAGTTTTGACAATACTGTTGTATGGCTTCGTAAGACCGCTTACCTATCTTTTGCAGGTGCCGGCGGAAACGGTAGAGGATATGGTAACGTATCTCATATATGTGTTTGCCGGATTCTTTGCTATTTTTTTGTATAACTATTTTGCAAGTGTTCTCAGGAGTATCGGAAATTCGGTGCTGCCACTTGTTTTTCTTGGGATTTCAGTCGCACTTAATATCGGACTTGACCTTTTGTTTGTTGTGACATTCTCATTTGGTATTGCGGGTGCTGCCGTGGCAACCGTTATTTCCCAATATATAGCAGGTATCGGTCTTATGCTTTATTTTCTCTTCCGGTATTCTGATTTGTGTCCTGCGAAAAAAGATTTCACATGGGAAAAAAAGAACTTCCGGCAGATTCTTTCTTTGTCCGGATTTACGTGTTTGCAGCAGTCCGTTATGAACTTTGGCATCCTGATGATACAGGGATTAGTCAATTCTTTTGGTACAACGATTATGGCAGCGTTTTCTGTCGCGGTCAAAATTGACACGATTGCGTATATGCCTGTGCAGGATTTTGGAAATGCCTTTTCCTTTTTTGTGGCACAGAATTACGGGGCAAAGAAGTATGCCCGCATCCGGAAAGGATTTCTGCTGGCACTCGTCAGCGTATTGATTTTCTGCCTTGTAATCAGTGCAGCTGTCTTTGGATTTGCTGACACGCTGATGGGATTTTTTACAAACGAGGGCAGTGCCATATCAGCTGCCGGCGCCGAATATCTCCGGGTAGAAGGCGCTTTCTATGTTGGAATCGGTATTTTGTTTTTACTCTATGGATATTACCGCGCGGTGGACAAGCCTGTTGTCTCGGTGGTCCTTACCATAATCTCACTGGGAACAAGAGTAATTCTTGCCTATGCACTCACCGGGCTTTTCCACACCGGCGTGATAGGAATCTGGGCGGCGATACCAATCGGGTGGGGACTCGCTGATTTGGTGGGAATGGTGGGGATTGTTTCAAGTTTTCGAGGGCACTTTTTTCGGTTCCCATAATTTCGTAGAAAAGTTTTGAACCTCGTGGGCGCTCCCACTTGTTGAGTGCGTAGCGGTATGGGCACTGAAACTACCAGTGCCGCATACCGACGTACTCAAAACCCACGAGTCACAAAATTTTTCTACGGAATTATGGGCAGCCAAAGAAACCAATCTCGGAAACTTGAAATAAACAAAACCAGCCAAACTCAGTTCATCTTATGGATGTGTTTCGTTCCTTTTCAGAGTTTCTATAAAGCTTTACTACAGAATTACGGAAAACAAAAAACCCCCCAACAACCATTTGACATTTTAAAGCAAGAAACTATAATAGGAAATAGTATGTTATTGGTGCTACCAATTGTTTTTGGCCCAGATACAGGAGGTATTTGTGATGAAAGAAATCAGACAACAGTTTTTGACTGGTGAGCGTGCCTTATTTCAAGGTGCGAATTTGAAAATATATGATACGATATTTGATGATGGAGAATCTCCATTAAAAGAAAGTCATAACATTGAATTAAGAAACAGTATGTTTAAGTGGAAATATCCGCTGTGGTATTCGGACTCCATTTCTGTAAAAGACTGCACGTGGTTTGACATGGCGCGTGCCGGTGTGTGGTATACGAACCATATGGTTGTTGAAGATTGTGCGATTGAGGCACCTAAAAATTTCCGCCGATGCGAGGATTTAACACTTTCCCACGTGTCTATTCCAAATGCAGAGGAAACATTGTGGAACTGTCAGGATGTCGTTTTGGATGAAGTGATGGCAAAAGGCGATTATTTTGCCATGAATAGCAAAGATATGAAGATTGACGGTCTGACACTTTATGGAAATTATTCGTTTGATGGCGTAAAAAATGTAGAAATCAAAAATTCTAAATTGTTGTCTAAGGACGCATTTTGGAATAGTGAAAATGTAACCGTTTATGATTCCTTTATTTCGGGTGAATATCTGGGATGGAATGCAAAAAATCTGACACTGATTGGCTGTACGATTGAGAGCCTTCAGGGGATGTGTTACATTGATCATTTGGTGATGAAAGACTGTAAATTAATTAATACGACGCTGGCATTTGAGTATTCGACGGTGGATGCACAGATTACCAACAAAATTGACAGTGTATTGAACCCGACAAGTGGTGAGATTCGCGCAAAAAGCATAGGAAAACTCATTTTGGAAAAAGATAAAATAGACCCGTCGAAGACAAAGATAATTTGTGAGGAGACAGTATAAGGAGGGAAATTTTCATGGCAAGCAATTTTGATGAAATGATTGACCGTAGAAACACCGCATCGCTGAAGTGGGATGTGGAGGAAAATGAATTGCCGATGTGGGTGGCGGACATGGATTTTGCGACCGCACCGTGTGTTCTGGAAGCAATGAAAAAACGCTTGAATCATGGGATTTTTGGTTATACCGTGATTCCGGAACAATGGTATGAGGCATATGTTGGCTGGTGGAAAAAAAGACATCATTTTGAAATGGAAAAGGATTGGCTTGTTTTCTGTACAGTTGTGGTGCCTGCCATTTCTTCCATTGTCAGAAAACTGACAACGCCGGCAGAAAAAGTGCTGATTCAGACACCGGTGTACAACATCTTTTTCAATTCAATTCTCAACAACGGACGTCAGGTGTTGGAAAGTCCGCTTGTGCTGGAAGATGGAAATTACCGGGTGGATTTTGAAGATTTGGAGCAAAAACTGGCGGATCCTCAGACAACCCTTATGATTCTCTGTAACCCTCATAATCCGGGGGGCAAGATATGGGACCGTGCGACGCTCTCAAGAATCGGCGAGCTGTGTCAAAAATATCATGTGATTGTTGTGTCCGATGAAATTCACTGTGATTTAACGGAGCCTGGGCGTGAATATGTTCCCTTTGCTTCTGTTTCCGAGTCGTGCCGCGACAACAGCGTTACTTGCATTGCGCCGACGAAAGCGTTTAATATAGCCGGTTTGCAGACAGCAGCGGTTTCGATTCCAAATCCGGTGATTCGCCACAAAGTATGGCGGGGATTACCGATGAGGTGGCGGAGCCAAATGCGTTTGCCATTGATGTGGCGGTGGCAGCATTTACAAAAGGAGAAGTGTGGCTTGATGAACTGCGTGCCTATATTTCAGAAAATAAGCGCGTGGCAGCCACTTATATCAAAGAAAATATCAAAGAATTAACGGTAATTCCATCCGATGCGACCTATCTTTTGTGGGTAAACTGCGAAAAGGTATCGGAGGATGCAGAAAAACTTGTCAAAAAGATTCGAGAGAAAACCGGGTTATATTTATCCGATGGAAATGTTTTTGGCGGGGATGGAAAACACTTTTTCCGCATGAACTTAGCTTGTCCGAGAGAGCGGATGATGGATGGATTAAAACGGCTGTCTCAGGCAATCACACAGATAAAATGATAAAATGTCGCAATAAGTGGTAAGGCATTGACAAAAGAAAGACGCAAGATTATACTCATAACAGTGTTATATAATTTTGGCTACGATTGACAAACGCAAAGAAGGGCTGACGATGGGCAGCCGTTCTTTTAGATTATGGGTTAGTTATAACTTACACAAGTTATGTGCCACGAACAGTATTTAAAGGAGGCTTTCTTAGATGGCAAAGAAGAAAGAAACAAAGCAAAGTCCGATGCAGCGGTTATTTGTTTATGCCGGAAAGTATAAATATCTTACCATTGCATCCTGGATTTTTGCTACGATAAGTGCATTTGTTGCACTTGTTCCATTCTATTTTATCTGGCGCATAATCAAAGAGGTGCTCTACGTGGCACCAAATTATGCAGATGCAGAAAATCTGTCGGCTTATGGATGGAGTGCGGTTGGATTTGCGATATTGTCCATGCTTATCTATATCGGAGCTTTGATTTGTTCGCATTTGTCCGCATTTCGCGTACAGGCAAATATAAGGGTTGGTCTGATGAAACATATTTTAACGCTGCCACTTGGTTTTATGGATGAAGAGGGAAGTGGAAAAGTAAGAAAAGTTGTGAATGAATCCAGTGCAGCAACCGAGACCTATTTAGCTCACCAGCTGCCGGATAAATGCGTGGCAGCTGCTACGCCGATTGGTCTTGCGATTCTTCTTTTCGTATTTGACTGGCGGCTTGGACTCTTGTGTCTGATTCCGGTTGGTTTAGCTTTTCTTGTGATGGGAAGCATGATGGGCGAAAATATGAAAAAGAAAATGGCAGAATACCAGAATGCGCTCGAAGAAATGTCAAGTGAAGCCGTAGAATACGTTCGTGGTATCCCGGTCGTAAAGACATTTGGTCAGTCTGTCTTTTCATTCAAGAGATTCCGTGAGGCAATTAAAAATTACGAAAAATTCGCCCTAGGTTATACTGATAAAATGCGTATGCCTATGACTGGATTTATAGCATTTGTAAACAG
>OGUL01003051.1_pt1 | contig 10317 bp, 6 predicted proteins | sample 1553651 | NCBI WGS metagenome assembly OGUL01 (sample SAMEA2580048, study PRJEB22360) | human gut metagenome | biome: human gut; feature: human-associated habitat; material: faeces | place: Denmark | collected 2008/2010
ATGACGCCACGGACGACCGCATAGGGAGGCGTAATACCACTCGCCGGACGGGGTGTCCACCAACGCTCCATGGCCCTGCTTCTGCAAATAGGTGTCAGGAGTGTCGAAGTTACCGATGAACGGGCCATTCGGCATAACTTCGAAGGAGCATTCGTCAAGGGTACGGGAACGCGCCACAGATTCCTGATGCTCATACACCGTGCCGCCTTCTGCGGCAAACAGGTAGTACCAACCATCCTTCTTGTATAGGTGGGGACCTTCGGTGATCTTCACCGAGGTGCCATCCCAGATGGTGCGGGCCGTTTCTGGCTTGAGCTTCATGGTGTCGACGTCGAATTCCGTCAATGTGATACCGTCGAACTGGTGGTGGTATTCACGGAAATCCCATGTCTGCTGCACCAAGTATTTGCGGCCGTCGTCGTCATGGAACAGGCTGGCGTCAAAACCGACCCCGTTGATGCGAACCGGCTCGCTCCATGGCCCGTGGATGTCCTCGGCGGTGACCAAATAATTAGTGCAATCCTTGAATGCACCATTGACCACCTTGACATCAGTGTAAATCAGCCAGAACCTGCCGTCCGCATAGCTCAGATCGGGAGCCCAGATGCCTCCCGAAGAGGGGTTTCCTCTCATATCAAGCTGGCTGGACCGGCTCAACGGGCTTGGAAGAATGTTCCAATGCACCAGGTCCTTGGACTCATGCAGGCGAACACCTGGGAACCATTCGAAAGTGGAATTGGCAATGTAATAAGTGTCACCGACGCGAATCATTGAAGGATCGGCATGAAAACCGGTGAGCACCGGGTTGGAAATCTTCATAATGTACCTCTTGCATAAGAGATGAAGCCCGGAAGACGGAAAGGAACATCTTCCGGGCGTGGGTTGTCACATTCCGTCAGCCCTTGACCGCACCTGTCAGGCCGCCGACGATCTTCTTCTGGAAGATGGTGAAACAGATCAGGGCCGGAATCATAGCCAGAGAGGTGAAGGCCAACACCTGTGCGGTGTCAACGGAGTGTTCAGAGCTGAACATCTGTACGCCAAGTGGCAATGTGTACTTGTTGGCATCACTGAGCACGAACAGCGGCAGCATGTAGGCATTCCAGCTTCCCACGAAGGTGAGGATTCCAGTGGTGGCCACGCCAGGCATGGACAGCGGAATGACCATGCGCCAGAAGAAGCCAAGGCGGGAGCATCCATCGAGAAGACAGGCCTCCTCAAGCTCATTAGGAATCGACTGTAGGAACGGCACCAAGATGATGATGGTCTGAGGAAGTCCGAAGGCAATTTGCGGAAGGATCAGACCCCACAGGGAGTTGGCCAGACCCAGATTGCGAATCAGCAGATACAAAGGTGTAATGCCAACGGTCATCGGGAACATGAGACCAGCAGAGAACAACGCGTACATAAGCGGCGCATAGCGGAATTTGTATCGGGCGATGACAAAGCTCACCATGATGCTAAGCACCACGACGCCTACCATGGTGGCGATACCCACGATGGTAGAATTCTTCAGTTCCGTCCAGAAAATATCACTTTCGAAGACCGTCTTGTAGTTGTCGGGGACCCATGGGTTCGGCATCCCGGACGGATGGTTGGTGATCTGCGAATTGGTACGGAAACCGCCGAAGATAATGTACAGCACCGGAGTGATGCAGATGGCCACAAGCACCAGGGAGAAGAAGTAGACGATTGGGTTGCCCCATGGCGTCTTGGACGACTTACGGTAACCATTCTTCTTGCTGTACTCGCTTTTGTTGGAATGTCCTGCGATTGTTGCGGCAGTCATCACTTCACCTCACTTGCCAGGGCAGCAACCTCACGATGCTGCACTTCTTTTGCGCGCTTCCTGGCACGCTTCTCGGCTTCTTTCTGTTCAGTAACAGCACCGTCCAAGTCACGGTTCAGCACGAACTTCTGATAGACGAGTGCGATGATCAAAGAGATCACGAAGATGATCAGAGCAACGGCGGAACCATAGCCATAGTTGCCGGCTCCACGACCTTCACGCACCATGTAGGTGGCCATGGTGGACACACCAGCGGTGGTCGACACATACTTGCCCCACACGATATAGACCAGATCGAAAAGCTGCAGAGAGCCAATCATGGAAAGGAACACCCAGATCCGCAACGTCGGAGCAAGCAACGGCAACGTGATGCTTTTCTGCATCTGCCAGAAACTCGCCCCATCCACCTTGGCTGCTTCATACAGTTCCTCGGGAATGGATTGCATGCCGGCGAGCATCAGAATTACGGCGAAACCGACGTATTTCCAGCTGATCAGCAACAGCAGCGTCCAAATAGCGATTTTCGGGTCGGCCAGCCAATCGGGACCATTGATGCCGAAGTTGGCCAGAATCTCATTGATGGCGCCCTTCTTCTGCAGCAACAGGCTCCATCCTGTGCCGACGATGACCTCGGAAACGACATACGGCACGAAGATGAGGGTGCGGATGAGACCACGCCCCTTGAACTTCTGGTTCAGCAGCAATGCGAACAGGATGGCGAGCGGAGCCTGGATGACCAACGAGCCGATCACGACCTCGAAGGTATGCAGAATTGCCGCCTGGAACGCGGGATCCTTAAGCGCTGTGATGTAGTTCTGGAGACCAACGAATTTACCTGTCTTGGAGGGAAGTCCGTAGCCCTTCCACTGATAGAAGCCGTAATAAGCACCCAAGACGATAGGCAGAATCACAAAGCAGACGAACAGAAGAATCGCAGGTGCGGACAGTACGAAAATCTCAACATTACGACGCATTTTGCCATCGGACGGTTTCTTGGACCGCTTAGCGCGCAGCGTCACCGCGTCTTTGCTTGTACTTGACATGGTTTTCTCCACTACCAGATACGTTTCTCGAATAGGAAGGAGGGCAGATGAAGATCTGTCTATCCACCCTCCTTTGGCCGTCAACCAGCCATGTTCACTGTCAGCCCTTGGCCGCTGCGTCCTTCATCGCCTTGACGATGTCAGCCGAAGTCCCCTGTCCGGAAAGCAGATTCACCACTCCGGAATTAAGAGCGTTGCCAATATTTCCGCCGAGAGCGGTATCCATCCACAGCTGCATGCCATCAGACTTTTTCATAGCTTCGAGGATAGCCTTAAGATTTTCATCGGTAACCGCATCGTAAGCTTCGGCGGAAGCCGGAATGGTGCTGAACGCAGTGGCGTATTTCTCCTGATTTGATTTCTCAGCCATGAAATTGACGAAATCAACAGCAGCGTCCGGAGCCTCGGGATTGACAGCGAAACCGGTCACAGCGCCCATCAAAGCACCTTCCTCGCCTTTTCCTCCGTCCACGGTCGGGAAGGCGAAGAAGCCAAGGTCAGCCATTGGCTTCTTGTCCGGAGTCAGGTCCTTGAGAACTCCAGGCTCCCATGTGCCCATGAGCTCCATCGCAGCCTTATGATTGGCCAGCAGACCTGCGGACGAGCTGGCGCCCTGCTGGGCCGTCGTGGTGAGGAATCCTTCGTTAAAAGCATTCGCATCCAACAAATCCTTCAGATCATCTCCGGCCTTGGTCCAGCAGGAGTCGGAGAAGTCCTTGTCATTGACGCCCTTGGCGTAGGCCTTCGGAGAGCATTCGCGCATGGACAACCAGTAGTACCAGTGACCGACCGGCCAAGCATCCTTGCCGCCGAGTGCGATCGGCTCGATGCCAGCGCTGCGAAGCTTCTGCACATCGGTCTTCAGCTCGCTGAAAGTGGTCGGCACGGCATCGATGCCAGCCTGCTTGAACAAATCCTTGGAATACCAGATGCCACCAGGCTGCACAGTGACTGGAACACCATAGACCTTGCCGTCATAGGACATGGACTCCAGCGCAGAAGACATCTGCTTCTTGACGGTGTCACTGATCTTATCAGTGAGGTCCATGGTCTGTCCGGCGTCAATCATGTCCTTGGTCTTGGCTCCACCAAGGGTCATGTACACATCCGGGCCGGAGGCGGGATCCTGCATAGCGGTGGTCAGCTTGCCTTCGAAATCCTCGTTTTGGATGGCTTGGATCTGGACCTTGACACCGGTCTTCTTCTCGAACGCTTTGGCCATATCCTCCCAATACTGCTTGCCGTCACCAGCTGTTGCGTTATGCCAGAACGTAATGGTCTTATCGTCTTTGGCACCAGCGCTGGAGCCGCAGGCACCCATGCCCAACATGGTCGCCACCGCAAGAGTGGCAGCTGCAATGGTTTTGAACTTCATTGTCTTCTCCTTATTGACCAAATCATCATCGACAAAATGATGGCAACGACAGGAACGATTTCTCTCGAATGGGCCGAATCGGGAAGCATGACCGCAACGAATGCTGCCGCAGCTCCCTGGCAGACAGAGAATCAGCCTTTGACTCCCTTCGAAAATTTCCATTCCGTTTTCGTTGTACCTACAGACTACCGAAACAAATCACACAAAGTCAAGTTTTTTGTAAAATCAGAAAACTAACTATTTTTCGTTGATTTTACAACGTTTTTAAGCATTGCCAACATATCGAAAGTTTCGAAAAACGTAAACCGAAACTTTCGTTCGCATTTTCGGATATGATGAAAATGAAGAAGGAGTGACTCATGCGCAATACGGCAAAAAAAGCTACGGTACGACTCTCTGACATAGCTAAAGAGACCGGTTATTCCCTTTCCACCGTATCCAAGGCGCTCAACGGCAGAGCCGACGTTTCCGAAGAGACGCGGCAAACCATCAACGCGGTGTTGAAACGGTATGGGTATTCCCGTAAAGCGACAAGCACGAAAAGCCAACGAATTATCGAAATCGTGTTCCAAGATTTCGATAATGTTTGGGCCCTTGAAGTACTCCGTGGCGCCATTCGCGAAGCCAAGTTGCATGATTTGAACGTCATCACCACCGAAGGCGGCAATCGCCAGCACCCGGACTCATCCTGGATTGACAACATGCTGCGTCGGCAGACAGATGGCGCCATTCTTGTCTTCTCCAGTCTGACACGTATCGAACGGAACAAGCTGCATTCCAGAGGTATTCCCTTCGTCTTGTTCGATCCATTCGGTAATCCAGATCCAGACACGCTGTCGGTGCAAGCGGACAACTGGACCGGAGGCGTAATCGCCACCAGGCATCTGCTCGCACTCGGACATACCCGCATAGGCATCATCACCGGACCGGAGGAAATGATGTGTTCCAAAGCACGTCTGGACGGATATACATCAGCGCTTGCGGAACATGGAATCGAAACCGATCCCGAACTTATCACCGAAGGCGATTTCACCACTTCCGGCGGTTACGCACAGTCCATCTCCCTGTTGAAACAACCAAATCGTCCGACCGCAATCTTCGCCGGCAGCGATCTGCAGGCCATGGGCGTCTACGAGGCGGCAAGGCAGCTGGGATTACGTATTCCCGAGGATCTATCCGTGGTCGGATTCGACGATGTGCAGACTGCCGCATTCCTTGGCCCGGCGCTGACCACCGTACGGCAGCCGCTCCAAGACATGGCAAGGGCCGCCGTACGCATGCTGGTCGAGGCGCTGTCCACCGACGACGTGATCCAACCGCACATCATCATGCCGACATCGCTAGTGGTACGCAACAGCACACAGCAACTTGAAGGGTTAATCAGCGGGGCAAACCTCACAGGCACAACCGGAGGGAGAATACAGCGCTCCTAGCCTTTCGACCCGTTTTCAACTCGTTCTAAGACGGCCCGTCGGAACACCAGCAGTGAACCATCCTGAAATTCCGTAGAAACTATGCCATGAAGCCGGCCATGCAACCGACGAACCCACCGGCCCATTCGGTGCTGAGGAAACGAGCATCGACACTCAGCAGGACCTGCCCCTGACGCACGAACGTCGCAGAATCAACCAAACCATGCATGCCAGTCACGATGACCGACAAGCGGTTGTCGTCGAAAAGTACCGCCGGACGTGTGCCATCAGCCCGCAGGGCGGCAACGGAACCGGCTTGCGAATCATCTCCATTCACCGTCTCGTAGCGCACATCCGTGCCATGCATCGAAAACACCGCGTAATGCGTGGAATTCTGCCGGATCACTAAAGAACCGGACATAGGAATCGGCATGAGCGTCGGCAGTTTCGCTATTCTGCGGTAGCTGACATCACGCTCATCGCGCACCACCACATCGTTCGTCGAGCCATCAGCCACATCCACCAGCGCAGGTTCCACGTCACCGGCGAGCGAGGATTTCATCCTAGGCTCGATGGCGATGCCATCGTCTTCAGTAGTAACCGTGATCTCGTCGGCCAAGCGGCCAAGACCAGCGCAAGTCACTGGCCATCCGGGGTCACCCTCATGCGTATATGATGCACCGTTGCCGTCCAGCTTCCAATCGGCCGGATTATGTTCCCAGGATACCGGAGCGACAAAGCTCTCCCTTCCCAAGTAGCTCAATAATTCGCCGTCATGCTTTCCCCGTGTCTCTCTCACGCCGAGACACACCAGCCACCATCCCAGTTCCGGATGAAGCAACAGGTCCGCATGTCCCACGCATTGCAGCGGTTCCGACAAACCCAGATGTCGGTGGGTGAGAATCGGATTCTTCTTATCCGCGTGGAAGGCACGGATTGCGGTGCCAAGATAGCAGCGTTCCCCGTCACGAACCTGCGGAATGCACTCACCCAATTCGGATACTTCCCGTTCGTAAGCTTCGAACGCCCGAAGCAGTCCATGCGGCGCATAGATGCGCATGGCCATTTCGCTATGTTCGAAACTAGTGCCCCCCTCAGCGGTCATCAGATACACATAATCACCCACGCGATAGAGATGCGGCGCCTCAGCCCACACCGATTCCATACCGTATCCGCGCCATATTACCGTCTTGCCCGATCCCGCAGGAAGACCGTCATCGACAAAAGTCCAAGTCTCCGGATTAATGCGTTGGGTCCAGACCTCGGTCTGGCCTTCCCATTGCGGATTGACCGCAGGGCGGGTCTGGGTCCAGTACACATTGCCGTCCTCATCCTCGAATATGTCTGGATCGATGCCTTCGGCGCCCTCGATCCAGAACGGCCCACGCCAAGGTCCGTCGATCGAGTCCGACTCAAGAACGAAGTTGCCTTCCGCCGCCTGGGCCGCATCCAATTCGGCCTGGGAGCATCCTTCCGCGACGGCTTTGCGTCCATTGATGCGAGCGATGGTGCAGGCAATCACGTATTTGCCACGAATCCTACGCAGCGTCGGCGCATAGACGCCACCCGAGTCATCCACGAAAGGAATGAGCAAACGTCTTGCCAACTCCTCATCTATGGCATCCGACACGTGTTTCCAGTGGGCCATATCCCTGGAAACGTAAATAGGCAAGCCTGGAACCAGTTCGAAGGTGGAGGTCACAAGCACGATTTGCCGAAGATCATCATCCCAAATCCAACTCGGATCAGGATGCATTCCGTGAAGAATGGGATTGGCGATGGTAATCGTTGTGGTCATAAGTACGCCTCATTCGGGAACGTTTGGATACATCACATCATTGCGAATAATCGAAATTTTCGCTTGGTCTAGCAACGCAAACAAGCCGCTCACCGGCGATCTAGCCGGCAAACGACTTGCGTGCGAAGGAAATTTGAGGAAGGAGGAAGGAAAGAAAAGTGAGTGGTGTGCCGGAACACCGACGCTTCGGCACACCACATCCGGCTCTGTCACAGTCGAGCCCCACTGTTTGATCCAGCGATGAATCAGGAGTCCTAACGGAAACTCCTTACTGCGCCCATGCCTCGGTCCTGCAATTCCGGAACGCTACGCGCGCCCAGTCATTGCTCGCCCTCGACTACCGTCTCGGACTTCGCCCGAGGCTACCTAAAACCCTAGTGAGTTTTCGGCTCACGCCTCGGCCAGGGCGTCGATCATGTAGTTGTTAATCGTGGCCTTGACAGACTCGAGGTGATCGGACTTGGTGGCCTCGATGAGCTTGGACTGCGGAATATCCAGAGCGTACTCCTCGAGGGAAGCCAGGGAGGCGGTGCCGTTCTCGACGGTCGCACCGATGCCGGAATCGAAGGAGCTGTAGCGCTCGGCCTGCAGATTCTCGATGACCTTGTCCTCGTGCATCTTGGCAGCGACCAAGAGACCTGCAGCGAATGCATCCATACCTGCGATGTGGGAGCGGAACAGATCCTCGGCGGCGAAGGAGGTACGACGCGGCTTGGCGTCGAAGTTCAGACCACCGTGAGGGCCGATCTGGCCTTCGGCGAGGACTTCCCACATAACGGTGGAGGTCTCGTACAGGTCGGTCGGGAACTCATCCATATCCCAGCCGATGAGCTTGTCGCCCTGGTTGGCGTCGAGGGAACCGAGGAAGCCGGACTCGCGGGCCACGCGGATCTCGTGCTGGTAGGTATGACCGGCCAGGTTGGCGTGGTTGCCTTCGAGGTTCAGCTTCATGAAGTCGATGTCGTAGGTCTTAAGGAAGGCGATGGCGGTGGATGCATCGAAGTCATACTGGTGCATCGTCGGTTCCTTGGCCTTCGGCTCGATCAGGAACTGGGCGTCCAGACCGATCTCCTGAGCATACTCGTGGCACATGTGGAAGAACTTGGCCATGTGCGCCTGTTCGCGCTTCATCTGCGTGTTCCACAGGTTCTCGTAGCCTTCACGGCCGCCCCAGAACACGTAGTTCTCGGCACCAAGGCGCTTGGCGATCTCCAGGGAGTGCTTCAGCTGGCCGCCGGCGTACGCGTAGATGTCGGCGAACGGGGAGGTGGAGGCGCCGGAGACGAAGCGCGGGTTGGTGAACAGGGAGGAAGTGTTCCACAGCAGCTTGATGCCGGTGGACTTCATGTTCTCTTCGATCTTGTCGACGACCTTGTCCAGGTTCTTGTCGGTCTCGCGCAGGGTGTCGCCTTCCGGAGCGATGTCGCGATCATGGAAGCAGAAGTACTCGACGCCGAGCTTCTGGAAGAACTCGAAGGCGTAGTCGACCTTGGCCAGGGCCTCGTCCTCCGGATCGGAATACTTGCCGTACCACGGGCGCTGGGCGGTGCCGGTGCCGAACGGGTCGACCAGCTCCTGGTCGAAGGTGTGCCACCATGCGACGCCGAAGCGCAGCCAGTCCTTCATCTTCTTGCCGGCAACAACCTTGTCGGCATCGTAGTAATGGAAAGCAAGACCCTCCTGCGGCCCCTTTTCGCGACCGACGTACGGAATCTTATCGATATCCCACAGACCCATGGAATGCTCCTTTGCTTGGTTTACTTACGTAAAGCTTTATTTCGCAGCGGGCTTTTCGCCCGTCTTGGTCTACATAATAAATTGAATTACCTAAGTTTGTCAATTCGTTAAACTATACGGCGTTTCCATTGGAATCAAGCCATTTATCAATGCAGTGATACAGTGTGTTTGTTTGTTCGCATCGCGGCGCAACACCTGCGCGGCACACGGAAGCGCGGAATCGAAAGAAGGAACATATGAGCGAAAACGTCGACACCATCTGCGTGCAGGGAGGCTATCAGCCGGGCAATGGAGAATCCCGCACTCCCCCAATCATCCAGGCCACGACCTTCAAATACCAGTCGAGCGAACAGATGAGCCGACTGTTCGACCTGTCCGAATCCGGCTACTTCTACACCCGCCTGCAGAATCCGACCAACGACACCGTCGCCGCGAAAATCTGCGAGCTGGAAGGCGGCGCGGCCGCGATGCTCACCTCGTCCGGCCAGGCGGCGAACTTCTTCGCGCTGTTCAACATCTGCAACAACGGCGACCACATCGTCGCCTCCTCCGCCATCTACGGCGGCACGTTCAACCTCATCAACGTGACCATGCGCAAGATGGGCGTCGAATGCACCTTCGTCAGCCCGGACTGCACCGAAGAGGAACTTGAGGCCGCGTTCCAGCCGAACACCAAGGCCGTGTTCGGCGAGTCCATCTCCAATCCGGCGCTTATCGTGCTCGACTTCGAGAAGTTCGCGAACGCAGCGCATCGTCACGGCGTGCCACTGATCGTCGACAACACCTTCCCGACGCCGATCAACTGCCGTCCGTTCCAGTACGGCGTGGACATCGTCACGCACGCCACCACCAAGTACATGGACGGCCACGGATCCTGCGTGGGCGGCGCGATCGTCGATTCCGGCAATTTCGACTGGATGGCCCATGCGGAGAAATTCCCGGGCCTCACCACTCCGGACGACTCCTACCATGGCGTCACCTACGCGAAGGAATTCGGCAAGGCCGCATACATCACCAAGGCCACCGCGCAGCTCATGCGCGACTTCGGCTCCACTCCGGCGCCAATCAATTCGTGGATCATGGGCATGCATCTGGAATCCCTCGGCGTGCGCATGGAGCGCCACTGCGCGAACGCACTGGCCGTGGCCAAGTGGCTCGACGCC
>OGUL01003054.1_pt1 | contig 10307 bp, 9 predicted proteins | sample 1553651 | NCBI WGS metagenome assembly OGUL01 (sample SAMEA2580048, study PRJEB22360) | human gut metagenome | biome: human gut; feature: human-associated habitat; material: faeces | place: Denmark | collected 2008/2010
CTCTGAATAACTGCCGTTAAAACAAGACCTGCTAACATACCAAGAATCGGATTGGTGAAAATCATCAGGATATTTGTAAATTCCGGCACATCTGCAAGCGGTTCTACCGCCCCGCTCATGCTCTCCATACCGTACATTAATACTGCAAATCCAAGTAAGATCTCACCGATATCTTTTTTCTTGTCGCTCTTTTTCGACATACAAAGTATGATACCGATCATTGCAAGGATCGGTGAGAAGGAGGATGGTTTTAACATCTGGATAAAAAAGTTATCCCCCTGCAGTCCACTTAAGCTCAAAAGCCATGACGTTACCGTTGTTCCGATATTTGCACCCATAATGATGCCGACTGCCTGTGACAGCTTCATAATACCGGAGTTCACAAAACCAACCACCATAACCGTCGTCGCCGATGACGACTGGATCACTGCGGTTACACCTGCACCAAGCAACACTGCCTTGATCGGGTTTGATGTCAGAGTCTCTAATATCTTCTCTAATTTACCTCCTGACATCTTCTCCAGTCCGGCACCCATTACATTCATTCCGTACAGGAACAGTGCCAATCCGCCAATGAGGGTCAGTACTCCAAAAATATCCATCTCAATCTCCTTTTGTATGCCGCTTTTCTTATTCTTTACGTTTTTTTGACATATAATTTATTTATACAGCATTTTTCGTCATTTTGCAATTAGCATAAAAAGGAGTATGTAAATTCGCCGTCAACTTTATGTAAAATCTATGTAAAATCTCAAAGAAACCATTTATTTTTGTCTATTTTTAATTTTCATGCTGTCCGGTAATGGAATAGATCACCCACTCCGCAATATTGGTCGCATGGTCTCCGATACGCTCAAAATATTTTGCAACCATCAGCATATCCGTTGCCTGCTCCCCATTTTTTACATTCTCATTGATCTTTTTGATGAGCTGCTGTTTGAACTGGTTGAACAGATCATCCACCACATCATCTTCTTTGATGACCCAGTGTGCCATATCCATGTCTTTCTGCACGAATGCATCCACACTCTTGATGACCATGTCAGTTGTTTCTTTTGCCATTTCCTTGATCAGGTCAAGATTGATCGGATCCCCGGTTTCATAAGCGGCGTCCGCCATCAGTATCGTCATTTCCGAAATATCGGATGCATGATCCCCGATACGCTCCATATCCGTGATCATTTTCAGTGCTGCTGAGATCAGGCGGAGATCTTTTGCCACCGGCTGCTGCTGCAATAATAATTTCATGCAGAGGCTTTCAATATCGCGCTCCTGATGGTCGATCTCCTCATCAAAGCTGATCGCTTTCTGCGCTTTCTCCACATCCTGTCTGACCAGTGCCGAACATGCCATCTCGATCGCCTGCTCGATCAGGCTTCCCATCTCAATCAATTCATCGTTCAATACCTGAAGCTGTCTGTCAAATCTGTTTCTCATGATTTTCCACTTCCCTCTTTCTTTTCCTGTTATAGATTGCTCTACATTTCTACACTTTTTTCTGTATGTCATGGCTGACCCAGCCCGCAGTATCATCCAAAACGTCCGGTGATGTAATCCTCTGTCCGCTTATCCTGCGGCACGGAGAATAACCGCTCTGTCTCACCCGACTCGATCACTTCCCCTAACAGGAAAAATACGGTCTTATCCGAGACACGGACTGCCTGCTGCATATTATGTGTTACCATAATAATCGTGTACTGTTTTTTCAGTTCAATGACAAGATCCTCGATCTTTGATGTTGAGATCGGGTCAAGTGCTGAGGTCGGCTCATCCATTAAGATGACTTCCGGGTTAACAGCAAGTGCCCTTGCGATACAAAGTCTCTGCTGCTGTCCACCGGACATGCCGAGCGCACTTTTTTTCAGACGATCCTTTACCTCATCCCAGATCGCCGCATCCCGCAGGGATTTCTCCACGATCTCATCCAACTTTGCCTTGGAGCGGATACCGTGTGTTCTTGGTCCATATGCGATATTGTCATAGATACTCATTGGAAACGGATTCGGTTTCTGGAATACCATTCCGACACGTTTTCTTAAAATGTTGACATCCATGCCGTTGTAAATATCCTCTCCATCCAAAAGAACACTGCCGGTGATCTTACATCCCTCGACCAGATCGTTCATTCTGTTTAAACTCTTCAAAAAGGTGGATTTTCCGCAGCCGCTCGGTCCGATAAATGCTGTAATCTCGTTCGATGCGATCGACATATTGATATTTTTTAGTGCATGAAAATCACCATAATATAAATCCAGGTTTGAAATTTTAAATTTTTCTGCCATTTTTTTTCTCCATTCTACTGTTTCGGCGCTTCAAATTTTTTTGCGATCAGGGAGGATACCCCGTTGATGATCAGTACCACGATAAGAAGTACAACCGCCGTCGCATATGCCTCATTGGTATGCATACCCTCACGCGATAACGAATACATGTGGATCGCTAAGGTACGGCCGGAATCAAAAAATCCTGCAAGGTTTGCAACTGTACCTGATGTATAAATGAGTGCCGCCGTCTCTCCGACGATTCGCCCGATCGCTAAGATAATGCCGGATAAAATACCCGGGATCGCACTCGGAAGCACAATTTTAAATATGGTACGCAGTTTTCCTGCACCGAGTCCGAAACTTCCCTCACGGAATGAATCCGGCACACATAAAAGTGCTTCCTCCGTCGTTCTCATGATGACCGGGAGTACCATGATTGCAAGCGTCGCTGCACCTGCCATCATTGAGTAGCCCCATTTTAATGCTGTCACGAAAAACAACATACCAAAGAGTCCATAAATAATAGAAGGAATACCGGAAAGTGTCTCCGCCGTCACACGGATGATCCCGACTAACTTGTTTCCCTTTTTTGCGTATTCCACGAGGTAGATCGCTGCGCCCACACCAAACGGTACGGATAACAAAAGCGCCAGCACCGTCATAAAAAGTGTATTGATCATTGCCGGAAGCATCGACACGTTATCCGAATTATAAGTCCATGCAAACAGCGATGGTTTTAAATATGGGATACCGCGGATTAAAATATAGCCCACCAGAAATACCAGGACACCCACGGTCAGCACTGCTGCGACAAGTACTAAAAGCAGCAATACGAATGAACCCGGATGTTTCGTATATGATTTGATCTTATTTTTCACACTACTTTCCCCTTTCTAATTGTCCTTTGTGCGTCTTTTTAAAATAGAGAAAGAGACATTGATGATGAGGATAAACACAAACAGTACCACACCGGTTGCGATCAGTGCTTCTCTGTGAAGATCCGTTGCGTATCCCATTTCCATTACAATATTTGCCGTTAAGGTACGGACACCTTTAAAAATACTCGATGGAACTCGCGCCTGGTTTCCGGCTACCATCATAACTGCCATCGTCTCACCGATTGCACGTCCGACACCGAGCACGACTGCTGCCATGATACCGGATTTTGCTGCCGGAACGATCACGGTAAAAACACTTCTCTCATGGGTTGCTCCAAGTGCAAGTGCCCCCTCGTAATAGCTGTTTTCCACCGCACGGATCGCAGACTCTGACACACCGATAATGGTCGGCAGGATCATGATTCCAAGCAGGATCGAAGCGGTTAAGATACTGTTTCCATTTCCTTTAAAATGTTCTCTGATAAACGGCACCAATACGACCAGACCGAAAAATCCATATACAATAGAAGGGATGCCTGCTAAGAGATCCACGATCGGTTTTAAAATGCGGTACAGTTTTTCCGGACAGAAGCGGGCCATAAAGATTGACATCAGTATTCCCACCGGGACTCCGATTAAAAGTGCTCCTCCGGTTACATAAATACTTCCTAAGATCATCGGAAAGATTCCGAATATATTATTGGTCGGTTTCCATACTTTTCCCGACAAAAACTGCCATACACCGATTTTCTGCATTGCCGGAAATCCGTTTGCAAACAAGAACACACAGATTAAGGCTACCGCGATAATGGATATGACTGCCGTAAAGAGGAAAACGCCTTCCATTACTTTTTCTTTGATATGATTCATTATTTTTCTCCAGACTGATAAAAAGTTGTGTACGTTATTTATGTAAAGACCGGCAGAGTAACTGTCTCTCCCGGTCTTTACCTGATGTTTTATAATAAGGAATTCTATGAAATATGTTGTTTGTATCTGTCTGTATTACTCTGTAACGCCATCCCAGGATGTAATTTCGCCTGTGTAGATGCCTTTGACTGTATCTTTGGAAAGATCTGCAGTCGGGTTGTCGTTGTTTACGATGACTGCGATACCATCCATTGCGATCACGGTTGCTGTTAAGCCGCCCTCTGTCTCAGAATCTTTTAATTCACGGGAAGCCATACCGATATCACAGGTTCCATCCATAGCTGCTGTCATACCTGTGGTGGAATCGCTTTCCTGGATCTCGATTTCAGCTCCGCTGTTGACTTTCTGATATGCCTCCTGCAGTTTTTCCATAACAGGTGTTACGGAAGAAGATCCTGCTACAACAACTTTTCCGCTTGCGCCGTTTGACTCGAATGCTGCTGCACCGTCATCTACCGGGATGTATTTATTATCAGAAATAACTGCCTGTCCGTCTGCACTCATGATAAAGTTGATAAAATCCTGTGCCACATCGCTTGGTGTTCCTTTGGTTGCAATATTAAATGGTCTTGCGATCGTGTAATCTCCGCTCTTGATATTATCTACGGTAGCTTCTGCTCCATCGATGGAAACTGCTTTTACACTGTCGTTTAGGGAACCAAGTGATACATATCCGATGGAGTATTCATCACCTGAAACTGTTGTTAACATAACGTCGGTACTGTTTGTGATGATTGCTTCATCGGTTGTATTATCAATTTTCTCACCGGCATCATTTTTCTCTTCCACACCGAACAGCTCGATGAATGCTCCTCTTGTACCGGAACCATCCTCACGGGATACAACGTTGATGTACTCGCTGTTGTCAAAATCTCCGGTTGCTGCTGATGCTGAATTTGCAGCTGTCGTATCTGGTGTAACATCTGCTGACTGATCTGCTGAACTGTCCGCTGCATCTGCACTTGCATCTGTATTTGTATCTGCTCCGGCATTTGCACTTGCATTTCCACTGTTACCACAGCCTGCGATCATGCTGGCTGCCATCATACCTGTTAATAACATACACATTACTTTCTTTTTCATTTTCTTAATCCTCTCTTTTTTCAATTTGCAGGGCGTCCATCCTGCTGTTTTCTTTTCATTTCCTTTTGACAGTTTTTACTTTACGGCACTTATGTAAAATACATGAGAGAGGTTTGGTAAAATGTATGTAAAATAATGGTAAACGTTTCGCTTACTTTTTCTCGATCTGTCTGCGCAATTCCAACATCTGATTGTCTACTTTTGCGATCACATCGGAATAATCTTTGGTTGCACGCTCCACATTTTCAATCTGTCCGGCATTTTTCTTATAACACATCTGATTATCAAGCTCTGCCCAATAGTCCATGGCAAAAGAACGGATCTGTATCTCCACCCTTATTTCCTTTGTCTTTTCCAGATAAGTGACCGGAACACCCACGATCAGATGGATACTCTGGTAACCGCTCTTTTTGGGATTTTTCACATAATCCTTTTCTTTGAGCAGCGTGATGTCCTTCTGCTTTTTTACATAATCTGCCACACGGTAAATATCATCACAAAAAAAACAGACGACGCGGATCCCGGCAATATCGTTTAAAGTATCTACCGCAGCCTGAAACGTTACTTCCCTGCCCTTTCGCATCAGCTTTTTGGCAATACTGTCCGTCTGTTTGATCCGTCCCGTCATAGTACGAATAACCTGACGGCCAAATTGCTCCGTCAGGTCCGCATTGATCATTTTTAATTTTGCCTGCACCACATCCATCGCATATGCGTAAGAAAGTCTTACCATAGGTGCTTCGATCTGTTCTTTTAATTGTTTTTCCATGAGCAAGGTATCTGCTCCCGCTAAAGTCTCTTTTATTCCTATGCGTTTTTTCTGATTTTTAGAATCTTTCTTCTGCAAAATCCATATCTCCTGGTTCGTAATCATCCTCATATCCATAGTCATAGTCATAGTCATCATAATCATTTTCCGTTTTCGCTTCGAACTCATCCCTAGTTCTGCTTACCGCCAAAGACCGCTTTTCCCTTCTCTGCATTGTCTGTGACCGGATCTTAAAAATAACAAACCCGATCACAAACATTGACGCGATCACGATAACACCCGCTTTTGAAGTGTGGTCATTCCCTGCTATAAAGATCAAAACCGGAATTTTAATCCGCTCCAGATTCTTTTTCCTCATCGGCGTTTCCTCTAACGTGGGTATCTGTGCATGTTCATACTCCGGATGTGTACGGTTAAAATTATGTTTGATCAGCTTCGCGTAGGTATAATCTTTTACCCAGCCGCTTCCATCACTCACTCGGTCGATCGTTTCATCGTGGATGACAACAAGTTCTCCGTCTTTTGTGAGCTGCACATCCAGTTCAATTCCATCTGCACCCATCTCTACCGCTTTCTCAAAAGCTGCCATTGTATTTTCCGGTGCATAACCGCTCGCACCGCGGTGCCCCCACACGAGTGTTCTTTCCATCTCTGCTCCATTCCTGCCGGTTTCTTCCATCTGCGCACTAAATCCGCCTGTCCGGCATCGATTCTTTTATTTCTCTCATCTTTACCCTATATCCTAAGCGGATATTGTAAAATGGGTGTGGGGGTTTATGTAAAAAATGGGTAAAAAAATACAGAACCACGTTTTTGTGATTCTGTAATATACCTTATAATGTTGTTGGCACAAATAGTGCGTTCAGGTTTATTGATTGACAAATTGCGCCGCCTCATAAACGTTATAGCAGGCTGCCGCTCCGATCACAAGCACTGCGCCAATGACTGCCGTGCGCCCGATTGTCTCACCGCAGAAGATCGCAACTAAAATTGGATTTAAGATCGGCTCTAATGTAGAAGTTAAGGATGCCGTGACCGGCGAAACACGATCTAGGCCCCTCGATAAAAAGATGTAGGATAATCCAAACTGGATCACACCGAGAAGGATAATACAGATCCATGCCTTCGCAGAATGATCGGTCTCCCCCAAAAACGAAGGCAGTCCGATGCTAAGGCTGATCACATGGGATGCCAGCAATGACGATTCAAAATCAGCTCCCGGAAAACCTTTCATCATCATAACCAGCGCATAGGTAAATCCCGAAAATACCGCAAGCAGATTTCCCGCCATTCCCCCGGCGCTCAGGGAATCTAAAAAGAAGCATAAGATACCGGCAAACACGACCGCACATGCCACCACTGCCGCTTTTTTCGGTTTCTTCTTATATAATGCCCACATCAGCAGAATCACAAAGATTGGTTCTGTAAACTGAAGCACGATCGCATTTGCCGCCGTTGTCATCTTTGTTGCTGAAACAAACGTTAAAGCCATAGCCGTATTGCAGACGGCTCCAAACAACACCGTTTTGTTCCATACAAACTTTCGTTTTGTGATGACCATATATGATGCGATCAGCATAAATGAAAAAATACTGCGGATTCCCTGGATCGTGATGGAACTCCACGGAATCGACTTTATCAGAACACCTCCGGTGCTGAAACATACTGCAGAGAGCAGCACATAGATGGTTCCCTTCATACTTTCTTTATCTAATTGTTTTTCCTGCATTTTATTCTCCCTCCCATTTTACCGCATTCCCAGCGCAAGCAGCACAAGTACCGCGAGAAAAATGATATTTGCCAGATGAAACCACAACAGATAATACCCCTTCGTGCGGTTATAATTATGCGCATATATTTTATAGGAGATCAGGCTCGCCATGGAGGCGATCAGTGTGCCAAGTCCCCCTAAATTTACACCAAGCAAAAGCTGCTTTAAATCACCCGAAAAACCGGACAATAACAGTGCCGCCGGAACATTGCTGATCACCTGGCTTGTGGCAATTCCCACCAGAAGTTCCCTTCCGTTAACCAGTGAATGCAGTACTTCCTGAAACGCCGGCAGCCGTCCGATATTTCCTGTAAAAATAAAGAAAGCGATAAACGTAAAGATCAGGCAGTAATCCACCTGCCCCAGTACTTTTCTATCTGATAAAAACACAGACACAGCCACCGCCGCAAGCAAAATATAATACGGCAGGATCCTTGCCACGACCAAAAGCGCCATAAGGAATAAAACCGCATACATGCCGGTCAGTTTTTTGTTCATTTCCTTTTTTTCTTCCGAAAAATGACAGTCTGTCAATCTGATTTTTCTTTTTCTTGCACTTAAAACGAAAATCGTCAGGGCAAGCAGCACACCGGAAACAACCGTATACGGAAGCATCAAGACAAGAAACTCCCCAGCATTCATTTCTGAGAGATTATATAAATACAAATTCTGCGGATTTCCAATCGGAGTCAGCATACTTCCAAGGTTCGCCGCTATGGTCTGAAGCACGATGACCGGCACCATAAGGCGCTCCTGCCCGCATTTTTGCAGCGTGAGAAGTGCAAACGGAACAAACGTCAAAAGCGCAACATCATTGGTAATGACCATGCTTGAAAAGAAACACAGAAAAACAAGAACAAATGCCAGCTGCGCCGTATTTTTCGTATGCGCAAGAAGCCGCCGCCCGATCCCATCAAAGATTCCATTATTCTGCACGCCCGCCATAATGATCATCAGCGAGAGCAGGATCCCAAGCACACGAAAATCAATATAATCGATATATGCCTGATCCGGATGCACAAAAAAAGCGGATATTACCGCTAAAATGGCTGCAACGACCAGCACTGTTTCTTTTTTTACAAATGCTATGATTTTCTCTTTCATATATATGACACCACCCATAAAACCTACCTGTCTATTCTAATCACTTTCCCCCCGGATGTAAACAAAAAAAAGCGCATGATTCGTCTGCTTCTGTACACACTATAAAATAACAGACACATAGCTATGTAAAATCACATTTGCTATGTAAAATCAAACTTTTGTATATGAGTGAATCAATAAAATGCGTGAATATAGCGCAAGAATGGAGCATATGATGTACACCCCAGTTACACTTCCGGTTACAAATGAATACGGTTATTTTGAAATACGGTTAGAGAGCATCGGCGGTCTCGGCGCAAATCTCTGCGGAAAAATGCTCGGCGAACTCGGTGCCTTATACCTTTCCTTAAACTCCTTAAGTTTTTCCAGCTACGGATCTGAAAAACGAGGTTCACCGGTAAAATCCTATATCCGCTGGAGTCCCGCTTCCCATCCACTGCGCATCAACAGCCCGGTATTACAACCGCATGTACTTGGCATTTTTCACGAAGGGCTGATCGGGACTTACCCAGTATTAGACGGGATTTCCGCCGACACAAAAATTGTTTTAAATACACCTTTATCCTGTGATGAAACGGCAGAAAAATACAATATTCCAACTGGAACGCTGTATTGTCTGGACGCACTCTCCATCGCCATGGAATCCAGATCCCGCATTAACATGGTTATGCTCGGTGCGATTGCCAGAGCGTGTCCTTTTATCCCGATGGATTCCATTGAAACACTCTGCAAAAATACTATTGGGAAAAAATATCCGGCACTGATCGGGGCAAATCTGCAGGGTTTAAAAATGGGGTATGAAAAAACAGCTGAAAAAAAGATTCCTGACAGAACTGCTTCCCCTTCTCTCGCAAAAGAAACTTATATCTGGGGCTACAAAAACGCCCCGATAGGCGGGATCAATACACGCCCCGGCAGCACGGTATCAAATGACCTCTCCCCCTCCCGCGAAGGTTATATTCCCCTCTTTTTGCAGGATCGGTGCATCAACTGCGGACTCTGTGATTCTACCTGTCCGGATATGGTATTTCAGTTTGCACCAGGAACTTATAAGGGGAAAGAGGCAATGGTCAACCAGGGACTTGATTACAGACACTGCAAAGGCTGTCTCCGCTGCGTGGATGTCTGTCCGACTCACGCTCTGGTAAAAGCAGAAGAAAAAGATTACCCGGACAAGCCGCATTCCATGCCGGATCAGGATCTGCTGCCAGACTCTGTCCGGTACCAGAAGACCGGCGCAAATTCCTGGATCACCAGTGATTCTTATCTTGATGAAAAACGTATTGACGGAGGTATCGTATAATGTCAGATCAGCAACAATCAACAACACAGGCTTTTCCATCATCGGATCAGCAGCAATCATCAACACAGGCTTTCGTAAAGAAAACCGCTGCCCAGCGCAAACTTTACGAAAGTGGAAATGAGCTTGCCGCCTACGCAGCAAAGCAGATCAATTATCATATCATGGGATATTATCCGATCACCCCCTCCACACAGATTGCGGAAAA
>OGUL01003060.1_pt1 | contig 10278 bp, 9 predicted proteins | sample 1553651 | NCBI WGS metagenome assembly OGUL01 (sample SAMEA2580048, study PRJEB22360) | human gut metagenome | biome: human gut; feature: human-associated habitat; material: faeces | place: Denmark | collected 2008/2010
AAATGAATTTAGTCGGCAAAGAGTCACCTCGTTGCCTCACCCTCTCCGCTGATCGGACAAGCATTTTGACCAATCTCAGTCGGTTGGTGAGGGATTAGTTCTTGTGGGCGATGTGGACAGCGGCGACGCCGAAGGTCACGTTCGTCCATTCGATATCGGTGAAACCCGCATCACGCAGCATCTGCGCAAAGCCTTCCTGATCCGGAAAAGCCTTGATGGATTTGGCAAGATAGATGAACCCGGATGCATCGCCCGTGCAGATCTTTCCCCACAGCGGGATGCCGAAGCGCAAATAGAACCGATACCCAAGGCGCATGAGCGGATTGGGAGGGGTGGAGAATTCGAGCACGCAGAGCGCACCGCCCGGCTTCAGCACGCGATACATCTCGGAGAGCGCTTGTTCGCGCTTGGGCATATTACGAATGCCGTAGGACATGGTGATGATATCAAAGCTCTCGTCTTCATAAGGGATGTCTTGCCCGTCCACGACCGCAAGCTCAACCGGGACGCCGCGGTTCTCCCCTTCTTCAAGACGCTCTTTTGCCACATCGAGCATGGCAGGGGTGTAGTCGGAAAGCACGATCTTCGCTGGCTTCTTGCGATTGCATGCCATGAAGCTCACATCACCGGTGCCGCCCGCGATATCGAGCAACTGCGTTTCGGGCGTGATGGGCGATTTGTCGATGAGCGTTTCGAGCCAGGAGATGTATTGGCCGAAGCTTGAAAGGCGGTTGAAGCGCTCGTAATCCCACGCGATATCAGTGAAAATCTTCTTCACCCGATCAGACGAAAGTTCAGCAGGAGCATTCTGGCCCGTTGCCGTATCGATCGAATGTCCGCTTGTCTCGAGCTTTGCCGCACCCATTTGCACCGCGCCCTCAATCACCCTTCATGTTCTCGAGCCTAAGATCGGCCCGCTTTCTTGCGTGCAATCTATCGTAGCTATCCGCACAAATAAAGCAATCGAAGGTTTTAGGAGCGGCGCGATTACGGGCTGAATAGCTTATAGGCGAACAGGCTAGTAAGGCTCATCGAGCGAAACGTGCGCTGCCACATCGCAATCGAAGTCGAAGAACTTATCCGCTTGATAGCGCTCAAGCGCAACGAGCGCGATCATCGAGGCATTATCGGTGCATGCCTTGAGCGGAGGCATAGTCAAGCGAACGCCCAGTTCACCGCAGAGAGCCTCGTAGGCTTCGCGCAACTTCGGGTTCGCAGCTACCCCACCACCCAAGCAGAATTCGCGCGCACCAGTCTGCTCAAGCGCCGCGCGTGCCTTGGCAACCTGCACGTCGATGACCGCCTGCTGGAAGCTTGCCGCGATATCGGGCATGTTCCACTCTCTGCCCGCTTGCTGCTCCTTTTGCAGATAGGTGAGCACCGCTGTTTTGAGGCCAGAGAGCGAGAAGGTGTAATCGCCCGAATGGAGCATCGCACGGGGGAACTTGATCGCATGTGGATCGCCCTTCTCCGCAAGCTTCGAGATGAGTGGCCCGCCGGGTTATCCAAGCCCAAGCGCCTTCGCCACCTTGTCGAACGCCTCCCCTACCGCATCGTCAAGCGTTTGACCGAGCGTTTCGTATTCGCCCCAGTCCTTCACTTCCACGAGCATCGTATGACCGCCCGAAACGAGCGACACCACCATGGGCGGTTCGATCTCAGGACAGGCAAGTTTGTTCGCGTAGATGTGTCCTTCCAGGTGGTTGGCCCCCACCAGTGACAGATCGCAGCTCCAGGCTAGCCCTTTAGCGAACGCGAGGCCCACCACGAGCGCACCTACTAAGCCAGGAGCATACGTTGCCGCAACCGCTGAAAGATCCTTCCAGGTAAGGTTAGGATCTTGAAGCGTTTCGCGCGCTTGCTCCAGGCATTCGAGCGCCACACCGGCGATGGCCTCGATATGCTTACGACTTGCGATCTCGGGCACCACGCCGCCGAAACGCGCATGGAAGTCGATCTGGGAGGCCACTACATCGGCGATGATCTCGCCTTCGCCGTTGATGATGGCTGCCGCTGTTTCATCACATGAGGTCTCGATCGCGAAGATGAGCGTTTCAGAAGAGGGCACGCCCTCATGCGCACGAGCGATGTCGTTGATCATGAGATCCATGCCTGCCACATCGTGATGCGGTAATGGCAACGGGCCTTCGTAGATCACGGCATCTTCGCGGTCAGAATAATAGCGCGGACGCACACCGATGTTCTTCAAGCCCAGCTCTTCATAGAAACGATGCGCTCCTGTGTTCGTGATGCGCACCTCAAGCGACATCTCGTGCGCACCCAAATCGCGCGCATCGAGTGCGATCTGCTCGATGAGCGAGCGGGCGATTCCCAAGCGCCTATAGCGCGGATCGGTCGCGACTTTCAGGATCTGCACCCCGCCATCAATGATCCATCCACCCGCATAGCCGATGAGTGTATCGCTTCCATGTTCAACGGTTCGTTTTGCGGCATCTGACGTAAGGAACGCCGCCCACCAGGTGCGATCGCTGCGTGGCAGATCGTCGAAGATCTGAGCTGCATTCCACGCGTCGCTTCCCATCACGCGCGCCTCGAGCGCTTCGACTTCACCCGCCCAAGAAGCATCGAGCGGGATGAAGCGCACTTCGAAGCCTGCGGGAAGCACGGAGCTTCCTTTGTCGTCTTCACGACCTGGCTCTACGGGGCTACTCACATAACACCCTTCTTTGGGGTCTGCCACCCCTACGCGCAACTCCTGCACACGCTCGACACCTTCTGGCATCTTCGCCAGCTTGATGCGTTCGTGCTCTTCCGCATCGGAAAGACGCGTATAGACGGGCAACAGCGCGAGTGGATTGCCTAACGCTCGATCATTGGGATCGAATGCGCCATCGCGCCAAGCAGCCTCAACACAGCGCAGCAAACCAGCGCCCGTGGGATGCCAGTCGCTCTCAGGCGCAAGCGCGCCGAAGGGCGCGAACAGCTCAGCGAACTTGCCGAGCGCATCGCCCGTGATGGTCTGACGTTCTGCAGAAGCTGCCAGCCACTTCTTCGCCGCCTCGGCCTTGATGACGAAATCGGCATTTTGACGCACGGGACCTTCGTCGTTCAGCACATAGCGCACAGGATAGACTTCTTTGCGCATCGCATCACCAAGAACGACCACCTCGCCACGCGCGCCCTTCGCCCATTGATCCCACGCTTGGGCATCGAGCGTGGAGACGCCGAAGAGCGGCAGGTCCAAACCGAGCGCGATCCCTTTGGCGGTTGCCGTGCAGATGCGCACACCCGTGAACGAGCCTGGGCCACGGCCGCAAGCCACACACGCAAGCTCGCTCTTGGCCACCCCTGCGTCTTCGAGCGCGGCATCGATCTTCGCGATGAGCTTCGTGTTCGAAGCGCGGAATGCAGGCGTCTCGCACGATGCGAGCACCTTTATCGTGGCGGTTTCGCGCTCGAGTTTCCCCACGCCAACAGCGATGATCTCGTTGGCGGTATCGAAGGCAAGTATGTAGTTCTTTTGGGACACTGCGTATCCTTCTCGCTTCACTCCAGGTGCTTAGCCGCTTGAATGCGCGCGAACCAAACGTCGATGAGTACTTGCGTCTCTTCGCTTGTCGTGTGCGCTTCGATCGAACGCGCGTTGTCCTCGCGCGTGGTGATCGAGATCCACAGCGCTTGGGTAGGAATCTCCTCGGGGAACTTCGCGGCCCATTCGATGCAGCTCACCCCATCGGCTTCGACATAGTCATAGAATGCGATATCTTCAAGCTCGAGCGCATCTTCCAAGCGATACAGATCGAAGTGATAGAGCGGCAATCGGCCTTGATCATAGACGCTCATCACGTTGAACGTGGGCGACGTGACCGCTTCGCCAACGCCAAGTCCGCGCGCAAGCCCTTGGGTGAAGTGCGTTTTCCCTGCACCCAGATCGCCTTCGAGCGCGATCACCGTGCCGGGAACAACCACCTCGGCAAGGGCAGCTGCTATCCGCTGCGTCTCTTCAACATTTAAGGAAGTGATCTTGCGATCCGTTAGCTCCACACGCACTCCTTAGCGCGCGCTGCGCTCAGCAGAACGAACCGTGTGCTCCATGGTACAAGAGGTAGTGACCGACCCGATCCCGCCAGGAACTGGCGTGATAGCTGCAACGATCGGCTCGACCGCCTCGAAATCGACATCGCCGCACATGTGGCCTTCGGCATCGAAGTTGATGCCCACGTCGAGCACGATCTGGCCTTCCGTGAAATATTCCGCGCCGAACGCACGAGCGCGCCCCGTTGCGCAGATGACGATATCCGCCTGACGCGTAACTTCGGCCAGATCGAGCGTTTTCGAATGGCAGATGGTCACGCTGGCATTATGACGCAGAAGGATCATCGAAACCGGCTTGCCGATCACAAGCGAACGCCCCACCACCACAACGCGCTTGCCCTGAAGCGGAATAGCGTAATGATCGAGCACCTTGATGCAGGCCTCTGCCGTTGCGGGCGGCAGGGCATCGGTCGATGAAGATGCCACCCAATGCCGCGACCGAGATGCCATCGACATCCTTATGAGGAACGAGCATATTGCAAAGCGCCTGCTCGTCCATGTATTCGGGAAGCGGACGGAACATCAAGCAACCGTGAATGCTCGCATCTTCGTTGATGTATCTGATATCCCCCGCTACCAGTTCAGGATCAACGTTTTCGGGGTAGTCGAACACCTGCACTGCAATATCGAGCGACTCGGCACGCTTGATGGCCATGCGCTCGTAACTGAGATCGTCAGGGTTCGCGCCAACGCGCACGATCGCGAGCTTGGGAACGATACCCTGCTGGCGCAGCAGTTCTACGCGCGGCTTAAGATCAGCCTCCATGGCTTCGACCACGGGTTTCGAACCAAGAATATGCGGGATCATCGTTCAAGCTCCTTTACCACGGTTTCGTAGGCGCGATCGGCACGCACCGTGTATGCGTTGAGCAGGTTGCGCATCTCTTCTTGATACATGCTCGCGCGATCGCGATCGGCTATAGAAGCGCAGTTGATCACCACATTGAGCGATGCTCCCTGCAATGCCGCCTTAGCGAAGAGCAGGCTGGCACCGGTATCGGAAAGTGCCATGCGCGAGCCTTTTTCCGCGAGCACTTCTGCAAGCTCGATCACGCGCGCGCAGGTTTGCATGATGGAAAGCGGCACATCACACGCAGCGATGAGCGCCGTTTGCAGTGCCTCTTCTTTTGCGCGTTGTTCCTCAGGCGTTTCACGCGGCATGCCATACGCCGCTGCAAGCGGAGCGAAGGCGTTCGCGTCCTCTTCAACAAGCTCGATCAGATGGTCGATAAGTGCGCTCAACTGGTCGCAACAATCTTGAACTTCGTCCTGAACAGCACTGTAGGCAGCCTTACCCAGCGTAAGGTTGCACACCATAGAAGAGAGTGCTGCTGCAAGCGCACCGCAATAGGCGCTCGCTCCCCCACCACCTGGCGTGGGAGCTTTGCTCGCCAGTTCGTCGATAAAAGTACGATCGATCATAGAAACCGGCTTAGAACAGGCCGCTGATCTTGCCGGTCTCATCCACATCAATACGCAGTGCCGCGGGTTCTTTCGGCAAGCCCGGCATCGTGAGCACATCGCCCGTAAGAGCGACCACGAAGCCTGCGCCAGCAGAAACCTTCACCTGGCGCACCATGATGCGGAAATCCTTCGGCGCGCCGAGCTTGGCTGGATCATCGGAAAAGCTGTACTGCGTCTTCGCCATGCAGACCGGATACTCGCCGAAACCGAGGCTTTCAAGCTTAGCGATCTCCTGCGCAGCTGCAGGCGTGAAGTCCACGCCTGCAGCATGATAGACGCGCTTTGCGATCGCTTCGATCTTTTCAGCCAGACCCAGGCTATCGTCATAAGCAAAGGTGAGGTTGCTCGTTTCGTCGCACAGGCGCACGACTTCTTCGGCGAGCTCAAGACCGCCTTCGCCGCCTTTCGCCCACACCTGAGAAAGCGCCACGTTCACGCCAAGCTCCTCGCAGCTTGAACGCACGAGATCGATCTCGGCTTGCGTGTCGGTCGGGAATTCGTTGATCGCTACCACACACGGGAGGTTATAGACGTTGCGGATGTTGTCCACATGCTGCAGCAAGTTCGGCAAACCAGCCTTCAAGGCCTCGAGATTCTCTTCGTTCAGATCCGCCTTGGCCACGCCTCCATGATTCTTGAGCGCGCGCACCGTTGCTACCACGACCACCGCATCAGGCTCGATGCCAGCTAAACGGCACTTGATGTCGAGGAACTTCTCTGCACCGAGATCGGCACCGAAGCCCGCTTCGGTCACGCAATAATCGCCGAGGGCGAGCGCCATGCGCGTTGCCATGATGGAATTGCAGCCATGCGCGATGTTCGCGAAGGGACCGCCATGCACGAAGGCAGGCGTGCCTTCGAGAGTTTGTACGAGATTGGGCTTGAGCGCATCTTTCAGCAGCGCCGCCATAGCACCTTCTGCGCCGAGATCGTGCGCCGTGACCGGCTCATCATCGTAGGTGTAGGCCACCACGATCTTGCCCAAACGTTCCTTCAGATCGGTGATGGAAGTTGCAAGGCAGAAAATAGCCATGACCTCGGATGCGACCGTGATATCGAAGCCGTCTTCACGCGGCATACCTGCCTTCGGGCCGCCAAGACCGCACACGATGTTGCGCAGCTGGCGATCGTTCATGTCCACCACGCGCTTCCACGTGATGCGGCGCACGTCGATGCCGAGTTCGTTGCCTTGCTGAATATGGTTATCGAGCATAGCTGCGAGCAGGTTGTTCGCAGCGCCGATAGCATGAAAATCGCCCGTGAAGTGCAGGTTGATGTCTTCCATGGGAATGACCTGGGCATATCCGCCACCTGCAGCGCCACCCTTCACGCCGAAGACGGGCCCGAGCGAGGGCTCGCGCAGCGCGACCACGGTATTCTTGCCCATCTTGGAAAGCGCATCGGCAAGACCTACCGTTGTGGTGGTCTTACCTTCACCAGCTGGCGTGGGATTGATCGCCGTGACCAGAATGAGCTTGCCCGGCTGGTAGTCCTTATCACGAAGGAGATTGTAGTCGACCTTCGCCTTCGTGCGTCCATAGCACTCGAGGTATTCGCTCGCCACACCCGCTTTCTCTGCAACAGCGGAAATGTCGAGCGGCTGAGCCGCCTGGGCGATTTCAATATCGGTTAGCACGTCGGGTCCCCTCTTTCTCTTTAGGCTCTAGCACTGATTATCGCACTTTTTCAACTCGTTATAGATCAGGCGAAGCCCCTGTAAGGTTAGCTCCACATCCACTTCGGTGATCGTATGCGAAAGCGGTGCGATACGGTGCGCGAGACCGCCCGTTGCCACCACTTTGGTCTTATAGCCGAGTTCTGCTTGAATGCGCTCGACCAGCCCATCGACACGAGCCGCTTCGCCGCTCACCACGCCGATCTGGATGGCCTCGGATGAATCGCGGCCGATCGCCACGCCCGGGTCCTCCAATTCGACCGCACGCAAAAGCGCCGCGCGCGACATGAGCGAGCGCATCGAAGATTCCACGCCGGGAGCGATAACGCCGCCTACGAACACGCCATCCTTGTCGATGACCTCCATGTTCGTTGCGGTGCCGAAATCAACGACCACGACCGGTGCGCCGAAGATGGCCTTCGCTGCGACCGCATCAGCCACGCGATCGGCGCCAAGTTCGATAAACGAAGTCTTGTCGATGTTCAGCAAGTGAGCGCAACTGCGTGCCGAAACCACCTGAGGTGCAACCCCGAAGGAGCGTTCGCACGCCTTTTCCCAATTGTGCGTGAGCGCTGGCACCACCGAACAGAGGATGGCGCCCTTGATCACGCCAGCATCGATCTCTTCGGCACTGAGCAGCGCACGAAGCTTGATGCGCAGTTCATCGCTCGTGTATTCAACGTTAGTGGCAAGGCGCCACATATGGATCAAACGATCTTGATCATAGATTCCCAAAACGGTATGGGTATTGCCGATATCAACCACTAAAAGCATCGCGAAGTACCTTCCCAGGCCTACTATTTTTTAAAAACGCTCGGCGATTATGTACAGTAAATCGTAAAACGAATGCTACCATATTGCATAAGGGGAAATCACTTTATCAGCACGCGCTTGATAAAAGTTTTAACAGATATTGAGAGGGATTAGCTATGGATCATACTCCTGCGCGCATTCTTGTCGTTGACGACGAACCATCTATCACCGAATTCGTTAGCTATGCTCTGCAGAAGGAAAACTACACGGTCGATACTGCTGGCGACGGTGAACAAGCACTCACGCTCATCGAGCAGAAACCCTACGATCTCTATATTCTCGACATCATGCTTCCGGGCATCGATGGCTATGAACTCTGCCGTCGTATTCGCGCCTCTTATGACACGCCTATCCTGTTCTTGAGCGCGCGCGATGGCGAAGTGAACAAGATCATCGGCCTTGAGCTGGGCGCAGACGACTATCTGGCTAAACCTTTCGGCATCCGCGAGCTTATCGCACGCACCCGTGCATTGCTCCGTCGTTCGCAGGCTACCAATTCCACCAGCGCAGAGGTCAGCGCAAGCGGCATCGCGCTCGACGACGACGCACACACCGCCACGGGCGAACATGGTCCGATCGATCTTACGCCACGCGAGTTCGAACTCATGAGCTGCCTCATGCATAACGCCGGCAAGGTCGTCTCCCGTGAAGACCTGCTGCGCGAAGCCTGGGGCTGGGAATTCATCACGGAAACGAAGACGGTCGATACGCACATCAAGCGTCTTCGCGACAAGATCGAAGCTGCTGGCTACAATCCGCAAGTCGTCGAAACCGTACGTGGTTACGGTTATCGCTTCAAAAAATAGCCTGGCGAAGCTTCGATGAGGCTCGCAACGCACGTCGCATTCACGACGACTCTTCTTTCTGCCCTAAGCTGCTCGATCATCTGCATCTGCGGCATTCACTTCTTCCATGCCTCAGAGTGGATCTTGCTCCTTATCATCCCCGTCAGCTGTATCGCCTTCTTCTTAAGTCTTGCTATCGCCCATTTCACGAGCAAGCCCTTCCGCGAACTTGCCCAGAGCCTCAAGCGCTACCATGAAGGCGATTACAATATCTCGTTCAAGATCAACCATGGTATCTATGAGAGCGAAGAGCTCTCGCATGATATCGAGGATCTGATCGACACCGCGGAATCCCACAAGGACGAGATCGCGATATTGCGTCACCGTGAAGGTGAATTCATCTCGGACGTGGCTCATGAATTCCGCACACCCCTAACGGCGATCAGCGGTAATGCTGAGCTTATGATGGATCCCGACATGCCGCTCTCCATGCGCCAGCACTTCTTGCAGATCACGCTTTCTGAGGCGGAACGCTTGAACAACCTTGTGAACGACCTCATCTCGCTGCGCCATATCCAAGAAGACTCCCCCACCACTATAGAACGTGTGAACATCCGCCAGATCGCTGAAGAAGTTGGCGAGATCTTGAGCGCGAACTTCCAAAAGAAAGACATCGAGTTCTCCATCGATGGCGAAGCGCCCGATATCCTCATCGACCCTGCGCGCCTGAAACAGGCGATCATCAACCTCACCGATAACGCCTGCAAGCACGTGCCCGAAGGAGGCAGCGTGAAGATCATGCTTTCCGGCGTCGATGATAAATCCATCATCGCCGTGAAGGATAACGGCGTGGGCTTCGGCGACATCAACCCATCGCTTCTATTCAAGCGCTTCTACCGCACCGACTTCTCGCGCTCGCGTGTGAAGGGCGGATCAGGCCTCGGTCTTTCGATCGTGCAAGCCATCGTCGAAGGCAACGATGGCAACATCACCGCGTTCAACGACCCCGAAGGTGGTGCCGTGTTCCTCATAGCCTTCCCCTCCGTTATCGATCGATAGAGCGTCCTTCTATCTCACGCAAGCAGCACGCCCAAGGGGCACTTGTAATTACCCGCTTTCGCTGTTCGCTTGCTCTTCGAGACAAGCTCATGCGCTTCGCTCCTTCGGACAACCTATTACGAATTAAGAATGCGGACTCAGAGTAATTTAAGTACCCCATGGGCTCAGCTGCTTGCTTGGTCGGAAACATCTAGCTCGATCAGCGGAGAGGGTGAGGCAGCGAGGTGACTCTTTGCCGACTAAATTCGTTATTAATAAAACCCGAGCAAAGCAGCGACGCACGAAAGAACCTGCAAGATGCAGGTTCTTGAGCAGGGAAGCGGGGAACCTCGTGTCTCGCGCTCTCCACTGATCGAGTTGATGACGAATGAAAAAGATGACGAACGACCGGGTAGTTGGGACTGCGGACGAAAAGTTGGACCGCTG
>OGUL01003074.1_pt1 | contig 10253 bp, 9 predicted proteins | sample 1553651 | NCBI WGS metagenome assembly OGUL01 (sample SAMEA2580048, study PRJEB22360) | human gut metagenome | biome: human gut; feature: human-associated habitat; material: faeces | place: Denmark | collected 2008/2010
AGATATAGATATAGTTAATGGATATGGAGATATAAATTTATTAAATTCCTCTTGTGAAAATATTGTATTAAAGGCTAGTAGTGGAGATATAAATTTAAGTGATATAAAAAGTACAAAAATATCCTTTGAAAATGATTATGGAGAGGTAAATATAAAAAATTCTAACTTTGAAGATTTTAACGGAAACTTAAGTAGTGGAGATTTTCAAGCTAATAATATAAATATTTCTAAAGAATGTAATATTAATAATAGTTATGGAAGTATTGAAATGGAAAATTCTTCATTAGGAAACTTTACAGGAACTTTAAATAGTGGAGACCTTGAATTTGAAAACATTAAGGAAATAAAAAATGTAAATATAGAAAATGACTATGGAGATGTGGAGATAAAAGGTAAATTAGAATATAATAAGTTTAATTATTATTTAAAATGTGAATATGGTACTATTGAACTTAATGATAAAGAATATGATGGTAACTATAAAGAAGATAATAAGGCAGAATATAATATAAATATAACTGCTACAAGTGGAGATATAGATATAGAATTTTAAAAAAAAGAGCTGTTTCAGTAAAAATTTATTGAAACAGCTCTTTAAAGTTTAATCCATAACTAAGTTTTTAAGAGATATATCAAGAACTTTAAAAGAGTGAGTTAAAGCTCCAACAGATATATAATCTGTACCAGTTTCAGCATAATCTTTTATATTTTCTATTGTTACATTTCCAGAACATTCAACAATGGCTCTTCCATCTATAAGGTCAACCATTTCTTTAGCCATAGCAGGAGACATATTATCAAGCATTATTATATCAGCCTTTGAATTTATTGCTTCTAAAACTTCTTCTTTTGTTTCTGTTTCAACTTCAACCTTAGTTGTAAAAGAAGCATTTTTCTTAGCTAAAGCCACTGCATTTGAAATACTTCCAGCAGCATCTATATGATTATCTTTTATTAAAATTGAATCTGATAAAGAATATCTATGATTAGCTCCACCACCACAAAGAACAGAGTATTTATCAATGTGTCTATATAAAGGAGTTATTTTTCTTGTATCAACTACTTTAGCTTTTGTATGTTCTATTTCTTTAGCATATTGATAAGTAGTTGTAGCAATTCCACTCATTCTTTGAAGTAAATTTAACCCTATACGTTCTCCCATAAGAACTTTTTGAGTATTACCTTTAACTTCACCTATTTTTTCTCCCTTAGAAACTTTATCTCCATCCTTTTTAAATAGGTTACACTTAACATCACCAATAAGAGTAAAAACTCTTTTAAAAACAGGAAGTCCACATATTATTCCATCTTCTTTTACATAAAGGGAAGCTGTGCAAGTACTATCTTCTGGTATTATACTTGAGGTTGTTATATCACCAAAAGGCATATCTTCATTTAAACCTCTTTGTATTATATCATCAATAATTAAGTAATTTAACATAATTTTCGTCCACCCTTTCCTTTAAATAATCAATAACATCTTCCTTACTTGGATAATTTGAGTTATTAGTTACAAAAAGTTCACTATTTATCTTTTTAGCACATCTATATCCAAAAACTATACCTTCTAATAAAGAATTACTTGCAAGTCTATTGTTTCCATGAACTCCTGTGCAAGCAGCTTCTCCTAGGGCATATAATGAATTTAGGCTTGTTTCACCATATAAATTAATTTTGATTCCACCCATAGCATAGTGGTGAGCAGGAGATACAGGAAGAAGGTCTTTTTCCATGTAATATCCTCTTTCTGCACAAGCATTATAAAGGAATGGGAATCTATTCATTAAGAAGTTTTTATCTAAATGAGTTAAGTCTAAATAAACATATGGCTTATCTGGATGTTTTTTAATTTCTTCTAAAATTGCTTTAGAAACAACATCTCTAGGTTTTAATGAATCTACAAATTCCTCATTATCTAAGTTTTTAAGCTTTCCACCTTCACCTCTTAAAGATTCTGAAAGAAGAAGTCTTTTTCCAATACAATCTGGTTCATAAAGAACTGTAGGGTGTAGTTGTAAATAGTTTATATCTTTAATAGCAACATTATGTTTAAGAGCTATAGCAATACCATCACCAGTTAAAAATGGAAAGTTAGTAGTAGATTTAAAAAGTCCTCCTAAGCCACCTGTTGCAAGGATTGTACATTTTGCATGAATTTGTATCTCTTGGCCATTATGAATACAAATACCACCTAAGCATTTATTATCTTTTCTTATAATATCTACTAATTTACAATGTTCTATAACTTTTATATTATTTCTTTCTTTAAGTCTTTCATAAAGAGTTTCCATAATATATTTTCCAGTTTCATCTTTAACATGAGCAATTCTAAAGGTGCTATGTCCACCTTCTCTTGTATATAATAAAGAACCATCCTTTTTTCTATCAAAAGGAACACCATAGTTTATAAGTCTTTCAATATTTTTCTTTGATTCACTAACTAATGTTTGAACTGCATCCAAATCATTTTTATAATTTCCAGCCTTTAGAGTGTCTTCTATATAAGATGGAAAATCATCAGAATTAAGAGCAGATGATATTCCTCCTTGAGCTAAATAGGAATTACAATCTTTTAAGCCTTCCTTACAAATTAATAAAATATTTAAATTGCTATTTAAGTTAAGGGCAGTATAAACTCCAGCTATACCACTACCAACAACTAATACATCAAAAGTTTTAATCATTTTTATTTATCCCCCAATAAGTGCATATTTTCAAGAGCAGTTAAAGCTTTAGCTCTTTGTTCTTCATCTATTTGCACTTCATTACTTTCATTTAATAAACAATCATAAAGTTCTTCTAAAGTAGTCATTTTCATATTTGGACATATCATAGGATTATTTAATGGAATAAACTCTTTATTAGGACTCTTTTTCTTCATTTGATGAAGAACTCCTTCTTCAGTTACAACAATAAATCCATTTGAATCAGATTCAGCAGAATATTTAATTAAATCAGAAGTACTTCCTATAAAATTAGCTAATGAACGAACAGGCTTGTTACATTCAGGATGAACTAGTACTTCATAAGTTGGGTATTTTTCCTTTAATTCAAGAATGTCTTCTGATTTAACTCTTTCATGAACAGGACAAAATCCTTGATAAAGTATAAACTTTTTATTTGGAAAATGTTCACTTATATATTCTCCAAGATTTCTATCAGGAACAAATATAATTTCATCTCCTTCAAGATTATTCATTATTTTTAAAGCAGATGAAGAAGTAACACATACATCAGACATTGCTTTTATATCAAGATTTGTATTTATATAGCTAACTACCTTAGCTTTTGGATGTTCATCCATTAAAGCTTGTAGCTTGTACACTACACCCATATCAGCCATTGGACATCTTGCTTCTTTTGCAGGTAAAAGAATTCTTTTTTCAGGTGAAAGAATTTTTGCACTTTCAGCCATAAATCCTACACCACAAAAAATTATTAAATCTTTATCAGATTCCATAGCTTTTTTACTAAGAAAGTAAGAATCTCCAACTATATCAGCAAGCTCTTGAATTTCTGGTCTTTGATAAAGATGGGCCAATACAAGGGCATTTTTTTCTTCTTTCAGTTTTTTTATTTCTTCAACAATATTCAAACTTTAACATCTCCTTAACATAAACAAGTGTATTATACCTTTTTATAAAGTTTAAATCACACAAAAAGCTTTGTCAATTTTTTTATCATTAAGTAAATAGTATGTAAAATGAAGTCTATTATAAATTTTAGTTAAAGTAAGTATATTTTCAAGAAAATTTGGCAAGGATTAAAAGAGATTGATAAACATAAGGAGATGGAAATAAATGGAATATAAATTAAAAAATAAAATAACGATATTTGCTATATTAATTACAGTTTTTTCTGTAAGTTATTTTTTAACACAACTATATTTAGAAGATAAGATAATGACAAATAGTGAAAAAATTTCAAATTTAGAAAATGAAGAATATTTAAAGGAAGATATAAAAGTTTCCTTAAATAAAGGAGCTATTAATGAGGAGGAAAAAACTTTAAAGGATTTAAAAAAAGAACTTGGAATAAAAAATGATTTAACAGAAGAGGAATTAAGTGACCTTTTAGTTAAAGATGGATATAATTTAACACAAGAATGTACAAATAAATTATATTATACAAGAACAGTAGCTCCTAATAAATATTATATAAGAGAATATAATGGCTATTTAGCAATCTTTAAAAGTGATAATAAATGTAAGCTAAAAATAGAAAATGAAAACACAGATGTATTTAATCGAAAGAAGTTTGAAAACTTAACAGAGAAAGATAGAGAAAGCATTAATAATTTTGAAAGAGAATTTAATACAAAAGAAGAGGCAGAAGAGGCAATATCTGAACTTATTTCTTAAAAATCATTTCATTATAAGAGTTGAAAAAAAACTTATCAAATGATAGAGTATAATATAGCTTTTGTAATGGAGGCTTTGACCTGTTGCAATAAATTTACTAAAACCTAATAAAATATATTTGTTTTAAATAGATTTCTTGTATAATATATTACAGATGGTGAATTATATGAAACATTATTCTATTGAAGAATTTAGTGAGTTAATAGGTAAGAGCCAACAAGCTTTAAGATTATAGGATAAAAAGAATATATTTATACCTAATAACATAACATAAGGTGGAACGAGATATTATTTACATGGCAATATTTAGACTTTTTAAAGTTAAAAAGAGACCACAAAGCTAAAAAATATTAAAGGAGATATGTTGCTATGTCAAAGTTAGTGATACCTAATGGTTATGTTCTTAAAGCATTTCTAATTAGATTAGAGCCTAATAATAAGCAAGAAACAATGTTATATAAGACTACTTGTACTTCAAGATGGGCTTATAATTTGGCTTTAAATAAGAAAAAAGACTACTACGAAAAGACTAAAAAAACTTTAAGTGGTGGAGAGATTAGAAAAGAATTAACCCAATTAAAGAAAACAGATGAATACAAATGGGTTAGTGAATTTTCTAATAATGTAACCAAACAAGCTATTAAGGATTGTGATACTGCTTTTTCTAACTTTTTCAAAGGAAAAGCTGACTTTCCAAAATTTAAGTCTAAAAAGAAAAATAAATGGTCTTTCTTTTGTGATGGTAATAAAACAAAGTATTTAGGTTCTCATATTCAAATAGAGAAGATTGGAAAAATTAGATTATCTGAAAAAGATAGACTATCTTTTGAAGACGATGAATGTAGGATAACATCTACAAGAGTTAGTAAAAGAGGAAATAACTGGTTTATATCTATTAATACAATAATTAAAGACAGAGCCACTTATTCAATACCCACAAACAATGGTGTTGGAGTGGATGTTGGTATTAAAGATTTAGCTATTGTATCAGATGGAACTGTATTTAAAAATATTAATAAATCTAAAACAGTTAAAAAGCTTGAAAAAAGATTAAAGAGACTACAAAGAAAAGTCTCAAGAAAATATAATATAAACAAAATTAAGAAAGGAGAAAGTGTAAGTTTTATTAAAACTAATAATATTAAAAGATTAGAGAAAGAAATCCAATCAATTAGAGATAGGTTAAATAATATTAGAAGGAATTATTTACATCAAACTACAAACTCAATAGTTAAGCAAAAACCAAGTTATATAACTATTGAAGATTTAAACATTAAAGGTATGATGAAAAATAAACATCTTTCTAAAGCAGTTCAACAGCAATCTTTATATGAATTTAGAAGACAATTAGCTTATAAATCTAAACGGAATAACATTGAATTGAGAGTAGTAGATAGATGGTTTCCATCTTCAAAAACTTGTAGTGAATGTGGTTATATAAAGTCAGATTTAAAGTTAAAGGATAGAGTTTATATTTGTCCTTGTTGTGGACTAAAAATAGATAGAGATTACAATGCTTCAATTAACCTTGCTAATGCAGAAATATACAAAATTTCACTTTAAAACGAAATTGTATATATGTAGGTGGAGTTGTTCGCCGAATTTAAGCCTCTGGACTACTACATCAAACCTAAGTAGGTTGTTAGTAATAACTTCCAAACAGGAGTAGGATGAATGAGGAAGTTGGGTACAAATCTAATATTTTTTAAATATTATTAGATATTGATAAGTCCTACACAACGGAATTTAATTTATGTATGAATACATAAAAGGAAAATATATAGGAATAAATAAAGATTATATAATAGTAGAGAACAATGGAATAGGATATAAAATTTTTACTTCAGGGGCTACTATGTCAGCTATGCCTAAAGCTGGAGAAGAAGTTCAGCTTTATTTAGAACAAATAGTAAGGGAAGACTTTATAGGCCTTTATGGATTTGAAACAAAAGAAGAATTAGAAATGTTTAAGCTTCTTTTAGGAATAAATGGAGTTGGGGCAAAGGCAGCTTTATCTTTATTATCTATTAGTAGAATAAATAATCTTAAATATGCTATTATAACAGGTGATGATAAACAATTATGTAAGGCACCAGGAATAGGTAAAAAAACAGCAGGAAGAATAATATTAGAACTTAAAGACAAACTTTCTAAAGAAGATATGATAATAGATAGTGAAGGATTAGAAGAAATAAGTGGCAATAATGAAAATTATGCTATTAAGATGAATGAAGCATTAGGTGCATTATTAGCTTTAGGTTATAGTGAAAAAGAAGCAGAACTTGCATTAAAGAAAGCTAATAAAGAAGAATCAGTAGAAAATATTATAAAAGAATGTTTAAAAAATCTTATGGGGTAATTAAAAGAAGGGAGGGGGAGCTATGGAAAGAATTATTACACCAGAGGAGCTAGAAGGAGATAGTCAGTTAAGTTTAAGACCTCAAAAAATAAATGAATATATTGGCCAAGATAAGGTTAAAGAAAGGCTTAATATATTTATAAAAGCAGCTCAAAAAAGAAATGAAGCATTAGACCATGTACTTTTATATGGGCCTCCTGGTCTTGGAAAAACCACTTTAGCTAATATAATAGCAAAGGAAATGAAGGGAGATTTAAAAATTACATCAGGGCCTGCAATAGAAAGAGCAGGAGATTTAGCAGCTATTTTAACTACATTAAAAGATAATGATGTTTTATTTATTGATGAAATTCATAGATTAAATAGAAGTGTAGAAGAAATTTTATATCCAGCAATGGAAGATTATGCATTAGATATAGTAATAGGGAAAGGTGCAGCTGCAAAATCAATAAGATTAGATTTGCCTTCTTTTACTCTTATAGGAGCAACAACAAGAATAGGTATGCTTACTTCTCCTTTAAGAGATAGATTTGGAGTACTTTGTGCTATGGAATACTATACAATAGAACAACTTAAAGAAATAGTTATAAGAAGTGCTATGGTTTTAGGCTGTAATATTACAGAAGAGGGAGCAATTGAAATAGCAAAAAGGTCAAGAGGAACTCCAAGAGTAGCAAATAGATTATTAAAAAGAGTAAGGGATTATTCTCAAGTTTATTCTGATAATTTAATAAGTTTAAAAGAAGCAAAGGAAGCTTTAAATTTATTAGAAGTTGATAATGAAGGGTTTGATAAAGTTGATAATAAAATATTAGAAGCTATAATAGATAACTTTAATGGTGGACCTGTAGGAATTGAAACTTTATCATATTTTATTGGAGAGGAACTTGGCACATTAGAAGATGTATATGAACCTTATCTTCTTCAAAAAGGTTTTATAGTAAGAACACCAAGAGGAAGGGTAGCAACAGAAAAAGCCTATAAACATTTAGGAAGAAGCATAGGAAAAAATAAAAATGTAATTAGTGAACAAAAAAGTTTTTTTAGTGAGGAGTAGTGAATTTTAATGAAGGTAAGTGATTTTGACTTTTATCTTCCAGAGGAGCTTATAGCTCAACATCCTTTAGAAAAAAGAGATGAATCAAGACTTATGGTTTTAGATAAAAAAACAGGAGAGATAGAACACAAAAGATTTTATGACATTATAGATTATTTAAATAAAGGAGATACTTTAGTTTTAAATAATACTAGAGTTATGCCAGCAAGATTAATTGGTGAAAAAGAAAATACTGGTGGGAAAATAGAATTTCTTCTTTTAAAAAGAGTTGAAGGTGATAAGTGGGAATGCTTAGCTAAGCCAGGAAAAAGTGCAAGAGAAGGAAGAAGATTTACTTTTGGTAATGGAATATTAAAAGCACAGGTTATAGAAGTTTTAGAAAATGGTAATAGAATAGTAGAATTTTATTATGATGGAATATTTGAGCAGGTTTTAGATTCTTTAGGAGAAATGCCTCTTCCACCATATATTCATGAAAAGTTAGAGGATAAAGAAAGATATCAAACTGTATATTCAAAGGAAAAAGGCTCAGCAGCAGCCCCAACAGCAGGATTACATTTTACTAAGGAATTATTAAAAAAGATTGAAGATAAGGGTGTAAATATAGTATATTTAACTTTACATGTTGGACTTGGAACCTTTAGGCCAGTAAAGGTTGAAAATATAGAAAATCATAATATGCACTCAGAATTTTATATGCTTTCAAAAGAAAGTGCAGAAGTTATAAATGAAACTAAAAAAAGAGGAAATAGAGTAATTTCAGTAGGAACAACATCAACAAGAACTCTTGAAACCATAGGAGATGAAAATGGAATGGTTAAAGAGCAAAGTGGATGGACTAATATATTTATATATCCAGGATATAAATTTAAAGTTGTAGATAATTTAATTACTAATTTCCACCTTCCAGAATCTACACTTATAATGCTTGTATCAACTTTAGCTGGAAAAGAAAATGTTATGAATGCTTATAATATTGCAGTAAAAGAAAAATACAGATTCTTTTCCTTTGGAGATGCTATGTTCATAAAATAAAAATACAAAGGAAAATAAAAGGAGTGAAATTTTTGAGTAAAAGATATACCTTATTAAAAAAAGATGGTAAGGCAAGAAGAGGAAGATTTGTTACACCTCATGGAACTATAGAAACCCCTGTATTTATGAATGTTGGAACTTTAGCAGCTATAAAAGGTGCTGTTTCATCAATGGATTTAAAAGATATAGGATGTCAAGTGGAATTATCTAATACATATCACCTTCATTTAAGACCAACAGATGATGTAGTTTATAAACTTGGAGGATTACACAAATTTATGAATTGGGATAGACCTATTCTTACAGATTCAGGTGGATTTCAAGTTTTTTCATTAGCAAAAATGAGAAAAATAAAAGAAGAAGGAGTATATTTTAATTCTCACATAGATGGTAAAAGAATATTCATGGGGCCAGAAGAATCTATGCAAATTCAAAGTCATTTAGCTTCAACTATAGCAATGGCTTTTGATGAGTGTATTCCAAATCCTTCAACAAGAGAATATGTAGAAAAATCTGTGGCAAGAACTACAAGATGGCTTGAAAGATGTAAAAAAGAAATGGAGAGATTAAATTCTCTTCCTGAAACAATAAACAAAGAACAAATGCTTTTTGGAATAAATCAAGGTGGAGTATATGATGATATAAGAATAGAACATGCTAAAGAAATTGTTAAAATGGATTTAGATGGATATGCAATAGGGGGCTTAGCAGTAGGAGAAACCCATGAAGAAATGTATAGAATTATAGATTCAGTTGTTCCACATCTACCAGAAGATAAGCCAATATATTTAATGGGTGTTGGAACACCAACTAATATTTTAGAAGCTGTAGATAGAGGAGTTGACTTCTTTGATTGTGTTCTTCCAGCTAGAAATGGAAGACATGGGCATGTATTTACCAAAGATGGTAAAATAAATCTTATGAATGCTAAATTTGAGTTAGATACAAGACCTATAGATGAAAATTGTAAGTGTCCAGCTTGTAAAAACTATACAAGAGCATATATAAGACATTTATTTAAAGCTAAGGAATTATTAGCAATGAGACTTTGTGTTCTTCATAATTTATATTTTTATAATAAATTAATGGAAGACATAAGAAATGCCATTGATGGAGACTATTTTAAAGAGTTTAAAGAACAAAAGCTTAAAGAATGGAATGGTAATGCTTAAGTATTGACAAAATAATATAAAGCATTGTAAACTTCTTAGAAAGAAGTGAAAGCTTTAAATTAAAGAAAGGAAGAGAAATGAAATGGAAACCTTAATACAATTTATTCCAATGATAGTAATCTTAATAGTTTTTTATTTAGTTATGATGCTACCAGAAAGAAAAAGAAGAAAAAAATATGATGAAATGTTAAATTCATTAAAGGTTAATGATAAGGTTATGACTAGAGGAGGAGTTATTGGAAAAATAATAACTTTAGAAAATGATTCAA
>OGUL01003081.1_pt1 | contig 10240 bp, 8 predicted proteins | sample 1553651 | NCBI WGS metagenome assembly OGUL01 (sample SAMEA2580048, study PRJEB22360) | human gut metagenome | biome: human gut; feature: human-associated habitat; material: faeces | place: Denmark | collected 2008/2010
TGACTAGTGCATCTCCGCCTCGACAAGCTCGGCACCTCTCCCCGAGGAGAGGCTCTCTCGAAAACCAAGCGTAAGGATATATTAATTTCAAAGCCAATTCTTCCAAAATCTATGAGGTCAATCATGTACACACAACCCTACACCTATACACAGCAAATCCCCCTCTCCTTGGACGATGGCCACGGCGACTACAACCGCAGCTACGAACGCAGCGACGATGACTTCGACTACGCCGACTACTCCACCGACCACAGAGATAACAACTTCCGTAACTACGAGAAGAAGCGCCGCAAAACCAATAAGGAAATTATTGAGGACATGCTCAAGCGCTGGGATTAAGCAAAACACTGTGTAAAACAAAAGTAAGAGGAGAACACCTTTTATCCTGTAAAGGACTAGGTGTTCTCCTCTTTTAATTATAGAAAAGGGAGTGTTTATTTAAGGTTTAAACTATGCAGTTGCCTGCATTTTCAATTCAGCTTGCTGCCGTAGTGGTCACGGTTGTCGCCGCCATATACGCGTACACGTTCAATCTTGCCTCTGTCGCCATCCGCACCGGAGATGCGGGCAACATGGATACGTCCCATTTCGGGTTCAAATTCGCGTACCAGCTTGTGATCCAGCTTCACGCCTTTTTCAAGCGCTCTGTACAGCATTGCTGCGAATTCGTAACGGCTCATCATGCGATTGCCGTTGAACATACCGTCAGGATAACCCTCAACGATGCCTGCTGCCGCCAGACGGCCGATGTATTCGTAAGCCCAGTGGTTTTCGGGAACATCAGGGAAGAGCTTCATTCTGTCCATCTCAATCGTGCCGCCCATGCCTGCGGTCAGCTGACCTACCAATGCGGTGAGGTTAACTACATTCGCTCTCAGGTCCACGATTTCCTTAGCCATCGCTGTACGGGAATTGCTTACGCGTGCGGTACGGTCCAGGGAGAAGGAAATGCCTGCATTAACCATGTTCTCGCCGTTGCCGAAGGTTCCGCCTACGCTCAGCATAACCTTTTCATCCGGACGGTAGAATGCGCCTACCGCAGCAGCGTTTTTGCCCTTGTAGTTGCCATAGCCTGCAGCAAAGGTCAGCTTGTCATCGGGATCGAAATCCATCGGGTGCAGCGCTGCGAGAGCGGCAGCACCGGCACCAACCTTGTCAACGCGGCTGCCGAGATTGTCAACACGATAATCGAGTTCATTAAAATGTTCTCTGAATTCGGCATGCTCTCTATCATTCTGTGTCTTGCTGGCGATATCGTCAATCGTCAGTCTGTTTACTTCTTCAGGATTATAGCGATCCTTTACTACTAATGTAGCAGTTCCGGCTTCCTTATCTCTTTCAATATCAGTCAGCCGTGCATCCTTCATCTGGCCTTCCAGAATAACGTCTCTGCCGTTTCTTACTTTAAGAGTGATTTTGCCGTCTGCACCGATGCTGCCGCCGTTAACGAACTTATCCTTCGCCTCAATGGTCTGAATCAGCTTGCCTTCATCAAATGCTACGGTGTAGTTATGATTGCCGTCAGTATCCATTGCGTCGGTTACTCCGATATAACCTTTACCATCATCCGCTACGGTAGTAACGGTGTTGGTGTCGTTTTCTTTGATGGTGTTAATGAGCTTAGCTTCATCAAAGCCTACGGTGTATTTGTAGTTACCGTCTGCATCAACAGCTTCAGCAACATTTACATAACCATTGCCATCATCCTGCGCGGTAGTAATGGTGTTAGTATCATACTGCTTAACAAAATCGCCCAGCTGTTCGCTATTAATGCCAAGCTCATATGCATGGTTGCCGTCTTCACCATTATCTTCAATCGTCAGGATATTGGTATTTACAGCAACGGTAGTAACGGTATTGGTGTCCTGAGTATTTTCCTGAATAAAGCCCTTCAGAGCATCTTCATCAATACCAATTACATAATTCTTATCATCCAAATCGCCACCGCCTACGCTGTCATTTACAGTAATGATAGCATGACCGGATTCTGCGGTAGTGATAGTATTAGTGTCATTTTCCTGAATGGTCTGGATGAGCTTATCTTCGTTAATGCCTACGGTGTAATTATAATTACCGTTATCATCAACCATTTCGGTAACATTTACATAACCGTTGCCGTCAGCCTGTACAGTAGTAATGGTATTGGTATCATTTTCCTGAATGGTTTGCATGAGCTTATCTTCGTTAATACCTACGGTATAATTGTAATTACCGTTATCATCAACCATTTCGGCAACATTTACATAACCTTTGCCGTCAGCCTGTGCAGTAGTAACGGTGTTAGTATCATACTGCTGTACAAAATCACCCAACTGATCGCCGTTGATATCAACCTTATACGCATGGTTACCATCGATTCCTTCATCGGTGATTTTCAGCATATTGGTTTTAGATTCTACGGTAGTAACAGTATCGGTATCGGCAATGCCTTCCAGCTGATTGGTTACCCAGCTGCGGGAAGCAATGCCTTCTACCTCTGCCTGTACGCTGCGCTGGTCAGAATCCTTAACCTTTACCGTCAGCTTGCCATATTCATCCAAGCTTCCTTCCATGCCGGTATTAGTGGTATTAGTATCAACAATACCTTGCATCTGCTCGTTTACCCAGCCTTGGGAAGCAATGCCTTCTACAGTGCTTTCAAAAATTCCACCGGCATTATCAGTAATTTTAGAATTAAGCTTGCCGTCTGCAAAAGTCAATTCATTGCCAGTAATCTTGGTATCGGTATCAACAATGGCTGCAGCAAGCACCTCATCATTAGCTCTTACCAGCTCATAGGTATTGACTGTCTTGCCCTGACCAGGAGTTGCTCTAACCGCTTTAATAACTGTATCCTTCAGGCCTGCCTGGCCTGCTTCACCGTAAATGGTCTTTGCCATGGTAATATCATTGGTATAGAGAGATTTGATAATTCTGTCAAATTCGCCTACGGTAATTCTGCTCATAGACTCTTTGCACTTCATTTCGGAATTATCGCCTGTATGCACAGGATCATAACGTCTGTCCTTCGGATCCCATATACCATTATGCGTATGATAAATAAAGGGTGTGAACAATTCAATCTGCTCACCGGAACCAATCTGTACCTGCGCATGTCCTAAATCAGTCCAGAAGTAACCCTGTTGATAATTATGGGAAGCATCATAAATCTGTCCGTTGGCATCTTTAGATACATCCTTATCAACAGGAGACGGGGTAGGAGTGTCAGCCCACACGGTAGTGTAACCCATCATGCCCATTGCCATGATTGTCGCCAGCACGCACTTTGCCAAAGCAGGTTGCTTTCTAGTCTTTTTCATTTTCAGACCCCCTTTTCGTAATGTGCCCGACCTATATCGGACTAATCCTCGTTACAAATCATTTCACTAATCAAATATAACTCAGATAAGGTGGTACTAAAATTCAAGGCCTTGAAAATTTAGCAGTTCGTCTCCTTTACCTACTTTCATTGTACGCTAATTATCCCCTCTGGTCAAACTTTTGTATTCTTTATAAAGACGTCAAATAATAAAATATTCATACACAATTTTTCATTCGTTACTTTTACGCATTAATCAGAGTTGTTAGAATTTTCTCTTTTATATATTTTATACTTTAATAATTATTACAAAGAAGAGAATGTGAAAGATTTTTGTCACAAAAGACATTTTTTTGACATAGATGTGAACTCAGCCTGTAGCACAGCGAAGCCATTGCTAACCGTGTGCGTCATAAAAAGACAGCATAAAATCCACCAAAAAAGTCCATCTTCTGCGGACACTGAAAAAGCAAATCTGCGCATGCAAAAGGCCTGCCACCCTCATGGGTTGCAGGCCAATTTTTTGCTTCGCTTTTTACTTATAACTTATGTCAGCACTTCTACCGCAAGCACCGCCTGTAAACACTTACGCGTTTAGCAGCAGGCAGACTTACTCAAAGTTTTTCTCTTTGAACGGGCATTCCTCTACGACCACACAGCCGCGGCACAGCGGCTTGCGTGCCTTGCAGACTTTGCGCCCGTGCCAGATAAACCAGTGGTGCGCATCACTCCACTTTTCACGCGGAATGATTTTTTCCAGCTCCTTTTCGGTAGCCAGCGGATCCTTGCCCTTCGCCAGCCCCAGACGGTGCGACACACGGAAAACATGCGTATCTACTGCCAGCGCCGGAATATTATAGATGATACTGGCAATAACGTTTGCCGTTTTCTGCCCCACGCCCGGCAATTCCATCAGCGTTTTGATGTCATCTGGAATCACGCTGTTAAAGCGCTCCGTCAGCATATGGCACATTCCCAGCAGGTTTTTAGCCTTGGCATGGTATAAGCCGCAGTCGCGGATTTCCGCTTCCATTTCCTCCTGCGTCAGAGCACCCATTTTTTCCGGCGTGTTCAGACGCGGAAACATACGCGCCGTAATCACATTTACGCGTTCATCCGTACATTGGGCCGAAAGAATTACAGCTACCAAAAGCTCAAACGGTGAATTATAATTCAGCGCCGTCTTGCTGCCCTTGTAGGTTTCCTCCAGCTTGGCCAGAATAGCTTCTCTTTGAGCCTTACGCATCAGTTCGTCAGGCTCCTTACCGGTGCAGGAATACGTCCGCCGCGGTTGATGAATTTTTCAGCGCTGAACTTCTTCACGCCCAGAACCGGCGCATAGCCAAGCAGACCGCCGAATTCAACACGGTCGCCTACGTCCTTGCCCGGAACAGGAATCAGACGTACTGCAGTAGTTTTATTGTTAATCATACCGATAGCAGCCTCATCGGCAATAATTGCGGAAATAGTTGCTGCCGTGGTATCGCCGGGAATAGCAATCATATCAAGACCAACGGAGCATACGCAGGTCATAGCCTCCAGTTTTTCCAAGGACAGAGCACCGCGTTCTACCGCAGCAATCATGCCTGCATCCTCACTTACGGGGATAAACGCACCACTCAGGCCACCAACATAGCTGGAAGCCATCAGGCCGCCCTTTTTAACTGCGTCGTTCAGCATAGCCAGGGTAGCGGTAGTGCCGGGGCCGCCGCAGCTTTCCAGACCGATTTCCTCCAGAATATGCGCAACACTGTCGCCGATTGCCGGAGTCGGAGCCAAGGACAGATCGATAATGCCGAACTGGGTATTCAGGCGGCGTGCAGCCTCCTGTGCTACCAATTGTCCAACGCGGGTAATCTTGAAGGCAGTCTTTTTAATCGTTTCGGCAACCATACCGATATCGCCGTCACGTACCTGCTCCAGTGCGTATTTAACAACGCCCGGTCCGCTGACGCCAACATTGATAACGCTTTCCGGTTCGGTTACGCCGTGGAAGGCACCTGCCATGAACGGATTATCCGGCACAGCGTTGCAGAATACAACCAGCTTAGCGCAGCCGATTGCATCGCGGTCAGCAGTACGCTCGGCAGCAGCCTTCACAACCTCGCCCATTTGTTTTACAGCATCCATGTTGATACCGCATTTGGTAGATCCAACGCTTACGGACGAGCAAACAATATCGGTAACTGCCAATGCTTCCGGAATGGCCGCAATCAGATTGCGGTCGCCCTTGGTATAGCCCTTGTCAACGAGAGCGGAAAAGCCGCCGATGAAGTTAACGCCAACCTGCTTGCCTGCGTTATCCAAAGCCTGTGCCAGCGGTACATAATCGTTGCTGTCGCAGCTTTCGCCCACCATAGAAATCGGCGTTACGGAAATACGCTTGTTGATGATGGGCACACCCAGCTCAACCTCGATATCCTCACCGGTTTTTACCAGATGCTCTGCCTTACGGCAAATCTTATCATAAATCTTCTGCGCTGTTACCTTGATATCCGGATGACCGCAATCACGCAGGCTGATGCCCATGGTGATAGTACGCACATCCAGCTTGTTTTGGGTAATCATGCGCGTAGTTTCTAAAATATCGTCAGTATTGAATAACATGACAGCCTCCTATATACGATGCATTGCGCTGAAAATTTCTTCGCTCTGCAGACGGATTTCTACGCCGATTTCTACACCCAGCGCAGCCATTTTGTCGCGTGCTTCGGCAATGGGCACATTAGCCTCTGCCATATCAGCAATCAGCACCATATTGAAAAAGCCTTGCATAATGTTTTGGTTGATGTTGATAATGTTAATATTCATTTCTGCTAAAGCATTGCTCACCTTAGCGGTAATACCTACCTTATCCTTGCCTACGATAGTTAAAACAACTCGCATATCTGCGTCCTCCTTCAAAATAAATTAAGAGCAGCACTCATAGTACTGCTCCTATTGTATCACATCTTGGGAGCTCTGTGTTGTATACATAAAGAAGGCACTTATTTTTCAGCCTCATACTTCGGCTTAGGGAACTTCATGATGAACTCCGTCCCCTGCCCCACAGTGCTCACCACGCGTATGCTGCCGCCATGGAAGCCGACGCCGTGCTTAACGATGGAAAGGCCTAAGCCTGTACCCTCAATCGCCTTATGACGGCTGCGGTCGACACGGTAAAAGCGTTCAAAAATATGCGGCAGCTCGCTGCCGGGAATGCCCATACCGGTATCAGCTACGCTCACCGTATACTTATTTTCTCCTTCGCTCAGGCGCAGCGCAACCTCACCGCCGGGATGATTATACTTCAGACCATTATCCAGCAGGTTGAAGAAAATTTCCTCCATCAGCGAAGAAATTCCCAGCAGCTTGCTGTCGCCGCCGGTGCTGTCAACAAGCTGCTGGCTGACCTGCAATCTGCCTGCCTTATCCTTCAGGCGCGCCAGCGCACTCTGCGCCACATCCTGCAGGGTAAATTCCTCCATCATATCATGCGTCAGCTCATCGAGCTTCGACAGCTGCATGATGTCATCAATCAGACGCAGCAAATTGTGCGCCTCATCGTTGATTTTCTGCAGAAAGCGCTTGGTATCCTCCGGCTTCACCAGGCCGCTGAGCATAATTTCTGAATAGCCCAGCACCGACTGCAGCGGTGTCTTCAGCTCATGCGAAACGTTAGCCGAAAACTCACGGCGGATTTTTTCCGAAGCAGTACGCGCCGTCACATCCATAATCAGCAGCACAAACCCCTTATCGGTAATTCTGCTGCCGTTGAGCTGATAATAGCTGCTGCCGCGGTTGATTACCAGGCACCCCTTGCCCTCCTGCTCAATTTTTGCCAAAAGCTGACGGATTTCGTCACTGTCATCAAGCATAAAAAAGCTCGTTCCCAAAAGCTCCTGCTTTTCCTTGCCGAAGAATTTTACGGCACTTTTATTAATCGATTCGATTTCCCAAACTGGATTAAGGAACAGCAGCCCTTCATCCATATTATTGGTTACGGCCTTCAGCTCCTGTTTTTTATTTTTATAGCGGCGCATTTCCTTCTGCAGCTTTTCCTGCTGCAGCTCAAAATACTCCACAATTGGCTTCAGCTCAGGGTAAACTACAGCTTCAGAATCAGGCTGCTCCAGATTAAGGTTTTCCAATGGTCGCAGTATTCTGGCGGTAATGGTTTTGGCTGCCCAAAAGGCACCGCACAAAACTGCCAGTGCCAGCAGCACAAAGTAACCAAGAATTATTTTATACTGTTGGAAAACGGCGTCATTCGTGCGCGACAGGCGCAGCACATTGCCGTCCGGCAGACGCACTGCATAATACAAAATATTTTTGCCGATAGTTTCGGATGCACGCCGGCTGCGCCCCTCACCGCCTTTCAGTGCCTCCTGCACCTCCTCGCGCTGCAGATGGTTCTCCATAGATTCGGCATCCGCATAATTGTCGTACAAAGCGTGACCGTCCGGTGCAATCAGCGTTACGCGGTCGGCAAGCTGCAAGCGCTGCAGCTCGCTCACCGGCACATTACCCTCGCCGTCGGCCACAATCAGCAGATTAGCCTCACGCTTCAGGCTGGCGAAGCTGTCCTGCGTAATATATTGGCAGGAAACCCAGAAGAAGAGCAGCAAAACAAGGCCTACCGCTGCCCCTGTCAGCAGCAGTATGCTGCGAAAAAGCCTCTGCTTCATCTTACAGCCGCCATTCTGTAGCCAACGCCACGGATAGTTTCAATCAACTCGCCTGCATCGCCAAGCTTCTGGCGCAGAGTACGGATATGTACATCAACGGTGCGGGTTTCACCGCTGAATTCATAGCCCCAGATATCGTTAAGCAGCTTATCACGTGAAAAAACAATGCCCGGATGCTGCAAAAACTTGCGCAGCAGCTCGTATTCCTTCAGCGTCAGTACAACCTCACTGCCGCCTACGCTCACCTTATGCTCCAGCTGGTTGACCTCCAGCCGGCCGATACGGATTATTTCTCCCACGTCCTCACTGGGGCGTGGTGCTGCGCAGCGGCGCAGCACAGCCTTGATGCGCGCCACCATCTCCAGCATACCGAAGGGCTTGGCAATATAGTCATCGGCACCGCTGTCCAGTCCTTTAACCTTATCGAACTCCGAGCCCTTGGCCGTAGCCATAATCACAGGTATATTCGCATAACGTTTATCAGCGCGCAAACGTCTTAATATGCTCACGCCATCCTCATCCGGCAGCATAATATCCAAAACAATCAGCTCCGGCATCTGCTTTTCCAGCAAAGCGAAAAGCTCTCGGCCGCTGCTGCAGCCCTGTGCCTCCATGCCTACGGACTGCAGGGTATAAACCTCCAGCTCGCAAATATTTTGTTCATCCTCCACGCAGAAAATCATGCAAAACACCACCAATCTATACTCTTATGCATTATTATATACGCAAAGCGGGATTTTTTCCTGTTAAATTTAGGTAAAAAATTTAACAGGAGCAAAAAAGCCCGGCAGCATCACTTGGTAATACTGTCGGGCGGTGTTGAGTTTTTTAGGGTAAGCTAAGAATCAAAAAACTTGCTTTCAGCCAATTTTTTTAATGATTCTATAGCAATATCATACGAAATATTTTCTTCTAATAACTGTATTGTCAGATTTTCATAATCATTCCTGTAAACATTTTCCTTAATTATTTCTTTAAGTAATCCACTTACATCAACATTTGGCAAAGCAGAAAAACAAATAGAGGATTGTGCTCGAACTTCACGCACTTCCTTAATCAAATCTTTGAACGTATCATCTTGCGATACCAATGGTAATAATTTATAAATGTCATAAAGATGACGAGAATGCTTGGCAACCTTTCCAGATAAATAATAATCACAAACAGCAAAAACTTTGTCAACTAAAGTACGGTCTACTCCCTGGACTTTCATCATAAAAGGAGCTAATCCAAAAGTATCAATAAATTCAGGAGCCTCATGCTGCATCATATCACCAACATAACTATATACAGGCAGTAAAACAGTCGGGAAAGATACTGCCGTATAAGATGTTTCTAATAAAACCGCAGATTTCACAACGGAACTGGAAGAAGCCAAAACCGAATCATACGCAACAACATAACGATTATAATCACGACGGCTTCTGGTTTCATCGACATTTTCAATTACCATTCCCAGTTCTTCAGCTGAATCAAGTATTGCTTTTTTGACTTTCTTTTTCTGTCCTTGAGATAAAGAAACATCAATTGTAAGATCTATATCCTCGGAAAATCTACGAATTACCTTATGACATTTACTGAGTGAAGTCCCGCCTTTGAAAACAATAAAAGGAATTTTTTCGGCTAGCAGTTTAAGCAATACTGTAACATAATAATCTTTTTCTATAATCTGCATCATCTGCCTGGTCTGTTTATATGTTAATCTGAGCGCCTGAAGAAATTGTTCACGATCCTCATGCAAATATACCATTAAAGATAACCCCCGTTTCCACAAGATTCTTATACAGCTTATCGGGATAATAAGAAAAATAAGGTTTCATTTCGTTGACAGTCAGCCCAGACTTATCCATGTACCGGTAAAGCTTTTCCTTTAAAGAATCGCCAGTAACCTCAGAATACATATCAATATCTCTGAGAAGATCCAAAAACTGCAGGATCTTATAGTTCCCCTCAGTTACAGTCACCTTAGGGCGACGAACAACAACCTTTGAGCCTCCGAGAGTAGTCTCGCGGCGGTCTTTTGTAGCCTTGTTGGAAACCACCTCATAAACCATCGGCAGCTGCGTAGACAAGCCAAGCTGATTAAAAAACATAAGGCCGCTAATATAACCACAGCGCTTATTGTCACTCAAAAGATATTTATATTCAAGAACATCATCAGGAGAAAGCTCAGAACCTGACTTAAAAATAGTCTTAGTCGTAAGAAAATAAATGCCACTATCAAACCGTTTGATTTTCCCGGAATCAACCAGATTCTTCATCTGTCTTCTGATAT
>OGUL01003084.1_pt1 | contig 10233 bp, 9 predicted proteins | sample 1553651 | NCBI WGS metagenome assembly OGUL01 (sample SAMEA2580048, study PRJEB22360) | human gut metagenome | biome: human gut; feature: human-associated habitat; material: faeces | place: Denmark | collected 2008/2010
GTCAGGGCGATGATCCCGACGAGCCTTCCCCGCCGGAAAGCGCCCCACGATTGCATCGACCCGTTGCGGTGCTGTGCCGCGAGGGCTTCCGGTGCGACAAAGCGGAGGAATGCGCCGATGCCTTCGGGGCTGTATTCCGGGGCTTCGAACTCGGCGAAGACGCGCCCAGCGAGGGCGGATGCTGCCGGCAGTTCCGTTTCGTGCAGGGGGCGTATGGCGGTGTCGGTAGGTTTTTCCATGTTTATGCGTATAAAGCAACGGCGGCCGGAAATCGCTCCGGCCGCCGCTGTGTATGGTGTCTGCCCGTTTTAGAACGGCAGATCGTCTACTTCCGAGGGAGAAGAGGCGTATGAGGGCTCTTCGGGAATGGGCGGCATGTCGGGCATCGGGGCGGCGGATTCGGCTTGCTTGGGCTGGATGCGCCATGCGCGGATATCGGTGTACCAGCGGCCGTTGTATTCGCGCGACTCGATGTTGACCGAGACGGTGTAGGCGGCACCCTCTTTCAGCCGGGCGACGTCTTCGGGCTTGTTGAAGAACGTCACGCAGATTTTGCGTGCGAACGAGCCTTCGTTCATCTCGAACACTACGTCCTGGCGCTGCCAGTCGCCGCGTGCGGAGGTGCCTTTCGTCACGGGCATTATTTTGTAAACGGTTCCTTCGAATTCCATGGTATCAATGTAAAATGTGTTGATAGATTTGTTTGTGACAAAGGTAGGAAAAAAATCGGGACATTCGGAGCGGGAGCGGTTGAAAAAGCCGTAAGAATTTTTTGCCGGGCGGGGCGTAACGGCCGAATCTCCCCCGATTCGCAGTCCAAAAACCTCAATTTGATGCCGCAACACCCGCATCCTGCATATTTTCATTGTTTTTTGCACGGCCAACGCCGGACTCCCTATGTTCGGTTGCCTGTCCGGTCGGCCAGTACAGCCGGGTAAGATGATTTTGTGCGATTTCCGACCTGCCCGAAGGGCGGGTTTTTCATTTTTGCACGCTGCATGCCCGGCTGTCCGGTAGCTTGGGTATTGTGCGCTGCCTACCTGATATTCGGTTGTTTGACGGGCTTTGGCGGCAGGTAGGCAGCCTGTGCGGGGATAGTACCTTTGCCGGAAAAGTTCGAAATATGATTTTTTATATTCGAAAAATGACTTTTTGGATTCGTATTTTTTGCAAGAGCGTGTAAAAGTAAAATAAAAACATTATTTTTGGCTTCAAAGGAAATTAAAAACAACCTGAAACGAAACCAAATCTTAATGATTATGAAAAAACTATTACTATTGTTCCCATTGCTGCTAAGCTGCCTGTGGGGCATTGCCGCAGATGAGTTTCGTGTGGCGGAACTGAGGTGTGAATACCGGGACAACCCGTTGGCGATCAATACGCTGACGCCGCAATTCAGTTGGCAGACGCTTTCCGTCGGCCGCGGATTCCTGCAGGCCGGGTATCAGATTCAGGTGGCGTCCGACCCCGCCGACCTGGCCAGGGGCCGGAAGCTGTTGTGGGACGAACAACGCAAATCCGATGTTTCACTGCATGTGCGCTATGCCGGGCGGACGCTGAAGCCGGGGCAGCGCTATTACTGGCGCGTGCGGGTGAGCGATGCTGCGGGGAATTATTCGCCGTGGAGCGAAATCCGGTCGTTCGCGGTCGGCCTGCTCGGCGGCAGCGATTGGGACGGAGCCCGGTGGATCGCCTTCGAGGAGCTGCCCGACAGCCTGCGCGTGGTGCCCGGACAGGAGTTCAACAAAATAAAGATCGGCGACAGGAAAACGGCGCTCAACCGGCTGCCGCAGTTCCGCCGTGAAGTGAAGGTTACCAAGCCCGTCGAGCGGGCGACGGTCTATGTCAGCGGCCTGGGACAGTTCGAGCTGTTTCTGAACGGGGCGAAGGTGGGCGACAATTTCCTCGACCCGGCGTGGAGCGACTACGACAGGCAGGTGTGCTACCAGACGTTCGACATCAGCGAAGAATTGCAGCCGGGAGGCAACGTGTTCGGGGTGATGCTCGGCAACGGTCTCTACAATGTGCCGCGCGAACGCTATTTCAAGGCGCTCATCAGCTTCGGTTATCCCAAGATGATCTTCAAGGCCGAGATCGAGTATGCCGACGGGACGCACGAAACGATTGTCAGCGACCGCGCTTGGCGTGTGACCGAAAGCCCCGTGACGTACAGCAGCATCTTCGGCGGCGAGGATTACGATGCGACGCGCGAGCGGACAGGATGGATGCTGCCCGGTTACGACGCTTCGGCCTGGGCCGAGCCGCTGGTGACGACCCAGCGCGGGAAGTTGGTTTCCCCCGTCGCCGAACCCGTGCGGGTGATGGAGGAGTTCCCCGTGGTCTCGATCCGCAAGACCCGCCACGGCAAATGGCTCTACGACATGGGCCAGAACTTCTCGGGGACGGTGCAGCTGGAAGTCCGCGGCAAACGCGGGCAGAGCGTGCAGCTCAACACCACCGAGCTGTTCAATTTCGAGTGCGACTCGATTACCGAATGCGGCGGCTACCGCGGTGAATACAGGTTGACCTACACCCTGCGCGGCGACGAGGTGGAGACGTGGCGCCCCCAGTTCACCTATTTCGGACAGCGTTACGTGCTGGTGAGCAATGCCGTCCCGGCCGGGGAGGAGAATCCCGAGGGGCTGCCCGAGATCGTTACCCTTCGCGGCCTGCATACGCGCAACGCCACCCGGATGGCCGGGACGTTCCACTGTTCGAACGACCTGCTCAACAAGACCGAGGAGCTTATCGCGTGGGGTATCAAGGGCAATATGGTGAGCTATTTCACCGACTGCCCCCACCGCGAGAAGCTGCCGTGGATCGAGCAGCTGCACCTGATGTTCGGGTCGCTGCAATCGAAGTTCGACGTGTATACCCTCTACGACAAGATGCTGACCGACATGGAGCTCGCGCAGACTCCCGAGGGGCTTATTCCCGATATCTGCCCCGAATATGTCACTTTCCTCGACGGATTCCGCGATTCGCCCGAGTGGGGCAGTGCGTTCGTGCTGGCGCCGTGGCTGGTCTACGAGTACTACGGTGATTTCCGGTTGGTCGAGCGGCATTACGAGGCGATGAAGCGCTATGTGGATTACCTCGGCACGAAGGCCGACGGGCATATCCTTTCCCACGGGCTCGGCGACTGGTGCGACCTAGGGCCCAAATACCCCGGCCGAGCGCAGCTCACCTCCCTGGCCGGAACGGCGACACCGATCTATTATATGGATGCCGAGACGATCCGCAAGGCGGCCGAGAAAATGGGGCGCAAGGAGGATGCCGCGAAATACGGGAAGCTGGCGCAGGATATCCGCAAGGCTTACAACGAAAAATACTATCATCCCCAGACCGGGAGTTATGACAAGAACAGCCAGGCCGGCAATGCGCTGGCGCTCTACTCGGGCATCTGCGAGCCGCAGAACCGCGACGCCGTGCTGGCGAACCTGGTGCAGGACATCCGCAGCCGCGGCAATGCGCTGACGGCGGGCGACGTGGGATACAACTACGTGCTGCGGGCGCTGGAGCAGAGCGGGAATTCGCAGGTGATCTTCGACATGAACTCGCGGTACGACGTATACGGCTACGGTTATATGCTCGCCCAGGGCGCTACGGCGCTGCCCGAATCATGGCAGGCACTGCCCCGCAAGTCGCACAACCATCTGATGCTGGGGCACCTGCTCGAATGGTTCTATACCTATGTGGGCGGCATCCGCCGCGACGATTCGGTGCAGGCCTATAAGAAATTCATCGTCAGGCCCGAGATCGTGGGCGACCTGCGCAGCGCCGAGGCCTCGTTCCGCTCGCCCTATGGGCTGATCCGCAGCGAGTGGACGACCGAACAGGGCGGTTTCGACCTGTTGGTCGAGGTGCCGGCCAACACCACGGCCCGGATTTACGTCCCCGCCTCTGCCGGCAGCCGGGTTTGCGAAAGCGGGCTCGAAGTCGCGCAGTGCAAGGATGTCGAAAGCCTCGGTACCGAGGACGGGTACCGCGTATTCGGCGTCGGGTCGGGTATCTACCGCTTCAGCGTGCGATAGGCGATCCGGTTTGGAAAAGGGGGCCGTACTGCGCAAGTACGGCCCTCCTTTTGTTTTGCCGCCGCGATGCCATCAGGGTGTCTCCGCAGAGTCTCCGCAAGGTTCCTGCATTATTCCTGCATTATTCCTGCATTATTCCTGCAGACGTCCCGCAGACTTCCCGCAAGATGCCCGTATTCCCCGCAAGCCGTTGTGCCGCCGGTGCTTCCCGTGTCACCGATGTTTCCGTACCGCTGGTGCTTCCCGTACCGCTGGTGCTTCCGGTGCTGCCGTGCCTGCGCTATATCACCGCCGCCTGCGGATTTCGCCGGGACGGGGCGTTTTTCCGGCGGACAATGAAAGAAAAGGGGATGGTTGTAGTTTTTAATAATATTTACTATCTTTACGCCCAGGTTGTTAGGTGATAATTTCCGGCATGGGAAGCTGGCTGTGGGGCGATTCGGTTACGGATCGTAACTTTACGCGGTGGAATTTCGCAAATGCCGAACCTATCCGATAATTTAAATTATAGAATGATGTGTGATCCGATTAAATCGATCGCAACCCGTTTGCGCGGATTGCGCGAGGTGCTCGAACTTTCGGAGCAGGAAGTGGCGGACAGTTGCCGTCTGTCGGTCGACGAGTACAGGGATATGGAGAGCGGTGATGCCGATATTTCGGTCAATGTGCTGCAAACCATAGCCCGCCGCTACGGGATCAGCCTGGATGTGCTGATGTTCGGCGAGGAGCCCAAGATGAACTCCTATTTCATCACCCGTGCCGGCACGGGTGTATCGGTCGAACGGCGTGCGGCCTATAAGTACGAGGCGCTGGCCTCGGGTTTCCGCGACCGCAGGGCCGACCCCTTCATCGTGACGGTGGAGCCTTCGGCTGCCGATGCCCCGATGCACCTGAACTGCCACACGGGGCAGGAGATGAACTACGTGCTGGAAGGGCGCCTGCTGATCTCGGTCAGCGGCAAGGAGCTGGTGCTCGGCGTGGGCGACAGCCTTTATTTCGATTCCGGCCTGCCGCACGGCATGAAGGCGCTCGACGGCAAGCCGGTACGTTTCCTGGCGATAATAATGTAGGCGTATGGTGGAGAGATTTTTATCCCGGACGGTATTTACTTCCCAGGAAGACTACATAAGGAATTTCCGCATCCGCGTCCCCGCGGATTTCAATTTTGCCTATGACGTGGTGGATGCCTATGCGGCGGAGGAACCCGACAAGAAGGCGCTGCTGTGGACGGATGACCGGGGCGGCGAGATCCAGTTCACCTTTGCCGACATGAAGCGTGAAACCGACCGCACGGCCTCCTATTTCCAGAGCCTCGGCATCGGCCGGAGGGACATGGTGATGCTGATCCTCAAGCGCCGCTATGAATTTTGGTTTTCGATCCTTGCCTTGCACAAACTGGGAGCCGTGGCCATCCCGGCGACCCACCTGCTGACCAGGAAGGATGTCGTTTATCGTTGCAACATGGCCGGAATCAAGGCGATCGTCGCCGCGGGCGAGCCGGTGATAACCGGCCATATCGCCGCGGCCATGCCGGAAAGCCCTACCACGAAGCTGCTGATAAGCGTCGGCCCCGAGGTTCCCGAAGGGTTCCTCGATTTCCACGAGGGCATCCGCCATGCAGCGCCTTTCGTGCGGCCGCAGCATGTGAACACCAACGACGACATCATGCTGATGTATTTCACCTCCGGCACGACGGGCGAACCGAAGATGGTCGCCCACGATTTCACCTATCCGCTGGGGCATATCAGCACGGGGTGCTTCTGGCACAACCTCCACGAGGGCAGCCTGCACCTCACCATTGCCGACACCGGATGGGCGAAGGCCGCCTGGGGCAAGTTGTACGGGCAATGGCTGGCCGGGGCCAACATTTTCGTTTACGACCACGAGAAATTTACGCCTGCCGACATCCTGCGCAAGATCGGGCAGTACCGGATAACCTCTCTGTGTGCGCCGCCTACGATCTACCGTTTCCTGATTCGCGAAGACCTTTCGAAATACGACCTTTCGTCGCTGGAGTACTGTACGACCGCGGGCGAGGCGCTCAACGGTGCCGTTTACGACACGTTCAAACGCCTGACCGGCGTCCGTCTGATGGAGGGTTTCGGGCAGACCGAAACGACGCTGACCCTCGCCACCTTTCCGTGGATGGAGCCCAAGCCCGGCAGCATGGGCGTGCCCAACCCCCAGTACGATATCGATCTCTTGACGCCCGACGGCCGTTCGGCCGAGGACGGCGAACAGGGGCAGATCGTGATCCGTACCGACCGGGGGAAGCCGCTGGGGCTTTTCAAGGAGTATTACCTGAACGACGGGATGACGCACGAGGTCTGGCACGACGGCGTGTACTATACGGGCGACGTGGCATGGCGCGACGAGGACGGATATTTCTGGTTCGTGGGGCGTGCCGACGACGTGATCAAGAGTTCGGGCTACCGGATCGGCCCCTTCGAGGTGGAGAGCGCCCTGATGACCCATCCGGCCGTCGTCGAATGTGCCATCACGGGGGTTCCCGACGAGATCCGGGGGCAGGTGGTCAAAGCGACGATCATCCTCGGGGATAAATACAGGCCGCGGGCCGGGGAGGAGTTGATCCGGGAACTGCAGGATCATGTGAAGCAGATCACTGCGCCCTACAAGTACCCGCGCATCATCGAATTCGTGGACGAACTTCCGAAGACCATCAGCGGTAAGATCCGCCGCAAGGCAATCCGTGCCGACGACGAGAACCGATAGCCCGATGCCGCCCGGGCGGTAGCTATCTCCCTGCTCCGGATACCGCCCTGTGCGGGGCATTTTTGCCGGGGAGGGACGATACGGCGCCGGCGGAGGGTGATGCGACCGGATGACTAAATGAAGGCGGGAGGTTGCGAAACATCGCAACCTCCCGCCTTCGTCGTGGACCCAGAGGGGCATGATCCCACGACCTTCGGATTATGAGTCCGCTGCTCTAACCGACTGAGCTATGGGTCCCGCACGGCGCATGAGCGCTTTTTGCGTTGCAAAGATAAAAAAACAATTCAGATTGCGCAACCATTCGGGGCGCTGTGTGCGAAAAAAAATGGTGTGCCCTGTGTCCGATTCCGGCCGGGCGGCGGTGTCCGGCCGGTCGATCCCCGTAAAAAAAATATGGACGGGATGTTGTTTGTTGGAAATAAATTTAGTACCTTTGTCCCGCTTAAGCATCAATTAAAAAACAAAAACAGCGAAATGAAAAAGGGTATTCATCCGGAGAATTATCGTTTAGTGGCGTTCAAGGACATGTCCAACGACCACGTGTTTTTGTGTCGGTCCGCCGTTTCGACAAAAGAAACCATCGAAGTGAACGGCGAAACCTATCCCGTGTATAAGATGGAAATTTCCAACACCTCGCACCCGTTCTACACTGGTAAGATGAAGTTGGTTGACACCGCTGGTCGCGTCGATAAGTTTATGAGCCGTTACGCAAAACGCTACGATAAGAAGGGCGCGAAGTAAGACTTCCCTCCCTGCAAGATAAAGGCCGTACCGGAAGGTGCGGCCTTTGTTTTTACCGTCTTCGAGCCTTTCATGCCGGAGTGTCACGTTGCCGATAATGCAGATTTCCCGCGTGTCGTGAAGATTTTTGAACAGGGTATCGTTTTTATATTTATATTTGCCTCCCGAGAAGCAAACAATAACTTAAATCTTAGAAAGTTATGAAGTACGTTACAGCCATGGCGCTGGGCGCGGCGTTCGCCCTCGCATCCTGCGTGAGCAAAGGGACGGTCGTCAGGGTGGAAGACCAGCGGGATTCGCTCGTTTCGGTCGTCAGTGCCAAGGATTCGCTTATAAATGCCGTTTTCGAGGACATCAACGCCATCTCCGAAAACTTGGTGCTGATAAAGACCCGTGAAAACCTGATTTCGGTGGCGGGTGGTAGCGAGGGCGGCCGCCGTCCCGTCGAGGAGATCAACAACGATATCGCGGCGATCGACCGCCTGTTGCAGGAGAACAAGGACAAGATCGCCTCGTTGCAGCGTGCTGCAGCCCAGCTGCGCAAGGCGAACCTGCGTATCGACGGGCTGGAGAAGATGATCGCAGACCTGAATAAACAGCTTGCCGGGAAGAAGGACGAAATCGCCCGCCTGCGGGAGAGCCTGGACAAGATGGGTGTCGAGGTGGAGGTTCTGACAGAACAAGTCGCCGAGCAGAATGCCCGGGCGGAAAACCTGAGTAGCGAAAAGGTCGAACTGGAGAACCAGCTCCACACGGTCTACTATATCGTCGGTGTGGAAAAAGAACTCCGCGACGCGCAGATCATCGACAAGCAGGGCTTTATCGGGCGTACGCTGACGGTGAACAACACCAATAACCTGGAGAGTTTTACGAAGGCCGATTCCCGGCTGCTGTCCGAGATCCCCGTCGGCCGGAAAAAGGTGACCGTCGTCACGGCGCAGCCCGAGGATTCCTATCAACTGGTGACGGGGGGCGAGAAGGATAAAATAGTTACGAAATTGCTTATTACTGATCCCGTGCGTTTTTGGGAGTCGTCGAAGATTTTGATTATCAGTTATAAATAATATCGTCGCTGCTGGCATTCGTTTGCTGTGCTGTACCTGTGGGGTGCCGCAATTATCGCGGCACCCCGTTTTTTATACGTCCGGCTGTGTTGCGGATCGTTTCCCGTCCGGGTGTGCGGGTGCTTTTCGAGGGATGGACTGTTTTGTGTGGAAAGGCAGTATTTGGCCGTTTGAGGCTACTGTGACATGGGACTGGGATTTCGGGCCGATATGCCTTGCCGGCAAGGTTTACGCACTTTTTTTTTGCATGTTGGAAATTTTGCGGCCTTCTGTGTAGAAGTGGAAATTTACGGCAGCAAGGTGCTTTTGTATGCAAAAAGGGTGGACGAAAGTGTTTGTTTTTTGTTGGTTATGATTTTTTTGTGTAACTTTGAACAGTTAAACAATCAATCGAATATATGGATCAGATCAAACCGCAGTTTGTGGAGCTGGCATTAAAGGAGAATTGTCCTGCGGATTGTAGTAGTTGTCCTACGTTTCCTGCGCCGTTCCGCCGCATCGGCGATTCGAATTATTGCCGTTTTGCACAGATGACCCTCACACCCGGCGAGGGCGTGACTTTCTCTGCCGACCGTATGGTGCGTATCCTTTTCGTCATGTCGGGGGCGCTTATGATAGAGCATGGCGAGACGATGTGCCTGGTGACCTCGAGGCAGTATGTGTGCCTGGCACGCGGAGAAAGATTCGTTGCGACGGCCCAGGACGAGGCCAATATTGTCGTGCTGTCGCTGATCCACAGGATCGAATTCTGCGAACAGGACATTTTCGACAAGGTGATGCCCTATGATACGGTCATTCCCAATGAGGACGTGCCCAAACTGGCGATGCATCCGTCGATCGAGCGGTTGCTCGAAGGGCTTTTCATGATCCCGGAGATGAGCGGTTGTTCCCGCTACCACAAGATGAAGGCTACGGAGCTTTTCATGATGATCAAGGTGCTTTATACGCCGACCGAGCATGCCTATTTCTTCCAGTCGATGATTCAGCCGCAGGACAATTTCCGTGTCTTCGTGTGCAATAACTACGACAAGGCACAGGGCGTAGCCGAGCTGGCTGCCCTTGCGGGCATGAGCCTTTCGGTGTTCAAGCGTCGTTTTGCCGAGCATTTCAACGACAGTGTTTACCATTGGATGATGCGCCAGAAGGCACTCAAGATTTTCTCGGACATACGCGACGGCGAAGACAGCACGAAGGCGCTGATGAACAAGTATGGGTTCCGCCACTATACGCAGTTCAGCCGTTTCTGCAAGAATTACCTGCAGGCGACGCCTGCCCAGCTGATCGCTTCGATCAAGGAAGGGTAGTCCCTGTATGTCGCCCCTGGCCTGGACTGGGACGAGGCTGTGCCGGCAGCGCGGGGGTGTTGTCGGGAGTTGGAACCGGGAGGAACCGCCTTCCCGGTTTTTTTTGTTTCAGGGGCGTGGCAGCCGGTATACGTTGAGGTCGGTGAACTCCCCGTCGGCGAGCTGCTCGCCGCGTACTTCGATGCGGTCGAGCCTGAAGCCGAGGCGCAGCGGGATCCGGTTGCTCCGCAGGTTGCCTGCGGCGCATTTGATTTCGACATTCTCCATGCCCATTTGCCCGAAGGCCATGCGGCAGAGCGCTTCTGCGGCTGCGGTCATGAGTCCCCGTCCCTGGTATTCGGAGCGAAGCCAGTAGCC
>OGUL01003089.1_pt1 | contig 10216 bp, 6 predicted proteins | sample 1553651 | NCBI WGS metagenome assembly OGUL01 (sample SAMEA2580048, study PRJEB22360) | human gut metagenome | biome: human gut; feature: human-associated habitat; material: faeces | place: Denmark | collected 2008/2010
ATGGCGGAATAGCTCAGTTGGCTAGAGCACACGGTTCATACCCGTGGTGTCGAGGGTTCAAATCCCCCTCTCGCTACTATAGAAAGAGAAGACCGGATGAGGCAGTTTGCTTTGTCCGGTCTTTTTGTATTGGTGACGAGGACATGAAGAGTTTATAATAATTTAATTTGTTCCCGTAATCGGCGTGTGCTAAGATAAATATATAAAAGCATATTTTCTATCCGGACAACAGTCCGTCTGTCCGCCATCCGGCGGTTCTAAACATTCTTGTTATTTCAGAAAATTCATGCTTTTTCCACAATCAAAAAGCAGGGGTTTTCGAAGAAATTACTCCTGCGGCAACAGGAGGAAAATAAAATATGGACAAAACAAAAGAAACAGGAAATCAGGTATACCGCAGTTACAAAGACCGGTTGTTCCGCATGGTGTTCCGGGAGAAAAAAGAGCTGCTCGGACTGTATAACGCAGTGAACGGTACGTCCTACACCGATCCGGAGGCGCTTACCGTCGTGACACTGGAAAATGCCATTTACATGAACATGAAGAATGACCTTGCGGTCGTCATGGATTTTTACATGGATCTGTATGAGCATCAGAGCACCTATAACCCGAATATTCCACTTCGCAACCTGCATTATGTGGCAAGGGAGCTGCGCAGCTGGAGTAATGGGCGGACGATTTATGGGAGACAGCTCGTAAAGATACCGACACCGCGCTTTTTCGTGTTTTATAACGGAAGGGATATGCAGCCGGAACGGCAGATGTTAAAGCTGTCCGATGTATTTATGAACCCGGAGGAAGATCCGGCACTGGAGCTGAAAGTTGTGATGTTAAACATCAACCTCGGCAGGAATAAAGAGCTGATGGAACAGTGCCATACGCTGCTTGAGTACGCGCAGTTTGTTGACCGGCTCAGAACCTGTGAAAAGAGCATGGGACGGGAAGAAGCGGTGAAGCATACGGTGGATACCTGCATCAGAGAAGGGATCCTGCGGGATTTCCTGTTAAAATACAGGGAGGAGGCCATAGAGATGTGTATCTTTGAATATGATGAGGAAGAGGAATCATATGGCTGCCAATTCTATTTTGATGAGGATGATATTGCAAGGGCGAGCCTTTATGGTGATCGCTATATTTGTCCGCATTTTCAGTACAAAGATGAGTATAGAATTGTTCGAAAGCAAATTTAAGTAAAAAAAAATATTGACAAACCAAGTGATGTTTTTTAATATAAAAATGAAAAACAAAGGAGAAAGGCGGTAAATTAGAAAAATAAGGCTAATTGCTGGGTGGTGTGTGTGATTTTATGGAAAACAAAAAAGCAGTAGCAGTTGAAAATGCTGCTGAGGATACTATTGATTTATTAGAAATTTTTCGAGCATTGTATAGAAGATGGGTTTGGATAGTTTTTACAGCTCTCGTATTCGGTATTGCACTTGGAATGTATGGAAAATTTGTCGTTAAAGATGTGTTTCAGGCAGAGGCATCAATGTGTATTATTGACAGCAATAAAGAAGTATCTATAAGTGATCTGCAGATTGGATCAGCATTGACAAATGATTATGAAGGAATTATTAAAAGTCGTGTTGTTCTAACAAAAGTAATATCTAATTTAAATTTGGATATTGCATATAAAAGTCTGTATAATGCAGTTTCTGTAGATAATCCAGAAGCAACAAGAATTATTAGAATACGTGTAGTTTCAGGCAATAAAGAAGAAGCAGTTGATATTGCAAACGAAATTCTTTCAGTAAGCATTGAAGAAATTCCGCATGTTTTAGGAAGTAATACACCGACTGTTTTGGATAAGGCAGACGAATTTTTTGCGGAAAATACAAGACGTTCAGTTGTGTCATATATATTGATTGGTTTAATGGCAGGAATTGTTGTTTCTTGTGGTGTAATAGCAATATCTGTTATTACGAATACATCTATTAAAAATGAAGAAGATATTCAAAAATGCAGCGGCCTTTCTGTATTGGGCACAATTCCGGATTATAAAGGCGGAAAGAAAAGGAAGGGAAAGATTATATGGCCAGATGAACTGCCTTTTTCAGCGGCAGAGGCTATTTATCAGCTTAGAACGGCAATACTTTATAGCAGTAAAGATGTAAAAATGATTGCTGTTACGAGTGCATTTGAAAATCAGGGAAAATCTTTTATTTCATTCCATTTGGCATATAGTTTGTCACAGGTGGGAAAAAGGGTTCTTCTTGTTGATACAGATATGAGAAAATCAGTGCTTCAAAGACGTATGGGACTAGAAGGTGTAAAGCTTGGACTTTCTGAGTATCTTTCTGGAAATGCAGAAGTTGGTCAGGTTATTTATGATGTTGGAATCCCTAATATGCATGTATTGTTTAGTGGAAAGCTTGTTACAAATGCATCTGCGCTTTTGTCTGCAAAATGGCTTCGCACACTTTGCGATTCAGTAAAGGATTCTTACGATTATATTATATTTGATACACCGCCAGTTGGTGTCGTCGGTGATGCAGCAATTGTTTCTTCTGTTTGTGATGGAACACTTCTTGTTATTGAAAATGGTGTTACAAAGAAGAAAACGCTGTGTCAAATCGCAGCTGAATTGGAAAAGATAGATACAAATATTCTTGGTGTTGTCCAGAATATGGTCGGTAGCAAAAAGGATTCCAGTTATTATGGCAAGGGAAATTACGGTTATTATTATGGAAATAACCAAAATAAAAAATAAATTTACAAAAGCTATTGTAAATTGGAAAAAGCCGTGGTAGAATGAAGTCTGAAATCTTTAAGATAAAAAGCAATGACGGAAAGAGTAGTGCAGCAAGATCATTCAGAGAGAGCCGTGTATGGTGGAAGCGGTTTATGGAAATGCTGTATGAAGACCATTCCTGAGCTGCGCGTGAAAGAAGCAAAAAGCTTTGAAGCGTTGCCGTGTTGCTGCGTTATAAGCAAAGAGTGAAAGATAAGGTGGAACCGTGCGCTGGCACCCTTAGGTATGCAGATACCTGAGGGTGCTTTTTTATATTGCACAAGTTAAACTTTTATGTTCCTGTATCTTGCTCTGTCACCGATGGAAAATAAAATGTAAAAAGATAAGAGGAGATCAAAATGGTAAACTTTAAAGAAGACGAAGCATTAAACACATTGAATCATTCCTGTGCACATTTGATGGCGCAGGCAATCCGTCACCTGTATCCACAGGCAAAATTCTGGGTAGGACCAGTTGTTGCAGAGGGATTCTATTATGATGTTGATTTCGGTGATCATGTATTTAAGGAAGAGGACTTGGCTGCAATCGAAAAGGAAATGAAGAAGATCGCAAAGAGAGGCTTTAAGATTATCCGTAAGGAGATTTCCAAGGAAGAAGCACTGGAAATGTTTAAGGATGATGAGTATAAGCTTGATCTGATTTCCAATCTGGAAGATGGAAATATTACATGCTATGAGCAGGGAGATTTTACAGATCTTTGCCGCGGACCTCATGTTGACAATGTAAAGCTTTGCCGTTACTTTAAATTGTTAAAGCATTCTGGTGCTTATTGGAAGGGAGATAAGAACAATAAGGTTCTGCAGAGAATCTATGGTGTATGTTTCCCGACAGCTGAGGAATTAGAGGAGCACTTAAAGCTTCTTGAGGAGGCTAAGGAAAGAGATCACAGAAAGATCGGTAAAGATATGAATTTGTTCATGGTAGACGATCTGGTAGGCCGTGGTCTTCCAATGTTCCTTCCAAAGGGTTATGTAATCTGGCAGGAGCTTGAAAACTACATCAAGGATAAGGAAAGAAAGCTTGGCTATCAGCATGTTATGACACCGTGTGTTGGAACAGTTAATCTGTACAAGACATCTGGTCACTGGGATCACTACAAGGAGAACATGTTCCCGGCTATGGAAGTAGATGGAGAGGCATTTGTTCTTCGTCCGATGAACTGTCCGCATCATATGATGATCTATGCAAACCGTATGCATTCTTATAAGGATCTGCCAATCCGTATAGGTGAGATTGCTCATGATTTCCGTTATGAGTCAAGTGGAACCTTAAAGGGTATTGAGAGAGGCCGTCACTTCTGCCAGAATGATGCGCATCTTTTTGTAACACCAGAGCAGATCAAGGATGAGTTCTCAAATGTTGTTGATCTGATCTTTAGTACCTACAAGGATTTTGGTATCACAGATTATCGCTGTGTTTTGTCTTTGAGAGATCCGGCAAATAAGACAAAGTATCATGATGATGATGAGATGTGGAATAAGGCAGAAAATGCTCTTAGAGACGTTATGAATGACCTTGGAATCGAGTATACAGAGGAGATTGGTGAGGCTGCTTTCTATGGTCCGAAGCTTGATGTAAATGTAAAGCCAGCTGTTGGAAACGAGTATACATTGTCCACTTGCCAGCTTGATTTCTGCCTGCCGGCAAAGTTCGAGCTGACTTATATTGACAAGGATGGCGAGAAGAAGACTCCTGTTGTTTTGCATAGAGCAATTTTGGGATCTCTTGACCGTTTCATGGCATATATTCTTGAGGAGACAAAGGGAAATCTGCCAACATGGCTTGCACCAGTTCAGGTAAAGGTTATGCCTGTTAAGACAGATAACGAGGAGCTCATGGAGTATGCAAGACAGATCTGTGAGAAGCTTGAGGATAGAAATGTTCGTGTTGAGTTAGATGACAGAGCAGAAAAGCTTGGTTATCGTATGCGCGAGGGTCAGGTTCAGAAGGTACCGTATCTGCTTGTAATCGGATTTAACGAAATGGAGAATAAGTCAGTCTCCTATAGACTTCATGGAGAAATGGATACTACAACAGTTGGACTTGATGAGTTTGTTGAGAAGATCCATGAGGAAATCAAAAATAAGGTAAGATAAAAGAAACAGATCGAAGAATCTGGTAAGTATAAAAATGGCACGAATCAAGTTTAGATTCGTGCCATTTTTGGAATAAAGAAGTAGCTATTCAAAAATCCATCCGCAAAATCAATTTAATTCTCAAGCAGATATTTTTCGCAAAAAGCGATCTGCGCTTCCATGGAAGTGCGACTTGGAGCACCCTTTGTAAGACGCTTTTCAACACAAGTCTTCATGCTGATTGCGTCATAGATATCCTCATCAAATACTGGGCTGATGGAACGATATGCGTCAAGAGAAAGCTCATCAAGGGAGCAGTTTTTATCAATACACATTAGAACAAGCTGACCAACAATGCCATGTGCATCACGGAATGCAACACCGTGGTTTACAAGATAATCAGCGGCATCTGTCGCGTTGGTAAAGCCATTTTTTGCGCTGGCTTCCATGCGATCCTTACGGAATGTCATAGAAGCAATCATGCCAGTGAACAGACCAATGCAGCCCTTAACAGTATCAAATGCGTCAAATGCCATCTCCTTATCCTCCTGCATGTCTTTGTTATATGCAAGTGGAAGACCTTTCATGGTAGTTAAAAGAGACACAAGAGCACCATAAACACGTCCTGTCTTTCCTCTGATCAGCTCTGCAATATCAGGATTTTTTTTCTGCGGCATAATACTAGAACCGGTGCTGTAAGAATCATCAATATCGACGAATTGATACTCGTTAGTATTCCAGGTGATAATCTCTTCGCAGAAGCGGGACAGGTGCATCATAATAATTGAGAGTGCATCCAGATATTCGATCAGGTAGTCGCGATCAGAAACAGAATCCATGCTGTTTACAGTTGCGCAGTCAAAGTCCAAAAGAGACGCAGTGTACTCTCTGTCAAGCGGGTAGGTGGTTCCTGCCAGAGCGCCAGCTCCAAGTGGGCATGTATTCATGCGGTGGCGGATGTCAGCCAGACGGCTGCGGTCACGGCGAAACATTTCAAAATATGCACCAAAATGATGAGCAAGTGTAATTGGCTGAGCTTTTTGAAGGTGAGTAAAGCCTGGCATAAAGGTGTCAAGGTTTGCTTTCATAATAGTGAGCAATTCTTCAAGGAGAGTTTTTAAAAGACCATCAGTCTCATCAATCTCATCTCTTGTGTAAAGCTTCATGTCAAGTGCAACCTGATCATTTCTGCTTCGGCCTGTATGAAGCTTCTTTCCAGCCTCTCCGATGTGTTCAATCAAATGAGCTTCTACGAAGCTGTGAATATCTTCACTTCCGTCATCGAATGTAAGTGTGCCATTGTTAATATCAGAAAGAATACCTGTTAAACCACTGATGATCTGATCTCGCTCATCATTTGTCAGGATGCCGGATTTTGCAAGCATAGTCACATGTGCAATGCTGCCGCGAATATCCTGTGCGTAAAAGCGACAATCAAATGGAAGTGATGCATTAAAATGGTTTACAAGTTCATTAGTTTCTTTGGTGAATCGTCCACCCCATAATTTCATAATCAATCCTCTTTTCTGACAGCTTAGTGACTGCCTTTGTTTGTTTTTTGGCTTAATGAATTGTGACGGCTGCGAGTTAAATCAAGCTCAATACTGTCTAGGCTGACATTTTTTTTCGCTGATGAATCGCGCTTTTCATCTGTTTTTGAAAAATTTTTATTCGAAAGTATTTCATCTGAAAGTTCTTTCGAAAAATCTTTATTTGAAAATTCTTCCGAAAGTTCTTCTTCTGAAGATTTTTCTGGTTCGTTTGAATCTTCCTCAAAAAATTCATCAGCTAGATCATCATCTTCAACTATTACTGAATCATCCGTCTCGATTTCATTATCTGTTTCATCATCTAAAGCACCTTCTGTAGGTTCAGCCAAAGCATTTTCAAGATCTTCTGAATCAGCCAAAGCAGTTGCCTGAGAAGCAGAAATTTCCTCCTGATTATCAAGTGAAGCTTCTTCTGCCTGATTTTTCTTCCATAGGTGAATCAGTGCAGCAATCATAATCAGTAAAATAATACAGATAAGCGTGCTTGCAAGACCGAGGTAGAAACCATCTGGTGTGTAATCAAGATGAATGGTATGTGTACCTTCTGAAATTTCGAAGGAGACGAATGTGTCTTTAAAGGCTGTCATATCAACCGTATTTCCATCAACAGTGACAGTCCATCCTGTGTCATAAGGAATTGTTGTTACAACGCGTCCATCGGCAGATGCAGTAATAGTTGCATCTACACTTGTGCTTGTGTAGGAAGTAACTTCCATCGGTGACTCGTCAAGAATTTCATAAAGCTCTTTTAACACATCCTCATTCAGACGGTATGCTGACAAATTGATGATGGTTGAACTAGAAGAATCATCATTTGTGATAGTAAAGAGTGAGCCGTCAGTCTGATAGTCAAATGACATAAAAAAGCTTCGGCTTAAATTGTCAAAGGTTTTTGATGTATTATTATGGCTTATTCGAATTTTAGAAGGTCCAGACTTAGCAGAATAAAAGCAGTAGTAGCCGCCTTCTGTTGTTGTAACGTTTACGCTAGTGGTTCCGTTGTTTGTCACGTCAAGCGAAACAAATAAGTCATCAGCAATACCAAGTGAATGAACAAGATTGTTCCAGTTTATGCCAGGATCATCTGCTGTTAAATCCCAATCTGCTTCAAGTGAATCAGAGACAAGAAAACCTAACGGCAGTGCATAAGTATTCTTGTAGAGATCTACATTGTCTGTGCTTTGATATAAACTTCTAAGCAAAGTATCCTCTGGCTTTGGATCGTTGTCTGTGTATATAGAGTAACGGATGCCAAGGAGCATGTTGGAAGCAGGCGTGGAGCCAGCAGTTCCATATGCATTAGTTGATGACTCTAAACCGATTTTTTTATAAAAAGAAGTCAAATGCGCGTAAGCAGTTGATGAAAAGATTGATGCAGAAGGATAATCAAGCCATGCACCATCATTTTTCGTACGGTTGTTTACCTTTTCTGTTCGGTAAAATACGGTGTCATCATCAGCTGCGGCAGCAGCGGTAAGTGTGCGTACATTGGAATCATATTCCTTATAAGTTGTTCTTCCTACTGTTGTAACACTTGTATACGACATATTGATTGTGGCTTCAGCAGTAATAATGATAAGTGTAACAACAGTAATCGGCATACGCCAGTTTTTGCCCTTTGAACGGTATAAATGAATTAAAATGCCATAAATTACCACAAAGAGAATACTTAAATAGAATGAGGAGAACAGATAATACTGTTCATCACTTGTTCCTGTGTAGGAGGCTTCTAGCTTTTCAGCCAAAATGATAAAGCCAACAACACCAAGCAAAACACTTAAGTATTGCTTTTTAGGGCGGTCCTTTAAGCCAAGAAAGCCTTTATATCCCATCGCAAGCAAAAATAGAACGTAGATAAATGACTGACGGCATGGAAGAGAATTTGGATAATGGAAACCATGCCAGATAAAGTTAAGCACATTGGTACTAAAACTTAAGTAGAAGAAAATAATCAGGCAAAGGTAAGAAATCTTTTCCTTGAAGGAAACCTTTTTGTTCATAAAATAGAACGGGACGAACAACAGGATGCCAACTCCGCAGTAAATATTTGGCCAATGCTTTAGTCCGATTTCAACCTCAACATTAACAAGATGACGAGCAATCATGTCATACATAGAAAAGTAAGAGGACCAGTCCTTTGGAAAGCTAAAGTTGCCGGAAGCTGTATATGAGAGTGCTGCAATCTCAGGGAAAAGCACAACACCTGCAAGTCCGCCGGCTAAAATAGAAAACAGACCAAAATTTAATATCTTTTTAGGGTAATTAAAATTTTTTCCCTTTGCGAGAATCATGCAGATTACAAAATAAATTACAAGGGTAATACAGATCATGATTGCAATGTAATAATTGGAGAGAATGGCAAGTCCTAAGCTGATGCAATACAGATAGCATTTATCATCGTTGATCAGCCGCTCTAAACCAAGGAAAATTACAGGAAGCAAAACCATACAGTCAAGCCACATAATATTCCAGCTGTACGCAGCCATGTAGCCGCTTAGGCCATAAAAGATGCCGAAAAAGGCAGCTGCGATGCTGTTTGTGTGGTTGTGTCTGTTTAAATACCAGGTCATCGTAAGACTAGAGAGCGCCATTTTTAATACAATTCCATATGTGATAAACTCAATGACAAGTGAGCTTGGACACAGGAATAAAAACCAGTTAAGCGGACTGGAAAGATAGTAGGCAAATATTGCCATAAAGTTTGTACCTAAACCGATATCCCATGTATAAAACAAACTTTCACCGTTTGCAAGCTTATCCTTTAGCTCTTGAAAAAACGGTGCGTATTGGTGATACAGGTCAGTACGCAAAAAAGAACGGTCGCCAAATGGGTAGATTTCCTTTCCGATAAAGATCATAATCATGGAAAGAGCTGGAATAAAAAAAGCCAGAAGATAAGGCAAACGATCCTTCCATGTTCGCTTCGAATGTGCCTGCTGCGGCATGATTTTTGAAAAATTCAAATTCATAGCACAAATCCTTTCTTAAAAATATATCTTTATGATAGCATTGTTTTTTGATCATTCTGTGACTAGCTTCTTTTCTTAAAAACAAGAAGCTTGCTGCCAATGTAATTTATTAATAGAACAAATACATTAGACAACAGTTTCATTGCCGGTTCATTCCAGCAAAGAAGGCTGACTGTAATTTCCATGAAGGCAGTATCGACAAAAAAGGAAAAGATACGGCAGCTTATAAAAGGAATCAGTTCCTTTTTTAAAACAGGCACAGACCAGTCATCTGACAGGAAAACAAAAATCTTGTTGCTGACGTAGGCAAATGCAACAGCGAGCACCCAGGAGATACATTGAGAAATCAAGACTCCAGAAAAGATACGGACAAGAAAGTAGCTTACATAGCTGACGATGGTTGTAAGGACACCACAGACAAGGTAGCTAATGACTTCGTAGTTGCAAAAACGCGACAAAACAGGATTATTGGCAGCCCACTGACAGATTCTAAGATTGATTATAAAACGAATCAGTGGAAAGTTCATGATTTTGTCTTTCATATTAAATGTGCTCCTTTTTACTTTACAGATGATTCAAATTCGCATATAATAAATAATGCGTTTGACCATTTGGCCGGCGTATATATGTAAACAACACGGCATTCTTATTGTAATATAGGATTAGAAAAAAGTAAATCTTTTTCTTTCCTCTATATGAAAGGTAAAAAATATGACAGAACAAGAACGCAAGAAAGCATTTGAAAATCAAAGGCGCAATGCCGAAAGACGTGCGAAGGAAGCTGATGGCACTTATGACATGGAGCGTCGCATACAATATGAAAAAAAACAGCGTGAAGAACGCCGTCTGCAGCAGCAAAGGCAGGCATTG
>OGUL01003092.1_pt1 | contig 10210 bp, 8 predicted proteins | sample 1553651 | NCBI WGS metagenome assembly OGUL01 (sample SAMEA2580048, study PRJEB22360) | human gut metagenome | biome: human gut; feature: human-associated habitat; material: faeces | place: Denmark | collected 2008/2010
CGTTAATACCTGCAATCACTCTCGCACCGGAACATATCGGGCATTTTTCTCCATTAGAACGAGCCTTAACGCTTGCCTGCCATTCATGACCGCAAGCACCTCTCCACCATACTTTTTTATTTGAACCGAAAGTAATGTCATCAGGCGTAAGCGTTAAATTCTTTTCCGACCACTCCGAAACAAGCTCCGGGTGTACTTCTGCTAAACTGTTATTCATAGCCAAACCTCAACCTCCTTGTGCTTAGAGTATATGAAGTTTTGGCTTTATCTTGTAGTTTGCGAATATCCGTATAAATAGAAAAAGCCCTTTGAGAAAAGGATTTCTCCTCTTCCAAAGGGTAGTTTAACTTTTACTTAGAATTATCTTTTTTAATAACTAAGTTATAATTGCTATCATAATACAGTCCAAGTTCTCTACACATTCTATCGTTCACATTATCTAACGCTTTCTTATATTCTGCATACGTTGGAGACAGAACCATTAAATTAGAAATGAATATATCGTTATATCCTTTATTTTGTAACTCTTTCTGCATTTTTCTCTGTGCAATAAATGCTGGATGGTATTTCATTATACCGTTTTTCATTTTAGCACCTTTCCATACTTTTTCTTTTAGTCTTTCATATTCACTTTCACTCATATCACGATAATAGGCTATCATCTCATCTGCGGTTCTGGTTTCTTGTGCAATCCCACCTATCATCTTCGCACCTATTCCCATAATAAAAGGAACTTTCAATGTCGTTTCATCGCAATATTCTAATATATTCTGTAGTGCCTGCTTCTGTTCCAGAGTCTTCAACCTTACATTAAGAAATGGTTTGAAATGACTTTTAAAATAATCTCCCCATTCTTTTCCCGGTAGCAAAGACTCAATTGCATTTTCAACGGTTTGATAATCAAGTGCCTCATTTGCTTTGTCTGCGTCACCATCATCTATAAATTGCTTCAAAGCTTCAAGTTCTGAGTCTTTTAAAACTTTTTCCTGCACTTTTTCTTGATAAATACGAAGAAGAATACTTTTGTCGCCAGTTTCCAAAAGGCTCTGTATGTCTTTAATACTAATACCGAGTTTTCTATATACTGAAATCTTTTTTAAAGTTTCAACATCTTGTGCAGTATAGTTACGATAACCATTGTTATCTTTATCCACTGACAGCAATCCTTTTTCTTCATAATACTTAACTGCACGCTTTGTCATTCCAACCTCATTTATAATTTCATTTAATAACATCCGATGCACCTCCTTATGATTTATGTTGATAGTATAAGCGTATACGCTGCGTGCAGGTCAAGAGTTTTTCGTCTTTCTTCTAAAAATGGGCAATCCCGATTTCAGGACTGCCCATTCATTCTGCTAATTATGCGATTTTTTCTTGCTTGCACCGATTTCTGCATCAATTGATGTAAGTTTGATGTAAATCGCTGTTTTTTTAGTTTTTTATCAAATGAAGTACGTCCCGTCTATTCGGTAAAACGGTACATCTTTACATCATCTTAATAGAGCTTTGCACCTGCTGGAATGTGGTCATCAACCATCAGAAGATGAAGCTTTTCTTCGCCTTCTTCTTCATGAATAGCACTGAGGAGCATACCGCAAGAGTCAATGCCCATCATAGCTCTCGGTGGAAGATTTGTGATAGCGATAAGAGTCTTTCCAACCAGTTCTTCCGGCTCATAAAAGCTATGAATACCGCTTAAAATAGTTCTATCTGTGCCTGTACCGTCATCAAGAGTGAACTGTAAGAGTTTCTTTGACTTTTTAACAGCCTCGCAAGCCTTTACCTTTACGGCTCTGAAATCACACTTGCTAAATGAATCAAAGTCCACAAAATCCTTAAACATCGGCTCAATCTGAACCTTTGAGAAATCAATAACTTCTTCTTTTACTTCTTCCTTTGTTTCAGGTGCTTTTTCAGCTGACTTTTTGCTGCCGCTGTCTAAGCTCTTCATTGTCGGGAAAAGCAATACATCTCTGATTGCAGGTGAATCTGTAAGGAGCATAACAAGTCTGTCAATACCGTAGCCGATACCGCCTGTTGGTGGCATACCTACTGCAAGTGCATTGAGGAAGTCCTCGTCTGTATGGTTTGCCTCTTCGTCACCGTTTGCAAAAGCCTCTTCCTGCTTAGCAAATCTTTCTCTCTGGTCGATAGGATCGTTAAGCTCAGAGTAAGCATTACACATTTCCCAAGTGTTGATAAAGAGCTCAAATCTCTCTACCTTTTCAGGGTCGTCAGGCTTTTTCTTTGTAAGCGGAGAAATTGCAAGCGGATGATCCATAACGAATGTTGGCTGAATAAGGTTCTTTTCGCAATACTCCTCAAAGAAAAGGTTTACAATGTCGCCCTTTGTATGGCGCTCCTCAAATTCAATATGCTTTTCTCTTGCGAGTGCCTTAGCCTCTTCGTCAGTCTTAACCTCGTCAAAATCAATTCCTGCATACTTTTTGATACAGTCAACCATTGTGATTCTCTCAAATGGCTTGCCAAAATCGATTTCAATTCCGTTATATGTTATTACAGAGCTGCCGCATACCTTTTCTGCAAGATATTTGAACATACTCTCTGTAAGATCCATCATACCGTAGTAGTCGGTGTATGCCTGATAAAGCTCCATAAGTGTAAACTCAGGGTTATGTCTTGTATCTACGCCCTCGTTACGGAAAACTCGTCCGATTTCGTAAACTTTCTCAAGACCGCCGACAATAAGTCTTTTAAGATAAAGCTCAAGTGAAATTCTAAGCTTTACATCTTCATCAAGTGCGTTGTAGTGTGTTTCAAAAGGTCTTGCAGCCGCACCGCCGGCATTGGCAACGAGCATTGGAGTTTCAACCTCCATAAATCCTCTTTCGTCAAGGAAGTTACGGATTTCCTTGATAATTTTTGACCTCTTAACGAATGTATCCTTAACCTCCGGATTCATAATAAGGTCAACATAACGCTGTCTGTAACGAGTATCTGTATTTGTAAGGCCATGGAATTTCTCAGGGAGAATCTGAAGGCTCTTTGAAAGAAGTGTTACCGAAGATGCGTGAATAGAAATTTCGCCTGTTTTGGTCTTGAACACTTCGCCGCTTATGCCAACAATGTCACCCATATCGTATTTCTTAAAATCTTTATAGCTGTCTTCGCCGATGTTATCTCTTGCAACATACACCTGAATTGTGCCCTTTAAGTCCTGAATATGGCAGAAAGACGCCTTACCCATAACACGCTTTGACATAATTCTGCCTGCCAAAGAAACAGTCTTGCCCTCAAGCTCATCAAAATTATCTTTTACATCTGAGCTGTGATGCGTAACATCGTACTTTGTTATTTCAAACGGATTCTTGCCTGCCTCCTGAAGAGCCGCAAGCTTTTCTCGGCGAACCTTTAAAAGGTCACCGAGGTTTTCAGTATTCTGTGACTGATTTTTCTCACTCATTATTTATATTTCCTTTCAACACTGCTTACTTTGAAATCTCTAAAATTTTAAGGCCCTGTGTACCACCGGGAGTTTCAACCTCGACTACATCGCCTACACTTCTGTTCATAAGTGCCTTGCCGATTGGTGATTCATCAGAAATAACGCCCTCTCTCGGGTTAATTCCGTTTGAACCCGAGCCTAAGATTTTGAAAGATACCTGTCTGCCGTTTGAAACATACTCAACCTTTACAACTGAGGTAAGGTGAACATGCTCGTTTGAAGTGTTGCTCTCATCAATGATAACGGCATTTTTAAGAGTAGCCTCAACAGTAGCAATACGAGCCTCAAGCATAGCCTGCTCGTTTTTAGCGTCATCGTATTCGCTGTTCTCGGAAAGGTCACCGTAAGAACGGGCAACCTTGATTTTCTCTGCAATTTCTTTTCGTTTTTCGGTTTTTAAGAATTCGAGTTCTTCCTCGTATTTTTTAACATCTTCTGCTGTAAGCATAATTTGTTTTGCTGCCATTATACATCGTCCTTTCAATAAGAAAAATGATTTCTTTATAATTCTTACATACTTTTTAATTATAAAATTTTTTCGTGCTATTGTCAAGCAAAATGCAAAATATTGGTAACAAATTGCCCCAACAGAAAAAGGAATACAGACTCTGTTTTTACTTAAATATTTTTAATATCAGTACCTTTTTATCTAGGCTGTAATTCTTGCCCGTTGCTTTTCTTTTGGCAATGATTTAATTTTCGTCTGCCGATTTTGCGGAATTTTTGTATAGCTTTTCAAACATTGCATACAACGATTTTACTGTTTGTGTAGCGGAAAAATTACTGCACATTGTGGGCACTATTGAGCCGAGCGAATATTGCCTGCCGAGGGAATATAAAGCTGAACAAAAATACTCCGTTTCGATTTCCTGCGGTTTTATTCGGTCAAAGCCATTTGGCATTTTAAAGTAATATTTATAATAAACCTCGCCTGTCAGCTCTGCCTTTGGTCTGCCGTTTGTCAAAATTAAAGTGTTTTCGTTTGATGAGAATGTTTTTTCAATCGTGTGCGGAGCAATTATCAGGTGGCAATGTTCAAGCTCCTCGGTTCTTTTTGTAACCACCGAGCAAGCGCCCATATTCTCCATAACAAGTTCGTTTTCGTCATAATAAACATCCGGGCAATCCGTAACAACCGTTACATCAGAGGAATATTTCATAACATACGGCAAAAATTCACTTTCACGCCCGTCAAGGTCATAAATTCCGATTTTCAGCTTTTCGGTAAAATCGCACATTGAAAGCAAGTAAATTGCAAGGTTTGTGCAGAGCCTTGCCGAAAAGTCCGAATTTTCAAATCTTTTGAATTTGCTGTCGCTTTCAAATTTAATTTTTGGCGAGCATATTATTCTGTTTTTGCTGTCGCCTACGATTTTTTCGAGCTTTTCAAACCTTGGCTTTCTGCCGTATGAAATGTATGTAATATGCTTGAGGTACACTCCTCTCGCCCGTTTTATCTTCACTACGGCCCTGTCACGCCTGAGCCTGTCTGCCAATCCTTTTATTCCTTTTCTTCGTTCGTGCTTTTTAACAGTCAGTGCCGTAAGCATAAAAAATCCCTCCGCATAACTTTTTATTAAGTATATGCAAAGGGATTGATTTTAATTATTAATTATGACTGAAATTCTGTCATAGGATTGTACTTAACACCGTTAAGTCTTGTTTCAAAGTGGAGATGCGCACCTGTGGAGTGACCGGTTGAGCCGACAAAGCCGATAACCTGTCCCTGATAAACATGCTGACCTGTATAAACCATAGTTGTGGAGAGATGACCGTAAACAGTCATCTTACCGCCGTCATGAGCAATCATTACATAGTTGCCATAACCGCCGCCGCAACCGCATGAACCGTCTTTACCCCAGTTGTGATAACAACCGTTGTAAGAATCAATTACAACGCCCTCTTTAGCAGCCACAACATCTGCACCCATAATTCCTGCATCGGCAATATCTATTGCGCCATGGTTATAAGAACCTCTGTCCTCGTTCCACTCGGAAGTTAAGTAATAGAATCCCGGGCAAGGCCATACAAAGCCTGACGGTGAAACCTCAAGGTCATCGTGAACAGTGCCGCTTGATGATCCACCGCTGTTTGAATTATTATTTCTTTCCTGCTCGGCACGCTCTGCCTCAAGTCTTGCCTTTTCAGCGTAATAATTAGAAATAGCCTTTTCTATATCATCACTTTCAAGTGCGCCGTTCTGAATTTCGCTTGTCGCCTGATCGCTTGTCTTATAAAGTCCTGCCAAAAGTTCTTTATTCTCTTCAAGAATTTTGTTAAGCTCCTGCTGGTCGCTTTCAAGGCTTGCCTCTTCTGCCTCGAGTGAATCCATATCCTTTTCAAGCTCTGCCTTTTCTTTAGAAATATTCTCAAGGTCGCCCTGAATTGAATTGATAAGATTATTATCGTAATCAGAGAGTGCCTCTACAAGTTCCATTTTATCAAGAAAATCAGAAAAGCTCTTTGCTCCGAAAATAATTTCAAGGTCAGTTGTATTGCCTGCCATATAAATATTTCTGAGTCTGTTGCGGAGAGTATTCATCTGATTTTCAATGCTCTTATTGGCGTTATCAATAGCTGTCTGCTTGTCCTGAATTTTGCCATTAAGCTCATTAATGCTCTGATGGCTGAGTTCGATTTTATCATCGAGAACCTGCACCTTGCTTACAAGCGCATTAACATATTCTTCCTGATCTGCAATATTTTCTTTTGTTTTTTCAAGAATTTGCTGATATTTATCGCTCTGAGCCTGAAGTTCCTGCCTTCTGTTCTCAAGTGCGTCAATATCGTTAGGATCAATAGTGGTTGCCTGAGTTTGCTCAGTTGATGCCTCTTGTGCAGCCTGCTCCTCAGCAAATACAGGATAAGCCGAATATGCAAAAATACACATACTGAGAATTGCACAAAGCACTGCTTTGAATCTTTTTTTAGAAATTCGCATTAAATATACTCCTTTGTTATTACCAGCCGAGAATTTCGTTGCCTTCCATCTTGAGATACTTACGCATTGAAATAAAGCTGCCAAATGCGCCAATCAGCATACCTGCAATAATGAAGATACCGCCGACCTGCAAGCAAACATCCGAAAATGGAATTGTAGAAATTTTTACGAATGAATTTACTGCCGACATAACGCCCTCATATACCACATAAAGCACGCCTGTACCGATAACTGCTGAAATAAAACCAAGCACCATACCCTCGACTACAAACGGAAGTCGAACAAAGGCATTGGTAGCGCCGACAGATTTCATAATACTGATTTCAAATCGCCTTGAATACATTGTAGTTCTGATTGTATTTGCAATAATAAATAGAGAAATAATTGTAAGCGCAACAACAATCGCAAGGCTTATGTAGCTTACAAGGTTGCTTATGTCTGTGAGCTTTCGTGCAAGCTCACTGCGGTTATTAATAGAATCCACACCGTCAACCTTTAAAATAGCGTCAATGGTTTGATCATATTTAGACAAATCGTCCATTGCAACTATGTATGCGTCCGGCAACGGGTTATTGTCACCGTTTACATTTTCAAATACCGCCTCGGGAAGTGAATCCTTAAATTCGTTGATTGCGTCTTCCTTTGGATAAAATTTTACAGAAGTAATATTATCAAGCTGCTCAAGGTTTTTGCCAATGTAAACAGCCTCAAGGTCAGATGTTCCGTCCTTAATATAAACGGTTGTTTCATTGGTTTTGCCGACAGACTCAACCTCTTTTTCTATGTTTACAGAAATAAGCTCAGCCGCACCGGTAAGCACAAGACAGCTTACCAAAACGCATATTGAAGCAATACTCATAATTCGGTTGCTCCATATACTTCTGAAGCCTTCCTTAATTAAATAGCCAAAGCCACTCATATTATGTTCCTTTCTTTTCGGTTTGGAACGACAACTTATTCGGCAATCGCATCATTATTTTCTCTATGAAGTGCAATGCCCTCTATTATTTCGTCAATATCCTCATACTCTGCGTCAAATGCAAGTGCAGCCTCAGGATTTTTAGTGTCGCTCTTTACTCTGCCATGGTCAATCACAATTACACGCTTGTTGAACTGTCTTACAAGGTCGTGTTCGTGAGTAACAACAAGCACAGTTGTTCCCATATCGTTAATTTCACTCAAAAGCTGAATAATATCGTGTGACATCTCCGGGTCAACATTACCTGTCGGCTCATCAGCAATAATAATCTCTGGATTATTTACCAAAGCTCTTGCAAGGCTGACACGCTGCTGCTCGCCGCCCGAAAGCTCGCTTGGCTTGTTTTTCATTTTATTTTTAAGTCCGACAAGTTCAAGAATATACGGAACTCTTTTTTTGATTGAAGATGCGCTCGAACCGATTGCACGCATTGCAAAGGCAACATTATCAAAAACATTCATCTTGTCAATAAGTCTGAAATCCTGAAAAACTATGCCCATGTGGCGGCGAAGATACGGAACTTTTCTGCGGCGCATTTTGGTTATATTAAGATTATTTACAATGATTTCGCCCGATGACGGACTTTCCTCATGCATAATCAGCTTTAAAAACGTACTTTTACCTGCTCCGGACGCACCCACTATAAAAGCAAACTCGCCCTTGTCGATGTGAATAGATACATCGTGAAGCGCATGAGTGCCATTCGGATAGGTTTTAGATACATTGTTAAAATCTATCATAAATTTCACCTTTATTACAAAATATACATTTATTCTGTATATTTTGCGTTGTATAATACAATTTTTTGTAATATTTTGACAAATTAATTCCAAAAAGTCAAAATGGCCTGCACTCCCGAAAGCCGACAGTGCAGAGCCATATTAAATTCGCTAAAATCAATACTTTGCAGGGCTTGCGTTAAGGTACTTTTTAACCATAAGAGCTACCTTAAATACGATAGCGTCCTCAAACTCACGAAGATCAAGGCCTGTAAGTTTCTTAATTTTTTCAAGTCTGTAAACAAGAGTGTTTCTGTGAACAAAAAGCTTTCTTGATGTTTCAGAAACATTGAGGTTGTTTTCAAAGAAACGCTGAATAGTAAAGAGTGTTTCCTGATCGAGGCTCTCAATAGAACCACGCTTGAAAACTTCCTTTAAGAACATTTCGCAAAGTGTTGTAGGGAGCTGATAAATAAGACGAGCAATACCGAGGTTGTCATAGCTTACGATTGTACGCTCTGTGTCAAATACCTTTGCAACCTCAAGCGCACTCTGTGCCTCCTTGAACGAACGGGCAAGGTCTTTGATGCCTGTTACGGTTGTACCGATACCTACAACGCAGTGAGTGTAGAACTCGCTTGAAAGTGTGTCTGAAATAGAGCTTGCGAGCTTTTCAAGGTCACGACTTTCGGTATCTGCCTTAATTTCCTTAACAAGTGCAATTTCGTACTCATTAATGTTGATAACGAAGTCCTTTGACTTATCGGGGAAAAGATTTTGAATAATATCATATGCAGATACATCTGTTTTTGAAATAATTTTAATGAGAAGGCAAACTCTTGAAACCTCGCTGTTAAAGTGAAGTTCTCTTGCCTTAAGATAGATATCGCCCGGAAGAATGTTATCGAGAATTACATTCTTGATAAAGTTTGAGCGATCGTATTTTTCATCATAATACTGCTTAATGCTTGCAAAAGAAACAGAAAGGAGCTGTGCATACTTCTGAGCATATTCGTCAGTACCCTGAACAAATACAGCGTAATCATACTTAGCGTTGCTGCCAAATGACTTATATGTATAGCCATTGATTACAAAAGGAGCTGTTGAGCTTAATGTTTCTGAGGTTACGCTTTCGTTTACCTCACCGATCTTACCAAGCTCTGAGCAGGCTATAACAACAGAAGTTTCATCAATAACGCCAATTGTTCTGTCGATTGCATCTTTCATCTGGTGAACAATACCCTGGAATAATCTGTTTGACATTTTATTTACCTCTTTTTCTAAGCAAATATTCATATAATTGTAAGCATATTATTCTGGCATATTTCCGCCGACAGCAAAACTGTAAATATGCAAAAATCACAAACTGTCTGTAATTTTTTGTACAGCAAGCCTTTTCGGCAAAAATTCTTATAATAAGAGCCTAATGAATTAATATATTTAAAATACAATATATCTCTTATATACATATTACACAAAAACGAGAAAAAAATCAACCTCTATTTTCAAATTTCTTTATTTTTTTTATAGATTTTGCATAATCGGTAAAAGGTTACAAAATTGATAACAATATTAAACAAATTTAACCTTTACTTTTTAGCTAATTACAATAAAAACAAGCAGTGCAAAGTTTTCTACTAAAACACAAAAATGTTCTTTGCTAAAGTTGGGTATTTTTACAAATTGCGGTTTAGCTTATTTTCGGTCTGGCAACAAAGTTAAAAAATAACCGACTATCCGCCACGATATTAAAAGTTTAGTAAACCTTTTCAAAGGTTTTGGGTGTGGGCAATGCCCACAAAGGCTGTAAGCTATCGCAAATTATTAACAGCCAAACGGCTTGCCGTTTGGTGGCTTGAACACAATGGCGAAAGCCGCTAAATTTGCGATAGAAACAAGAAAAAATATTCTTATAATTTGTACCGCCATTGCATTGCAATGACGGTACATTATTTTAATCATTCTTGTTTAAATGCTATCTGTTTTTCAAACATTTGTCTTAGCACGCAAACAGCAAAGCTGTTTGCGCCCGATAATTTAATGTAAGGGAAACTTTTTATGGGCTCTGCCCAAACCCGCAACCCTTTAAAAAGGGTTGACCT
>OGUL01003163.1_pt1 | contig 9950 bp, 8 predicted proteins | sample 1553651 | NCBI WGS metagenome assembly OGUL01 (sample SAMEA2580048, study PRJEB22360) | human gut metagenome | biome: human gut; feature: human-associated habitat; material: faeces | place: Denmark | collected 2008/2010
TGCGTTATGTCCCTTCCTTTTGCTTCATAGTTTAGCTTTCTGGACGGTTTGCATCAATATCTGCCTGAATAGTCTGTGCTGTATCTTCAGCTGAATCAGACAACATCATGTTCAAAATTCCGTTTCGTGAAGTATCTACCAGCGTAGAGCATGTGTCATAATCAAAATACTCTCCAACTGAATCGCTTATCGTTCCGGTATATTCAACCATATCTTTAAAGATCTGCGGAGCACTGTCCGGTGCTGTAATATCTTTATAAGGAGCTACTCGCATTGCTGCATCCATTCGTTCCTGAATAGAATCTTTTGATGTCATATACTTAATCAGTTTTAAAGTAGCTTCTTTTTCTTCATCAGACATAGTTCCGGAAAGCATCCATCCAGAAGTATATACAACATGTGTATCTTTAAATTCTGGTTTGTCTTCAAAATATGGGAATGCAAAGAATGAAATATCATCCAGGATCTCCGACTCAGAATTAAACATTTCTGGTATGATAGGACTGCTGTGAGAAATCATAGCTACTTCTCCTGTCAGGAACTGATTCATCTGTGTATTATAGTCCATTCCTTCAAAGCCCTCGGCAAAAGCACCCTTTTCTTTCAGGTCTTTTGTAATCTGCAGGCATTCTACCACATCATCATCTGTCCATTTCTTTTCGCCGATGCCGAGTTTTACAATTCCGTCATGGCCAATTCTTTTTGCAAGAATGTTGTTAAAAATATGACCCATTACCCATGTGTTTTTACCACCCACACCAAATGGAGTGATTCCTGCTGCATTCAGTTTATCAATTGCATCATATAACTCGTCCATGGTTTCTGGCACTTTTTCAATTCCGGCTTTTTCAAACAGAGCTTTATTATAAAAGATTGCATCTACATTGAGTTCATTTGGAAGTGCATAAATTCCATCAGCTCCATATGCACTCAGATCATATGTATCCAATGCTCCATCCAGGAAAGTGTTCTTCCAGTCTTCATCCGCATTAAGAGATTCTGTAAGATCAAGAAGTACTCCATTCTGAGCCCATTCTTTTAATCCTGCAATAGCCGGATAATAGAAGATATTTGGAGTTTCACCTGTAGACAGAGCAACTTTTAGCTTGTTATTATAAGCAGATTCTTCATAAATTGAGTCATTCTGTACCTCAATATCTGGATTTTCCTCCATAAAAGCTGCAATCTGATCCTCATAGACTTTTGCCATTGGAGTATCTCCACTATCACGGCTCATAAAACTGATCTTTACTTTATCTGCTGCAAGTACAGGTGAAACAGATGTTAATACCATCGTTGCTGCTAAAACGATTCCTAAAACTTTTCTTCCTTTCATAAAATACCTCCCGATGATCATTATAATTTAGCTTTCATAACAGATTGCAATCATTTGATGTCCATTGACTTCTTTTACAGTAAAGTCAAGTTCGCTTCCATTTTGTTCATAGACAATCTTCTGTCTGTCAGGTACTGTATATATGTCTCTGACCTTACGCTCCTCATTCATCGTAATTTTAAGATTGTACAATGGAATTACATCTTCTACGATCTCCAGATTCTTACATTTTTTCACTGGCACATAATGTAATACATGAACAATTTTTCTGTTCTCCTGATTCTGTTCAAGCACTGTGACCTGCGTAGTTGATGGCCCATTATGCTGTATGATTGGATCTGGAAGCAGTCTCTCCAACTCATTTCGAAACAGTTTCTTAAACCATGCCGGTGCCCAGTTCTGATAAGTCGTAAAAATAGGATGAATAAAATAAGCTGTATTTTCTGTTTCAACAATTCCCGGATAAGCTTCTTTTCTTCCTGACGGTGAGTGCAAATGAGAACAAAAATGCTCATATGTACGATTGAAAACCGGAGGAATTACCTTCTGTACAAATACCGCTTCATCTGTGGCTTCTACCAGAGTACCTTTATCATACATAACATGCTCAGCATCTGCTAAATCTTTAGATAAATGTTCTTTTGGCCAGATGAAGTCCGGACTATAAGGTGCCTCTCCCCTATAAACAACAGCAAGTTCCGGAATCATAAACTTCTGATGCGCTCTGTCAAGGCCAGACTGATAACTCACTAAAAGCTTGCCGCCTTTTTTCAGATAAGTACTTAATTTATCTCTTAATTCTTCATCTACTGGAATTACATCCGGAAGTATTAAGAGTCTGTATTTGTCAAAATCAAGCGTACTGTCAATGAAATCAAACTGATATCCTAATTCCATTAACAATCTGGCTACACCTTCTGACGCTCCTGGAATGTGACCTGCAACACCTGTTGCATAAAACTCTTCAGCAGTAAATACACCAATTTCTGAAATCGGTTTTGCATTTTCACACCAGGGTTCTTTTTCTTCTACAGATTTGTATACTCTTCCGATTTGCTTATACATATCTGTATTTAATTTTCCCCAGTAGTCCATCTGGTCTCCAATTGTGCACTTGCATCCATGTGCCAACATAGAGAACACTTCATACTCCATCGCCGCCTCATTACGAAAAGCATGAAAATCTCCCCATTCGGTATGGAATCGACTTGTAAGTCCCAGACATTCTTTTCCAAAATTTCTCATGTATTTTGCAGAAACCGGAAAATCAAGATATCCCCACTCTACACCTGGAAGTGATTCAAAAGAGAAATAAGAATAGTCTTCTTTAACTGGTTTATCCAGATATCCCAAATGTCCTTTATTATAACATACATGAAAATCCGGATTATACTTTTTAGCAAATGCAGTAAGGTCTCTCACCATGTCATAATAAGTCCATCTTGCAAATTCCTGCCTGTCCTCTTTTTTTGCCGGGTTTAATCCCTGCTCTCTCATAAGCTTCTGACAAGATGGACAGCAGCACTCATTCATAAATGCGGCATCATACCAGACTCCGTCTCCCGGAATCGTTTCAAGTACTTCACCGAACTGTTTTTTCAGAAAATCTCTGTACGGAGTATTCACACAAAGATTTTTATAAAATCCCGCCTCAAAATATCCTTTTCCTTTGTAATCCTGCAATGCACCATTTTCATCGATGCAAATCCACTCTGGATGCATATCTGCAATACGCTTATTCCAACGTATGGTTGTATACAGATTTACCTGAATCCCGTGTCTTCTGCATGCTTCTGACTGTTCTCGTAAGAGATCTCTGTGTGCCAATCCCGGATGTACCATTTCCGGAAATATTTTTGAATCATAATACAAATTCCCATGATGTCCGCAGGAAAACAATGTAATGGAATTGACATGTGCATCTTCCAGCGTCTGTGCAAATTCTTCTGCATCAAATTCAGAACACACTCCCTGAATAGCCTCGCTGGTATGGAAATCCAGATGGATCTGTCTAAATGGAATTTCTTTTTCTGCCATTTCCTTTCCCCTCCTGTTTTTTGATGAGGTAAGATTATCATTTTTATGGCAATTCGTGAATGTACTATTTTTAGATGCGTGGGAAAAATTTTAGATATTTAGTTTTTTCTTTCTTCCATATATTTTGAAGGAGAAATCCCATAGTACTTTTTAAAGTTTTTACTAAAATAATATACATCACTATATCCTACCGACTCAGAAATATCTATAAGTGTCTTATCTGGATATTCGATCAAATATTTCTTTGCCTGTTCCAAGCGTACCTGAGTAAGGTATCTACTTAAAGAACAGCCTTTTTCTTTCTTAAAAATACTACTCAGATAACTGGCATTTGCTCCGATTTCACCAGCTACCATATTCAAACTCATATCTTTCTTATAAAAATTGTCATCTATAAAATCTATTGCATCTTGAACTTTTCTTTGTGTCACCGGAATCTTTCTGGTTTTCATACATCCAAAACATTTTTCAAGAATGTCCAACAATGTCTTTTTAATTTCTTTGATACTTCCATTATTCTGCAAACTTGTCAATTCCTGCTGTTCCTTTTTTATTACACATGAGAAATCAACTCCTGCCTCCGACATAAAAAAAGAAATATGTATAAAAAGATCCATTACCACATAATGTACTACATAAAGACTACTGTTCTTTTCCTCCATTTGATCAAACATTATTTCTATTTCTTTATATAACATTTCATGTTCATTTTTTCAGAAACACAGATGGATCATAATCTAATGTTTGCAGCATCTCCACAATATCTACGGGCTCATATATTAACAGACGATTATCTTTCTTTCCCTTCTGCGCTGCTGAGTATGCCTCACGATATGCACTTTTCAGGTCTCTAATGTTATCATGAACTCTGCTGATACCACCATTCCACGTTCTGTTTTTGTTCATCACCTCTTGTAAGTAAGTGCAGAGCATTTGAGTTTTATAAGCCATGTCTGTTTCTCCAAACAGAATAAACGTATACCTTTGATTTATTATTATCATTTCATATTCCGGATAATAGTCCTGTATCATTTCTTCTATTTCAAAGGCCCTTTTATCATTATTTTCCCCTTGAAATCTGGCAATGAGTACCACGATTTGTTTTTTTGTTGAAATACCCAACTGATTCCATATTTCATTTGAGTCTTCATATATATTTATTCCCGAAGCCTGCTCCAATAAAATTTTTTCTTTCTGATTCTGGGTAATTGCTTCCTGCATTTTTTTTACTGACAATTTCTGTTGTTGAATTCTTTGAATCTTTTCCTTACATTTCATTAACTCACTGGTCAATTCTTTTGGATTAAGTGGTTTCAGAACGAAGCTTAACGCTCCAAAAGCTAACGCTTCTTTTGCATATTCAAATTCCCCATATGCAGTCAGAATAATCACCTGTGTTTCCGGAAATACTTTTTTGACCCTTTTTGACACTTCAATACCATTCACATAAGGAATATTGATATCCATAATCAATATGTCCGGTTTCAGCATGAAGATTTTTTCCAGTGCTTCTTCCCCATCCTCTGCTTCTCCACAGAGTTCTATACCGATACTCTGCCAGTCAACAGATTTTTTAACTAGTTTTCTTTGCAGAAACTCATCATCAACCAGAAATGCTTTCATTTTTTTCAATCTCCTTCTTAAATCCTGCAGGCAAACATACTGTTGCAATCGTACCCTGTCCTTCCTTACTTTCTAAATGAAGTCCATATTCTTTTCCAAAATAAATCTGCAGTCTTTGCTGAATATTAAACAGTCCAAATGCTGATTCTTTTTCTCTTGTATCCATACTAAACAGATCTATTAGTTTTTCTTTGGGAATACCTGTTCCATTATCTGATACTGTGATATATACTTTATTATTTTCTTTCCACCCTTTTATTTCAATGATACCCTGTCCACGTTTTTCTTTTACGCCATGATAAATTGCATTTTCCACTAATGGCTGCAATGTTAATTTTACAATCCATTCTTTCAGAATTTCTTCTTCTATATCAGTTTTATAAATAATTTTATTACCATAGCGGAACTCTTGTATTTTTATATAATTTTCAATATTAATCATTTCCTGTTGTATGGATATCAAGGTTTTGCCATCGCTTAATGACGTTCTATAAAAAGTGCCAATAGACTGTATCATTACAAATGCATCATCCAGACATTCCATTTGAATTAGTGAGCTTACACTATTTAATGTATTATAAAGAAAGTGTGGATTAATCTGTGCCTGTAATGCAGCCAACTCAAGTTTTCTTTTGGCCTTTTGTTCCTGATAAACCTGCTCTATCAATTGTCGGATTTTTTCTGCCATTTTATTAAATGCCTCTGATAAAGTACCAATCTCATCCATATACAAAACTGGTACTTTTACAGACAGATTTCCTTTTCCAAAGCTCGACATAGTGCGAGTCAGCTCTGTTAATGGTTTTGTTACACTGTAAGCAACTCTCAGACTAAAAATGATGTTTAACAACACTGCGATAATTCCGACCATATATATGATTTGTATAATATTTCTACCTGCACGGGTTAATTCTCTGACCGGTGTCAAGCCAAGCATTATCCAATTTAGGGTAGGGATCTCTGAAGTCGTAACAAGATACCGCTCCTCATCTATATTAAATACTTTTCCACCTTTTTGATTTGTAATTGCCCATTTAAAATAATCTTTATCACCGATATTTTCAAATATATCTTTATCATTTTCAATCTTTGTATTTCCTTCCAAATCCGCAATTATATATTTACCTTGCTCTCCGTTTTTAATATGGGTAAAATTGTTTATCAGTAACGGAGACTGATATTCTATCATCAAATACCCTTTTATAATACCTGTATCGTAGTCCCTGTAATATCTTATGTATCCAATCCCTTTTTTTTCATATCCTTCAATACACTGGTTATACAAATCAATCCATTTAACATTATAATTCTCTTTAACCAAAGAGAAAAATTTTTCATATTTTTGCGACTCTGAACGAATACTGTTAGAATTCACAATATGTCCATATGAATCAAACAGCGAAATACTGCTATATTCTTTATCTGAATACAAAGCATCCAGATAGTCCAACCGTCTTTCTACTTGCATTTTGTATTTTATCTGATCTGCATTCTCTTCTGAATCCAGCAAAAACCAATTCTGAATCGCATCATCTGTTAATAAAGCTTTCGCTATTTTCTCTGCATTTTCCAAAACATTTTGGCTATTATCCGATATGATTTGAAATTTTTCTTTATAACTTTCGCTTGTAATATTCAAAACCGATTTTTCATATATTACGCGAATCAAAATCGTTAATGATAAAATTGTAAAAAATATAATAATTATACTTGTAAAAGAGAATTTTTTTGCAAGTGATATTTCATGATATTTTTTCTTCATTTGATTGTTTCCCCCTAGTTTTATAAAAGAAAATGCCTCAGCTACACTTATAAAGACCGAAAAATATCTCTTTTCGTGTCTATACAAATACATCTGAGGCATTATTTTATTCACATTTTAAATTCACATAAACATAATAATAGAATTCTCTTCAAAATACAATATCTTATTTAATTTTTATGCTATAAATGAGCAAGTTCGTGATTTTGCATAAAAAGAAAGACACCTTAAATCGTTCGTGTTGTATAATGAAAGTGACGAAACAAACATTGCAACATTTACGAAAGAAGGTGCCTCTCGCAAATACTATACATCATTCTATATTCTTATACAACCAGTTTAAGAAATTAAATTTATGCAAATCTTTTTCGAACAGAGTGATCGGTCATCTCATGAGTATCCTGAGCAGTATCTTTATCTCGGGTTACCATGGAAAGACTACCGACTTTGCACAAAACAGTTCCTGTCACAGAACTACCATCGCACATTTCCTCAATTCCGGGAAATAGGATGATACCTTACTTGAAAATACTTTAAAATCCTCCGTAGTTGAAATTATTTATTCAGAAGCACGGCGCACCGGAAAGCCTGTTTTCTGTATTGTGGATGATACCATAGCTTCAAAGACAAAGCCTTCGTCACAGGCTCTGCATCCAATTGAAGATGCGTATTTCCTTTGTGACTGCGGGTATGTTTCTGAAAAAATGATCAACACATTTGTACAGAAGGGGTTCCATACCATTGGAGCTTTAAAAACAAACCGCCTGCTGTACCCGTCAGGAATGAAAAAGAAGCTCAGCGAACTTGCTGCTGGATTATCGGTAACAGAGAAGGTATTTGACCTTGTGACAGTCAAAAACCGAAAATATTATGTGTACCGGTATGAAGAAAACCTGAATGGTATCGAAAATGCGGTTGTTCTTTTAAGTTATCCTGAAAAGGCATTTGGAAATCCCAAAGCACTGCGGGCTTTTATCAGCACAAACGTGGCATTATCAACGCTGGAGATCCTTTCCTGCTATGTGTGCAGATGGCCGATTGAGGTCTTTTTCAGACAATGTAAGACCCGGCTGGCACTGGATACCTACCAGATACGTTCCTCAAAAGGGATCCAAAGATACTGGCTGCTGATGTCAATGGCACATTATATCACAATCCTGTATGATAAATATATCCCTTTTAGACTATTTTTTCATCTTGGAAAACTATTTTGTCTGTTATATCCTGAAGGTGTTTTATTCGATTTCTTAATTTTATTTTTTATATCCGACCGCACTGCAGGGCATCAGTGCACGTACTGCAGCTGTTGCATAATGTGTTATTTTTTCGTAGAAATGATTGGTTCTGTCGATTTTGTTGCTCCCGTTTTTCTGTAAATCTGCCTCAGAAATTTCAATGATATCACCCGGCCACAAGTCAGACCGCTGAAGCTTTATAATCCGTCCATTCTTTGCAAGAACTGCTGCTTCTTTTTTTATGATTTCAAGAACAACTGCTTCCATATTTTTCATTCCTTTCTACTGGATTTTTGATCTTGGTATCATATTACATAAACAGTCCCTGAATTGCCATCCATACATTTGAAAACGTTCTCATACAATCCATATTTTTCCCTGTTTCACGTATATTTTGGCACAAAAAAGACTGATTTTGAAACTAAATCAGCCTTTTTTTGAAAACGTTTTCAGTATATATTTATTTAGAACTGCTTCATGAGATTGACCATCTCAATCGCTGATAATGCACAGTCATAACCTTTGTTCCCTGCTTTGCTTCCCGCGCGTGCAATAGCCTGCTCAATATTCTCAGTCGTGATTACACCGAATAAGACCGGGATTCCTGTTGCAAGTTCAACCTGTGCAATTCCTTTGGCAGACTCGTTGCACACCAGATCATAATGTGAGGTATCTCCACGAATAACCGCTCCCACGCAGATAACTGCATCATATTTGCCTGACTGCGCCATTTTTTGTGCTGCCAATGGAATCTCAAATGCTCCCGGTACCCATGCCGCAGTAATATTTTCTTCTTCTACCCCGTGTCTTACTAATCCGTCAACTGCCCCTCCCAATAGTTTATTTACAATGATTTCGTTGAATCTCGCTGCCACAATACCAACTTTCATTCCCTCTGGTGCTACTACTTTTCCTTCTACTAAATTAATCTGTCTCATTTTTTTCTCCTTTTATTGATTGTTTTTCAGACATTTATTTCCCGGAAAATATGTCCCATCTTTTCCTGTTTTGTCTTCATATATTTTCGGTCATACTTTTGTGGTGGAATCTCCAACGGCACTCTCTTATTGATTTTCAGCCCAAATTCGCCAAGTCCATAAATTTTGTCCGGATTATTTGTCAATAATCTTAATGATTTCACACCAAGATCTGCCAGTATCTGTGCCCCAATCCAGTACTCTCTGAGATCCGGTGCAAATCCTAACTTCACATTAGCCTCCACAGTATCGTATCCCTGCTCCTGAAGTGCATATGCTTTAATCTTATTGATCAGGCCAATTCCTCTGCCTTCCTGTCTCATATAAAGAATAATTCCTCTACCTTCTGCTTCAACCTGGCGCATTGCTGTCTGCAGCTGCAGACCACAGTCGCATCTGAGCGATCCAAATGCATCTCCGGTCAGACACTCCGAATGTACCCGGCAAAGCACATCTTCCCCATCTCCTATATCACCTTTCACCAGTGCCAGATGATGCTCTCCTGTAATGTCATTGATATATCCATACATTTTAAAATCGCCGTATTGCGTTGGAAGATCTGCGACTGCTTCCTCTTTTACATGTTTTTCATGTATTCTTATATAATCCTGCAGATCACGGATCGTAATAAATGTAAGCCCATGCTCTTTTGCCAGTTCCCATAACTGTGATGTACGCATCATGGTTCCATCGTCTTTCATAACCTCACAGCACACACCACATTCTTTCAGTCCGGCCAGTCTCATAAGGTCCGTGGTTGCCTCTGTATGACCATTCCGCACCAGAACTCCTCCTTTTCTGGCTATAAGCGGAAATACATGTCCCGGTCTTCTGAAATCCTCTGGTTTTGCCTCATCATCCACGCACTTCATAATGGTATAGGAGCGCTCTGCTGCTGAAATACCGGTCGTTGTATCTTTGTGATCCACTGCCACAGTAAATGCTGTACTGTGATTATCCGTATTTTCAGCGACCATCGG
>OGUL01003169.1_pt1 | contig 9929 bp, 8 predicted proteins | sample 1553651 | NCBI WGS metagenome assembly OGUL01 (sample SAMEA2580048, study PRJEB22360) | human gut metagenome | biome: human gut; feature: human-associated habitat; material: faeces | place: Denmark | collected 2008/2010
TTAAAATTCTAAGTTCACATTCTAATATTCCAGCAAATTTGAATATCTATATTAATAATTCACTTGTGGATATTTTGCAAAATGACTCTTGTTTATACACAGCTAATACAAATACTGTGGATATTATATCTTTTTTCTGGGAATGGCCAGTTAATAATACAGATACTTTTTATAATTCTACTCTCTCTTTAAATCTTCAAATATTTTTCGAAAGGAATTAGTCTTGAAAAAAATTTTATTTTTATTTGCTATAGTTTTTTTATTAGCTTCAGTAATTATTCATAATAATTACTCTAAAACTCAAAACATATACATTTATTCTAATATTGCTGAACCAATCTTTAATATTTCATTTAATGAAACTGTACTTTTAGACAATATTAATACTGTTGCTAGGTACTCTTTTAAGATATCTAATTTTAAAGATAATATTATTTCTGATATTCCATTTTATTATTACTTTTATTTAGAAAATTTAACTCCTGATTTTTCTATATTATGTTATATGGATAACACAGAAATTACCTTATCACATTTCATGTCAGAAAAATATTTATTAAATAATTTAACTAAAGAAGAACATATTTTTACTATAATCATTAACTATACTGGTAATTTTAATGCTTCAATCTCAACTAACTTTAAATTAAAAATTATATATGAACAGTATAATCATTAAATATTAATAAAAGGAGTTTTTATGAAAAAAGTCATTTTTCTTATTTTATTTTTCATAGCATTTAATTCAATTAATTCTATTGCTAAATATTCTAATATTGTTGAATGTAATTTTTTAACTGTAAATATTTTATTAGTAGAGAATATTAATCAAAATTCTAATTCATATACTAAAAATTCTTCTTCTAAATCACTTTCTAATAAGTATAATCTTCCCAATACTCATATCGTAAATACATATATTAATTCAGATGTATTTATAGATACAAACACAAATATACAAATTCAAATCACAAAATAATTTTTGATTTTTTTATTGCTGTTTACCTCACTTAATGTCATAATATATATGAAAATAGGAGGTGATATTTTGTATATCTACATTATTATAGGAATTATAGTAATACTTTTAATATATATCTTAATAACTTATAATTCTTTTATTAATTCAAGAAATTTAGTTAAAGAAGCTTTTTCTACAATGGATATCTATCTAAAAAAGAGATGGGATCTTATTCCTAATTTAATAGAAGTTGTAAAAGGGTATTCTAAATATGAAAATGAAACTCTAACTAAAATTACTTCTTTACGAAGCTCTAGTTATGATGAGTTAACTATGGATAATAAGATTAATACAAATGAAGAATTATCTAAATGTTTATCAAATATCTTTGCAGTTTCAGAAAACTATCCAGAATTAAAAGCTAATGAATTATATGCTAATTTAAGTAGTAATTTAATATGTATAGAAGATGAAATTGCAAATAGTAGAAAATATTATAATGGTACCGTGCGAAATTTCAATAATAAAATTCAAATTTTTCCAAATAATATAATGGCTAAGCTATTTAAATTCAAAGAATTTAAAATGTTCGAGGCAAATGCAGAAGAAAAAAATAATGTTGGGGTGAATTTAAATGAGTAAAAGACTTGTTGGAGTTATAATTTTTATTTTATCATTTATATTAATTTCTTTTTTACCTAATAATTCATATGCTGTTACAGATTATGTAATAGATTCCTATGATATTAACGTAAAAGTAAATGAAAATAATACATTTGATATTACAGAAACAATTACCGCTAATTTTTATACGAGAAAACATGGAATAATTAGAACTATTCCTCTAAAAAATACTATTGAAAGATTAGATGGTTCTACATCTACTAATCGTGTCAAAATTACAAATTTACAAGTAAATAATGAATATTCAAAAAGTAATAGTAATGGTAATTTGGCTATAAAAATAGGAAATCAAGATACTTATGTAACTGGGCTACAAAAATATGTAATTAAATATACATATGATATAGGTGCAGACCCCGTAAAAGATGCCGATGAATTTTATTATAATTTAATTGGAACCGAATGGGATACACGTATTTCTAATGTTAGTTTTTCTATCACAATGCCAAAAGAATTTGATGCTTCATCATTGGGATTTTCTTCTGGTAGATATGGGTATACCGATAGTAACAGCGTTTCTTACTCTGTAAATGGTAACACAATCAGTGGTATTTATACAGATACATTACCTGCAGGAAATGGTCTTACTGTTAGACTTACTTTACCTGATAACTACTTTGTTGGAGCTCGTAATAATAATACAGATTATTATATAATTATAGGTATAAGCTTAGTAATTGTATTTATTGCATTTATTTTATGGCTATTATTTGGTAAAGATAAACCTGTTATAGAAACAGTAGAGTTTTATCCTCCAGAAGGTTACAATTCAGCAGAACTTGCTTTTTTATATAAAGGTGAAACAGATGATAAAGCTATAGTTTCACTACTAATTTATCTAGCAAGTAAGGGCTATTTATCAATAAAAGAAACCGAGAATAAGGCATTATTTGCAAGCACAAAAGATTTTACAATATATAAATTGAAAGAATACGATGGAACAAATGAAATAGAAAAACTTTTCTTTGATGGTCTATTTAGAACAAGATCTTCTGTTACATCTTCAGATTTAACTAATCGTTTTTATATAACAGTAAATCGTATAAAGAAACTTTTAAATAAGAAAGAAAATAAAACTAAAATTTTTGACAAAAAATCTTTACAATTAAGAGGTTTTATTATTCCTATGATGCTCATAATATTTATACTAATAACTGTAAAACCTTTTTATGATACTGGAATGCTAAGTGAACTTCCTGTTGCCCTAATATTCCCTGGAATTGGTTTTTCACTTATGATATCAATATTAACATCAAGTGGTCCTATATCAACAAAGATATTTATCGTTATTTGGGGATTATTATTTGGCGGAATACCTCTTTTTATGATACTTCCAATTATATTTTCAACTTCAATTTCCGCTATTACATATTTTATAGGAATTTTATGTATAATAGTTCTTTATGTATTTAGAAAAATTATATTAAAAAGAACTCCTTTTGGGTTAGAAATTTTAGGAAAAATCAAAGGATTCAAGCGTTTCTTAGAAACAGCAGAAAAAGACCAACTAGAAGCAATGGTTGAAAAAGAACCAGAATACTTTTATAATATCTTACCTTACACTTATGCTTTAGATGTATCAGATAAATGGGTAGAACAATTTGAAAATATTACAGTTGAACCACCATCATGGTATTATTCTAGTACTGCATTTTCAGTTCACTCTTTTGGTACCTTTATGAATAGCACAATGACTAGGGTAAATACTTCTATGACATCTAGACCTTCTAGTTCTGGTTCTGGTGACTCTTCTGGAGGAGGATTCTCTGGTGGAGGTTCCGGAGGCGGAGGCGGAAGCTCTTGGTAATATAATTCCATATAGGGATTTGGGGACGGTCCTAAAATCCCTATTTTATTTATATATTCCATGTAATATTTTACTAATTTTTGCATATAATATAAATAAATTAACTTATATATATTGACAACAGATACCCTTAGTTGTATAATAATTCTTGTAGCACATCGCGGGGTGGAGCAGTTGGCAGCTCGTTGGGCTCATAACCCAAAGGTCGGAGGTTCGAGTCCTCCCCCCGCAACCAACGAAATAATCGTTTTAAATAGCTTGTATCCTCGGATACAAGCTATTTTATTTGTCAAAATATTGAATAAAATTATTTACTATACATTTAAATTTATCAATAGGAAAACTAAAAATATTTTTTATTACTTCAAAAGTTTTTTCAATGTAATTTTTTAATTTATTATTTTCTTTTTTTAATTCTTCATTTTAATATTTCAAATATATATATAATGCTCAAGAGTGCATTGATGTTCATTTTGAAAGACCTACCAAAAATGAATTTGACTCTGTTCGAATAAAATTACCTACATATGAAGTAACAGTTTGGGAAGGTAATTATTCTGATGAAGAGATTGAATTTTTTTAAACAAGTAGTTAAAAATAGTAGCGACTTATTTTATAAATATGCTAAAGAAGGAGGTCTTAAATTTGCCTAGTATTTTTGAAAGTTTTGAAGCTTTTCTACAACTGAAAAACTTCAAACAATCTTAATGAAATTAGATTTCCGCCCTTTCTAATTTCATACAAAAGACTAATTTGAGAGATTCTATAAAAGCCATAGAATCTCCCAAATTAATTTACAAATTCAAGTATTTGCGAATGTCTAGTTTTTAATAGGAAGATAATTCGACCCTAGATTATTGTCGAATATTATTGGTAAAGGAAAAACAAATTAATTAGTTTAATTAATTTAGAAAAAATTATAATATGGCCACCAGTAATAAAATCATCTTTTTGATAAAAACATGTTGACGTTGTATCTCCAATTATTAATGCATTTCCTTTCTCAGTATCTTCAACCATATCTTTTTGAACATAACCATTACAACCATTATTACTATCGGTTCTTGTAATAAATGGTATACTACCCTCATAATAGTAATCTGAAACATCCATTTCTGCTCTTACATGTGCTTTGCCCTTGTATATATTATTATCTTCAAACAAATTTCAAAAGTTGACTAACACACTAGCCAACTTCGAGAAAGTTGTCGTGTACCAAGGGATAAAATCCCTTTTGAAACCCCTTAATAAAAATTGAATTTCAAACTATTTTTATTTTAGTTTGATAAAAAAAGATAAAAACAAGAGTTTTTGTTGATATTTCAATAAAAAACTCTTGTTAATTTTTTTCAAATTTTCTCGACTTTTCTCAGCATTTTTCATGCTTTTTGTCAGTATAGACGTCAGACTGATAGTTCAAAATATTGAAATATCAAGTCTCTTAGCTATTACCCGCAACCAGAAAAAAATAGAATCTTTTTTTCTGGTTGTTTTTATTCTTCTTCACTCTTGTCATATATATTATCTTTCTTTATCCAAACAGAAACACTTCCTCCATCACAGTAAAAAATTCCATTCCCATTTGCATCAACATATACTGTCTCATCTAAATTGCCTGTACAATCGTAAAATACTGTATTGGCCAATCTTTCTCCCATATTCATCTCAATACATCCGCCAGCATTATCACTCATTACAACAGCTAATCCAGAGTCAGTGTGGTCACTATCTCCTTCTCTAACCCAACCGATTATATTTTCGTTTTTAAAGTAATCTCTTTGTTTTCCATATGAAAAATGTTTTCTTGCTTTTATCATATTCTCCAATAATTTTTTCTTTGGTGGAATATTATCGTGTTCTATTCCGTAGTAATCTCCATAGAAAATACATGGGATTCCATCTTTTCTTAATAAAATTAAAGCATATGCTAATGGTTTAAACCAATCTTGTACCCAAGAATTTAAAGATTGACCTAACTGTGTATCATGATTATCTACAAATGTTACTGCATATTCTGGATTTTCTTTTACAAGTGTATTATCTAAAATAGTTCTCATATCATAATTTCCTGAAGAATTTGATGCATTAAATAAATTATAATGTAATGGTACATCAAATAATTTCATAGAATAGTCAACTTCTTCTAAGTAATTATTTATAGCTAAAATATTAGTACTCCAATATTCTCCTACTGTAAAGAAATCCTTTGCAAATTCTTCTTTCATGTTTTCTAACCATTCTTTATAGAAGCCTGCTCTAATATGTTTTACTGCATCTAGTCTAAATCCATCAACATTAGTAGTATTTACATACCAATCTCCCCATTTATTTAATTCCTGAATAACATCTACATTATTAAAATCAACATCTGCACCCATTAAATAATCAAAATTTCCATTTTCTTTGTCAACATCTACATCCCAGTGTTTTCCATAGAATTTAAATATTCCTTTTCTTTTTTGTTTTTCATCCCAGTCGACTCCATGAAAATGTGTCCAATTCCATTTAAAATCTGAATATTTATTATTTCTTGCATCAAAATTATATTTTGTCCATGCTTCTATAAATATAGGTGCGTTTATTTCTACATTTCTGTTATTAGGCTCTTCCTCCATTGCCATAACTTCTTCTGTTCCATCTGCACCTAATCTATGATTTAAAACAATATCTGCATATACTTCTAAGTTATTTCCCTTCAATACCTTTATTGCATTTATATACTCATCTTTACTACCATACTTAGTATTTACAGAGCCTTTTTGATCAAACTCCCCTAAGTCGTATAAGTCATAAACACCATATCCAGTATCGTGATTTCCTCCCTCACCTTTATATGCTGGTGGTAGCCATACTCCTGTAATTCCAATACTATCTAAATAACTTGCTTCATTTGCAACTTTTTTCCATAAACCACAATCAGCTGGTAAATACCATTCAAAATATTGCATCATTGTTTGATTAATTTTTTTATTCATTATTTCATCTCCATTACTATTATTAAAAAAAGAGTCTAATAGATATTCTATTAGACTCTTTCGAAATATTTTTATGTTATTGTATATCTATTATTATTTATTCTTCATTAGTTTCTTCAGGTTCAACTAATTCAATGCTTACTACTTTTCCTCCGTCATTTGTTCTCATTAAAGTTACACCTTGTGTTGATCTACCTAATACGCTTACATCCTTAACACTTATTCTAATTATTGTACCTGTATCTGTAATCATCATTATATCATTTGAATCATCTGTAACTCTAATTCCAACTAATTTTCCTGTTTTTTGAGTAACTTTATATGTTATTACTCCTCTTCCACCTCTATTTTGTACTCTATATTCATCTAAATCTGTTCTTTTACCAAATCCGTGTTCTGTTATAGCCAATAATGTTGCATTAGCACCGTCTATAATAGATTCCATTCCAATAACTTTATCTCCATCTCCAAGTTTAATTCCTATTACGCCTTGTGCTGTTCTACCCATTGGTCTTACATCTTGCTCACTAAAAGTAATACTCATTCCGTCTTCAGTTACTAAAACAACATTATCTTTTCCATCTGTTAACCTTACAGCTATTAATTCGTCTTCTTCTTTTAATGTAATTGCTTGAAGTCCCGTCTTTCTTGCTGAATTATATTCTGTAAGAGCTGTTTTCTTTATAAATCCTTTTTGAGTAGCCATTAGCAAGTATTTTCCTTCAGCGAAATTAGAAATTGGAATAACTGCTGTTATTTTTTCTCCAGGATCTAAACTTAATAAGTTAACAATCGCTGTTCCTTTTGCTGTTCTTCCTGCTTCTGGAATTTCATAGCCACGTAATCTATATAACTTACCTTTATTACTAAAGAATAAAATAGTATCATGTGTAGAAGCTGTAAATATTTCTGTAACAAAGTCATCAGCTCTTGTAGAAATGCCAGTAATACCTTTTCCACCTCTACGTTGGCTTTTATATGTATCTGCAGGCATTCTCTTGATATATCCAAAATGTGTTAAAGCTACTATCGTTTGTTCTTCTTTTATTAAGTCTTCTTCTTCTATATCTCCCTCTGCAGGTTTTATTTTAGTTAATCTTTCATCTCCAAATTTAGTTTTAACTTCTTCTAAATCTTCTTTAATAATGTCATATACAAGTTGTTCATTATTTAAGATTTCTCTTAGATGTGCGATTAATTCCATTAATTGTTTATATTCTTCTTCGATTTTTTCTCTTTGTAAACCAGATAATGTTTTTAATCTCATATCTAGTATTGCTTGAGCTTGTATATCTGTTAAGCCAAATCTTTCTATTAATCTTTCTTTAGCATCATCATAAGAACTTCTAATAATACTAATAACTTCGTCTATATTATCTATTGCGATTCTTAAACCTTCTAAGATATGTGCTCTTGCTAAAGCTTTATCTAGTTCGAATTTAGTTCTTCTTAAAATTACTGTTTTTCTATGGTCAATATAATAATCTAAACATTGTCTTAGGGTTAATATTTTTGGCTCTCCATCTACTAATGCTAATAATATCGCTCCAAATGTATCTTGCATTTGAGTATTTTTATATAATTGATTTAAAACCACTTGAGCCCTAGCATCTCTTTTTAATTCTATTACTATTCTAACTCTATCATTTCTATCTGATTCATCTCTTAATTCAGATATTCCTTCTATTCTTTTTTCTCTTACTAATTTAGATATATTTTCTATTAATCTAGCTTTATTAACTTGATATGGCAATGATGTTACGATTATTCTTTGTTTATTATTTGCCATTTCTTCAATTTCTGCTTCGGCTCTTACAACTATTTTTCCTTTTCCCGTTCTATATGCTTCTTTTATGCCATCTTTTCCTAAAATCATTCCTCCTGTTGGGAAATCCGGTCCTTTAATAATTGACATTAACTCTTCATCTGTGGTATTTGGATTTTCAATTATTCTAATAAGACCATCACAAACTTCTGTTAAGTTATGTGGAGGTATATTTGTTGCCATTCCAACTGCTATACCTGATGAACCATTAATTAATAATTGTGGTATTTTTGATGGTAACACTGTTGGCTCTTGTAATCTATCATCATAGTTTGGCATAAAGTCAACTGTATTTTTCTCTATATCTGTAAGCATATATTCTGCTATTTTAGACATCCTAGCTTCTGTGTACCTCATTGCTGCAGCACCATCACCATCTATAGACCCAAAATTTCCATGTCCATCTATTAACATGTATCTTAATGAAAAGTCTTGTGCCATTCTTACCATTGCATCATAAACTGAAGAATCTCCATGTGGATGGTATCTTCCTAAAACAGATCCAACGGTATTTGCACATTTTCTGTATGGTTTATCTGACGTAATTCCATCTTCGTGCATTGCATATAAAATTCTTCTGTGAACTGGTTTTAAACCATCTCTTACATCTGGTAAAGCTCTTTGTACAATAACACTCATAGCATAACTAATGTATGCTGTCTTCATCTCGTTTTCGATATCTCTTTCAATTATTTTTCCATCATGGTTGTCCATTTCTTTACCTCTTTTCTTCTTTCTGCTACACAATGTATTATACTAAAACAGAAAAAAATATGCAAGGAAATTATTCGAAAATCTTACGGAATTAAAAGAAAAGTGGCTTTAACATGTATACCAAATTTTTTTAAATTAGTAATCCTACGAGCACTTAAACTTGTTAATTCTCTGAAATATTTGATTATTCTTCATTGTCTTATGCCAGTACATTTGCAGCTTCTAATTCTACTTCATTTATTTCGAAATTTTTATTATTGTTTTTAATCAAGTTATGTACATTTTCTACTAATCTAGCTTCTTTAATTATATTTTCTAATGGCATTATTTTCTCTAAATATTTATTTATATTCTTCATCTCTTTTTCCATTAAATCAAAGTCTTTATTTTCATAACCTTTTTTCCATTCATTAATTGAAGTTTCAAATTTACTTATCTCATTTCCTTGTTCAACAATCATTTCTTCTATGTTGCTACTAATATTATCCAGAATTAAATTCTTACCTTTTTTTATAACATTACTTATAGTATCATTTAACTTTCCTTTTTCATTTACTTTATTAATAGCTGTATCTAATCCTTTTGATATAGTATCTATTATTCCTCCAGTTTCTACAGCTTTTTGCATTTGCGAAATATCTTCAAATTTTCCAGTTACAATACCTATTGCGCTTTTACCCAAATCTACTGCCTCGTCTATTGCTGTATTTAATCCTTCTTTAAAGCCTTCATTAAGTATAGTATCTTTTATCTTTATTACCTCGTCTTCTACAAAGTCCGGTAATAAATATTTAATTCCAAGATTTAGCCCTGTATTTATGATTCCTCCTAAAGTAGTTTCTAAAAAACTTTTTTGTTCTTTCTCTACTTCTAAATTTTTATTATTTAATTCGTTTTGTATGTCTATCTCCATATACTTTATTCTCCTTTAATAAATTATCCCTTATTTTTAATAAATCTTTT
>OGUL01003170.1_pt1 | contig 9928 bp, 7 predicted proteins | sample 1553651 | NCBI WGS metagenome assembly OGUL01 (sample SAMEA2580048, study PRJEB22360) | human gut metagenome | biome: human gut; feature: human-associated habitat; material: faeces | place: Denmark | collected 2008/2010
CTACGGCTGGCGCAGCGTTATCCGAAGTTGTTTGCGCTTTTTCGTCCGGATGTTCTGCAGGGTGCGGAATAAACGTCTTCAAATCTTCTTTAAAATTCCGGAACGAAAACTGTTTCTTGCGATGTCTTGCGGGCTTATCTTCCGGTTTGGAAATAAAGCTGCCGGTCTGGACATCGACATAATCCAGTGTCTGGTACTCTTCTGTTTTATCGGACATGCCCTTTTTTTGCAAACTGCGGTTGACGTAGCGCTTGATCAGCGCATAAAAAACAGCAAAGATCGGAACACCGAGAATCATGCCTGGTACACCCATGAGACCACTGAAGATGGTGATGGAAAAAATAATCCAGAACCCGGAAAGACCGGTGGAATCGCCAAGAATCTTAGGCCCAAGGAAGTTGCCGTCAAACTGCTGCAAAATCCAGATGAAGATGATAAAATACAGGCATTGCATCGGATTGACCATTAAAATAAGCAATGCACAGGGTACGGCTCCGATAAACGGACCAAAGAACGGAATAATGTTGGTAACGCCGACTATGACGCTGATCAGCATTGGATATGGCATTTTCATGATGCTGACAACAATATAGCAGATAATTCCGATAATGGTAGAATCCAATATCTTTCCGCTGATAAATCCGCCAAAGGTGGAATCGATCAGACGGAAGTCTTCCATAATTACATTAGCCTGTCTGGTATCCCAGAAAGCGTATAAAAGCTTCTTCCCCTGGCTGACAAAGCGTTCCTTACTGGCAAGCAGATAGATGGAAATGATCAGTCCGATAACGAGGTTCCAGACTGCCTTCGCAAAGCTTAACATGCTTAGGGAGACTGTTTTCACGATGGCATTGATCTGAGGCATCATGGTTTTATTGAGGAAGTTTTCAAGATCTGTCGAATAATGATCGATCAGATCGGATACAGTCGTTTCGATGTCTGGATTATCAGCAAGCAGTTTTTCTGCCCAATCACTGACGTTTTTTACATAGCTGGGGAACTGACCGGCAATACTTTGGATGCTTCCAATGATCTGCGGAATTACAACTCTGAAAAATCCGTACACCAAAAACAGGACAAAGCACAGCGTCAGGACGATCGAAATGCCGCGGCAATAGCTGGTCAGCTGTTTCTTTTTTTTCTGTAAGGACGGTTTTTGGGAAATCAGCCAGTCTCTGGCGGGATACAATGCAAAATGCTCGATGGCGTTTACCAGCGGACACATCAGCCATGCCAGAATAAAGCCGTCCAGAATCGGCATGCAGATGTGCAGCAGATTCTGCAGATGATCTTTAAAGTTGCCGCCGTGAAAGATCAGATAATAGGCGAGCAGCCCGCCGATTACAACCAGAAGCGCCGTTACGCCCCAGTATAGATATTTTTTTTCCCAGCGAAATTTCATGTCAAGTACTCTCCTTTCCGTCATGCGAAGAAAGCTCGTCGAATTTCGCTTTCATCGTCGGGTTGTTTTTCGTAAGGCGCTTGATGCTCAGATCTTCCGCCTTGTTGTTTGCGAGCCGCAGGTTGTTTTCAGAAGAAAGCAGGGCCTCCTTTGTCTTCTGAAGATGGTCGATCGTTTTGTCGATTTCATCGATCGCGCGGTGGAATCGTTCACTCGCCAGACGGAAATTCCGATTGAATTTCTCTTTAAAATCATTCATATCTTCCTCAAAATGGGAAATGTCAATATTCTGATTTTTGATGACAGCAAGCTCCTGCTTATACCGCAGCGCATTCAGGGAAGCATTGCGCAGCAGCGTGATCATCGGGATAAAAAACTGCGGACGGATCACATACATCTTCGGATATCGATAGGAAACGTCCACGATGCCGGTGTTATACAGCTCGCTGTCTGGCTCCAGCATGGACACTAAAACGGCGTATTCGCAGTCTTTCTCGCGCCGGTCCTTATCCAGCTCCTTGAAAAAATCTTCATTTTTCTTTTTCGTTGCGGTTTCATCCATCTCGTTTTTCATTTCAAACATGATGGAAATAAATTCGATTCTGTCCGGATCCGTTTCTTTATAAATATAATCGCCCTTGCTGCCGGTTCTGGCATCGTTGTCCTTTTCAAAGTATGCATTCTGGAAACCGGTTGCGCGCAGCTTGTTGAATTCTGTCTCACAGTGCTGCTCTAAGCTTTCTCCGATCATTTTGGTGGACTGGCGCGCCTTGAAATCCTTATAATAGGCGATTTCCTCGTCCTTCATGCGGAGGCGTTCTTCGTATTGCTCCTTAATATTTTGCTCTCGAAGCCGGGTTTCCTGCTTTGCATGTTCTATTCTACCGGTCAGGTCATAAATCTGCCGGTCCATTTCGTTGATCTGCTTTTCTTTCTGGGCAGCTGCTTTGGAAACCGCCAGGGCGATATCCTTGTCCGCAGTTTCCTGTACAGATGTGATTTTGGCATTTAAAAGGCTGATCTGAGCGTCCTTTTGGGACAGAGCCTTTTCCTGTTCAGACAAAAGCTTTTCCTGCCGGGAACGGGCGTCTGCCTCTGCCAGCTGCCGTGTGCTCTCTGCTGTCGCAAGCTTTGCCTGCAGCCGGGAAATTTCCTCCGCCAACTCCTGTCTCGTCTGGGTCTGCGCCAGAAGGACAGCGTTTTCTTTTTCAGAAAGATATTGCGCTTTACGCTCGGAAAGCTCTTTCTCAAATTCTTTATCACGGACCTGTCTGACGATCGCCGCATAGCCGGATTCGTCTACCTGAAAGACTTCGCCGCATTTGGGACATTTGATTTCCTGCATGCACCTGCTCCTTTATCATGATTGGATATTCTATTAGTTTACTCTGTCGAGCACTTTTTTTCAAGGCGAATCCCGATAGAAACCTAGGATCGATCCAAATCCGGTATGAATCACTGCGGTCTCTTTGCAAAAAGAAAGAAAAAATAGTATACTGTCAAAAGGAAAATCAGGATGAGAAAACCATTCCGGCGTGCAGACGCCGGTAACTATGAAACGAGGAAACAGCATGACGTTACAACAGGTATTGAGCCAGGTGCGGCGAGCCGCCGACGATTATGAAATGATTCAGGACGGAGACAAAATCGCAGTCGGGATTTCCGGTGGAAAGGATTCCCTGACGCTTCTTTATGCGCTGAGCACGCTCAGACGCTTTTATCCGCATCCCTTTGAACTGCATGCGGTAACTGTCGACCTTGGCTTTGAAAACTTAAATTTGGGCAAAATAGAGGCACTCTGTAAAGAGCTGGATGTCCCGTATACAATTGTGCCGACGCAGATCGCTTCGATCGTATTTGACCAACGGAAAGAAAAAAATCCCTGCGCACTGTGCGCAAAAATGCGGAAAGGCGCATTAAATGAAGCGATCCGTGGGGCAGGCTGCAACAAAATTGCTTATGCACACCACAAGGACGATGTCGTGGAGACGCTGATGCTGTCTTTGATTTATGAAGGGCGCTTCCATACGTTTTCCCCTGTCACTTTTCTGGATCGGATGAATCTGACGGTGATCCGTCCGCTCGTTTATATGAAGGAAGCGGATGTGATCGGATTTGTCCATAAGCATGATGTTCCGGTTGTCAAAAGTCCCTGCCCTGCAGACGGACATACTCGCAGAGAATATGTCAAGCAGCTGCTGCGTCAGCTGAACCTGGAAAATCCGGGTGTGAAGGATCGGATGTTCACTGCGGTTCAGAGTGGTCTTGCGGAATGGAGGGTACATGAAAAACAGTAACAATTACCATGATGAAACTGCAAAGGAAAATATCCTCCAGCTGCGAAAGCTGCAGGAAGAGCTGCCGCGCTTCTGTCGCCAGTATTTCCGTGGAATCGAACAGACGACCGCGCCCCGCACGCGGCTTGCCTATGCGTATGACCTCGGTGTCTTTTTTGAGTTTCTGCACAAAAATAACAGCGTGCTTTCGAAGATGGATATCACGGAGTTTCCGCTGTCAGTTCTGGATCAGATCACAAAGGCGGATATCGAGGAATATCTGGAATATCTTTCGTATTATGTCAAAGACGACGGCACGGAATATACCAACGATGAACGCGGGAAGCGCCGTAAGCTCGCTTCCCTGCGCTCGTTTTATAATTATTTTTTCCGGGACGAACAGATTAAAAGCAATCCTGCGTCCTTAGTGCCAATGCCAAAGCTCCATGACAAGGAAATCGTGCGTCTGGACCCCAACGAGGTCGCAATTCTGCTTGACCAGGTGGAGGACGGCACCAAAATGACCAAAAGTCAGATGAAGTTCCACGATAAGACGAAGGTGCGCGATCTTGCGCTTCTGACACTTTTGCTGGGAACCGGTATTCGTGTGTCGGAGTGTGTCGGTCTGGATATCAGCGACGTAGATTTTGATAATCTCGCAATCAAGGTGCGACGCAAGGGTGGATACGAGGACGTCGTCTATTTTGGGGAAGAGGTGGAGGAAGCGCTTCTCTCCTACCTGGATCAACGCAAACATATGATTCCGATGAGTGGCCACGAGGATGCATTATTTTTATCCCTGCAGAACCGGCGCATGGCGGTGCGCAGCGTGGAAAATCTGGTCAAAAAATACGCTTCTCTCGTCACAACGACAAAAAAGATCACGCCTCATAAGCTCCGTTCCACCTACGGCACGACGTTGTATCAGGAAACCGGGGATATTTACCTCGTTGCAGACGTTCTGGGACATAAGGATGTCAATACCACACGGAAGCATTACGCTGCGATGAAGGACGATCATAAACGGAAAGCTGCCAAAACAGTAAAATTACGGGAGTTATGATTTTTCGTTGACTTGTAACGTGTGCAATCTATTGTGCGGAATCGAAAACGGTCACTCTTCCAGTGTTGGACTGAGTGACCGTTTTTTCGTTCTCTTGTTACTTTTTCTGCCTGTGCTTGCGAAGGTTTTTATCGCTTCTCCATCGGCTTGGGCGATAAATCGGAGGTGGTTCGATACCCTCTGCAGGATTGTCTGCAGCGCCGGGGCAATTTAAATTGCCAGATAAATTGGCGTTTGCAGAATGTGCGGTATCCAGGTGTTCCGATCGGTTATCGACCGGTTCAGCGCCTGGCTTGCGGAAGGTCAGAATCGCCTTGAACAGATCGCCATCGAGAAGAATCTGCATTGTGCCGTGCTGCAGCTCAGTAAAGCTTCTTGCGATGGCGAGACCAAGTCCGCTTCCCTCTGTGTTGCGGGAGCCGTCTCCGCGGACGAAACGTTCGGTCAGCTCTTCTCCGGAGACGGTCAGCTCCATCTGGGAAATGTTTCGGATCGCAATCTGCGTTTCGGATGCGCTGTCGGTCACGGTAACATAGACGCGCGTGGATGGCATGGCATATTTGCTGATGTTGGTATAAAGGTTATCAAAAATACGAAACGTCTTTTGCGGATCAAGCCGTAAAATTACTTTTTCTTCCGGCAGCTGAAATTTGAATGTCAGATTCTTTTCCTGCATACGGGCTTCATATTCCAGATAGCACTGTCGAAGCAGGTTGCAGATATCGACATTGTCATAATGCAGGGTAACGTTATTGGTAGTTGCCTTGCTGATTTCGAACAGGTCTTTGATCAGTACCTTCAAGCGGAGCGCCTTTTTGTCCAGCGTATCGAGATATTCCTGCTGCTGCATTGGGGTAAGTCCCGGCTCCTTTAACAGGTTGATATAGGTAATGATTGCAGTCAGCGGCGTCTTTAGATCATGAGATACGTTGGTGATCAGCTCGGACTTCATCCGTTGGCTCTTGACCGCTTCTTCTACCGCTTTCTTGAAATCAGTCTGAATCTGTAAAAGTTCTTTTTTATAGCTTTCGAAAACGCCGAAGTCTTCTGAAAAAGCGGTATCGAAATCCCCTCTTGCGATCGAGCTGGTCGCGCGCAGGAGGTTCTGATATTTGGTTTGTATGTCATAGACGTATTTTTTGAGCAGGAAATAGATAATCAGGGAGTAAATCAACAGTGGAACAAAGCCCCATACCCAGAAAAACGTAATGACAAACAGGATGATAAAATTGACGATGACTAATTTGGAAATCATTTTCTTGGCGTCTGTGCCGATATCGAAGCTGACAAGCTCCTGATAGAACCGGTTCCAGGCATTCATAATCCTGCGCCAGTAGCGGATTATCAGGCTGTGCTCGCGAAACTCCTGTTTGCTGCGCAGGCAGCCTGCTGCAATCGTGCCGAGAAGAAAGGCGACGAAAAAGCAAAGGAAAAAAACAATCGCCAAAAACAGATACAGCGTCCCGGACAAATGCAGCGGCGAAAGAACATGCTTTGTCAGGTTCGGAAAGAGCTGTCCTTGCTGAACGCCGCAGATCAGATGAGTCAGGAAATAGGGTCCCTGAAAAAACAGACAGAGAAGCACTGCTGCTATCTCGATCGGAAGCTGGCAGATGGAAAAGCTGCGGATACAGTAACCTCTTTTTTCAAACAAGAGAACCATAAAACCACCGAACAGGAATGCTGCAGCAAAAAAACCGATCAGCACGTGGGGAACCCCGGCGGCACAATAGCTCTGATACTGGAGGCTATCGTAATTGGTATCGCTCATGAATAGATCCTGGGAAGAAAGAATCTTCTGATACTGCTGCTGGGTGATGGCATAAATGATCCGCATATTCGAAGGACCGGAAAGCGAAACACGGTAACGGTAAGTCTGGCCAGAGTCTGAATCGAAATCTAACAAAAGGCTGTCGGAGTCATCAGAAAACTGCTGAAAATACTGTTCTCTTCCGGCAGTTTCCAGCTTTTTTAAAAAACTGTCGGACTCGTCGCCAAAATAAGCGCGGCAGCTGCTGACATGTCCGGCGGCATCATATTCGATAACTGCATAATAAATATAGGACGGATGCTCTGTCGAGGTTTGTCCGTTTAAAAGCGCAGTCAGTTCAGAAACACTGCTGTTTCCGATTTGCGTACCGGAAGCAGTATCCTGTGCACAGTAATCGACATATTGCGTCAGTTTCTCTGCACCCGCCTTCATTTCATCAATCTGTGACAGAAATACATTATACAGGGCTTCTTCCAGATCACCGTCAGAAACGGGGGTGTCAGACGAAGCGTCGGAAGAGATTCTGTCAGCGATCTGATAAGTGGCTGAAGAGGCAGAAAATGCAGGATCACCTGATTCACGGTTCCCCAGATAGTCGATCGTCAGATACAGATCGGAATAAGACCAGTTTTTCTGATCGGTCTTTTCTTTCAGGTATTTATATTGAATATAGTTGCTCTGATAAAGCTGTTCGATAAAGGACATTTCCGTCAGCGGAGTGGAAAATTCGCTGGCAGCGCGCGTTTGAAAGAACGGCAGAAACGCCATCAGACAGAGTGTCAAAGACAGGAGGATGACAAGCATCACTGTAACGCTTTTTGCCTTTGGACTACTGTTTTTCCATTTTGTAACCAACACCCCACACCACCTTTAAATATTTCGGATTCTTCGGATCGATTTCTATTTTTTCTCGGATTTTACGGACATGAACCATAATCGTGTCAGTATTGACCGCTTTTTCATTCCAGATGCGTTCGTAAATTTCGTCTGCGGAAAAAACACGTCCGGGATTGCGCATCAAAAGCAACAGGATTTTAAACTCAATGGGCGTCAGGCGCACCGGTGCACCATCAACAAAGACTTCTACAGTCTCTTCGTTCAATTCGATTCCGCCCAGCACATGATAAGTATCCTTGACCGGTTCAGCCGATGCGATCGCTTCCCGGTAACGGTTATAGCGTCGCAGGTGGGAATTGACACGCGCCAAAAGCTCCAAGGGCGTAAACGGCTTTGTGATGTAATCGTCAGCACCCATATTTAAGCCCATGATCTTATCGACCTCTTCTGATTTGGCGGAAAGCATAATCACCGGGAAATCATAGCCCTTTTCCCGCACCTTCATCATCATTGTAATGCCGTCCATGCGCGGCATCATGATATCTACGATTGCAAGATCAATTTCTTCTTTTTCAATGACCGCCAGACCCTCGATTCCATCGCCTGCCTGAGATACGTCATATCCCTGGTTTTTTAAATAAATCTCGATTCCGGAACGGATATCGGCGTCATCTTCTACGATCAGAATATGATTCTTATCCATTGCAGCTTTAAACTCCCCTCTTTTGTATGGCGCCTGATAGTAAAAATAGTGTTCAGATCGCCTGCCTGACATATGTCCTATCAGTATAGCATCCGCGTCCCGGGAAAGCAAACCTTCGGACAAACTTTACGATACGCAAAAGAGCTTAGAAAAAAGCGGCATAAAAACGAAAGAAAATCTAAAGTTTTGAAAATATGTGCCCTAATAGCAGGTATCAGCGGAATGATTTCCGAAAAATGTGACGGAACCGTTCAGTGAAAATCCGTGCTGTAATATGGAATGATCAGATAATCTCCGGCGTGGATATCGTCTGCATCCTGTAAGTGATTCATTTCGCAGACCTCGTCGATATAATCCTGGACAGATGTATAATGATTATCCATATAGCGGCTGGAAATAGCGGAAAGCGTATCTCCCGAATATACCATAATGCTGCGGAAATACTTATAATGGACAGGTTCGGAGGATGCCTGCGCTCTGGATAAAAATCCGGTTGTCAAAATACCGATAAAGACCGCGATAAGGGTTGCTGCAAGGCTGAAAAAGATCCGTTTGGTCAGTTGTCTGGTCCTGCGCAGGTGGTTGCGATAGGAACGCTCCTGATATGCTGCTACTGCTCTGGCGGTCTGAAAATAGGTGCTGTATGTTGTGTTCATAGAAATCCCCTCCTGAGTACAATCGAACATACGGTTTCGAACATATGTTTCTATACATGGATTATATCGAACGTACTTTCGAATGTCAACAGGAAACGGTAAAAATCGAACACTTCTTCGGAATGTATGTTTGCTTTTTTATCAGGGGTATGTTATACTGAATTTACATTAAAATGCAGAAAGGAATTTTTCTATGGCACAGAGAAAGATCACTGCAAAACAGCAGGAAATTCTTGATTATATAAAAGAAGAAATTTTAAAAAAGGGATATCCGCCGGCAGTTCGTGAGATCTGCGAGGCAGTTCATTTAAAATCCACGTCTTCCGTTCATTCTCATTTGGAGACGCTGGAGAAGAACGGATATATCCGCAGGGACCCGACTAAGCCGCGCGCGATTGAGATCACAGACGACAGCTTTCAGGCTGTTCGCACAGAGATGACGAGCCTTCCGGTTGTCGGCAATGTTGCAGCCGGACAGCCGATCCTTGCCGAAGAAAATATCGAAAGCTATCTTCCGATTCCGGCAGAATCCGTGCCGACCGGTGAGCCGTGCTTTGTGTTGAATGTCCGCGGCGATTCTATGATAAATGCCGGGATTCTGGATGGCGACCAGATTTTTGTACAGTGTTGTCAGGAAGCCTATAACGGACAGATCGTGGTTGCGCTGATTGATGACTCTGCTACAGTAAAACGTTTCTATAAAGAAAAGGATCACATCCGTCTGCAGCCGGAAAACGATACGATGGACCCGATCATCGTAGATGACTGCCAGGTGATCGGACGTGTGTTCGGAATGATGCGGATCTTCCATTGAACAGATTCGGTGAAGGGCACAAAAATTGCAGAACATATAACTAAAGCTTAGTACATAAGCTTTAGGGATACACCTTTTCACATTGGGAAGCTGGCAGTTTAATTGACGCCAGCTTCCTATTTTTTCATCACTTCAAGAGAAAAAATAAACGCGGTGGGGTTTCTTGATACCCGACCGCGTTTATCTTTGTCCGCTGATATACGGGCAAATCGTTTTTTATTGTAGGTTACTTTCTTGCACCATCCGAGCCGATGGTATATCCGTCAATGGTGGTATTCACCGCCATCGTCCCGTCTGTGTAGAAGTAGTACCACTTTCCGTCAATCTGCTTCCAGCCGCCGGCAAACATCATTCCGGTAGCCTTGTCCAGCCAGTACCACTTCTGGTCGTCGGAGAGCCGGCCCTT
>OGUL01003173.1_pt1 | contig 9922 bp, 4 predicted proteins | sample 1553651 | NCBI WGS metagenome assembly OGUL01 (sample SAMEA2580048, study PRJEB22360) | human gut metagenome | biome: human gut; feature: human-associated habitat; material: faeces | place: Denmark | collected 2008/2010
CGGCCCCGACATGCAGCGTCACCTCCTCGAATCCGAAGCCGCGCGCCTTCATCCCCTCGATCAGTTCGGGCGTGAAGTGCAGCCCCGCCGTCGGCGCGGCCACCGATCCTTCGAATTTGGAATAGACGGTCTGGTAGCGCGTATAGTCGATCTCCTCGCTTTCGCGGTTCAGGTAGGGCGGAATCGGAATCCGTCCGAGGTATTCGAGCAGCTGCCCGAACGTCATCGCCGCCGACCACTCGAAGCGCACGGTATGCTCGCGGCCGCGGTTCTCGACGAGCCACGCCCGCAGATGCTCCGGGCGGCCTTCGTGCTCGAAGTTGATCTCCACATACCCCTCTTTCCATTTCTTGAGGTTGCCCACGATGCACGACCATTCGCACCGCCCGACGACGGCGAACGCCCGTTCGTAATCGGCCGGATCGTGCGGTTCGAGACAGAACACCTCGATGCGGGCGCCCGAAGGCTTATGCATGATGATCCGCGCGCGAATCACCTTCGTATTGTTGAACACCAGCAGCTGGCCTTCGGGCAGCACGTCGCCGATGTCGGCGAAATGCGCTTCGCCGATCTCCCCGCCGCGGTAAACCAGCAGTTTCGAGGCGCTGCGCTCGGCCAGCGGGAACTTGGCGATCCGCCCGTCGGGCAGGTCGTAATCGAATTCGTTTATGTCTATATGCCGTTCACTCATGGGCACAAATGTACGCTTTTTTCGCTTCCGTTGCACACGCTCCGGCCGATAATCGCCCATATACCATATCCCACAGGCCCTCTCGGTCAAAAAAGCCGCCCGGTCTCGGACCGGGCGGCTTCCCCTCAAAAACTATTCAAAGCCCACCTCTATTTGGAATAAACATAAATCTCGGAGCTGAGAGGCGCCGACCCATACATATGCCAAATTATATAACGAGCGGTTATCGGCGCGATAAACGAAACATACTGCGTTCCGGCAGGCGTCATCGACAAGCCCTCTTCAGGCGTTACGAGTTTCCACCCGGCCCCGTCATCGCTAGTATAAACAGCACAAGAACTCATCGCATAAGCCGCACCGTAAGCACTGAACGTCTCCAATCCGGTAACAGTCTTTGTAGCGCCCATGTCGATCTTTACACCGAGATGGGGAGTATTGAACCATATATAATCTCCGGTATTCCCATTGATCAATTTAGGTTGATGGGCTCCCCAGTCTGCATTATTATCATCCACATTGGTAGCATAAACCGACCAACCGCTGTAATCCGCAATCCGGCTGCCCGAAGGTTTCACGCCGGCCTGTATATCCATGGATTTGGCTTTGTTTATCTGAACGGACAGCTCCTTCTGTTTCGAAGAAATACGCAATTGTCCGGAAACAGGCTGCACCGATCCGATCCCGACCGTCACTTTGTAGGTGGCAGCCTCCTGCGGAACAAAACTCCAATCCGTCCTGAGATCCATCGTATCTCTGGCTGCCAACTCCCCGGCAGGAATCACGACGGCACCGCCTTCGCGGAAAGTAACGATCTCCTCCGGCATATCGCCTTCGATCGTATAAGCGAACTTCACGGCGACATCCGACTTCCATGGTTTGGCAAGACAAACCGCAAACGGCATCGAGACCTCCGTATCGCCTGCAATTCCCAGAGACGAATGCGTCTGATTGAACTCCAAAGAGCCGACACCGAGCTTCAGACGTTCCAAATAAACATAGTCGGCCGTCCATTCGTCTGTTGCAGACTCATCGTCGTCGCATGCGACAAAACAACCCGCAACCGCAGAAACGAGAACTCCGGCCAAAAGATATTTCAATTTTTTCATCATAATGTAATCGTATTTAACAAACAATTTGAATGAACCGCATGGCGGCAGGCACGCACCGGGCGCGCCTGCGCCATAATTACGGGATTAAGGCCACGGCGTTTCCGTATCGGTGGACTTGATGCCGGCAACCCACGTCGGGGTCTTGGACGTCTTCAGCGTATGCCCGTTGCCCGTGCAGTCCTCGAACGTATTGCCCTCGCCTTCGTTGAAGCGCCAGTAAGCCTCCAAGCCCTGCGATTTGGCGCTGGTCGTGGTCATGTTGTTCTGCACCTGCGCTTCCGTACGGCATACCGACCAGATACGCGCCTCGGACATCAGTATCTTACATCCGCTCCACCACGAATCGCCGGTTCCGTGTCCGCCGCCGGCATCGCCGCCGAACCAGTTGGCCGATCCGAAGTTGGGATCGCACACGCCCTCCTTGCTTCCGGCAAAAGTACCGTTGACATAGAGGGTCACCTTGGTTCCGTCATAGGTCAGCGCCAGATGTTGCCATTTGTTGGGCGTGAACGACAACGACGGATTGAGATACCAGCCGTCGCCTTGGAACTGCACCAGCGAATGGGCCTTATGGTCCGAAGTGTCGTTCTGCGGGTCCTCGAAGCGCAGCAGCACCGAACCGCCGTTGGTAAATACGGCACGGTTGCGGTTGGCCGTATTGCTCACTTGGAAACGCACCTCGACCGTAAACTGCGGAAACGTCAAGGGGAAACCGTCGGCGGCAAGTCCCGCGCCGCCGACGAACATCGGGAGCGACGAGACGACGATCGCTTCGGTCGTAATCACATAGGTCGAGGTCACCGAGGTCACCGGAACCGACCCGTCGGCGCTGACAAGACGCAGCGGCAGGGCATAGCTCTCGCCGACATACTCCTTGGGCAGCGGCTTGATATGGATCTTGGTTGCAGGAGCGCTGAATTCTCCGGCCTTGATCGTCACTTCGGAGTCCATCTCGTAGACCTCTTCGGGCAGTACGAGAAAACTCGAAGCCTGCTTCTGGTTGTAACGGTCCAGCACCTCGGAATCGACCACGAATTTCAGCTTTACGTCTTTCGTTGCGGCCTCGCTCAGGCAGGCCGTGATTTCGGCGTCAGCGCCCAGTTCCGTAATGGTCACTTTCGTGCTTTTATTCGACGCGCTCTCGCTGACGAAGGCGTGCACTCCGAGCGTATCGTAATCGGCATCGTTGCAGGCCGAGAATCCCGAAACGAGCGCCGCGAGACCGAGAACTGCTGTTTTAATGCTGTTTTTCATCTTTTTCTTGCTTTTGGTTGTTCGGACTAATTGACTGCGGGGTTCTGCGCCTGAATTCCGGTTCGCATCCATTTGTAGGAGGGTTTGTTCACCGCCTCGTTGCTGAACCGGTAACCGCCGAAACCGCCTTTGCGGAAGCCGTTGACGGGCTGCCATCTGGCCATTCCCAGCAACGACGGGCACTCGGCCTTGTCGAGTCTGGTTCCGTTGCGAAGCGTCCAGAAATAACCGCCGTTCAATGCGTCAATGGCGCTCTCCATGTTTTCCGTAACGATGAAGCGCTTGGTGATCTCCTCCTCGGACATCACGCCCCCAAATCTATTGATTATCTGCGTCAGGCGCGAGTCCATATTCGACTCGCTCTGTCCGGCATTGGGCGACGGAGTGCCGCCGGAAACCGAATAGGCCTGTCCGATGAAATAGTCGAAATAAGTCGCCGCGCTCACAGGAACCTTCCAGAGTTCGCCGTCGATAACGAGCATTTTACCCGAATTGGACTGAGGGCCGAGGTGCTTGCACAAAATATCGAGGAACCATCTCACATAAGTATCGTTTTCATCGAGTTTGCCCACAACTCCATCGACATTCGGTTCGAAATCGATATCCAGACCGTCGTAGTTGTACTTGTAAATGGTATCCGCGATAGCCTGCGCATATTTCTCCATCGAGGTCTTGATGGCCGCTTCATCGTCGTCCACCCAGCCCCAGAACGCTTCGCGGGTCGCTTCATCGACATCATATTCGGCAGGAGTGAACCCCTTGCCGACATACTGGATAAAGGTACACATCAGCACTTTGGTCCCTTTCTTCTGCTGCACCATGCGGAGATCTTCGATCTTGCCCTGCGAAAGGTTGCTCGAATTGTCCCACAACGAGACCATATCCATACTGTCGGGAAGTCCCATCAGCATACTGGCCGTCAGAACGGCAGGATCGCCCCAGCCGCTGAACCACCCGAACGAAATCGAGTGATCCGTCTTTTTCCACTCGCGCAGAGCTTGGTAGTAGGATTCGGGGCGCGAGGTCTCGGTATTGCCGTAATCGACCTTCTTTTCGGCTTCGACCTCCGTCCAGTCGCTGCAGTTGGTAAACGCAGTCGCGAAAAGCAGCGCCGCCGCCAATGCCCATATATTTTTCTTTATGTTCATAATGTATGCTTTCGTTTAGGTTTCGACACTATTTTTTCTTCGTCCAGAAAAGATCGACCGACTCGTTGTCCGTACCGCCCAGCAATGCCACCGCCTTGTCGTAATTGCTCTTGTTGAGGTTACGCTCGGTATAGGGATAGCGCAGCCGGCGCAGACCGCGGAAGTTGTCGGAGATAACGCCGCCGCTGAGGTTGTCGATGGCCGGCGCCAGTTCGGGATAGCCCGTACGGCGGAATTCGGCCCACGCTTCGAGTCCCATCGGGAAGTTTGCGATCCATTTCTGGGTGATGATGCGCTCCAGATTCTTCTCCGTGCCGTCCGCGTCGTTCCACTTGATCTTGACGTCCGTCTGACGGTCGTAGTTGTACTTCGCGCCGCGCGGATCGTTCAGATGTCCGGCGGGAACGAGCGTTTCATCGGCCAGATAGGCGTCGATGTCCTCGCCCGCCACGCCGTTCTGCTCCATCGACAGACGCACGCCGGCCTCGTAGTAGGACTGCGCCGTACCGCCTACGGTCCACTCTCTGAGCGCCATCTCGGCGCGCAGGAAATTGGTCTCGGCGGCCACGAAAATCGGCAGCGACGAGCCGGACTGCACGTTGGGCAGCGAATAACCGCTTACGGCCGATTTCTCGAATCCGGCCGTACCGGCGCGCATGCCGATATAGCGGGTGTTGTCGAAGGTCGATTTCTGGAAATAGGCTTCGCAGCGGGGATCGTCGTACCCGGTCATGTAATCGACGATCGAAGCATTGATTCGCAGGTCGCCCCACGACGCCGAAGCCAGCTGATAGGGATTTCCCTGCACGCCGGGACTCATCATGGCGTTCTGGGCGTTGGTCTCGATCAGGCCGGCGGCATGGCCGCAGGCGCTCTCGGCGGCCTCGCGGTCGTTCGAGCGGATCGCCGCACGCAGGCAGAGCGAGTTGGCCAGACGCGCCCAAGCCGTATAGTCGCCTGCGAAAATCGGATCGTTGTTAGCCAGCGGTTTCGACGCCGGATACTCCTGCGCATAGGCGTAGAGCGTGGTCGCCGCGCCCGCGAGGTCCTCGATGATATGCTTGTAGACATCCTCCGCCGAGTCGTACTCGACATAGAATGAGCCGTCGGCCACCTTGCTGTAGGGGATCGGGCCGTAGCAGTCGGCGACGCGCATCATCACGGCGGCGCGCACCAGACGGGCCATCGCGTAGTAGTGGCCCGACTTGCTGGTCGATTTCTCTATGTCGAAGAAGTTGGCGTAAATATCCTCGAACATCGTATTGTACGGCGTGGCGTTCCATGCGTCGGACGCATTGAACGTATCGAAGTTCTGACCGCCCCAGCGGTTCGACAGCGTGAAATATCCGCCCAGCGAGCCGACCATCTGATCGACCCTCTGCGAGTCGTTCTGCTGCACGTACATCATGGCGTCGAGCATGGTGGGAATCAGCACGGCGGGGTCTCCCTTGTAAAGGGCATAGGGATCGGTGTTGTACTCGTCGAAATTGCCCGTACAACCCGCAAAACCGCATACCGTCAATAAGAGGCAGGTAAGTTTAATGATATTTTTCATAGCTTTGGTTCGGTTAGAATTGCAGTTTCACGTTAAAGCCGAAATTGCGCGTGCTCGGCTGCATGAAGTAGTCCACGCCCTGATAGTAGGCGTTGTCCGTCGCCGCCGAGATTTCGGGGTCGAACGGCGCCTTGCAGTAGATCATCCAGAGGTTCTTGGCGACGAATCCGACCGTCAGTCTGGCTTTGTTGCGGAACCACCGCGCCGGCAGCGTATACTGCAGGCTCAGCTCCTGCAGGCGTACGTTGGTGGCGCTGTAGAGGTAATAGGCTCCGTAACCGCCCTCGGCCGTCGAAATCGCCGAATAGTACTTCTGGGGATCGACGGTGCCGTAGTTGATCGGAATGCCGCCGCGGTCGCGCGCGTCGGCCGTGGCCTGCGACGCTCCGTAGTAGTCCAGCACGCCCTGCGTGGCCGAGTAGGTCAGGCCGCCGATTCGGGCCGTGAGGACCGCGCCGAGTTCGATGCCCTTGTAGCCGAAGCTGTTGCTCCAGCCCATCGTGTAGCGGGGCGAAAGCTGGCCCACCTTGCGGAAGTCGGTTTCGGCGATCGAGAGATTGCCCGTCGAAGGATCGATCTCGATGTTGCCGTTCAGGTCGCGCTTAAGCTCGTGATTGACGTAAATATCGCTCATCGAACCGCCCGGACGCAGGATGACCTGCGGCGCCACGTTGCTCGCGCCCAGCCAGTCCTTCTGAATCTCGTTGTCGGTGATGGTCTCGCCCGTCACGGGGTTCACTTCGCCGGCCGCCAGCCGCTTGATCTCGTTGCGGTTGAGCGTAAAGGTGTACGAACTGCTCCATGTGAAGTCGTTCCACTTGTTGTTGTAGCCCAGCGCCAGCTCGACGCCTTGGTTCTGCACGTCGCCGGCCTGCACGACCACTTGGTTGTAACCCGACGAAGAGGGCAGCGGCGCATAGATCGTCTGGTGGTAGGTGTTCGAACGGTAGTAGGTCACGTCGAGGTTGATGTGGTTGAGGAAACGGGCGTTCAGGCCGATCTCCCACGACTTGGTGTCCTCAGGCTTGAGGTTGTAGGCCGGATAGGTCGAAGGCTTGCTCCAGTTGTGGGTCTGGTTGTTGAACGAGTAGGCCGGATTGGAGAGGTAGCGGGCGAAAGCCGACGCCACCTTCGAATACGACCCGCGCACCTTGAGGAAGGTGAACCATTCGGGCATGTTCACCATGTTGGAAACCACGGCCGACAGACCCACCGAAGGATAGAAGAACGACGAGTTTTTGGAATAGGCCAGCTGCGAAGCCCAGTCGTTGCGGCCCGTCACCGTCAGGTAGAGCATCGAGCGCCACCCCACCTCGACCGAAGCGAAGATCGCCTGCGTCTGGTCGTGCCACCCCTCCTGCAGGGGTTTGAACTTCTCCTGATAGTTGAGGTTGTTCATGGCGAAATGGTTGGTCAGCAGCAGGTCGCCCGCCACGCCGGCCTGCTCGTAGCGCTGGTCGTTGATCGAAGCGCCGATGTTGGCGTTGAGCGTCCAGTCGTCACCGAAGGTCTTGTCGATGTTGAGCATCACGTCGCCGTAGAAACTGCGGTCGTGCTGCGTCTGGTCCTCGTAACCGCCGTTCGTTCCGCAGAAGGTGGTCAGCGTCGAGGCGTAGAGCTTCTGCTTGATGCGGTATTCCGAATTATCGACCCGCACGCGGCCCGAAACGTTCATCCAGTCGGTGATGTTCCACCGCAGCGAGGCGTTGAGCATGTAGCGCCGCTTGCTCGTCTCGCGGTTCATGCGGTTCTGAATCCAATAGGGGTTCTGCAGCGAATGCGCGCCCTCGCCGTAAGGCCAGTACTGCACCATATAGCCGCGCACGGGGTCCCAGCGCTCGAAAAGGCGGATTTCGTCGAAGTCGTCGCTGCGCGGGAAGAGGTAGAGCGCGGGCAGCGGGTTGTAATACTTGCCCTGCGTCACCATGTTTTCGTCGTGCTGGATGATAAAGCTGGCGCCCAAGTCCAGTACGAGCTTGTCCTTGGCGAACGAGGTGGTATTGCGGGCCGTGAAGTTGTAGCGGTCGTACGTATTTTCGGGAATGATGCCCGCCGTATTGGTCGTCGAAGCCGAGATATAGGTCTGGTTCTTCTCGTTGCCCGTCGATACCGACACCGAGTTGATGATGTTGGTTCCCGTGTTGAAGAACTTCTTGGCGTCGAACGTGCTGGCATACTTCTCACCCCAGTTCATCAGCCCCGAACTGGTTCCGTAGCTGTTCTGCATGTCGGGCAGCCGGTAGACCTTCGAAAAGGTCGTGCTGTTGCTGACGGTCACCACCGTACGGTCCTTGACGCCGCGCTTGGTGTTGATGACCACCACGCCGTTGGCGGCGTAGCTGCCGGAAAGGGCCGCAGGCGAAGGGACGGTCAGCATGTTGATCGACTCGATGTCTTCGGGGTTGATATCCGCGGCGCTCTCCGAACCGGCCTGCTTGGCATAGGTGCCGCCGTCGCCGCCGAAGCTGTGGTTATACATCGGAATACCGTCGATCACATAGAGGACGTTGTTGCCCTTCTCGATCGACTTCTCGCCGCGCATCACCACGCGCGCGCTGGCGCCGGGGCCGCTCGCACCGCTGTTGATCTGCACGCCGGCCACCTTGCCGACCAGCGAATTCATGAAGTTGGCGTCCTTGACGGTCGTCAGCTCCTCGGACTTGACCTGCTGCACGTTGTAGCTCAGGGCCTTCTCCTGACGTTTGATGCCGAGGGCCGTCACCACGACGTTCTCCACCGCCACAGCCGAATCGCGGAGCGTAATCCGGAAATCGGTGCGGCTGCCGACGGTCACATCGACCGGCTCGTAGCCCAAGTAGGTAACGGTCAGGACCGCATTTTCCGCGGGGGGGGGAACTTGCAGCGAGAAGGAGCCGTCGGTATTGGTCGAAGCTCCGACGGTCGTACCTTTGACGATCACCGAAGCTCCGATCACCGGCGCGCCGTCGGCGTCGGTCACCACGCCCTTCACGGTCACGGGCCTGCGGTCGGCCTTCGAAAGCAGAATGTATTTGCCGTCGAAACGGTAGACCACGTCTGTTCCGCGCACCATCTGCGCGAGCGCTTCCGAAAGCGGGCGCGCCTCCACATCGACGCTCACGACGCTGTTGATGTCCACGTCCTTGTTCGACAGGAACAAATAATTGGTTTGGTTCTCGATTTCATTCATCACACGCTCCATGCTGACGCCCGACAGACGGATCGTCACCGCATTATTCTGAGCGTATGACCGTGTGGCATAGAACGATGCGCACACGACAAAAAAGAGTGTAAACAGGCATTTAATTTGCTGAATACGTTTTTTGTTCATACTTTTGCAATTAGTTAGTTGTTAGTAGGCTGGGTAGCTGATTAACGGCCGACCGCGGCTTGCGGATGTTGCGACCATCTGCAAGTTTTTTTAATTTGCCCCGGACGACCGGCGAGGGTCATTGTTCGGCTCTTCTCATAGGCAGTCTTTTCGTTTTTTTCAGGTTTATAAATTGGTTATCGTATGACGATCGTTCCGTTGTCTTCGCTGCGCGTATAGGTGAAATCCGAGGCCATCTGCAACAGGCGCAGCGCCGAATCGACGCCGTCCGAAATGCGGATCTTGCCGTGGTTGTAATCGACCTCCGGCATCCGGGCGCGGTCGATCCGTATCTTCACGCCGAAGCTCTTTTCGAATTTGTGCATCAGCTCCCCGAACGAAAGGCCCTTGATGCTGATCATCCCTTCGGTCCAGAGGTAGTCGTCCATGCTGCCGATCGCATTCAGGTTCAGCCGCCGCCCCGCCAGCCGCACCTCCTCGTTGGGCTTGAGGACGAACTGTTCGCCGGGCGTCAGGCGGTTGGTCACCTTCACGCTTCCGCGCAGCAGGGCCGCCGAGAACAATCCCTCGCGCTCCTCGGCCATCACGTCGAATTTGGTTCCCAGCACCTCGACGTCGCAGGCGAACGTCTCGACCACGAACGGATGCGCGGGATCGTGCTCGACATCGAACATCGCCTCGCCCGCAACCTTCACGCGCCGCTCGCCCCCGGCGAACACCAGCGGATACTCCAGCCGGGTTCCCGCATTGAGCCAGACCTTGGTGCCGTCCTGCAACTCCATGCTCAGGTACTGTCCCGCAGGCACTTCGAGCGCCGTCGTCCGCCGCGCCCACTCTCCGATCCGGTCGTCGGCA
>OGUL01003183.1_pt1 | contig 9888 bp, 7 predicted proteins | sample 1553651 | NCBI WGS metagenome assembly OGUL01 (sample SAMEA2580048, study PRJEB22360) | human gut metagenome | biome: human gut; feature: human-associated habitat; material: faeces | place: Denmark | collected 2008/2010
TTGCAGAAAGCCTTTTTCAAACACGCTCTAGAGGATTTCATCTTCGTTAAAAACGCACCTGAAATGACCTGCTAAAGAATATTACTTGCAAAAACGCTGTGTATTAGCAACTGGAAAGTAAAAAAATAAGTAGTTTGAGGTATAAGGAGAAGTTTATGGAATATGATTTAACCCTCTTTGAGAAAGGACTTGAAGAGCTTGGAATTGCTCTGTCCCAGGAGCAGAAGAAGCAGTTTATCACTTATTATGAGTACCTTGTAGAGAAAAATAAGGTAATGAATTTAACTGCAATTACCGAGTACAACGAGGTAATTTTAAAGCATTTTCTTGACAGTTTATCTATCGTAAAAGTTGGCAGTTTTGACCAGAAAAAGCTGACGGGAAAGTCCGTGATCGACATCGGAACCGGCGCTGGTTTCCCTGGAATTCCGCTGAAAATAGCTTTTCCAGAGCTTAAAATTACCCTTCTGGATTCTTTGAATAAAAGGGTGAATTTCCTTAATGAAGTAATCGAAATGCTTGGTTTAAAAGACGTAACAGCGCTTCACGGAAGAGCCGAAGACTACGCGAAACAGAAGGAACACAGAGAAAAATACGACTTCTGTGTCTCCCGCGCAGTAGCCAATCTAAGCACCCTTTCCGAGTATTGTATCCCCTTCGTAAAAGAAGGAGGCAGCTTTATTTCTTATAAATCCGGCAAGATTGATGAAGAGCTTGCGCAGGCAGAAAATGCTGTGAAAATCCTTGGTGGAAAAGTTCAGGATGTAGTGAAATTTCCACTTATGGACACGGATATGGATCGTTCTTTTGTGGTGATCAAGAAGATGAAACCGACCGCCAAGAAGTACCCCAGGAAGGCTGGCTTGCCGGCGAAGGAGCCGCTGGCGTAGAATATGTGTTAATATTAAGATAACTTTAGTCCTGAAAGAGGAAGAAATCCGTACTATATTTCTCTCCGATAATATCGGCGATTTTTTCTGAGATAACATAGGTTCTGTCTCAATCACTTTCAAAGGAATTGTCTTCATTGGGAATAGTTTGGTTAGTAGCTTGGTTAGTGTGATTAACCAAGCTACTAACCAAGCTCTTAAACATAACCATAATATCCTCACACTTAATCGTATATTCTGGCATAGGATTTCCAGCTTCCTCGCAACTGTCTTTGATTTTTTCTATTCCACATCCCCGTGCCTTAGAGCGTGTCTGAAAAATCATTCCCGCAATCTGCACGCCCCACTTTGCGGAATGTATTTTATTTTGGGACACATTTCCAACACAAAATAATCACATATTTCTCACATAATTATCTAAATTTCCTCACAGGTTGCACATAAAATAATCATAGATAGATGCATGGGATAAGCCATGCATCTGCAACTTGAAGGAGGTAAGAAACTTGATTGAAGTAAAAAATCTGGTAAAACGCTACGGCGATCACACCGCTGTAGACCACCTTTCTTTTGAAATCGAGAAAGGCAAGATTTATGGTTTCCTGGGTCCCAACGGTGCCGGAAAATCCACGACCATGAATATGATAACCGGCTATATTGCATCCACCGAGGGAACAGTAGTCATAGACGGTCATGATATTCTGGAAGAACCTGAGGAGGCAAAAAAATGCATCGGATATCTACCCGAAATGCCGCCCCTTTATTTTGATATGACCGTTCTGGAATATCTGAAATTCGTAGCAGATCTGAAGAAAATTCCTAAAGATAAAAAAGCCACTATGATCGAAGAAATCATGGACATGGTAAAGATTACTGACATGAAAAATCGTCTGATCAAGAACCTTTCTAAAGGTTACAGACAGAGGGTTGGTATTGCGCAGGCTGTGCTTGGTTACCCGGAGGTTATTATTCTGGATGAGCCGACTGTCGGTCTTGACCCAAAACAGATCAACGAAATCCGCGATCTGATCAAAGGCCTGAAACAGAAACACACCGTTATCCTTAGCTCCCATATTTTGTCCGAAGTCAGCGCCGTTTGCGACTACGTGCTGATCATTTCCCATGGAAAACTGGTAGCCAGCGATACCCCTGAGAATCTGGGAAAACTGGCAGCAGGCTCAAACAACCTGAATCTGCTTGTAAAAGGTCAGAAAGACACTATCAGAGCCGCTCTGGAGGCCGTAGAAGGGGTAAAAGAGGTTACGGTAAAGAAAAGCCCGGAGGAAGGCGTATACGCCATTACAGTGGGCACCGAAGAGAATATGGATGTGCGTGAAAAAGTATTCTACAGTATGGTAAATGTCGGCTGTCCGATTCTTGAAATGCAGTCTAAGAAAGTTTCTCTGGAGGAGATATTCCTTGAACTTACAGAGAGCGAGAAAAAAGATAAAGATGCGTCAGGAAAAAAATCCGGAAAATCTTTCTTTAAGACGGCAGCAGATGCTGAGAAGTATTTGAATGAGAAAAACGAAGATACTGTCCCTGATAATGGACTTGAAGAAAAAGAGTTTGATGAATCGGGCGAAGTATCCAATGATGTGTCAGATAATGGACTGTCTGCTGATAAACAGGATAGTTTTGCCGCATCTGAGGAAGAAAAGGGGGAAGAGTAAACCATGCTTGCTATTTATAAAAGAGAGCTGAAAAGCTATCTGACCTCCATGGTCGGCTACCTGTTTATGTTTTTTGTGTTGCTGATCGCAGGTATTTACTTTTCAGCGTACCAGCTTTCAGCTGCTTATCCGAAATTTGAATATACTTTAAATGCCATGACCTTTGTGTTTCTGATTGCAGTGCCGATCCTGACCATGCGTGTACTTGCTGAGGAAAGAAAGCAGAAAACAGACCAGCTTCTGCTTACTTCTCCAGTATCTGTATCCGGCATCGTAATGGGAAAATATCTTGCACTTGTGACTATTTATGCAATCCCTATTGCAGTTCTGGCAACCTATCCGCTGATCATGTCAAAGTTCGGAACCGTTGCATTTGGCTCTGCGTACACAGCACTCCTTGGATTTTTCCTTCTGGGAAGTGCAAACATTGCGATCGGCGTATTTTTCTCAGCAATCACTGAGAGCCAGGTAATTGCAGCAGTTCTTACCTTTGTATTTTTATTTGCTTTTTATATGATGAATGGAATTTCTTCCTTTTTCTCAGAGACGGCAATGTCTACATGTGTGACATTTGGCATTCTGATCATAGCGCTTAGCCTTATGATCTACAGTATGATTAAAAATGCAGTGATCTCAGGTGCTGTCTGCGTGATTGGAGAAGTGGCACTGGTAATCGTTTACGTTGTAAAATCCAGCGTGTTTGAAGGAGGAATCCAGAAGGTTCTTGAAGTGTTTAACTTAAGTTCACACTTTGAAAACTTTACAAACAGTATTTTTGATGTGACTGGAGTTCTTTATTTCCTGTCTGTCATTGCCATTTGTATATTCCTTACCATGCAGACAATTTTGAAGAGACGTTGGAATTAAGGAGGTGGGGAAAATGTTTTTTAAGAAGAAAAATGATAACAATATTGACAATAATGATAAAAATGCAATTGATATTGAAAGTGCTGAAAGTAATAACAATAATAACAAAAAAGAAAAACGAAAATTTAAAGACAGTATTAATAAAAAGTACTTGAAAAATGGAAGCTACAGTTCTGTTATGATTGTTGTTTTCGTTGCTATCATTATTGTTATAAATATGATTGTAGGAAATCTTCCTTCAAAGTATACGCAGCTGGATATCAGCTCCGAGAAACTTTACACCATCGGTGATGAGACAAAAGCGATGCTGAAAGATCTGGACAAGGATGTAACCATATATCAGATCGCCCAGAGCGGAAGTGAGGATGAGACTATCAGTAATCTGCTTCAAAGATATGCAGATGAATCTGATCATATTAAGGTGGAACAGAAAGATCCAGTGGTCAATCCTAAATTTGTCAGTGAATACACCAGTGACAACCTTTCCTCTAATAGCTTAATTGTTGTATGCGGAGACAGAAATAAGGTTGTAAATTATAACAATATTTACGAATCTACAATGGATTACAACACATACAGTTATCAGACAACAGGCTTCGACGGCGAAGGTCAGATCACAAGTGCCATCGCATATGTAACCAGTGAAAACCTGCCGGTATTGTATACATTAGAGGGACATGGAGAGCAGGAGCTTGATTCTACGATCAAGGAAGATATTGAGAAAGCAAACATGGAAATCAAATCCCTGAATCTGCTTACAGAGGGAAGCGTTCCAGAGGATGCCAGCTGTCTGCTGATTGATTCTCCTACAACAGATATCTCAGAGGATGAGAAGACTGCATTGATCGATTATCTGGAAAATGGTGGAAAAGCAATGATTTTCTCCGATTACACAGGAGAAAAAATGGAAAACTTTGATGCAGTGCTGGAAAACTACGGAGTAAGCAGAGTAGATGGCCTGGTATTTGAGGGCGATGCACAGCATTATGCCGCTCAGATGCCTTACTATCTGGTTCCAACTGTAAACAGCACAGATATTACATCTGATGTTGCTTCTTCTGGATATTACATCTTGATGCCTTATGCGCAGGGAATCCGGAAATCTGATGACGTGAGAGACACTGTAAATATTGAAAGCCTTCTTACAACTTCCGACAGCGCATATTCAAAGACAGATTTGAACAGCGGTTCTCTTGAAAAGGAAGACGGTGATGTGGATGGCCCATTTGACCTGGGTGTCAGCATTACAGAGACTGTAGATGATGATAAAGAGACTCATATTATTTATTATTCCACATCAAACCTGCTGCAGAGCCAGATCAATCAGATGGTTTCTGGTGGAAATGAGAAACTTGTGATGGCTTCTTTAAGTTCTCTGGTAGACACAGAAGACAGTACAACAGTTTCTATCCCATCAAAGAGTCTGGAAGTATCTTATCTGACTTTGACAGCATATGATGCAAGCTTCTGGAAAATCTGTACCATTGGTCTGATTCCTGGAGCATTCCTGTTGATTGGATTTATGATTTGGTTAAAGAGGAGAAAAGCCTGATGAAGAAAAAATCAGTAAATCTTATTACAGCAGTGGGCGTTTTGGTTGTCCTCAGCGGCGCATACGTAGGCGTAAAAGCCTACGTAGCCAAGCAGGAGGCCGCGGATACTGAAAGTGCGGAGGAAGAAAATCCGGAAATTATTTCCATAGCGTCTGCTGATGTGAAATCAATAAAATTTGTAATTGATAAAAAAGAAGTTACCTTTGAAAAAGATGGAGATTCCTGGGTGAAAAGTGATGAAACTGGTTTCCCGGTAGATCAGGGTAAAATCGATACACTGGTCAGCTCCCTGAATTCTATAAAAGCGGAAAGAACACTGGAAAATGTGGAGGATGCATCAGAATATGAACTGGATCAGCCGGATAACACGATCACGGTTACCACAGAAGATGGGGAAACGACAGTAATCCAGCTTGGAATGGAGAATGATTCCACAAGTCAGGAATACATTGACTTGAACAAGGATTCTTCTACAGTTTATGTAGTAAGCAATTCCACGTTTTCTTCTTTTGAGGGAACTTTGTACGACTTTGCAAAAAGCGGCGTTTTCCCAACTGTGGATTCCTCTACGGTCAGCAAAATTTCTGTAGATGGAAAGGATTCTTCCTATGTTGTAGAGAAAGATAAAAATAATTTCTGGAATATTACTGGTGATGGAGAGACTGAGAAAGCAGATTCCGCGAAGGCCACTTCCTTAGCCAGTACATTATCCAGTGTGGCTTATGCAAGTTATGTAAATTATAACTGCGCAGAAGATGAGCTCTCTCAGTACGGATTAGATAAGCCGTATGCAGAGATTACAGTGGATTATCAGGAGAAAGTTGAGAAAGAGTCCACTGATGATGAAAACGAGGCTGAAAATGGCGATGAGGAGGTCTCAGAGGCATCTGGGGATGAGAACCAGGCGGATGAAAATGCGGATTCTGAAACAGATGGAAGCGAAAGCTTGGATGAAGATGCGGATTCTGAGACAGATGGAAACGAAAGCTCAGATGAAGATGCGGATTCTGAGACAGATGGAAACGAAAGCTTAGATGAAGATGTGGATGTGGCAGACACAGAAGATTCAGAAGCTGTAGAAAATGAGAATACAGATGAAACAGCAGATGACAACGTCGAAGCAGAAGATACAGATGTAACTGAATCAGATGACGAGGCTGGGGTGGAAACAGCAGATACTGAATCCGCAGAAAGTTCTGAAGATGCAGAAGAAGATTCAGAACCGGAAACTGAAATGGTTGACAGAGAACTTGTAATTCAGGTTGGAGATCAATCTTCAGATGGTGGAAGATATGTTCGGGTGAATGACAGCAACGAAATTTATACAATATCCGAGGATTCTCTTGATACTTTCCTTGGAAAAACAAATGCTGATTTCTGGGATTTGACAGTAAGCTATTTGTCTGCAAATAATCTGGATACTCTGGATGTGAACTACGGAGGAGAAGATTATATCGTAAATGTTTCACGTGAAACATCTGAGGATGAAAACGTAGAAACATCGGATAATGAGACGGAAGATGAAGATACAACAGATAGTACCAGCAGTGATGTTGCCGACGGCAACGATGTAGAGGGAAATGCTGCTGATGATAACACTTCATCAGGTGATTTGACTGGCGAAGATACTGAAAATACAGATGACAGTTCTTCTACTGCAAGCACCACAAGTTCAACCAGTGTAACCTTATCTTATACACTAAATGGAAAAGATCTGGACAGCACAACATTTACAACGTTCTACAATAAGCTGATCAACATGACAGCGCAGAAACGTCTGACTGATGAATTTAAGTCCAATGCAGATCCGGAAATGACTGTGAAATTTACAGATATAGATGGAAATGAAATGGAAGTGGAGTATTATTCCTATGATACAAATTACTATGCCGCTGTTATAAACAAAAAAGTATATCTGGTAAATAAAATGACAGTAAAAGAACTGTTTCAGGCATTTGAATCTGTAACTGGTGAGAAAGAGGAAAACGAAAACGCTGAGACAACAGATCCTGAAACAAATGCTTCTACAGATAATGCTGAAACAGAAACGACAGAGGCTTCAGAGGATGCTGAAGAGTAGTAGCTGAAAAAAATGATTAAAAAAGATCCTTGCCTGTGAAAAAAACAGGACAAGGATCTTTTTTGCTGTTTGGAAAAACTGTTGAATTGCCTGTTACATAAGAATTCTACTGGATATGAATATGCGCGTACATCGTTTTGCAAATAACGATATCAATCAAGCTGGATGCGTGAAGTTGAAGGTGCAGATGGAAAAAAATGTGTGGCGGGCTACGCCAGAGCGTGTCTGAAAAATCATTCCTGCAATCTGCACGCCTTGCTTTGTTATATATCTTATTCGGATTCGGTCGCTGTGGTTCACTACAGCAACTGAATTTAAGTTAAAGCTCCTGTGAATTGTGGCATGCATTTAAAAATCATTCCTGCAATCTGCGTGCCAAATTTTGCGGTATATTTTGTCCGAATTCGGTTGTCGCAGCTCGTTACGACGCCCTCATCCGGGCAAAATCTCCTACAAATTATGACGCACATCTTGCAGAAAGCCTTTTCCAAACACGCTCTGGTCCGCTGACATTTCAAATGGTATGAAATATGTAATTAATGTTGGCTATTTTGTATGTTTGAATTTCTATATGCATTGTTTTTGAAAATAAAATTTTAAAAATCTTTGAATTTTACTCATATGGTTTTACATTAGCCGACTATATAAAAAGTCCGAAAACAGAAACTTTGCTTTTGCTTTCTGAAATATTACGGTAAATATAAAATGTAATAATAACTTTTATAAAATAAAAACCTACTAAAACATACAATAAAGTCCAATAAATAACACTTAACGACACAATAATACAACAAAGACCTATTTAATGTACTTTGAACAACAAAACAGGCAAATGAATCGTAAAAATCCTCTGAAAAATATATTGTTATGTAAAAATATACTTTTAAACAATTCTAATTAAAACAAAAAGATTGTATAAAGATAAAATGGAACAGCGCATAATTGAAAAAATAACAAAATAACAACAAAACAATACGAAAAGAGTTCTGAGATGTATTTGAAAATCATTTCTCAATCCACACCCCCCACTTTGCAGTATATTTTACCCGTAGTTGGGTGTGTCGTAGCACGTTGCAGCACCTTCATTCTGGCCAAATCTCCCGCAAATTGTGGCGCGCACCTTGCAGAAAGCCTTTTTCAAACACTCTCTGGGATGTATCAAAAAACATTTTCGCAATCCGCACACCTTACTTTGTGGTATATATTCCTGAATTTGGCTGCCATATTCGCTACGGCAACCTCATCCTCATCCTGGTCAAAGTCCCAGAAATTGTGACGTACATCTTGTAGAAAGCTTTTTTAATATGCTCTGGAAATATAGAAAGAACAGGAAAAGCATAAAGCATAATAAATTATTATTACAAAAACAAAAAAACTTCGGGATTATATTATACAATCTCGAAGCTTTTTATTCTGCTTTGAAGGCATATCTATATCTTTATTTTAATTAAAAGAATGCACCAACCTGCTCAAGAAATGCTTCTACATTCTCAATATGTGGAAAATGCTTGGAACATGGAATGGTTGCTGACTCAATTGCTGGATTTACTTTCTGATAAGCTTCTACAATTGCAGCACCATTTGGCTCATCTTCACCTTCTACGATATAAATGCTGTTATCAATTGATTCTACAGCATGGCGAATGTTGATATTCATATATTTAGCACTTTGGCTGGAGTATAGGCATTTTGCATAATAACCACCTTTGTGCGCAGCTTCATAATATGCATCCAGGACATCTTTGTCTACATGGAATGGATTATAATAAAGCTTATCAAGGAAGAAATCATTAATTGTTTCACGTGAAACAATTATATGGTAGATAAAGGTTCCAAATATAGGCAGTTCGATAAAGAATTTGAATAATTTATCCTTTTTTGTGGTAGTTTGGGCAAGAGAAATCATGCTTACCGGATTAATAAACATGATTTTATTAATGCTTTCTTTATCGTAAGCAGCGGCAGTGGTAACAAATGAACATGAGAAACCACTTGCAATGATGTCGGTTTTCTCTTTAATTACATTTTTTATAAAATCGCAGATGATTTGTACGAAAAGAAAATTTGTATATGTAATTCCAGCTTTTTCCGAACGTCCGCAACCTAATAGATCAAGGGTATATACGGTGTGCTCTTGAGCAAGTTGATCCTCAACACGAGACCATTCGTATCCACTGGCTCCAGGCATTGTATCATGAATAAGAAGAAGAGGAGAGCCTTTTCCCTTCTTGGTATAATAAATTTTTCCGAAACGCCAATTATAATAGTTGTGATTGGAAAAATCAAGCATTTCTTTTAACTGGGAAGAGGCAACAATCACTCTATTGGTGAGATGGATGACACCAGCGGCAATCGTAGTCAACGCGGCCAGAGTCAGAATTTTATGTTTAGTGTCTTTCATTTTATAGAGGACCTCCTTTGGGTTTGTATGTATATTATACGCCAAAGAGGCTGATTTTACAATGTTTTTTGGCATATAAATGGGAATTGACAGAATACTGGGCTGCTGTTCACTCCGTTCACAGTAACACGCTTTCTGTGCAAACTTAATTCTCGGGGGTTCTGTGAATTTTTTTCACAAAAAACACCTCGCGGAGCATCACTGGTGAACAGCAACAATACTGATTGCTACTCATTTCGTGACCAGTAACATGCTTCACGAAAAAAGACATATTATTTGCTTTTGATAACCTGTTTAGATATGGTTGATATTTCGCGGTTTTATTGGCTTTACCAAACCTATAACTTATTTAATGTGTTGGTCGTTATCCCGGACGCGATTTCACAATGTATATTCACCGCCGCGCGTCGCAACGTTCCGGCAA